>Ga0307514_10000176_pt1 | contig 180522 bp, 205 predicted proteins | sample 16_EM_MG_FD_203088 | JGI IMG/M metagenome (GOLD analysis project Ga0307514, IMG submission 203088) | Populus trichocarpa ectomycorrhiza microbial communities from riparian zone in the Pacific Northwest, United States - 16_EM | ecosystem: Host-associated > Plants > Roots > Unclassified...
CCCCCTTCTCCCCTTCCTCCTCCCAGCTAACAAATCGCAGTTCTTCTTCTTCGACGCCCTCAGCCACGTTATCCTCTCCACCGTCTGCATTTTCCTCCTACTTTCAGAATGCTCCCTCGCTGCGGGGTACTTCCAAAAGAACTGGCCCTTGTTCTCAAAAGACAGCACGCTCGTCTGGCAAGGCCTCGCGTTGGTCGCGGTGGGGTTCTGCCTCCTTGGAAACCTAAACGAGGATTTTGCGTCCAAAGAGATTCTGGGGACGAATTTTAACACCCTCCTTGTTGCCTCCGGCGTGATTACGAGCTTGGTCGGTGTGTGCACGTTCATCGCTGTAAGTTCCCCCTCTCCACAAGAAGAGTATGGCTGAGGTGGGAAAGTCATTCGTCTTCCACGACAAACACGCCAACATCACCGCGAGGACAATCCGCTCTATCAGACGCCATCGACAGACCCGTCGTAGCCACGGGGTGAGTCCAGTGATTCGGACGCCTACCCCGCGGCTGCCAGAGAGTGGCGGGGGTGCGATCCAGTTGCCGGAGCGAAGCTATTCGTTCCGGAGCCAGCAGGAGTCGGAGAGTGGGAGTTTGTATAAGCTGTATGGCCGCTTTACGGAGTCAGAGACTTCCAGTCGGTATTCTGCCTCAGTTAGGGATGCGAAGGATATTGCAGGGCGGTATCAGAAGGAGTTGGGGTTGGGAGTTGTCTAGTGGGGGAGATATCGTATGGGCGGTTGGTTCTAAGGCAATTTCCGGTGGCAGGTCCATGGTCTAGGAGGTATGATGAGGTGGATGTGGGGTTTTCTCGTTTCTTACGATGATGGTGCTGGCACATCATGTTCTGTGTTTGTTTCTGGGAAGCAGGTTCTATGGGTCTAGTCTGTAGCATGATCAGTGTAGGTCTGCACAATGGGAACAAATCATCCAATTGATATATCCCCATCACTGTCGCTAAACAATTCGTATGTATCTCTCGCTCGAGGCAACGCACACAAGGGTCTCCCCAAAAGCCCGGTGCCAGATACTGAGAGTTACCCCTCCCCCCGTAGAGAAAAAGGTAATCGTGATATAGGCTTAAATATTAAAAAACTTTTTGACTTCACCGACCATTGAGTAGGTACAGCAAAGCTTCGAAAGTGCCAATTGGTTCATATCCGTCATATCCAGAGATACTGATGATCGGTAGAGTAGAGTAGTTTATTTGGTTTAGTATACAAAGGTTGTCGTTGGTTTTGTCGCAGCGTGTGGTGACGAAGTCGAACGTGATGAAAAAAAGTGACTTTTTATACCTCCAGTCTTGGCGAACACTAAAGTTGGCCGCCTCTACTGACACGCCGCGTCGCGTTCCCCCAGCTCGCAACAAAACCAATGGCAGCAACAAACCTAAACAACCCCGACGAGATACCACTGGAGCTTACGCAGGAGGAGATTTGGGATGATAGCACGCTTGTGGAGACGTGGGATGAGGCGTTGAGGGAATACAAAGTACCCTTCCTCCCCGAAACCAACGAGGAAAGGGAGTGAGCTGATGAACAGAAATATCACAGTATTGTCGCGACAGGAGAGAATGTGGAGGCGTTACTGAAAACGGTGGAAAGCGGGGGGGTCGTGTCGGCACAGGCGCACCCAGAGGAGGAGATGAAGGATACGCCTGCTGAGGCAGAAGTTAAGCCGATGGTGATCAAGGTCGAGGAAAAGACACCGGGGCCCGAAAGCGCACAGGAACCCGTCGAGCCACCACCACAGCCAGAACTCGTTGTGCAAAATCAGATAGAACCACCGGCATTCCCGTTTGCGCAGCAGCACCCAGCAGGACCCGCCGCGGGGTATGCTATCGGTGGAAGTAAGTTATCATTATTATAACGCGCGGTATCCCAGCAGAGCTGATATCGTGTAGATGATGAATCGATGAGGAATCTTATGATGGCTTGGTACTGGGCTGGATACTACACTGGACTGCAGGAAGGACAGCAGAAAGCGCAGCAGCAGCAGCAACCGGAATAGTAGCAACGACGCTCTTCCTACTACTACAAATGGGGGCGAGACCAAAACGAAACAAAGCGTAACGCATCATAGATATACTGGGAATTTCTTGTCAAATGGTGAGGACTACTATTCGTCTCCTCTACTGTTCTTTTTTTCTTTTTTTAAGGCAGTGTAATTGATATATGTAGAGGAAACGAAGCTTCTTCATGAGTTTGTTACCAGGAAGCGGCAAAAAATGTACCAGGATTTGGTGTAGCGAATTGGAAACTTGAGGGGGTACAAAAGCACATGTTTATAAACGCTAGGAGAAAAAGGTGCGGTTGTATCTTGGACAACCGCCATCCGTTTGAATAACCGACACATTACTGGTGGGTTTCTATAATGCACATGGGTCTCAAACGCCAACCACAGCACTTTCTGACACAACACCAGAAACCGCCCGCGTCCATTCTGATACAACCTACTACCACCGTGAATAGTACGGCCTCAGCCTTTTCTCGAGAACCTACCATTTTGGGATACTCCAACCATATATGGTTATCCCAACTCAAAGATGTCATAGAGAAACTCTGTAACAGTGATGACTTTCTGGAACCGTTTCCGCGGCATCTGCTACCAATTCCCTTGGTGGTGGCATTGAATATAAACACTTATGGCCACCCAGCTTTCTTCTTCATCCTCATCCCCCGTCCTCTCAAGCATCTGTTTCCCTTTCCTTTCCACCCATCAAGTCAGGGACTTTGATTCATTCACTTCTAGCTTCGTTGACGAAATACCCATAATTTATTGTTTTCCTTTTCTTCCTGCACTTTCCATCGCTGAGCGGTGATTCTCGATCTCTCAACCTTTTATACACCGAACAATAATACCATCACCATGAAACTAAGCTCTACAATCTCCCTCCTCTCCGCCGCCGGCACAGCATGGGCAAACCACCCCTATCAACCCGCAGAGCCCAAAGGCTACGTGATGCCTACGTACGCCGCACCCGCCCAGGACATGCCAGCGTATGAAACAGCAATGGCCTACCCCGTCTCCGAGATGCCGTCAGGCTACGTTATGACCGATACCCAACTTGCGACCGATGCACCACTTGCGACCGATGCACCACTTGAAACCGATGCACCACTTGAAACCGATGCACCACTTGCGACCGATGCACCGCAGCAATCCAGCGGTGGCGGAGCAGCAGTAACACACACAGTCCGCATCCCTCCCTCCTCCCCAAAAACCCAGCTAACAACCAGCAGGTAACCGTCGGCGGTGCCGGGCTCACCTACAACCCAAACGAAATCTCCGCTGCAGTCGGGGACACGGTACAATTCGTGATGCTAGCCAAGAACCACACCGTGACGCAGAGCAGCTTCGCAAAGCCTTGTGTGAAGCTGGCGACGGGTCAGGACTCAGGGTTCCTACCGAATGCAAAGAATGATACCGTTAATGCGCCTACATTTGAGATAACTGTCGATACTCCAGAAGCCACTTGTTTGTCCCCCCCCTCCCCCACTTTTTCCAGGGCTTGACTGATAGTGATAGGGTGGTACTGCCGCCAACGCCAGCCCAAACCCCACTGCGGCAGCGGCATGGTCTTCGCCATCAACGCTACCCCAGAGAAGAGTTTTAAACAGTTCCTAGCCATGGCGATAGCCCAGAATGGCACTGGCGCCCCACCACCACCACCGCCACCCGCGGGTACTGGCGCCGTGACGTTGTCAGTGGATAACAGTGGAATTCCGCCTCCCGCGACCACGACGGCCGCAGCCTCGCCGCCCGCACAGACCGTAATCGCACCGGGATGGAACAACGGGGGCAACCCTGGGGCTTGCAATTGTGCTTGTTTCTGTGGAGTTGCCGCGTTCCCCGCCGGTGATGGTGTGGGTTCTTATGGTGGATATTCTGGGAGCTTGCCGGCGCCTTGGGGTTAGATGTGTGAGTAGAAGGATGATAGACGGGGAACGGATGGGCGGGAATTATGGGATGTATATTGTGATTGTGGGAAGCATAAAGTATTAATTATTGCTTACAAGGTTTTTTTTTTTGGTTTTTGAAAGATTGTACTCTATTTTCTCGGGTTATTTATGAGCATGCGAAGTGGGAAAATTGAAACGGCATATGAATTTTGCCGGTCGTGATAGTTACGAGCATTTTATTGTATCCTCAGCGGTCCAGTTCAAGGAAACCTTGGTACTCATTAAATACATCCTGATACCTACGATATACATATGCAGAACCTTCTTCCTCCCTCCTTTAATCCCTCCACGCTCACCTTTGAAATCTAGCACCCACTCGTCACAGAAAGAAAACTAGGAACCAAAGCCGATAACCAGGTTAGGGTTTCCCAGCCTCAGCGAATGCCACCACCCGATCCCCCCTAACTCACCCTGAATCTCATCACCAAAACACAACTGCAACATTCTACCCCCCAAACCCAACCCTTCGCTCTTCGTGCAATATAACGAGTGTCATACTGTGTAGCTACCATTTCCTCACTGTTAAACCACCTCTGTATGTCTGTATGTCTGTATGTACCCCTACAATATACACCCCCTCTCCTCTCAAGTCTCACACCCACAACCACCAACGAACATCCGCCACCAACAAACAAAAAGAGTATGTAGAGTAGTAGAGTAGATAAAACTGAATTTTCAAGCATGCGTTCCCCAACTCCGAATACAACCACCCAACCCCGCCGCCGCTATCCTTCACCTTCACCTTCACCTCCACCGCCGCCACCTCCCTCTCCTTTAGAAAAAGTAAAAAATACAAACACCCCCTCGCCTCCACCCGTGGTATCAAAAACGATCTCGATCGAACACTCTCCACCCCCACCACTGCAAACGCGGGTAGAAAAAAAGGTAGGTTCAAAAACGGGTTATTACATCGGACGGATAATATAAAAAAAAGTAAAAATAAAAACAAGAGACAGAGTATGTGGCGGTGGGAGCAAGAGGAGGAGGAAGCAAACGTACAAACCAGTTGGACAGTAGACCATAAAAAAAAAGGCAAAAGATACTGAAGAAGGGTACGTACACGCTATAGATGTCTGCGGCAAAAAAATAATATAAAAGAAAAAAAGTAAAAAGCTTCACTTTCTGAGAGCACCAAAAGGATGTTTAAGTGTAGTGTAGAGGAGTCTAAAACCGCCCTCCGCTGAACTCTCCGTTTATTTGAACTTGCGGCACGTTCGCAAATTCCTTTTTCAGTTTCCCGCTCTTGCTGGGTGGCGCTGCTTGGGTCGTGGCCGGTTTAGATGGGCGAAGGAGTATAGGATCCAATTTTGCGGGTACTAATATCCCATTAATTAGTTTGTCGGTAGAAATATGGTAGGAGCACATACTTCTATTTGGAGACACTCTCTGCTCTCCGTTATTTTTAGACTGGTGGTTAATGGCAACACTCGACGTCCGCCATACATGCTCCGATGTATCCGCCAGATATGTTGGTTCTGCACTCGATGTCAGCGCCATGCAACAACCATTACCCAACGTGGCATCAACGTACTGGATCGCGAAAAGAATCCCGTCTTCCCCCGATTCTTCTTGGAAAGGATAACTTCATCAAACAGTTTCACCGATGGATCGGTGGCCTTTTTCGATTCACGGTCGTGAATGAACTCACTGAACGCCTGCGTTTGCTCCAACATCTGAATATAAAGTGCATTTTCGTGTGGCATACTCTTAAGGAAATCCTCCATATTGAATCGATAAATCTTGCCAGCCTTCTTGCTATCGGAGCTTGGTGGTCCAAGATGCTTCCTGTAGGTATAAAACAAACTCGCGAAGCATCGGACAAACGCAGCCCTGATTTGGTCCGGGTAGAAAGCAGCAGCACAAGGCAATACCAATTGGTGAGCGCATCGTGGATGAACAGCAACACGGCAGTTCTGGCATGTAAAGATACCATCCTCAGGCTTCTCCTCACATACGGAGCACAGTGTTTCAAGGTCATGTGGCTTAAAGTTCATACAGTGTCCCTCTATCCATTGTAATGTATCAGTATTTCTAACTGGTTGCACCAGCATATTAGGCATGATGGTAGATGCGGCCAATGTCGAAGGCGCAAAGACCGAAGGAGCGTAACTACCAGAGTAAGACAGCGAATTGGCATCGCCGGAGGACCCACCCAGCGAAGAGGTTGAGGGAGATGGCGAGTGGCCAGCAAACGGCACACTCGGTCGCCTCAGAGTCGGAGTTCTTTCGAAGCCGAAGGACGAACTTCGTCGGGATGCTGCATCAAAATTTCCCGAGCGTTTACCCCGTAGAGTAGCCGTCAGTGTGAACCCAGAATCACTTCTGTTTGGTACGGCAGGTATGGGAGGTGGAGGATAGACCGATGACTGTGGAGAGTGCGGCGAAGGCGGAGAGCCACCTCTGATAGTACCGCTGGTGCCTGGCCTGTCGTACCTGCTTGAGTTATCCGCTTTGTACTGCAGGAATGCGTTGAAAATTGGTGGCCTAGGGGCGAAATCCGAACCGCCAGCTCCTCCAAATGCTGTGGAGTTCAGATTCACTAATTTTGCCAGTGTGCTAGGTGGAGGATTCGAGGTGAAGACGGAGGGATATTCAGACATGAAAGAATCGTAGGGGAAAGTTTCGACGGCATATTGCGGAGGTCCCATCGGAACGCCGCATCGATTGTGGTGAGGTGCCGCCAACTGAAGTAGCGAGATCAATTTGCGGCGCTGTTGTTTTGGGAGCGGATTTGGCTCGGTATCTGACTTGAACATGACATTGGAATCGAGATCGACACAAACGAAGTCGTCCTCGGGGAGCTCAAGCTTTTCATACCGGCGTTCTATGCCCACAATGTACGGACAGGGTGCCTGTAACACTCAATCAGTCTTAATTCCGCAAGCAGACTCGAACGTCTTACCTCCAAGGCCGAGATCAAACGAGATGGGAGAACTGGTATATATATCCCCAACCAATTCAGTGGATACATCAGGCTCACTAGTGCCCTGGATACAAGTTGCAGCATTGAAGTATGTGATGACAAGAGGATAATTCGAGATTCTGAGAGTGCGTACTCGAATAGGGCCACGATATTCTGAATATCAAGGGCCCTGAACAAACTGTACAGGTCTGTATTTCGGCATTCCGGCAACTCATTTGCTGCTTCCTTTCTGGCGTACAGACGAAGCTCCCTCACACCCACTTCAACCTGAGTCTTGGATGATATGGGTGATGGTGCTTCCGCACAGAGGTTAACAACATATCTACAATCGTCAATATAACAATCCCAAGACAAACCGCAACGGGTATATGGTACCCATACTTTTCGAGAGGCGCCCAAATACCAACCCTTGGTGATGAGGCTGGAACTCGCTGAATGGCACCACCGGTCATTGGCACCACAATCGCCTTGAGCCACTCTTTCCAAAATCCGGTCAAGGAAGCATCCTTCCCGAGAATACCATAGGCCCTGGGAATCCATAATCCAGTCTCACCATCTGTCAACCCCTCAATCTTTGCTGCCGCACCATGGCGAACAGGTCGCAAAAGATCTGCCATGAGGCCGATCTTCTCTTCGGTTGCAAGGATCTCTTCGTCTAATTCCTCCCTCCTCTCGTGATTATTAACAACGCCAGGCAACCGGGCCAGTAGTTTCGAAAGTTTTGCCCGTTCCGTTGCCAACCTGAACGATCACAGTGAGACTCTAGAACCCATTGATACCGTAACACTGGATCCTTACCTCTCGCCCAAGCTCGCCGCAAGTTCCCTTTCCTCTTCTGTCATGTTGTCTCTCCTCCATTCCTCGCATCTCCGTTCTAGGTCTTCCGCAGCTTTAGGATTCAACGGCAGCCATATTATCACGCATATACCATGTAACCGGGCGTTGTCACCCCCGGTCATTGTCTGGGAGCACGGCATGTCAGATACTGTCTCACTATGTAAAATCGTAGGGACTTACGAATCCATGCCACGTTGACCGCGGCCTCTCGTCCGCAGAAACAATGTTTACATCATTCGGGAATGCAAACATAGGTACATAATCGGGGAAGGGTCCTCGCCGCTTGGCCTCTTCGGTTAAATGTTTCGGAGGATAACGGTCCAATAGTACGGGCTCAAATTTTCGTTTCAATGGGTGCATGTTTGGTGATGTGTTCAAGGGTTGAGGTACCGGAATCACGGAATTGTAATTCGACATTCGCCTCGCTGTCCGTATCGATGCTATCGCATAACGTTAACGCGGAGATCGGGATGCGGAGGAGCAGGGTAATGTAGAACTTACAGGCCCTATTGACGTTAGAAGGGGATCTTCGCATTGAGGTCAAATCCCGGAGCGATATCCTCCGTCTCAGCGAATTCTGTTTCTCCAGCTTAGGTTCTTCGTTTACGACCTTCTGTGCTCGTGGGTGCATCAAGGGCTTGCTGGGAACAACAGTTCCAGCACTGAACGACAGATCTTCCAAAAAGCTGTCCCGTTCAGCGGCGAACTTCAATAACGCCTTGTCGAAGTCAAAATCCCTTCTCACGGTGACGGGTCTGCCATTGTTGTTGCTGCCGCGGTTTGCTTCCGTGATGGTCGAGTTACTCGAGTTGGAGCTGTTTCGCACCAACCCCGCAGGTTGTGGGGGTTCGGACGACGGCGAAAATGGTTGTAGTATGCTGCCGCTAGACAATCGATCTGACGAGCCATTGCTTCGTCGCGAAGAACCGTTCGTCGAGGGTACCAGTAAAGACGATCCGTGAGCCTCTTCTTCCGCCTCTATCGCTACTAAAAGCTGGTCTGTAAAGCTCTTCCGAGTCGACTCCACACCACCCCGAGCGAGGTGTTCTCCGTATGAGATCGAATCAATCCCTGCGATCCAAAAGTAATCGGCCAAAGGCGGGTCGAGGTTTCCGGTGGAGGAAGACATGGCTCTATAAGACATGGCTCTGTAATGAATTTCGTGGCCGGTGCGTTGCTATAATCTGTCGTGTGGAGTTTCTTTGGCTAACTGCCGTCCAACTGTTGTGCGTTGTCCGGGGAAGTCGCCCAGCGTATTAGGAAAACCGGTTTACCGTACGACGTCGTCTGGCTGCAATGAGATGAAAAGAAACGAGGTTAAACAATAGGATTCGTTCACGACATTCAATAGTAGAGAGAGGTACTGGTGGAGGTCGTGCGTGGTGGTGGCCGGTTAGTAGCGGGGTGGGTATGTAAAGGGACTCGCGACTTTTGATGAGGTCGAGAATGTAGCGACTAACCCAACGTTCGCAGGAGAAGTCGCGTTTGGGCGGTGGTGGTTGTCGAGGGTTGAAATCTTACTGGTTGTGTTGGATTCGTCTTGGGATCTGGGGAAACGTGTGTTGCTTGCTCCTGCTTCCTGCTGCAGAAATGCAAGTTTCTGTTCAGGGGAAACCACCAGTTGCTTGCTGCGGCAGGTTGTAATGCGTACTACTACTTGATTTGATATCTCTGGCTGCCCAGATCGAATTGAGCTTGGTTTTTAGCATTTTTGAGCACACACCATTCCGCAACACTATCGAGAAAACTCTACCCCCCCCACGTTCAGCACCTAGTAGGACAGACCACCTTGAATCATAACGGTAATAATACTTCTAATAGCAATTAATGAATCGTCATCTCTTGGGAGATTTTTTGTGCGAATTGCACAACCAAGCAATTCTCCAGATACCTAAGCACTAAGTACTTAGTACAGATTCCAACGACGCTACTAAAAGTAGACAGTGAACTTCCAGGCTAGAGTACCTCTAGCCTCCTTCAGGGTCTCCTCAGGGTCCAGCATAGATACTACACCCAGGCAAGCGTCCGAGGGCCGCAGAAAAAGGGGCACAGAAGCACGCCCATATTAAGCATGTTTGTAGCTGCATGTGTCAAAATAAAGTGAGTTGAATATCTGCAACGATTGGAAACAGTTCACGGCATCTCCCGGATCGAAGCAAGCAATATCCAAAGCCACCCCCAGAGCGAAAGTACTATTTCTAGATCTCCTTTACGAGAGACAGGGGAGACACAGATACCGGTAAGTGAACTCTGGTGAAACATATGCGCGCCCATCAAGCGAGATCGTGAAAGTGGCTGCTGCATAATCATCCCAGGTAGCTGTCATGAAAAGTCCGGTCTCAGTACCGTTACATGAAAAGGGCTGTTTACAGTTGTTATGGAAAATTCCTCTTGCGGTTAGCTTTTTCTTCTTACGGTATCATTTCCTGTTCAGAATTTCTAGTTTATCAGATGGCTGTATTTTCGCTGGCGGGCTAAGCGCCAACGACCAAAAACTGCCTATCTACAGACTACGAAATTTCCTTTAGTAGGAAGTGGAAATCGGCCTCCATAACCTGAAAAAGACTCCCTTTCCACCATCCGTCTTTTGGCAACAGCCGAAAGCCTGATCGACCCAAGCGCTTCATCAACCCATCGTCATTACATCCGCGCCCCTTCATTCTCCTGCGTCGTCGTCCATCTGCTAATTCCGTGTTACTAACAATGCCACACGATGACTCCTTACGCCCACTGGGATTGCATTATACACATCGGGCTCCGGAAACTGCTCCTGGGACTATAAGTAGTCATGTCTCCCACCTCAGCATAGGCCATCCGAAGTGGCCCCTCTAGTTCCCTTGGTCCCTTCCACTTTTCCACTCCTTTCTAATTATTTGTTTGCTTCTTTCACAAATCCAACCCAAATACACATGCAAGTGTAGCGTTCAGAGTGCTAGGAAGAAATGGGAAGTGATCACCCTCATATTTAGCCTCGATCGCTAAACACAAACCCACAATTCGCATAGTCTCGGTCCTGGTAATACTTTTAGAGAAGGTGAGCTGGGATGATTCAAGAGCTTTCTCCTCTATCTGTCCACTAAGGGCGGCAAAGCAGAGATCAAGGGACCGAAGGCGATGCGCTGGGAAGGTTTAGAAAGCGATGTGAGAAAGGTTGGGATGTTTTGGCAGGTTTGCTATGCTGCATCAGAACTGTGAATAGAAGTATCATTGTATAGGAAAGTGAAGGAACTACTGCACCGACGAAGTTTTAGTTACTAATCACATTGAGCCAGGGTTCAGGGTCTAGAGAGCAAAGCTTCCCACATTAAGTCGGAATCGTCCTTTTGCAGACAAAACACATATCTTGTCATGACGAATATGCTGAATCACCCCCAGAGAAAACCGTTTTCATGTACTATAACGCCTCGGCCCATTCAACGCCCATTTCCATCAGATCATAAGGTATCCATGAGTAGACAAAAATAATTATAAAGAAGTGTTAAAACGTCAACCGGCTGATTTTGGGTGTCGAAAATGCGGATTCTATCCCGCGCATTGTTAAGGACGACCCGACACAGCTCTGGAATATCTTAACTCAGGTGTCAGTCAGGCCCATTAATAAAATATAGTCTTCTGTAATCATGGGTGCTTGGCAGTTTACTCCAGAAATCTAAGAGGATGTGCTCTTTTATCACTCCCCAGTTTCCGTACTTTCCCACCCAGCGAAAATCGCTCGACGTGTTCATCCGTCCTAATGCCATCTCGAAAGATCTCAGTCCCCCAACCTTTCGACGGCAGAAGAAATTAATTCTTCCAGCGTTAGTGTACAAAAACTCCGATCGTACTTGGCACTTCCCATCCGTAAGGCAGAACAAGCAACGATACAACTCATCGGCATACTGTGCTTCTAGGTCCTTGAGGTTCGCGTTACTGCATATATGAATTTCCGTTCGTGTCTTTGCAAAAAGCAGCTGAAAAAAGTCCCAGGGTGGCGAAACATAGGTTGCGGACAGTGGTGTGGGTAATGCCGTCATCTTCGTCAGGATAATGCAATTTCTCATAGTATCTGTGCTGCTTTTTAGTAGCATCCAATGGAACAGAAAGTGAGAGCACGCTTACCTATGGTGAAGCAAAGAAGGAAACGAATACAGCGCCAACTCTTCGTAAATCATTTCGGCTTGCAGCCAATCGGATTGATAGGCTGCCCTGAGTTCAACCATTTCACCCAGTGAACCAGCTTCGATGCCATGATCCTCTACCGCCTTTCACAGACATTCAGCTGTGCCAATGTTCTGGGATTCATAAGGTCTGCTCTGCGTGCAAAAGATCATCGAACACGCGTCTGCACAGTTTGAAAGATCTTTTCATCGTCTTCGAAGAATACTTTGGCATCAGCCAGAGTGATTCCACCATCTCTTTTTTAAATGACGTGACGGATGTGCTGCAACCACAGTTAGTAAAGCATAGGTCCAATAAACCAAGAACATGGGTTACTCACGTCTTGGTCAAGAAGGCTAAGAACTCCTTGACAAAGACCGGGATGCCCGTTCGTAAGTTCCAAAAGTACTCGAGCGCCGCGGTAGCAATGCAGTAACTTCGATTGTCAATGATCCTTTCAGCCATCTCAACAACTTCAGCAGGAGAGAAACATATTGCCATCTTGCGTGGTAGATGTAGTTAGATGGTCAATGAGATTCGTTGTTCCGGTTCTAGCGTCACTAGTGCGGACTCAGTGATGCGAAGAGCGATTGACAACGGTGATCCAAAGGATGAGAATAAGACTACTGTACCGAGCGTCAAGTTTCGTACGAGATTTCGAGCGTGACAGTTTTTTTCAATACCTAATGCCCAAAAGTGGGCTAAAACGTAATAAAACCTCTTCCAAGAGCCTTCCGTAATGCGTAACGTACGAACCTTGATGCTCGGTACAGGTACAGTATATGAGGCCCATAGCTGTTGCCTAAACTCGACTGTCTTCTTAGGTACGCAATCAAAAATCGAGCTCGCCGTAGCTGAGCTAGGCTTCATCGACAATCCATATAACATCAGACCTCGTAAAAAAACCCCCCGAGACCATGATCCAACCGTCCCCATAGCTGCACAAAATTCCTGCCAGCCGTTGATTGATCCTAACCCCTTAATTTCCCAGATAACGTATATCAGAGTGACCTCCGGATGCTTCGTTCGATGTGGGTGTAGAGAAGCTCGGCAAGGACGGTTTTACCACTCGTCGGAGTACCACAAAGGTGGACGGTGCGGCTGTGGAGGATTTGCGAGTACAATTGACTGACGAGATCTTCTCGGGAGGCGTACGAAGGGTTCGGGAACCTTCACTAGCTGGTTCTCTATCAATACGATACACTTTCTATTGTGCTAAAAGGGACTACTCACTCTACTCATGGTAATCAGTATATGATGATAAAAAGAAAGTGGGCGAAGGGCATGATGGAAAGGGAGCGGAGACGCGTGACGGTTCCTTGTAGTCGAGGAAAGCAAGAAAACGTCTCATGTACGTCGCGAAGGGGTACCCTGTCGCTGGTGGGGTTATGCTCTTGACTGGCGTCAACAGAGCCGCAATCCTGCACGGCAGCGTACCTGAGCAACCCAGTAGCTAAAGTGGTCTCTCGCGCCCAGATTTCTAGCCTAGCTCGCAAGCTCGTCGGTCGCAAAATTTATTTTCGCAGTCTGGGTACGAGATAAAGTAGAATACACACCGATGGTGATGATAAGATAACACATACAAAATCCGAGGGGTTTGTGGTCTGTGCAATGGATGAGTTATTATATCACCGGTAGGTTTCCGTAATCGGTTGTCTAAGACAAGAGTAATCAGTGGCGCTCTAGACGCGGTTACGGGAGCATGCGGACAAGTAGGTTCGGGACTAACGGCTAGAGGACACGCTGGCGTAGTCCCGTGACTTGCCGGCCGTTCCGAGACTATCACGATCACAAACTAATTACAGTTACTAATGTTTGTGTATACCAAACTTATCAATTAGCATCCCACGAATCGCGTCAACGTAAGCGCACATCTGATAAAATATCTCAGATAATCTATGAATTTCCACAACTATTCCAGCCCAGCGATCCAAAAACGCCATATAACGGCTTATTATCCTTGACCCAACTTGCAACCGTTTCCCAAAAACCCTAGTGCTACCTCCCCTACCAGGACAGGGCACCGAGTACCAACACCCGGATCCAAACGTGCAACCCCCCCGTCTACAGCTAGCTGCTCAGCGAATTCCACACGCGTCCGAGTTAATCTACCCGTACCCGTACACGGACACGTACCTCACGCGAAGCCTGCATCAATGTGAAAGAAACCCTTGGATTTGAATCATCGCCACCTCCCGTCCCACCGTCCCACACTATATCCCCAAGGCCTCAGGCCTGCCTCCCCCGGAACCTAGCCCCCCATCTAAAATTCCCGAGCGTGAGGGTACCAATCGCGAATGTAGTACTCTAGAAAAGTATCCGAATTTAGATACTCAACCGTCAGATTTTAACTCCCTTAGCAGCCGATATTGGAGCCGATTCTGCCAGGACAGATATAATTACCTAGCTACATATCCTCACCTCCTGTTATCGTCGATCCAAGAGTCGCTGCACGCACGTTAAAGGAGACACCGCCCTTTGTATGAGGAATATATCCATCAATTGTGACATGGAGTGGATACTATTTTTGGAGGAGATAGGTTCCACAGCCCGTGATACCACGCATTCGAACCTTGGTAACTTCAATTCAACTCAAACACCCAATTTCTTCCAAGATCTGCCTGATTCCTGTATCACTCGTCTGTAAGAATTGAAAGTCCACAGCTCTCCGTAGGGAACCAGGCGCCAACCGATACAGCAAACTCACGGTATGTAGTACAATTCATGTTTCGAACAAAAAACCCGAGGTTGTGTTATTATTCTACCCTAAACTGGGGGGAAACCCAGCTTCCCAGTTCGCAAGAAGCCTCGATCTCCGCAAGAAGTCCTCCATTCGATGCTCAATTGACCAATAACATCCTTCTCTATATTTGCATTCTGCTCTTCGGGTCTTTTCTCCCCGGCCGCCTCCGCTGCCGCATCCATCTTCCTTCCCTTATCAGTATCATCAGCACCACTACCACCGCCACCATCCGGCTCCAGCAAAAAGGCAACCTGCATCACATCCCTGCTTTTCAGAAGCGGAACAACGCTTTTCGAAGCTGAAGTAGTAGCAGTGCCTCGGCGATCCTCCATATCCCAGTTGAGAGAAGTCCATTTCCACCTTGTCTTCATGCTCACTTTATGCAGCGCCACCGGAGTCTCGCCCAGGTTCTCGAGCTGTGCTTCCAGGATTGCTTTCCCGCCTGGTAAGGAACCCGCCTTCGTCCTAACCATGATACACTGGTGCGCAACGAATTGGTACAACTTTTTGAACGTTCTCACGCGGGTATCTGGCGCCGCATCATCCTGGGGCGGAGGCTTCCGCGGATCAGTGTAGGCCACCATCACAGCAAGGACGTGATTTCCTTCCTCCTTCAAGTCGTAGGTGACGACTTTCTGGAGCGAGCCACCAGGCTCCAGGTTAGTGCCGCTATCTCCGTCGTCGTCGTCGCCTGCGTTACCGAAATTCAGCTGCAGCGTTTGCGACGGCGACGGTGGCTGCATCTGCGCGGTAATCTTGACATGAGTAACTTGGGACTTCGCTTCGTTGTTTGCCGAGAGACAGCAGCTGAAGGTCTCGCCGATAAACACCGAGGCAAACGACGGAGGGAGCGTGAGCTGTGAGACGCGCGGGGGGGGTTAGCATTTCAAGCTGCAAACCCTCGTCGAGCTCGACGCGCGCTCTCTCACCAGAGGTGTTAACGTGAAGGGATTCTCGAGCGGGTGGGAGGGATATGCATGCGAGTGCTGGGATGCCTCCTTGAGCTCGGGAGTCCGTAGGGCAAGGGTGTCAACGGCAATGGGGAGTTGCGCCGAGAGCGATGGTCTAGAGAGTCTATGACGGCCAACAGTGTCAGCCAGATAGCTAGAGGGATCGGGACGTGCCAGCTGAAACTGACCTCAGCACCTTGAGGGAGATTAGATGAGGTTCCTTGACCTCGGATACAGCTCGCTCGCGTGGCATTGTGTGGGCGGTCTTCTGCTACCTTCTCGTTGAGCTCCTATGTACTCTTCTCAGCCGGCGTGATCGTCTGTCGTTGTCGTGGGCGTCATGGATGGAGCCGCCCTCAGGTACCGGGGACCCCTACCCCGCCATCCACCGCCCATCGATCTCTGATCCCTGCCGCACGCACGGAAGGCTGCCTGCAGTGGCCACAAACGAACATGCTACATTCTTGAAACCTTCTTTTCGCTGTATGCAACAGCGATTTGCCTTTTTCGCCATACATATCGCAATTGCCGACTCCGACCCTCTTCCCGCCCACCGCAGCCTGGTTGCCATGGTTCAGCTGCACCAAACCAACGGCCTCGAGCTAGTCCTGGACACTCCGAAAGGTTTTTCTATTTCTGCTCTCCTACCCCACACCCCGCATCTCGCATGGCATACATATTAACCTCTCTCACTGCAGGCCGCGGCATCTTCGCGACGCGTCCGATCCCCGCAGGCACCACAATCGACATATCTCCAGTGATCGTCCTCGGGTCGGACGAATTCAGTACCCACATCCAGCACACAAGCCTCCTCCACTACAGCTAGTAACCCACCTCACCCATTATCTCCGCCTCGCACCTGACATTTTCCCGCCCCCACACAGCAACTAGCCCATCCGCGTCGGCAATGGAAAAACCGAGCTCTGCCAAGCATTTGTGCTGGGACTTGGTAACATGTTCAACCACTCTTTCCGACGGCAGAATGTAGGCTGGAAACGCGATCTGGATGTGCAGGTGGTGGTGTACACCGCGTTGAAGGATATCGAGGCCGGGCAGGAACTGTTGATTTCTTATGGGCCGCATCTGACGTTTGTAGATATTGAGAAGCAAGAGGAACAAGAGGAGGAGGAGGAGGAGGATCCGTTAGGGAGGATTGCGCTAGATTTGTAGACCGCCTAATTGAATAGGTGATACATGCAAAACTTTTTTCGGGTGGTTTTAATAGGTTGAACCAGCAGCCGTTCGATATGTGTAAGGGTCCGTTGGAGCGTATGGTACATATCTGCCGTTCTTCCCCCTTGCGAACCCGATTATTCAGACCAAAAGGTTCTCGCTTTTTGCGTCTTACTGAGAACGGATTTGAAGCATCAATATCACACAACGACTCGGCACGATAGATACTACTCTCGCAGGTTTATGGTCGCAACGCATTGATCTCCCTGTTGCTGTGCCCGAGTCTATAGGCAGATTTTACGGTAATCACTATAGCTCACTCGCATACCCGAACACAGACGATCGTTGCTTGATATGTTCTACCCCACCGACCAAGTTTCCCATCGACAAAGTAAATCGTGCTATTACTATACCTTAATAACTTCCCAGCCACTTCATACATTGAAATTCAGGAGACCCTCTCAGTGGCATCAAGATGCACATCCGCAGATATGAGAAAGTATACAGAATGTTTGGTGCTGTTACTGTAGCTGTTTTTCCAAGCCTGTATTTGAGACTGTAATAGTGATTGTAACCACACAACATCTGATATGTTTTGAAGCAAACTTCAGGAGCATGTCACTAATGGCTGAAGATAGTGAATGATAATTCTTGGGCTGAATTTTGCTTGCGGTCGTGGTGCTTAGGTGTTTCCTTGGTGGGTGTAATAGGTCCCCTTGGCCAAGGGGACAACTTGGCCGGTGGGTAGAACATATACTATCGCGTATTGCTTTGCAACTCTCACAGCTTCAGGCTCAAGTAGTATTGTTATCAACGCTGGTGTCATCAAACTACATAGAAGCTAATGCCGCTGTTGAACACATGTTTACAGGAGCAGCAATCATTCTCGTTTTTATTCATCAGCCTACAAACAGGTACTTCTTCATCATCGATTATAACAAACATATCAAAGAAGGAAACGGTAATCACGGAGCCAGTAGTAAATCAGTATCAAAGCCGAAAATCACGTCCCTCAAGAAAGTAGAATCATCCTCCCAACCATGCTTTCGCTATGCAAGAAAAACCAGAACAAAGTCGAAAAATTGCAGGAAACAGTCCATAAAAGAATCATCAGCTGCATATCAGCTCGAGGTCCAGTCATTAATGTTAAATGTAAGCTCAGTCATCAGCCATCTGCACAACATCAACCTCATCATCTTCATCATCCACAACTACCACTTCCTTGTGTCCATTTATTCCTGGCTCGATTGGAATCCAATCGCCTCTCCTATGTCTAGCAACCATACCAGAAACTTTCGAAACCCTTTTCCCATAGATCTTTTCAACTCCGCCCATTCCACGTAGGTTGGCCCTTCCTATCTTTTTAACCACCTTCTTTGTAGTCGGGCGTGGGGCTAGGAAATTTTGAATCTTGCCATTAGCCGGAGAGAGGTGAGTAACGGGGTGATTGGAGCTACTGAGTTCGTCCTCAGATATCCCCTCAATTTCCTTCACAGTTGACAAACTATTTTTACCGGGTATTTCATTAGCCTCGGTGGAGGACATGGTTGCATCAGTCTCTTCCTCCTCGTTGGAGGCTGTCTTCTCCTTAAATAAACGGAGCCCCGTCTTCCTCTTAAGCTTCCATCCAAGTACCGGCGTAAATTGAGCAAGAGGGCTGTCTGACATGAGCTCTGTCGTTTCTGTGACCTTGCCCTCAAAACGCGAGACGGTAGTTGTGACGACGGTATCACTGCCGGTATAATTGACAACATAGCTTCCATTCGGGAGAGAAAGTTCGTCTTCCTTGCCACCGAGCAGAAAGCTGTTGGAACTGTTGGAACTCGCTGAAACCTCACCTACGAACTCCCCAAATGAGTCCACTTCTTCAAGCCTGTGAAAGTGATCGGATATATCGTGTGGTAGCTTCTTTTTAGTACTCATAAGTCTAGAGGAAATGCGACTCTTCCTTCTCAGGGGGTTGCCCACTGAAGTTGTTGGGTCCTCATGAATAGGCTGATATCCTTTGCAGTGGTCTCTGGTCTTCAAAAGTCTGTTCGCTGCTTTCCTGGCTCCAGAAACAACGCTAGAAGCCTTTTCCTTGAACCACGACACAGCAGGAGGTGAAATATCAAGTAATAATTGATGCTTTCTCGGATCGATAACTGCATCGACGTCTCCCATAGGTACCACTCGTGCAATAGATGGTTCACAGGTGGAATACTGTCTCTTCTGAGGGTTATCATTGGTCTTCGACGGGCCTGGAACCTCAGAAAAAGCAATGCCAGGCGAACCGAGCGGAGATGGAAGCATCGTCATCCCCAGGCCAAGTCCAGCAGACAGTCTCCGTAGAGACCTATTATCAATCTCAGCATGCCGGAATTTATTCTTTTGAGGTTTCTTAGGCATCTTTGACATATCATCCCGATCAACCGTCTTGGGGGTACCAGGAGGAGCCATTGAACCAGTAGGACTAGACAATCTTGTACGTTTTGTAGGAGGAAGTGGGGGAAGTGGACGCTTGACCGGAATGACTACCTCGAACCCGAAGGCTGTAGCCTCTGCAGGAGCAAGCCGACGTAGTTGTTGGTTCGTTGACTTTGAAGCCAGGATACTTCTCTTCTCTTCTTCGCTGTGATCCTTAGGAGGACCAGCCTGGCCATGAGTACCGCGAGATATAGCCTTGGTCCCAGTCTTTGGCTGAGCGTTTCCAACAACAATTATATCCGGAGAAACAGAGTCGTCGTAGGCGTCCGAAAACGGATTCACGCCCTCGTCATTATCATCGAGGAAAGGATCATAGTCTGGTAAATAATATTAGCTCGGTGTGGTTGTTCCTCTGAAAATAACGTAAGACTATACCTGCAGTGGACTTGGTTTCTGGATCTTGTTCGTTATTATTGGCTTGATACACTAGGAATTGGCGTCTGTTGTGGGTTACGTTGCTGCCATCGGCCTGGGATGGCTGTCGATGCCGTTGAGGAAGAGGGAGCATGAGAGTTGCTGTGTTGGGATACGCAAGAGGTGGATTGAGAAATCGATTAGACAAAGGAAACCGACCCCCAAGCTTGAGTGCTGCAAGAAAACAAAGTTGTGATCTGGCTAAAGAAAAAAGAAGTAACGGAGAGAGTGGGAGGAAAATGATGGTGGTACAACGATTGGTCGAAAGGCCTGGCTGCTGATACTCCAGTTTCGAGTGACCAATAATGAACACTGAACAAATGTCCTACAATCTCGCAAGTATCGGCACTAGTTGGTGAGGTTTGATCCCGGCTTCGAAGGTTCATTACACATGGTATTCTCGCCGTATTAAAATAGCTTTTAGAATAGCCCGCCATTCAAGGAGTCAGTCAGTAACTGCTGTACCTACATCAGGAGTTATAAAATACAAAACATTCTTCACCCAATTCGCCAGTATTATACCAGACCATCCCCTCCTCACGGAACGCCTCAAAATTTTATAACTCTTATCGTAGCAAAGGGCATGTAGGATCGTAATACATAGCGGCAGACACAGCAATCAATCCTCCACATGCCATCACCGCTCACTATAGTCGTTCAACGCAACACATACAGCCCCCCGATGATGTCCATTGTACTGTCGGATGGTCTGCTGACTGTTTCACAATTAGCTACGATTTTACTTTTCCGCACGCACGGTAAGAATATACCTGCTCAGCTCCCATAGTCTGGCATAATGGTCTGAACAAGCCGTGACCAAGTATGCACTATCCGCACTGAATGCACAATCCCATACCCAGCGCTGATGTCCGTTGAGTGTGGTTTCTAACGAGAACTTCTTTTCATCCACCGCCCAAATCTTTGCAGTATGGTCCGCAGAACAAGTTGCTAGATGCCGTACATCGGGCGAAAGGAGCACCCGTGTGATGTATTTTGTATGCGCTTGGAACTTTGTGACTGGCATAAGTTGGGTGACGTCTCGGTTCTGAATCATTCGCCAAACATAGCAGTTACCCTTTGGTATTGTCAGTCCATCATTTTGAACGAATGTGTGTGCAGGTGATTACGAACCAGGTTATTTCCTGCCACAAGCATACTGCCGTCTGTAGCTACCGTAACGCTCCGTACAGGGACATCGTCTTCAGGGATCAACTGGTGGGTACACTTGTTCTCGCCTAAATCCCATATCCTCACATTGCCAGCCTGATCGCAGGATATCAACTCCCCCTGGTTCGGGTGGATAACGACATCGTTCACCGGTGACCCGTGCGCATAATCCCGTTGTACCGCGCCTGACCTTGTATCCCATATCTTTACGGTCCCATCCTCCGATGAGGTCACCATCCACTTTCCTTCGCAGTGAAAGCCCACCCCAGTCACATTATTGGTATGTCCATCGAATTGTAAAATTGGGTTGGGGTTCGATGATTTGATGTCGTAGAGGCGAACTGTGGTGTGTCCCGCTGCAGCAAGAAACCGCTTATCCGGCGAAATGCAAAGTCGATTAACTTGGGAATCGGTATGTTGAATTGTGCGCGAACAGATACCAGATAGTGCCTCCCAAAATCTAGATCCAACGAGCACGCATTAGCATAGCTATAATTACAAGGCAGCTAGCAAGAAGCTGTGTACCTAATTGTGTGGTCGTAACCAGCCGTTGCTGGAGGTTGCGAGGCGAAAATATCAGCTCTGGGCCCTCCAAACTCCCACTATGTTCGATGACCAGAGATGCGACCTCGATGACAACCGAATTAACGGAAAGCGCCGAACATACCCATGATAACACTCATATTGTTTGCTGCCATACACAAAGCCCCGAAGGCTTTGCTCTTAGCAGAAGTTGGGATGTGGAGAGGTCAGAAGTCGCTTGCTCTAGGGCGGTGGGTGGGATGCTCAGGATCGGAAGATCGCTATCGGAGAAAGAGCAAGATGCGGAGAATCAAATGTGGTGGCAGTGATGGTGGTGGTGGTGGGGTGTTGAAGTGAAGGATGGATGAGGAGGTGGAAGCAATGTAAAAAAGGCTGTCAAAGTCGGTCACAAGCAACCCCAACCATGCAGTCGGATCTCCGCAGATAGTGTCTGCGCTTTTGCAGTTCCCAAGCATGTCATCATTCTTTCTTTTGTACGCCCATAGAGTTCTTCATACCTAGCTTCGATGGTGAAGCGCTCCAATTTTGGTAGAGCTTTGTTTGAAGCTCACTTTGAGCTCGATGATATGCGCGCGCGAAAGATAGCTTCAGTAGTCTCTCTTTTCCGAGTGTAACATGGCCTAACCACAAATTGGATCTGAAAATACAATTAAATCGATGCTAAGAACGGACAGAGACTCGGATTCAAGAATTGGAATCCTCCGGGTACTGGGTTATTGCGACTTCTCGAATGTTCGCGAAGTTGATTTGATTTGATTCCGAGTGACGGTCTGTGCGAGAAGCTACAATGCCACGTCACGTGGAACTTGGCAGGCGCGAAACCCAAAACACGCCCAAAAGTCACCAAACTTACCACACAACTAGCATTCACAGAGGAGCTGCCATGTTTTCACCTCAACCTCAGACTGGCGATGCCCTACTCAATCCGGCCGCTCGTCGGCGAAGCCGACCTTCACGTCCTACATCCCGGGTACAACTGCGTCATGAAAGATCCGGCAGTGGCATGTCCGTCGACAGCGTCAGAGAAGAGTCGTCCATCGGAGCTTCGCAAAGGCAAGATTCAGAGGGCGCAACGAACGCGAGTGGAGAGCAGTCGATAATACGCAAATCTTCCGCTGTGGTAAGCGGGAAGGAGCAAGAAGGGGGAATAATGGACTTGGTGCGTAACTAAGACATTTTATGGAACTCTTTGCTGACGTCGTATAGACTAAGAACGACAAGTATCGTGTCTCTAAGCTACCGGGATTGCCGTCGATATTCAGTTCATGCGCCAGTATGGCTCCCCGTTTCCTAGTGCTTCTTCCTTCGGGTTGCCTGACGTGCAGCTACAGAAAACGGCACACCCGTTACCGCTTACACCGATTCTAATCATCGCTATGCTCTTCTTCTATCCCACAATGCTGCCTACGTATGGGAATACGCGGTACCTCATATCTTACCCCTCACATTTTCGTTCCCTCTACCGCGCGAGGGTTCGTCAGACTCGCAATCACCATTCCCTCTTGGTGCGCTTGTGTGTCCATCCGCCAACAGCCAGGAACCCGGACTTGTTGTAGTCATGCCGATGACTGGCCGAATAGCTTATTGGGATGCCGTCAGCAGTGCAGTGTCGGAAGGTTTATTTGCGAAAAGGCGTGGTGTAGAAGGCAAGGTTCCAACAATGTCTGGCGAGACTATCACTTCTATATGCAGCGCAGAACCGGCAGGATTTGTAATTTCCACTAGCTCTGGAAGGCTTGCACATTTGGCTTTGAGGGACACTGCGGGACGACCTGGTGTGACAGTTACTATCATGAGGGGCTCAAGTGGGTTTGGTGGTCTCCTTGGTGCCTTGAGGGCGGGTAGCAACCGCAGAGATATTGTGGCTGTTCGCGCTGGCAAGGTTCTCCGAATGGGTGAGCGGGAGGTTTTCGTTGGCACTGCTCGTGGGAATTTCTCCCGTTGGCACGTAAACCGAACCGGCGGCTATGCTAACACAATGGACGTGGACTTGCGAGATGAAATTTTAACCGCATTCTCCGGTCAAAGAGCCCTACAGGGAAAGAACAAAGATCATTTCCAGGTGGTCGACCTACAAGTCACCGGTTACAGCCAGAGCGCAGAATATGATCAAGAAGATAATGTACAGCTTCTAGTACTAACAGTAATCTCGTCTCCGAACTCTAAGGCGACATATGCTCTCGTTTCCCTTGAATTGATGGCTGGCGGAACAGCTACTGTGGGTGACATTCACGTCATTAAGTCTTATACGGACAGTTGGGGAACCGAAACTGCGCCGCGTCTGTACTTTCCATCACCCAGAAAGACAGCGTTCGTGGTGTTTCCTAGGGCCGTTGTTGTGATTTCCAAAATAAGACAGGATCCTTCAGAGATGGAATATGATCAACAACAGGAATCATTTGAGGACGTCGTGGATTTCCGGGGAGAGCTCGGGATAGAGATTATTGGAAGTGGTTCGGAGAGTGTGGATATCGACATGGCTGAAGTTATAGGCTCTTTTGCATCAGACCAGGGACATGTCAAACGGATCAAAAATCCCGGAGTTATCCTAGTTGCAAAGGGCGCCGGAATTCTAAGGGTAGAGGCTTTCGACCTTGGTGCGGGGGCGAAAACCATCACTGCGCCTGTTACTGTGAAAAGTAAACTGGAACAGGCTGTCTTTTATGGGGCCAAAAGCGATGTAAGCACCCCCCCCCCAAAAAAAAGGCAACAATGCTAGAAATAATGGCTAAATTATTGGTAGAATCCCCTCAATTTTCACGGGCGATTGGAAGTGAAATTCGCACTTGAGGATTTAGAGGACGCGGCTCTGGAAATAAGCCAGGAAATACTCGGCTCCAGGTCCCCATATCTTCCTTCAATGTTACCATCTCTTGGTAGCCACCTTGAACTGCGTTCCCAACACCTCCGTGCACTCATTCAACACCTCAGAACTGGAGCATTCGGTCACGTTTCCAAGCAAGTACTTTGGAGACTACTCCAAGATGCTGAAAAGTGTGAAGCCGCCCGCGCCGTTTGGGATATGAGAAATGAACATCTACGAGAAGACCCAGAAAATGGGGATGGGGTACTCGGAGCTGTTATAAGTCAGTATGTCCCCACTGAAGACACTGATGTTACCGGCAACGACCCAGTCCGAACATGGTTCCAACGCGAGGTGGTGCAAATTGGCCAACTGCTTCGCCATGTCAAAAAGAGCCTTGCCTTGATGCCCGATAAAGGGAAGAAAAACCAGTTATCACTTGCGGTTTCTGATTCCGAAGCCAACGACATCATCATTGGTGCGCTCGAGAGGGCCTGGCAATTCCGAGTTGACAATGCGAAGCTCTACGAGCTTTCTGGTGAGCATGGTATTGATAAGAATGGCCTTCTGGAAAAGTCGGATGGGTATCTAGCTCCATGGACCAGCGATGCTCTCCTTCTCGAAGCTTTGTCAATTCAACGCGACCTTAGTGAAGCTGCTATAAAGGCCCTCTGGGGACCAACCGAGGATCCAAAGCGGCAGGATGTTGTTTCAAAACTTGGTCTCCAACTTGTACATCTCGCCGAAATATGCTGCAGGTCATTCGAGGAACGTGCAGATTGGTGTGAGCAACAGTCAGCGGTTGGAGACGACATATTACAAGAAGGCCGCAATGTCCGAGAACGTTATCTTCGTTCACGTGGCGGATGGATCAAGCCTTTGGTCAACTACGGGCTTATCGAGCATGCTTACGGGATCGCCGAGGATTACCAAGACTACAGAACCCTTGTTGAGATCTGCTCTGGAGAACTGTTAAAGACCGAAGTGTCCCTAGTGGAGAGTATACCGGCGCAACAGAACTCCGAGACTGTAAATGAGTTGAAAGAGAAGAAGGCAGAGGTTGGCAAGAGGTTGGAAGGTTACTTTGAACGTTTTGGAGAGCCCTTCGCCATCGAAATGTACGAATACCTAGTCGAGAATGGAAAATTGCAAACTCTTCTCAGTGGGTTTGAAAGCTGGCGGGAGCGGTACCTGTCGCCATTCCTACGAGGAAATCCCAAGTATGCGAAGCTATCCTGGATCCACGATGTGAGTCTCGGCGATTACGGCACTGCGGCAAACACTCTTTTCAGTATTGCTACAAAATCAGAATCCATGCTATTAAACCAGCGGATCGAACTCTCCATTGGAAAACTGGCAAAGTTGGCCGCCCTGGAGAACGCTAGCGCATCAGATATAGATGTGGTAGAAGAAATAGAAGCCTACGACATTAGACTTGAGATTGTCAAGATTCAGCAGCGGCTATATTCGGCGGTCAAGCACATTACACACAGCGCCATTGACGTTGATGCTGCCGTGCATCTGGCCACTGAGGAGTATGCAAGGAAGCTGAAGAAGCTACCAGCGCTCAGGGATCTGTTCCGGACATCGTTTAAGCAACTTGTTTCGGGTGGGGTGATGGTGACAGAAGATTTGGTAGAGCTGTTAACGCTCATGGAACCAACCGAGGGGGAGCTTTTGGATGGTGAATCGTTCTACTGGGCATTGAGAGTTATTGGGCTTGCCGGGTTGCCAAGAGCTGAAATTGAGAACGCGGAGAAGACAATTTGGAGAAGATGCTTTCTGAGGGATGAGTATGTTCCCACCTTCGCCCGTATTTTGGCCACAGATGCTAACAAGAAGCAGTTGGACTCAAATCGTCTCCACCCGCAACCGCACGGACGAAGATGTCACCGAGCTAGCCCGGAAAACAAGCGTCTACACCACCATTGTACTCTGTTACCAGCATGGTCTCTTCTCACAAGGCTCCCCATTCAAACCCAGGAGCCCAGAAGAGACACTCTTCTCGGAGAACCCAGGGGAGATCAGGATCTGTTTCCCGGAGACAGATGAGCATTTGCTTGAGGCGCTGGCACATGATCTTTACGAGGAGAACAAACGATTGAAGAGGCATATCACTAAAGCGGATATCCAGAACTGGTTTACAGGAATGCTGGCGCAGATCAAGGAAGAGATTGCAGCGCGGACAGTTGGTGCAGAGGATCGTGATGGAGATTTCAAGATGGACGTGTAGACTATTTGGAGAAGTGGTGTGTATATTAATGTGGGATGATCGTTGCGGTTTTCGGGTTTCCGTTTGTGGGTTTGTTTTGCTTTGTTTTTTTGCTTTTGCTTTTGCTTTTGCTTTTGGGATTTATTGCGACTTATATGCGGGGAATTAACACTTTGCTAGCGATTCCAAATGGTCAACTTTTATCTGTGCAGCGTGCATCGTGCCTCCACTTCATTACTCGCGGTACAAAAATGGATGAACATGACAGCGCCTTCTTACACCACAAATCAACCAATCAACCAATCAACCAGCCCCGAGCTCTCTCAAATTCAACGCTCACACTTGTTGGGGCCTCTTTTTGTGCCCCGCGTTTTCCACGCTGGTTGACGTTGTCCTGAGACCCGATATTGAAGTACCAATTGAACCGCTGTCCACAATATTTGGGTTGTCGTCTACTGCTGTTCACGTACGATCACCCGAACCATAAACCTTCACACCAACGCTCTTGCTCCCATCATAACTCATGAGCCCGGCGGCGGGTCTCAGTGGCTCGCCTTTGTCCCGCAAGTATTTAAGTACAAGTTTCCCTGCAATCCTTGCATCATTTTTCCTCCATTCAGAACCCTCCCTGCCAGCACGTTTCTAATGTTCAAACGCGCCTCCATCTACCACACAATCAGCACTCTCCCCCACCCCCCGGGAAAAGAAGCTCACCAATCTTCAAGCTTGCACCAGTAACCGTATCCGCCTTCGCCAGGTATACGAACGCCTCAGCGGTATCCTCCAAACCCCCGAGTCTCCCCAGCTTCGTCCTCTTAGCAGCTTCAACCTTCGCCTCCCCAAATGCCCTCCCCCACTCCGTAAGCAGCATCCCGGGCTGTACAGCATTAACGCGGACTTTTGGTCCCTGAGTCGCCGCAAGACACTTCATCAGATGTAATCCCGCAGCCTTGGAAACACTATATGCCATTGAGGAGCCCGTCGCGTTCGTAGCCGCAGCCGAGGAGGTGACAAGGACCACGCCACCCTCCGGGTTCGCGGTAAACGTCGGTAGTGCGGATTGTAGCAGGAATAAGGTAGCCTTTGTGTTGACGGCCCAGCATTTATCCCATTCGTCGCCGGAGAGGGAGGTGAGGTTCGAGAACGCTGCTATGCGTGTCCAGCTCGCGTTCGAGATGATGATGTCTAAACCACCGAGGGTCTCAATTGTGTCGGAGATCAGACGGTGGCATTCGGCTTCTTCGCCTACGTCACTGAGGGAGTGGGTTAACAGGTGAGGATTGGGAGGGGAGGGGGAAGGGGAACGCTTGGATTGCGGCCGCCTGGACGTCGTATGTAGCCTTGAGCTTCTCTGCCAGTTCCTCTGCAGCGCTGGCAGAGGTTGCATAGTTGATTGCCACATTGGCACCCTCTTTTGCGAACCTCTCTGCTGTAACTGCGCCGAGTCCGCGGCTTCCACCGGTCACAAGAACGTTGCGGTTTTTGAGATCGTATACCATTGTGTTGAGTCGGTAGGTGGTGATGAGATAGCTGGCTGCCACCAACTGGGCTTAAAGCTGCTGCCTCCACAGCGACAGCGGGGAAAGCAAGCGGGGAGGGGCTGGTGGAGGTGGTGGGGTGGGGTACATATTTAGCTGCTGCAGTAGATTTGCCGGGCGAACGAAGAGAAGCCCATCAAATTAATACCTGCAGCTGGCCGCTTCTCGATTCCGATGGTTCGCCTATGATTACTATGCATTCTAGAGTAGATTTCAAAAGCAAAGATGGAGAGGAGAACCGCATTAGTTTGCGCTTTCCCATGCTATAGACATTATTCGCAAGAAATGAAGCAATGAACAGGAACCACTCTCACTCTCACTCGCTCTCTTCATCTCTCATCTTTCACCTCCCATCACCTCCCATTCCCACCTATCGACTCCTACTCGCCCCCCACTTTACCTCAAAAAGAAAAAAATATGCAACAGAGAGAAACACACAAGACTCATGCAATGACAACCAAGCTGTAGAGATGTCCTTTAAAACTGTTGATGATGCCCCACGGCCCCATACAAAAGATGCACGACAGACGAGAAAGGAACACAGGAAACACAGGAAACACAGTAAAATGGGTAATGAATAAACACAGCTGAAGAACCCTCGAATCTCCCATCTTTATCCGAACGTGAGCACGTCCTGATAATTAATCGAGTAGGTATTAACAACGAGGAGTACACCGAACCAAACCACATAAAAGAAAAAGCCCTAATTCCTTCGCAAAAAAAGGGAAGAGCACACAAAAAGAACCTCTTTCCGGATATAAATCACGCTATGCCAAACAAACAGCGGAAACTAATTTAGTAACAAACCCGTCAATTGATGTAATCCATTCCCATAACAGATCATCGCCCTCTAAAACTTTGAAGAAAAAAAAGCACAAGCGGACCAAGGTCAACCCCCTTTTCCGCTGTCCCACACGCCAAAGTGGTTTTCTGATTCGTATCGTCATCAACGTTTGTATAAAGGAGAGTCGAGAATGAATCGCGCAAAAAGCAATGGTCGAAAACGGAGGGTAATATTAAACAGGTGACAAAGAAACAGCGGAATCGGGAATCGGTGATTTGAGAACTCTCAGCATATTAAGTATAAATCAACCTGCCTCTAGGTTAGCTCGTCTCAGATACACACATTTAATTACTTACCACAACAGAACACTGCCTGAATCTTCTGCCACGCCGTCTTTTTGTGTGGATTATCGTCTGGGTTTCCCCGGTTCTGGCTAGCTTGGTGGTTCAATACCTGCGGCGACTGCCCCCTCGCCGTGGGAGGCAGGTTGGTCGCCGATGCTTGGAATTGGGCTTGGGTGCTCGCCGTGGGAGTGGCTAAACCCGGTTGTTGTAGGCCCCCCGCCGGTACGCTCGGTCGTTTCGTTTGGGGAGCGTTTGGAGCGCTTCGCCCGTCGCCGCGCTTCATCCCCATCGCTTTTCCTGGCGACGGTGGCGGGGGTTGCGGGGCGTTTAAACGACCGGACGGGATACCTGAGTTTGGTTGGCGAACCTGTGCAGGAGGGACGTGTCGCAGTTCACCAGCCGTCGTGGCGTGGTTTGGGTTCTGTCCATGATGGTAATGGTTTGAATGCTTGGAAATGGCTTCCCAACCCTTTCCGTTGTTAAGCTTCATCCAGTCGTACTCTCCATCTTCTACTTCACCACTATTCTTCAAGGCTTGAGTGAACAGGTCACGAAGAAAATCGTAATCAGGTGTATCCTCAAAACCAAGGTTGCGAACATAGCTCAAGTACTGGTTAAATTCATCTGCAAGAATAACGTTAACAACGAATAATTCACAGCTGAGGTGCATGGTAACATACCAGGGAATCCCTCGCACAACTCCTTGATGGCAGTAGTCTGCTTTTTCTCTCCAATTTTCTCGTACTTCTGCTTGTTGGTTGCAGCCTTGAGCCCCTGCCAGGGAAGACCACCTCGGAGAAAGTACATAAAAACATGCCCAAGTGCCTCCAGATCGTCTCTTCGAGACTGCTCGCGTCCAAGATGGGTATTGATACTCATGTAACGAGCAGTTCCCGACAGACTTTTTCGTTCTCTGTAAGGAATATGCTGCTTTGTCTTGGGGTCTCGATACTGCTTAGCCATACCGAAATCGACAACGTGAATTACATTAGCAGCCTTAGACCCTGGTCGCCCGATCAGGAAATTGTCTGGTTTGATGTCGCGATAGATGAGGTTCTTTTCGTGGATGGTTTGTACTCGTGATAACTGAAACACAGTAAATAATCACACACATGCACTGTCCATGGGATTGACTTACCATCTGTTTGGCTACCATTACAACGGTTTTGATCGAGAATCGTCTGTTGCAATGGTCGAACAAATCCTCCAAACTGGGTCCCAACAGGTCAATAACCAGTATGTTGTGCAATCCCTCCTGACCAAAATAGTATACATTGGGAATACCAGCTGAAGCGACATGTAAGCAACGGATATTCGGCTCAAGAATATCGATAGGAGTATAACTAACGGCATCCAACGAGAATCTTATATGTCCTATACTCGTCCCTTAGTTGTGGCGCATCACTCTTTCTCGGTTCCTACGACACGAAAAGGTTAGCTAATTAAAACGCGCGACGTGAAATGGAACATACAAATTTAATGGCAACCTGCTGGCTGTTCAATAGATTTGTTCCCTCAAAGATAACACCAAAAGATCCCTCTCCAATCTTCTTCCCTACGCGATAGTGCACGCCCACCACATTCGATGATGAGGACGCCATCAAACGTACTCGGTACAAGCAACGAAGCGGATAAGTTCAAAGAACGAAGCTTCGCTCGTTGCCCCTCAAAGTCACCACTGAATCGTTGCTATGATATGGAGTGAGGAGCAAGCTTGATAATGGCTATTCTTGTTTGTCTGATGAAGGGCAAAGGTGAGAGTAAAGGAGGATTCTGTGTCTGTTGGTCTGTTGTAAGGCACAAGACGTTAGTAAGGATTAAAGATGAAAAGTATGCTCGAAGATAAAGAAGGAAGTACGACAGAGGGTGTGGTTTAGAGGAGACCGGTTGAATTCGGGCCGTGTCCTCTCATTAAAGGAGTTCTGAGAGCACCCATGTCCCTTACAACACCTAAACTAAACGCGAGTGTGGCAGGAACATACCGGTAGCTAGTGGAACCGAGCCCAATGGTGTTGTCCGCAGCAGAAGAGAGAAATAGAGAGAGGTGTCTATCGGGCTTGTGATGGACTATCGCAAGGTTTTGTTTGAGGGAGAGAATGGAGGAAGCAAGACTTCTTGTGCGACGCGGCGGATGGCGAGCAGAGAACGAGGCGAGGCTAGGGCGAGGGAGAAAAGGAAAGGGAGGGGAAGAAGGGGAAGTCAGAGAGGAGACGAACTGAGGAAACTCTAGTCGCAGCAGCCACTCCACTCGCTTGCTATAGATGCTATCCTCCTATATATGTGAGGTGGAGAGGCAGTGGTGGAAGGGACTGGTGGTAGTGGTGGTGCAGTTACTCCAAAGCAGGCAGATGTCGAGGTGTCGTGAGGAAGTTGACCACCTCCCCGAAGAAAACGAACGGGAAATCCGTCAGACAGTTGAAGCTAGGCCGCCCAACTCCGCCGTATCGGGAAACAGGCAAAATGCACTCCGCCGCAAATAGTTGGGATCACCAGTACAGCCCATAGAACATCCCATCACGGCGACAAAGCCATGCGTTGCAACCATAGAAATTGCCGCGCACCGCCACGCTTTCATTTCTGTGCAGTGAAGGATCATGGTTCATTGCACCCGCGGATGAGCAGTGCAGTACGGTGCTGTCTTTCACTCGATAGTTCCCTGGAGAATCCATCATTTATCATTCGAGCGGCAAACCCCACAAAAAACAAAAACTCCAATCCACCAGGAAGCAAGGCACGTCGCCACTCCTCTTTATTCGTCCAACAGGCACATACTCTATCTATCCACATCACGACCAACCAGGAATGACTGGTGGAAACCTAAGAGGTTTTGTCTACTGCACACTAAGCAAAGAGAACGGGATTGTATTGGCAGGAGCGTGCAGCATGTACCTACCTAGCAAGTATTGTGCTCTGCGAGCACCTAAGCAGGGCCTATGATTGCATGCCTTGGGAGTTTCGGGGATGCGCTCTAGCAGCGAAACGCTATCCTATACGGGAGAGGACGCTTTGAACAAACAACACCTCGACTCCAAAACCCCACCACTTCTATTTAACCACACGCACATACATAGAGAATTGATGCGTTTTGAGTGGCCTTTCGTGAGGATTTTGATGAGCGATTCTGCACTCTCTAATTAAGAGAGTGTTGTGTGGTTGTGGAGATATAGGGGAGAGAAATCTCAGGAGTGGATTGGCACAGTTCCTCTGCAAATACGAATTGCATGTTCCCCCGATCACAAACAAATCAACCCGGAAAGCCATTCTACAGGTGATTCCTGTGCAAGCGCAGTAAGAAACTAAAAATCAATTGGAGCTGTGGAGCTGGTTTTGAAAACAAAAAATTTAAAGCTGTATAAAAAGCTCCGGGGGAAACACATTTGAACAATTTGTCACCTTCAAGTGAGAAAACGCTCTGCTTGATATTAGCGCCTATCGGTGATCGAACATCACCCGCCTCGAACCAAGGATTAAGGTCATAAATCCCAATCCCCGCAACATCCTGCCCTCACTATCGCGCTGTACTCCCCATTGCCATGATACATCCTCAACTGTTCGGCTGTGCTATTTATAAACATTTCCATCGTCCTATTCCTGTACTGTGCGCGTTTATTGAAACAGGATTGCATCGATTCGGAACTTCAGCGCGTCTGCCCTACCGTTGCCCTATATACTGAGGAGACAATCTTAACTGACATGAATTCCAGATACGGAATCGTCTCGAAAGAATATATATCAATACCGCCCTGGTGATATTGAATCACAAGTTAGGCATTACGATATCCACTACCAACAGGAACCCAACCTTCTTGACATCGTACTCAACTGTCATTTCTAAGGAAAATCTCCGGAATCTCCACACATATACTGTTTCGGTTCCGTCTTTATTGAGGTCACCTATGACATCAGATTGCTGCGTCAAAGACTCGTATCCTTCGAGAACAGTGTTCCGAAGCGTTCCAGTCACTGTTTTCAGGCGCTATGAACCAGGCCGGCCACCCTTAGCTCAGGTCAGTCCCGGCCTCCATTGCACTGCAAATAGCCCGGCGGCTACATGGCCGCCCTGGCCGCCCGCAGATCATCACGGCTCATGCAGCAAACGCTACCATGGAGCCTGTAAAGTAGGACCCGCAATGGGTGTTAAAACCGTCGAGTTTCGTATTCCTGGAATGCTATATATATTAACTGGATCCTTTATACCCTTGGTTTTACTAAATTGGCTCTCAGAGGAACCAATGAACCTGTGTTGAGGGACCCCGTTCTGAATTCCTCCTGAGGTCGTCCTTGCCGTTCCCAAGTATTAATTGCTAAGTGTACCAGAATACCATTTCCGTATCTATGGGTGGCTGCTGCTTGCTTCAGAACCGGGGCATACTAGAATTTGATTATATGTTAGCACCCATGTAAAGTACTCTACCAAACGATGTTCCGACAAAACGAACCCGTTTTCGGGGATTTGGCTTCAAAAAGCGGGCCCTGGTACCTATTTTCTGGGCCTTTTTTTTGTAGCGACTTACTCGAGCGGAGTGGTATGGTATTGGTCTGCACGATCACGATGGTGGTTGGAGCCGCAACACTTGGGGGGGCCGGTTTTCAGGACTACTCCAAGACCATATGTAACTACTCTTGAGGGCCCTGTTTTCAGGCCCATGTCAACATCATCTATTTTTACCTTGGTTCACCAGCATGACACGAATAAACATGGAAGACAATACGGATTGGGAAGCAGAGTGGAACGAGTTAGCCAACAGCAAGGGATATGTATCCGAGACCCACCTGGCCGGAAGTACACAGAAAGCAGTCCCCTCTGTAGGAACTTACTTTCCTCTAAGTTTGCGGTCATCGTCACTAAAACGTTTGAGGACGTACCCACGCCCGTACACCCTTACGCCCCGTTAGGAATGGCGTAATTTATGCCCTTTGCGTAACGACGTAGAGGCGTACCTGAATTTCAGCCTTGTTTGCCACCTACGTTTAGCAGCCGTCGGCGGACTCTAGTCGGCAAACGGGACTACTATCTACGTCACTTCGCGTGCAGCTTAGCTCGTGGGCAATCACCGTACCGGGCGTACCTGCGTTCGGTACGCCCGATGTATGTCGCTACGCAAAGTCCAGTTTTCTGATGATCTGGCTGGAGAAATGTCACATGGGTCGGTAGTGGACTGTATCTTTGATATTGGGGTCTCGTCAGAGGCCCAGTATCGCCGGTTGATCCGGTGCGTGTATTCGTAAAACCATACGCAAGCAAGCCCACCCAGAGTAGAAGAAAGAAGAAAGAATCCTAGTAGTACACAGAAGCTACCTGAACGGCAGAGCAGGCAGTTTATAACAAGGAATAAACCTAGCAAAGAAAAAGAAGTCCAAACCATGCCCAAGTACTCCCCTAAAACAGATAATGAAAAAAGGAATGAAAAAGAACAAAGCTCCTACTGCTGCTTGGGCTTCTGCAACTGGAAGTAGATATCCAAGCCGCCTTTCACCACAAAGATGCCAATGAGAAAGTACAACATTCGGTCAACCTTGCCGTCCATCCTGTTGCCCGGAGCTTCAACCTTACTACCAACCTTATGGTTCTTATCAAAACCATTTTCCATCTTGGCAGTCTGCTCCTTCAAGATGATCTAGTTTTAGTTTCATAAGGGAAGTATCTTAATAAAATATTAGCACGCTATTTGGTATCCCAAGACTAGTTTCCGAGCTTACCTTGTCTAACTGAGCGAAACAATCCAAAGTGACGAACGAACTGGGCAAAAATCGGACTTGACGCCGGCTAGGCTGTCATTGTGGGAACCGTGATCAGTATTATGATCAGTATTGTGATCAGTTTCTTCATTGATATGTTTCTGATCCACCCAGTTAGTTTTCAGTTTGCATGCTATTAGGAGTTCGAGCTCACCGGAGTAGAAGTGATGGCCATACGTTGGACTTGGAGATTGGGGAGGTGGACTCCCACAACATAGCGGGTAAGTCTCTGAGCCACCCAGTTAGTGTCCAGTTTGCATGCAAATAGGAGTTCGAGCTCACTGGAGCAGTAGAAGCGATGGCCTTGTGGGAATGGTGGGTAGAAGTAGACCACAGCACGATGAGCAATGAGGGTAGACATCTATCACATATCCCTCATCAGCTAGACTCCAAGTAGCTCTTCAGTTAGGGTACTTACTTTATGATGATGCTGTTAGCTATTCGTCTTGTTGGATGTATGGTGTGTTGGTTGGGAAGTGTGATGGTTGAATGTTTCGCGGACTACTCTACTATCACATTACAAGCTGCGTCATGGTAGTTTATGATATCACCCAAAATACCCATCAAGTCTCATATTCATAGCCGCAGAACACTAACCTCCTTCCAAACATACGTTGTCAAAAGTTTGAATGAGGCTCAGCCATGGTCGCACTGCATTAGTCTTATGACCCTGTCAACTCTATTGAATCTAGAACAGCTCAAGCTTTAGGAACACCTAGAGTGAGGCTTTACTGCGGCTACTGTCTACATACAAGCTCGAGGATTGCTAAACTGTAGATGAAGTGTGCATGTTCGATCGATTGGGAACGTAGCTTGCGTCTTGGCACCAAATTCGGTTACGGATGGGGTAAAGTGGTCCTGACGGGGGGCAGAGTTGGGATGTTGTTTCCGGAGTCTGTGCCTTACTGCGGATGCGACAATAATTACCTATAACTGCTGTCGCATAACTATGCGGTCTTAAGCGGATCCTGAGAGTGTAGGCTCGGCAATTCAAGACGCGAAAATGGTATCATAGAGTAGAGTACATACATCATCTTGACCAAGGGAGCATGTATGGGAAAGCGCATCTTCATATTGTGTTCTGCATGATAAGTATCCACATGTATGTCGGTAATAAAACAAATCTAGGTGCAGTTAGTAAAGATAAGTAGATAAAGTCTTTTAAATTCACATCAATTAGAGTAGAAACTAAATATGGTGCGTCTGGTCCCAAACCTGTAAATCGGACATTTGCGGTGAAGGTCCAAACTTCATTCAACGAACAATTCAAACTTTATCTTGCAATCAGTCACCTTCTTCATTGTCTATCTACACATTATTTAATGTTTGGAGAAGTGAAATTACTCTGTAACCTTATGGAACTGTGAGTGTTGGCAGCTTGTGCGCAAAATTGCAAATGTAGATACTGGTGATCGTAGTGTCACTGCTGACAACCTCCGACTTACAGGTCTGGGGCCAGATGCATCATAGGTACTACTCTCGTACATCCTCGTCACCAATCCTCTTTTCAACAACGAACCCTAACCTCAGAATCCCATCTAAATCTACGCTTAACTTTCGTGTGGCATTAATGTTACCTCGCTCGACTCCATCATAACCATCTAATGACTCTACATCACTTAACAATCACCATATCATAACTCCCATTATGATACAGTCATCGCTAACGCAATGACCATTAATCTAAATCTCTATTCACCATCACTCGCACCAAGCGGCCCTACTAGGGCACGTGGCTATCACTCGTTTGGGAAGGTTCGAATGGAGCCACATCACGTGAGAGTTGGTTCAACGAGAATGTAGCAACTGACCAGGGTAGAAAACCAGAGAGCACTAGAGCACGTACAGTTCTTCCAAAAGCTCCCAAAATGTACTTGTACCGAGCGTAATGGTTCGTACGAGATTACTGGTGTGACAGATTTTGGTTAAAAGATGACTGGTGTAAAAGTAGTAATTATTTGGTGTGATGGATCTTTTGGTGAGAAAAAGCTGAAAAATTAACGGACAAGATGGCACTCTATAACGTGTGACATTCGAACCATTGCGCTCGCTACAGGACCACGATATCTGAATTCTCTGATCAATTTTATCGGTTACTTTTTCAATCTTTAAGTCGAGTATGTCATATTTCATTAAACCGTCAATATATTCACAACTGAATATGTGGATCTGAATTCTGATTCTGTCTGTTTAAATTTCTGAGTATTCCGCTTTGGGGTTCTTTATCCTGTCTCCTAAAAGCTCCATCGTTCTGTTGAAATCCCCGCCTCTGCACGACTCTGCTGGAACCGCCGCCGATGCTAAGGAATTTAGTAGGTAAACTGCTCGCTGGAAACTCAACGGAAGCCTGATATTGTTCAGTCGTTGCGTGCTAGTGTGAAATCTAACGTGGTATTGTTGTAGAAGAGACGATATGATGCAGTAATGATGATCGTAGTGGTGGAGTGATGCTAAAGATCGATATTCAATTGATTAGTGCATCCCAATGCTAAGCGCTAAGCTATCTAATCAGTCAATCTAATCTAATCTACATGTTCATTCTCCACGACTGGGACCACGACACTGGGAATCCTCTCATCAAATATATTTTCGCATCTTGTTCTCCTAGGTAACAAGAAGATTCAGCAGTGTAAAAGCTATGTCCGCTTTTCGAATTTTTAAAGGAATGTTATGTATCCGGGTGATACTCCATGACTTCTCAGTACAGTCGCGGTAAAAAAGTGATGAGACGCACGATTCAACGAACTCATGAAGCCAGTTATACCCTTAAGAAAGCAGCAAAAGCTTGGGAATCACGGGGTAATGATTGAGAGATTGACCTTGGATCATTAAATCTACTACAGCTGGAGTGATTTATTGCATCTGTATATTTTGTGTGGTTGTGATTTTCGTGCGTCTCGTCACTTTTTACCGCGACTGTAGAGTACACCACATCTTCGTCTCAATGCTCTGCCTGAGTACCAAAAATTGGGCATATCTTCTACAAACGGAATTAGAGGAGAATTAACTGGTATACTATAACTATTTGCTGAATACGCTGTCTAAAATGTATCAACGGAGCCAGTAATCGCCACGACAGGACAAGATATTTCAAAGGAAACAACTGCAATACACCGTTACGCCAAAAACTATCGCAATACAATCAACCATCAAGTAAAGAGGCAATCAAAACACAAAGGATAAATGAACCCCCATCCAATCCAACCCAGTTACAACTTCCACAAACACCCATTGATACATTATGAAACCTTTCCCACCATACAGACTAAGAACCGTTCGCTCCATCCGTAGATTCCTCATCAGAATCCTCTTCCTCCGACGACTCCTCTTCCTCTTCTTCCATCTGCTTCTTCAATTCCCATATCTCTTTTCTGGCCTGTTCATCCCTCGCCATCCGCAGTCTCTCCGCTTCCTCAACACCACCCGCCTTCTTTAACTTGTTTTCCTCCACAAACTGTCCTAGCTCTTTTTGAAACTCCGGTATTCTGCCTTCTAGTTCCTTCTGTCTTGCCTTCTCTGCACGCTCGATTGCCTCAAGACGGCTTTCGTGGTTTGGTTGAAGGGCGCGAACCTCACTGAGTACGTTGTGTTTAACTTCGGACGGATTGAGATGGTCATCGGGGTTCATCAAACCGACAGGTGGGAAATTTCGACTAGCACTTCTAGCTCCGTTTGCATTCGTTTTCGACTGCTGTTCTGAGCATTGCTCGACAAGTATAAACGTTTGCGAAGCTTTGTCGAGGTCGTCTTCCAAATCGTTGATCAGGCTCTCTTGCATTGTAAAGAACTCCTGTTCCTCGCAGACAAGCATCAACTCTCTTTCCCACACACGTCTAAAGAGCGGTTTCTCCCGTTTAATGTAATCAGACATCTTCTTAAGCTCCGTCTTAGCCATTGCAATCTGTTTAGACACCGCCTCGAGCTGTCGCGGAAGTGGTCTAACACCCCGCAACACAACATCTTTCCGAAGATCCTCTACAGTATCCTGAAGATCGTCCACTTTCGTGACGAGATTGTCTGCATCTCCGCCGAGCTTAGCCCTGCCTTTCTCGACGTAGGCGCGACCTTCGTTTGCGACACCGGTTGTCTCCGCGGCGACCTTCTTGATGGTGCTGGCCTTGGTTTTCACCGTTGTCATAGAGGTGTTCATATCCGCAACAAAGGTAGAGAAAACCTGGCGTAACACAGCTAAGTCTTTTCGAAGATCACGAACTTCATTGAGCTTCCTAGCAGTTTCATCTGGGGTTAATTGGACAGACGCTGCAGATCGAGAAATCGCTGGTGGAGGTGATGATATTGGCGGTGCAACGGATAACTCTGCAATCTTCTTTGCAGCTTCTTCTTGTCTTTCGGCAACGCGAGTCATTTGTAGTCCTTGAGATTCCACTGTGCCTGCTAGGCCTTGTACAAGCCTCTTCAGACCTTCTATTCCATCATCTATGTGCCTCTTAACCTCATCCAGCACTTCAACGTTCAGACAAAGCACCGAACGGTCCTTCACATCTCTTAAATCTTCAAGTTCGTATCGAACGCCTGAAACAGGATCCTGAAGATACAGCTCGGGAAAATCATCTCCAGACGGCGGATTGTAATTGAATTTCGAAATAAAAAGAAGACGGAGAGATGTTATTGACAATTCGTCAACGCCGTCCGACACTGTAACTTTCTTGATTGATCGACCCAGTTGAAGAAATAACGTCAACTCTTTACTCTCGGAAGGGGTGCTGCTCCTTCGTTCCACAAGGGATGTGGCGGGAATTCCGTTTGTCGAGGCATCATGTAAAGGGACTTCCTGCGGAACAACTGAAGACGGAGCACCAGTATCGACGTGTAGGGATGGCCTCTTCCCGTTTTCTTCCATCGCTATGGCAGGAGCTTCCGGTCCAGGCTTGTCTTCAGGGGTCTGGGGGATCGGCGAGTATGAAGCATTGGAATTCGCCTCTTCGGATATCCGGTGTGGGTTTTTCATCGCCGGCTCCGGCTCATTTCTTGACCTAACCATTGATCTGGTCCTTCCAGACGAGCGTTTACGCACAGCATCCATAGATTCTCGGTTTCGAGGGATGGCTGATGGGTCCCGCGTGGTTGGTAATACTGGAAGATCATTTGTAGATTTCCCAGTATACTTGGCAATCTGATATGCTGAGTATCGGCGTGATGCTCTTCGCTCTAGCGTTGAATGCTGTTGAAGAGCTGCCAGAGGATCTTGAATGGGAGGGGTTGGAGGTGGTGGGGGGACAGAAGTTTGCGGGGAAGGTGCAGTCGGTTCTGAAATTGTAGGTGGGTTCTCGGCTGTGGGATAGGGCGGTGTTGGTTCTGGCGGAGGACTATTGGTGAGTGCCTGAATCGAAGACGCGGATACATTGTGTTGGTGACAACTTCGCGTCGAACTAGTTGTTGAAGTCGAGGTGCGTACGGGTCCACCCGGAGGTGGAGTAGGCGAAGAGTTTCGTTGAGGCGGGGCATTCCCTACTGGTAACGACGAAGTGCGCGGAGGTGCCACCTCGTCCCCGCCCCCCCCACCTCCTATTGCATTACCCCCACCACCGCCGGGAAGTGCAGCTACTGTGGCATCACCACCAGCGTCACCACCATTTCCACCGCCACTACCACTACCACTACCACCACTTGTTCGAGTCGAAGGTACCACTAAACTTCCAGAACCTCTCCCCGAGCCGCCTGAGCCGCTTTCCCCATTCTCCCTTGACTGTTTTTGGCGCAGTTTTTGCTGTTTCCTCTTGAGTCCGTGCAGCAAATTGATGATTATTTCCCTTATACGAGGTAGATATACGTCCAAACTCTGTGGACTAGCATCTTGGCTTAAGGTATGCTCTAGAATAGTCCGCAATGCATCTGGCACATTACCTAGATCAGCCGTCTCAACCCCGATGGCGGTGAAGGCTCTGCAGGCAATGTTGAACTCAGATCCAAGCCGGACATATACATCGGAGACTTCGGCTTCGGTGGCTTGTTGACGAGACCATGCTGTGAGTGTTTCGAGAAGCTGTTTTGTGGCAACAAGCAGATGTGTGACAGATTTCTCTATTGTAGATAACTAAAACAACGAGGACACATATATCAGCTTCGACGCTCTCGCCTTCAAACAAACGCGGTTGAACGAGGTGCGACGAGCTTATGTACTGCGGGGATATCCGGGAAGTTGGATTCCAGGGAGAAAGGGATGACATACATTGACCTGGGTCCTGTGCCTGGGGCTTCGAGACGCCGAACCGTTGGTGGTTCTTGATGCAGCCGACATCGAGGGGTTGATGAGGGGCTAGCGAGGGAAGCGGCTATGCTAGGAGAAGTAATGACGAGGGCCACAGAGTATACGAACCACGAGCTGAAGCGCGGGATGGGTGGTAGTTGTTTGTTGGACTTTGAGTGGATACGGATGTCAATCCGATATAGAATACCGAGCAGATAGTGAAGTGAAACAACGATATGTTAATGTCCTCGTCTTCGTGTATTATTATTTGACTGCTAGTTGTAGAGTAAAAGTATCAGACGGCGTTGGCGACACAGGGTACTTGGTATCTAGATACGCAAGAGGCTGGTGGTGTGCGCCGGGATGGTAGATCAGCGAGTGGGGAGCCGCCTGACTGTTGATTCCTAGCCGCCATCATTCGGACTCGAAGTCCCAACATCTTCTCACAAGACTTTTAAAGCTAAAGTACTATAGCTGTCACATCATGAATCGTGAATTCCGATACCGCGATGCAATTCTGGATGAAAAAAATCATAATATACTCTAGGAGGGTGTGGGGTGTATGTACTTCATTCTTTCTTTACCAAAGCCCCTTACCCCTAGCCTCACGCCTTGCCGTTGTTTTAATGTGGCCAGTGCGGTCACGATGTTAGCAGCCACCAGTGAATGCTTCACAGCTGCTCATTCCCACAATACGATGCTGGGACTGGCTGGGATTTCATCACGTCTTGAGGCTGCAGTTATAGATGCCTTAGTTGAATATATCTACTTACTCATCTCTGGTTCTATTGGGGCTATTACTGACAGTGACGGTATTTCGAGAGCTCAATTGTCCGCTCTTGGCGCCATCAGGCATGGAGCGAAAAAGAATCACGCACATAAGCTTTTATTATTTTAAGCTTCAAAAAACAAGAAACAAGCGCAGATTGAAAAGACTAGAGATGCCTGCGAGATACTGTGACAAACCTAGAATTTACAGCTCCAACAGGAGAGGGCGGGACGACTGACAGCCTTCCCATAACCCCAACAACATTCTACTATTACGGTCTCAACTTCATCTGCACCCATCTCTCGTCTCCCCTTCCCTACAACTTGCACCACCTTCCACCCTCTCCTCTCCCGACGAACTTCTTTTTCGTTCTGTGGGCATTCCTCCCCGTCGTCTTCCCTTCATACCTCCACGAGACTTCAGGAGCTCTTTTTTCTATACCTTGTTGTATAGATTACGTTCTCTGTGCTTTAGGACTTGGTGCTCTGTTCTTTCCAGTGTTTGTCGTTCTGTTGCACTTTACACCTATATTGTTTTCTCTTGCTTGAAGTGAAGGGAGGAGAAGCAACTAGGTATTGCACAACGCTGGACTCTTTCAAACAGCCCTAGCCTTTCTTCAATTAAGAGCAGTTGCTACATCAACATCTACAACACACTAGCTATCTACCAACCTACCACCTCGAGATTCCATCTCTCCTTGCATCTCACCTCCGGTCTAGTACCTCCATCCCATCCTTCTCATGGCGACGGCTACCTCGTCGGTAGCCCGCACTCCTGCGCCAGGTTCAGTTTCGGTTGCGACAGCTGGAAGACCGCAGTTGAAGGGCTCGATTAGCGGAAGTCCCAGCAACAATAATAGAAGGGCTACTCAATCACCGATGGACGGACCTCAGCGGTGAGTTGCAACACTTGTCCTGGGCCTTCCTTGTGTTGCAGTGTCGCGCCCAACTTCTTTTCGCACCCAACACCTTTTCTCGGGGCTCCGCTAGTTCAAGCGCTAGGCTACCTAACAATTGGTTTCTTTTTCCCTCTTTATAAGCCACCCACCACTCCGTTGGTTGACTATGCTCTGTAATTCCTCGAGCGGGTTGCCGACATATACTCCGAATATTCTTTAATTTGCTAGATCTCGGTGGTTGTCCCAATTGCTGATACATGGTATACAGGCGGAGCTCTTCCCACAAAGGCTGGCCTGTACAGCAGCAACAAAAGTACAGCGGATCAGGAGTTCCTACATCCTCTTCACCTACACCAAATCAAGCTGCGGCAGCCATGAAGTCACGGACACCTTCCACTGCACCAGGCGGCGAGTCAGATACGCACGATAAACATATGCACGACCGATTGCTGTTCCTCTTGACCAAGCTCATGGTAAGCTCCGTGAAATACTCTATGACCGACATTGAGTCGGTCAGCTGTGCCTATAGAAAACTCTTTGCTTTGAATACTTTGGATGCTAATTCGATAGATCCAGGCTGGGGAAGTGGTTGTTACTGTCAAGAGTGGGGCTCAGTATATTGGGATTTTGTTAGGCGCGGACCCGCGGAATCATGATCTTGGTATTTCCCTCAAGCAGGTGAAGCTACTGAAACCTGCACCTGGGGATGACGATGAGAAGACGAAAGAGAGCGAATACTTGGGAGGCGGCAAGGAAAAGGTCATGATTTTCGAACCAAAGGATGTGGTAGAAATTACAGCGCAGAAGGTATATTTTGAAACTGGACCATCCAGCGCTGGGACTCAACAGAATGGTATGATTCCACCATGCCTTTGACACTTGAATATTGTATCTTGACGCTCGCGCTATGTAGGAATTTCGGGTGGGTTCAAGACGGATAGCGATATCTCGGGGAACACGGCTCATCGTGAGCGTGAGCTACACCGATGGCAGCCCGATGAATCACCATATGCCAATACTGGACTTGAAGATACCAGCTCTGGACCAGGCCAAGGATGGAATCAATTTGAAGCAAATGAGCGTCTATTCGGTGTGAAATCCGATTTTGACGAGAACATTTATACCACCAAGCTCAATCGCGACCATCCAGAATATAAAAGCCGAGCTGCTGCCGCCGAACGAATTGCAGCAGAGATCGAAGGGCAGAGCACTTCTGGTCTCAGTGCTCATGTTGCAGAGGAGCGAGGTGTCGTGACACCTGACGATAGCGGAATGGATGAGGAGGATAAGTAAGTTGACTCTGCACTGAAGCTTGTTATATCCGTACTTACACATACAACTTTCCCCAAATAGGTACAGTGGAGTTCAACGGACAGCTCCGGCCCAGGTCAGTACGAACAGGTATACACCTCCAGCGCGGCGGGCTCCAACCGGACAGCCTACTGTTCCCGGCGCTCCACACGATCCTGCTATCATAGCTTCTCAGTTGGTTCGACCGGAGACCTTGCAGCAGAAGAAGCAGCAGCCTCAGGTTACCTCACAATCACAGCAATCTATCCCGAAAACGTCGGAGGATGCCATCGCGAAAGCAAAGGAAAGGCCTGGCTTGCCTGATATAATTACACCTATACGAAGTCTCCCAGCTGGTAATGTCAATCATGGAAAGCAGGGAGAAGCACCTGCGATCGAAAGGGACTTGAGCAATAATTTTAAAAACTTTGTTAAGGATGAGAGAGAGAGAGTACAAAAAAGGAAGGCACTAATGGCACACCGGGACCGAGAATCAAAGCTGAGAGAACTCAAGAAGTTCTCGGAGAGCTTCACATTGAAGACGGCAGTTCCTCAGGATCTAGTTCCAATCCTTACCAAGGACAAGGCCAAGCAGGCTGAAATTCTCGAGAAAACGAAGCAGCAAAGTCTCGCCAAGCTTGGAGGAGGTAGTAATAAGTCGACTCCTTCTGCACCGTCCAGCGCACAGCCTACCACCTCAGGTTCTCAGGCAGCAGTATCACAATCCGGAAAAGTCCCCCCTCCAAATAGTTTTGCTGCTCGAGATCCAGAGCGTTTCAAGCGCGAAATGTCTGCACTTCTGCAGAATTTCCCCAAATTTGTTCCCCCTCAGCAAGCAATAAGTCAAAATATCCGCCGGGTACAGGCCGACAAGAATCTACCAGTACGCTCGCCCATCCCTGTCCCTGAGCAGCAACGCCCGCAATATCCCCCAACTGGTCCTTCGGCATCCAACACCACATCGTCAAAGAGGTTGAACGTAAACGCTCGGCCATTTGAATTTAAACCGAACCCGAGCGCCGCTGCGTTCACACCTACATTTGGAGGCCACTCCACCAATGCCACTCCCAGTCCCACGGCCTCGGCCCCCCCTAATATTGCTTCCAGGGCTGCTAGTCCTTCTCTTTTCTTTGGAAATAAGAGATTGAAAACCGAAAAGGAGAGACTATCAATCAAGGGTCATTTCAACCCCTTCGATCGAATGAAGAAGACAAAAGCAGGAGCTACCCAGACTGGACCCGGACCCGGACCCGCCAAGCTTTATGGTAATGCAAACGACTACATCGATAAACCTTGGTACACACCGCCAACGTGGCCTACTGAGGATGCGAATAAGGACAAGTCCTACAAAACTATGTTCGCAGCAAAGACAGATTTTGATCCAAATAGCGTTCACGCTGCTCAGCCTCCTCACATGATGCCGCCCCAGCCCCATCATCAACAAATCCCAACCCATATCCCGCACATGAGCCATCCTCCCCACGCTCCGCATCAGCCCCATCATGGTCCGATGCAGCAACATCTTATACCTCCCCATTACGAACAGGATGCTCATCTCAGACAGATGTCGACCCCATCCTCTGTCATGCCATCCCCAAGTCTTCATAACGCCACAGTTGCGCCATATCAACAATCTCCAGTTCCTCATCCATCTCAGATTGCTATGTATCCGAATCAACAAGGAGCAATGCAATATCCCGGTCCTCCTGGAGGTCCCCAATATGGATTCTATAATGGGTTTAGAGCAACTAGTGGAAACCCTATGATGATGCATGGTCCTCAGCCAGTTCCATATCCTGCCGCCGGACAAGTGGGTAATCAGTTCGTTCACCCTCAGATGTACTCGCCTCAACAGCCACAGGCGTATCTGAACAACGGACCCCCGCCCCCAAATTCCCAAGGATACCCTAGCCCCGGACGGCCTACCCCAATGATGATACACCAAGGCTCTTCTCAAGGAACTCCCGGTGGAGCTCAAATGATGCCTTATGGCATGCAACCAGGACAAGGCGGTCCTATATACGGCACACAGGGCCAACAGCAACAAAGTGAGTTACTCCCAACAGGCCCATCTTGGTTGCCCCAGCGTTCTCAGTCCACTGTCCCTTTCTCCTCTGTTCTCTCTTCCCCGCGCACACGCTACAATCACATGTCTGCTCAGCCCTCTGTTCCCGCTGCTCCTGGTACTCCCTTGCTTTCTCCTGCATTGGCCGCTTTCGCATCACCTACTCTGGCGCCTGTTCCTGGCTTTGCGTCACAACCGCTCCAAAGGAGTCAGACGGCCAACAAGGCTCTTGATGATAGTAGAGGGGTTGGCCGTGGAAGGGGCAAGGGTTTTCACAGCTATAGCGGCAGTGGAGGAGGAGGTGCTCGGGGTGGAAGGGTGACCATCAATGCCGCAGCTCCAATGCCTATGCCCGGGCGATCACAGGACAATGTTTTGATGGACACATATTCTAACGAGGCTTCAATGATTACAGTGGGAATGATGCGTGGACAACCGCCGCCGCCTCCCCACCAAGGAGGTCCTCCACCCCCCCAATACTACCATGGTCCCCAAGGACACTATCCTCCTGGAAATAGGGGCAACTACGCTGGTCCACAACCTGGAATGCACGCGATGCCTCCTCCACCCCAGCAACAGATAGTACCTCCACCACCCCCTCAGCAGCCGCAGCAGCAACAGCAGCAACAGCAGCAGCAGCAGCCAACAGCGGAAGCCGGGGAAGATGGAAAATGATCACGAGGTATGGATGTTATAACGGGATTGCATGTTCATGGTTTTCGGCGTACAACGTGGAAAATTACTGTCGGAGTGGTGGGGTTGGGGCGTATGTTGATTTTTTCCGGGGTGAACTTTTTTGTTGTTCCATGTGTGGCCTGTTTTTTTTTACTTACATGACTCCCCTGGCGTCGTTGGTGTTGTGAAGAAAAAAGCTTTTTTTCTTCCATTACTATTATCTAAATGTGTGAAACCGTCCTTTTTTTCTTTTTCTTTTTTACAGGAGATCGCATTTTTTGTTCTTCCTGCAACTATTCTGGTTTCGGATGGGATGAATCGGTGATGGATTTATGAGTGGATGGAATGGGACTCCTACTGCTACTGCTGCTTCTTGTAGCTAGATAGCTTGGATGACTGAATGGCTGTATGGATTGATGGGCTTCTGATTCCGATATTGTCAAACTTTGCTGTCTGTCATTTGTTACATCCTCTGATCTTGTGCGGAGTTATGAAATGCAAAGACTGAAAGTAGGGGAATGAACACAACGGATGGTTGCATATTTTAGGAATTGTAGTCGAGGGGGCGGGGAGGGGAGATGATGGTTCCTGGGATCAAGACGCTGCTTGTGGGGTGGACATGATGGGGTGTAATGTGTGAACCACTGGAAATGAAGATACATTGCTGCTGCTGCTTGAGAAAGTAGCAGCAGCAGAGTGGGAATGGTGAGAAGGTATGTATGGTAAAATAAGAAGATATTTGAGCCATAGACCTTGGTAACAGGTAATGATACTGAGGGATTGATCCACCACCCAGTAATGAAAGACGACGTGATCAGACAATCCACTGCCCAAACTTATGATAGATACTGGAGATTCAACATCAAAAACGGGGGGAGTGAGATATACTACAAGCAAGAAATAGAAAATAAACGGGTATAATCCACCCCACCGTACCATAATCTCCATCAGCAAGAAAACGCCTACGACGTTGTACTAGAAAACAATCCGCCTTCCCAAAAACAGACCAGACAGACCAAAAGATATCGAAACAAACGTTATTCCCCCAAAACTCCAGCTAAAGAATACAATAACACATCTCTTTCTATGTCACCTTGTCGACCTCGCCAGAGCCACCTTAAACCATCATACTCCTCCGCCTAGTGCTCGTCCCCACTGCCCTATCTCTCCCTTTCTCCCAGTCCCCACCCCTGTCTTCAGCATCATATGGGTTCAACGTCTTTACTCTCGCGATCAAAGTGTTTCTCCTGCCTCTTGTCTCCTCGTCATCATCGATCTTCCTCTTCAAATCAGGTTGTTCGGGGTCGTTCATTCCAGACAGTGATGTGACAAGGGATGAAGTTCGTCGCTTGCGGGAGGTAATGACGCTCAAGGGGAGGATTGTTTGGTCTTCGTAGACGGACTCCCGTCTTTGTGTCTCCCTTTCCTCTTCACTCTCCTCATCCCCTAGCGTTATATGGGGCTTCATCACGCTTTCTGGTTCCTCGGTTGATTTAAGTGATGGCAGGTCCATCCATTTAGAGGCACCAGTATTATCGTCTTCCTCACTTTTGACAACGATTTCTTTCTCCATTGATGATTTCTTCCTGGCACTAGAGGATTCTGACACAGGCGTTGTGCGTCGGACCTTCTTCCCTTCTCCTGTGACTGCATCTACGAATCCTGTGTCATCTCGTCGCATCTTAGCACGCAGGCTTGGCTCAGCATAGCTAACAGCAGGTCGAATCCTCCGAGCCGCGCGCCCAGTGGCTGTACTAATTGTTGTCGCGGGATCTGACTCTGGTGGCGGCGTATCTTTGTCACGAACAGAGTTGCTACGGTAGGTCCGTATAGTTGTTGGGGGAAGTTTGTCAGAGATTTTTTGTTTTTCCGGGTGTTCTAGGGCTTTCTGATCACTCCGGGCGACAATTTTGGCGGGAGAATTTGCAGGGTCGGTATTAGTACTTTCTGTAATGCTGTTAGAATATCATGCGGCATGGTCACTAATTTTACGACTTACTTGGACCTAAAGCCTTTCTTGCGGCCAATGATGGTATACTTCCACTACCAGATAACCGCCTTGCATGAGAACTCTTGAATAGAGTAGTCCGTTTCGACGGATCCTCAATCGGCTCTGCCTCTGCCATAGCGGTGTCCTCATTATCCTCATTATTCTGGGAGCTTGGTCGTTCGGTCTCCATTTGCCGCTTTGCTGCCTCTGCTGCTCGGGCCGAGAGTTTCGAAAACCGGAAATCGAGGTTGGGAGATGTTGGCGAAGTTTCCATGTCTTTCTCAGCAAATTTTCGTTTGGGTGGTTTGGCAACTGTGAGAGTTGAAATAGATTTCGTCGGCTCGGGGATTGGCTCGGGGATTGAAGTGTATTGTCGAACGAGCTCACTGTCCCGTCTTCTCCGAGGTCGAGATTCAACATTGTTCATTGGCGGAGGTGGGTCATCGTCAGAATCAGGTTCGTAAGGTTCAGGTGCTGGCGGTGGTAGTTCGATGTCTGCAAAACTATTCAAAGAAAAGGTTAGCACTGTGATTCAGGTAAATATCATAGCATCTTACTTCAAACTACTCCTCCGGCGTTCACTATTCACACTGCACCTACGAGACTGGGCCTCCTCTTCAATGGCGGGCATATATCCCTCCAGGCCCTCGCCTGGGATATATGAACTTCGTAGCAACCGGGACTCAAGGTATGGAGACGTATCATCATCATCTGGCGAAGTCGAAGATTTACCCAGCGGTGTGCATGGTTGATTTAGTTCCTTCAAAAGCAATCCGAATTCAGCCATCTTCTCCTCCAGCTTCTTCTGTGTTATCTGATTCTTCTGAAGGGTTTTGCGTTCTTGGTCGCGGCGAGCGAGTTGCACTTCCAGACGAAGAACTTGCTCGCGGAGGGATATGTTGTCGGTCAACAGGCGTGTTGTTTCGGTTTGGAGATCGTGTACCCGCTTGGTCAGTACCGAATGTGATCTGGGCGACGATTAGAACCTGATAAGATTCGAGAGGTTGAAAAAAAGATTGCCAACCTCGATATCTCCTTGTTCTGTCTGTTCTGTTGTAGATATCTTTGCTTAACTAACCACACATCTGGTTAGCAAAATGAATTTAATACGTCAAGATCAGTGAAATATACGAGCTTCATAGGCACCAGCATCACGGCCGCCCTGGCCGCTCTGATTACTTTGGCCACTCTGACCTTCGTTGAGCCGGGCCATCATATACTCGTTTGCCTGTTTGACTGTTTGACGCGTACTGCGTGGTTGAAACGTGACGAGGGGATTGTCGTGTTTATTGTCTGGGAGGCTAGGCTATTATTTTGAGGGCAACAAATAATTCTGAGGGCTTAAGGTGCAGGCGGCAAAGTGCGGAATACAAAGGGCGATTGTCCTCCTTTGTCGACGGCCTTGTTCCAGGGCGCCAGTCGATATGAATCGCTCAAGGAATGAGTGGTTGGAGGGTTGGTTGGTTTGGTGGTGGGATATTTTGTTTTTGGAGCTATCGCTTGTTTACGTTTCGCCCAAAACAGCAAAGCACTACCCAGTCATGTACTAGTGCGACCACTACCACCATCTTCATCATCCCCATCATCGCGAGAACGTCCCCAGTCTTAAATCCCCAATTCGCCCATATCACCGTCCCCAAAATGTCTGGATACCAACCTCGTTATTCAATCGCCCCTCCACACAACCGCCAATCCTCGCTTTCGGGAGGTCCCACGTCCTTAGCCGCATCCCACCAGTCCCCCGCACTCGTCACTCGCATCGAAGAAAAGAAACAAGAACTCGAAAGCCTGATTGCCCTGCGCGATCTGAGTGGTAACCTAGCTTCACAAATGGAGCAATTAGAGGAGAAGCTTAGTACGTTGGCGGACGGAACCGAAGGTTTGGCTACTCTGCCGCATTGCAGATGTCGTACAAACAGGACTAATGCCAGTCAATCATAGCTGTCGCCGCCGTCCTCTCCAACTGGCAGACTGTCCTTCGCGCTATCTCTATGGCGTCAAGTATGGCAGCTCCGCTTATCATGTATCGAAGAAATAGTGCTGATGTTTGTTAAGCTGCGATCCCGAAGCCCAGGAAACCTGCGGAAGATGACCCGTTCACCGAGTCGGCGCCCAAGGACAATAGCGACGGATTTCCCAGAAATGATGAGGGCCTCCCCATGCCACAGACACTGGTACGGATCCCAGTGCCGAATCAAGACTCGAAGCAGTAGCCGTAGATAGAGCAAGAGGTTATGTTTTGCTATTCCTGGGGGAGTTTGGGGAGTCATTGGGATTATGGTGTTTTGGCATTTTGGCGTTCTTTTGCTTTTATGGTTATATGATAGTCAATTGATGTATGTGCGGATACCATACATGGTCGTCATCTAGTGGAATAGTTCCGAGTGTCTATAATGCGGAAGTAATCGATCAGTGGGTTCGGACTTCAACCTTGAGAAGCGGCAACGGGTAAAATGTATGGACCAACTCAGGCCTCGGGAGGAGATACGTGATCTTGGTGGTTTAAAATCGTGATGAACAGTTCTTCACACCTCATCGAGAGATGGGAAACCTTCAGATCTCCTAGTCTTCCGTCTCAAGTTATATATACCCAAATTTTAACCCTCAGCTGTCAACTTCGCCGTCTAACATGTTAATCCTAATTTATATCTATCTATAAACTCGTTTACTTATGCAGGCTGCCAAGATAAGAAATGCAATTTGATGATCTATGACGTCTACAGGTACCTATTCTGTTTCTTTGGAGGGATTCCATGTGACATTAAGGCTTGATGTCAACCCCGCCTCAACATCTCAAAACACCGTACCCAACGAAAAAGAAGCCCGCTTACAGTTACCACACAGCAAATGTCGCATAACTATGGCCACTCCTGCAATGATGAGAGCCATGGCCACGATCACAGCCATGGGGGGGTACACTCTCACGACGGTAAACAATCCCACTAACCCCTCCCCCCCCCCAGCCTATGCTGACCGAAGATAGACGACCTGACACCTGCCATTCAGTCCTCTTTGTACAGTCACATTGAATTCGATAAGATCGTCACCTTCAATGAAGCAACACCCGGCTCCGGCAAGGCAATCATCAAAAAGACCTGGGACGAACGTCTTGATGCCACAACAATTCTTGAAAGCGACACCGATGAACAGCTCCTCATCTACGTCCCGTAAGTACCTCCGAGACCTAGCTCCGCATCCAGATACTGATCCCCATCCACCTACAGTTTCACCGGCGATGTCAGACTTCACTCCATTCTCCTTCGGGCCGATCCGTCTCTCAGCTCTCCACGAACACTAAAACTTTTTATCAACCGCGACGATCTCGATTTCAGCGCAGCAGTTGATACACCCGCTATCCAAACACTCGAGCTACCCATCCAGCCGCTGGGAGAAGAGGTCATGGAACTTCCGGTTAAGCGAGCGCTGTTCAATAATGCGCATTCCATTACATTATTCATTGAGGATAACCATTCGAATGGATATGAGGACGTGACAAGTCTGAGTTATCTAGGATTCAGGGGCAATTTTACGCAGCTGAGGAAGGACCCTGTCGTGGCGTTTTACGAAGCCGCCGCGAATCCAGCAGATCATAAGAATCTCGTGCCCGGCGCACAGTATGGTAGCATGGGCATCTGAGGAAGGTAATGGTGTATTCGGCGAAGGAAGGATCTGGCGTTAGTTCTTTTTTGTTGTTTTGACACTGCATTGCATTTGCAGAGGACGGCGTATAGGCTGTATGGGGTGGTGAAATTGTTTTCTCATTGATACCTGCATGACACGGCAATCATGGCGACAACTATGTTGATGAGATATTCAACGACAAATTTTCAACCCAGAGACTAAGATAACTCCGATGGTTCCCCGTTCTCCGGTTCAGTTAGGGTACCTAAGACCAGTTTTCCCAGGGAAACTTAGAGCTACCTAGTGCCAGAGCGTAGAAGCACCGGTATTTCTTCTGTGTCATTTCTGCATATCACAGGTACGTTGACCCTTCCAATTGGCACCCGCCGTCCTTTACTCCGTTCTCCGTTTCTCTATTCACTCGGCCTGTACCGCCTGCCATCGGTCTCACTGCAAAAACGGGTAACGCCGAGCTCATAAAGTATTGATCAGAATGATGATGCACAGATACCTGAATCGAATCCACCCCACCAGTCTACCCCGCCCATCTATCACACTGTCGGCCCCAACTGCGAACCCTCGCCTTGGTCTGCTTCAAAGGCACCTGGCAACCTCGTCCCCATCCCTCCGTACACCCCCCGCACAAACCACAACCCCCGCAAAAATGTCTACTCAAGCCCCACATCCTACATTGCTCATCCCGGGCCCCATAGAATTCGACGATGCTGTGCTCAATGCTATGTCCCATCCTAGGTTAGTTAACTCCCAATTGCAGCAATGAGGTGTACTTTTTGCCTGCGTTAGCGATCCGGGGTGCATATATTTTGTCCGGCAGAATGACGAAGTTTTGCTGAGGCTCGTGAAACCTACAGCCAGAGTCATGTAGGTGCACCGTTTGTCAACACCTTCGGAGAAACTTTGAAGTTGTTGCGGAAGCTTTTCCTTAGTTCCGACCCTACTGCGCAGCCCCTCGTTGTATCTGGTTCGGGTACTTTGGGATGGGATTTTGTTGCCGCAAACTTGGTGGAGCCTGGGGAGGATGTATTGGTGCTGCACACTGGTTTGCTTATCTCAACTCTTCGTGATCAATTGCAGAAACTGATGGTATTGGAATGCAGGCTACTTCGCCGACTCCTTCGCTGATGCCCTCGACACCTATGGAGCAGTTCCCACTCAGCTCAAGGCCCCCATTGGATCCCGCCCTTCGTTAGAGAAGATTGAGGAAGCTCTGAAGGCAAAGAACTACAAGGCAATCACTATTACACATACCGACACTTCTACGGGTGTCCTTTCCGATATCAAGACCGTCTCCGAGCTTACTCGTCGCGTCTCCCCTAATACTCTGGTTATTGTCGATGGTGTATGTTCAGTTGGCTGTGAGGAGATCCGGTTCGATGATTGGGGTCTCGATGTCATCCTCACCGCCTCCCAGAAGGCTATCGGTGTGCCAGCTGGTTTGTGTATCATGATTATGAGTGGCCGAGCAATCCAGACCTTTGAAGCCCGGAAAAGCAAGCCCGGAAGCTACTTCGCCAGCTTCGCAAACTGGCTCCCCAGTACGTGTCCTCCTTGTTATTGCGTAGAACCCCGACGCTGATATTGCCCAAAGTCATGAGAAACTACGAAGCCAAAAAGCCCTCGTATTTTGCCACCCCCAGCCCGCAGCTTATTCACGCCCTCCACACCTCTTTGACACAGATTACCTCCGTGCCTATGGAACAGAGATTCGCCAAGCACCGTGAGATCTCACGCTACGTCAAGAACTCGCTGGCCGAGATGGGACTGAAGCAGCTTGCATCGGAGGAGGCTTGCCAGGCAAATGGTATGACGGCTGCGTTCCTGCCCGAGGGTGTGACCGCGCCCGAACTGCTACCCAAGTTGCTTGCGAAGGGTGTCATCTTTGCTGGTGGTCTGCACAAAGAGATCGCGACTAAGTACTTCCGGTTTGGTCACATGGGTGTGTCAGTTACGAACGGGGACTTGGGTCATATCGAGAAGGCACTTGCTGCATTGAAGGAGACGTTGGAGGCGTGTAAGAAGTAAAGCAAAACACAAGTGGGAGGTGATAGACGTCGTTCTAGGTCGATGAGTCTCTGGGAGTTCAGAAGTTCATTCACAACTGAATAGCATTGGAGTCCAGTGTATAGAAAGGGACGGTGATTAATAAAGTTGTATTGCTTCCATTGCATCATTATCGTCAGGCATCGCGATTGATCAAATTAAATATTCCCCGCCCAAAGAACAATTCCTTGGCGCGAGCAAGCAACGTTTTGCTTTTTTGGCTTCGCCAACTAATTCCAGCCAGCTTCTGCTCAAATCTTACAACCCTGCACAACCAACTAGAATCAACCACTATCGAATTGCGATGGTCTACTATTTCGAATCCAACCTCGTCGATCCCCCCGCATTTATCTATGTCGGCAAAGACAAAGTTGAGAGTGAGTGCCGCCAAACTGCGACTCTTCTTCCCGATACCGGGATGGAACGGGATGTTGAGTGAGAGCGTGGGGATGCAGACGAGGAGTTGATTAAACACGGCTGGGAGGAAGATGTCTGGTTCGATCCTCCCCATTCGTTTGGCTTCTACTGGTTCTGACAGAATCCGTACCGTAGGGTATGCTCTACCATCAGGGGCGCGAGGAAGGGAGATTGACGGTGGTGGGGTAGTTCCATGCCGACAAACTCTCATCCGCACATATATACCTCCGTCTCCCCGAAGGCCAGAACTGGGAAGACATCCCTACCGACCTGCTGGCAGACTGTGCGCAGCTCACCAAAGCGAACTCAATAGAAGGTTCGTACTATCACACTTTGTCTTCCACCACACCTTCCACCCTTACACCTCCCAGGTAACAAAAAAGACAACGTCAACATTATCTACTCACCCTGGTCAAACCTTAAGAAAGATGGCTCAATGGCGACGGGTCAAGTTGGTTTCAAGGACCAGCGTAAAGTCAAAAAGATCCTTGTCGACACCCGTGTCAACGCCATCATCAATAGACTTAATAAAACGAAGGTGGAGAAGTTTCCGGATCTATTGGCGGAGAAGGAGGAAAGATTGAAGGTTGTGCGGGCGCAGGAGAAGAAGGCGGCACTGCAGAGGAAGAAGGAAGAGGAACGGATTGCGAAGGAGAGGAGGGAAATTGCGTGGCAGAGAGATCATGCCTACGATGAGGTGTTTACGGAGGATGCGTTGGAGGCGAATTCCAACGAGGGGAGAGGGGTGGATTACTTCGATGATTTTATGTAGCGGTGTGTGGAATTATCTAATGTAGAATCTCCTTTGCATTGCTAGCCGTTAGGTTTGGTTGCCAATAGACGTGATCTTCTCCGCGAGTGTGGTAATAAACGGGTGCCTCTGGTGCAGAAGTAACAGGCGATCGAATCATCATTCGATACCGGAGAATAGATTGACAGGCGATTATCGAGACCAGATTTTAAGTGGGACGGTAGCACTATTGACATGAGATGTGACAAGCCAATGCCAGATGTAATCTTCGGGACCACGAAGTCGGAACCAACCCTAATCCATTGCAACGTTTGACAAAGTTTAAGTTTAGATATAAATATACATTCTGGGGCTAGATAGAAGTAAAGTGGTGTGAGCCTATTATGCAGCATTGTTTGTTGGTGATGACCACTCTGCAGAACTTGATTAGAATATATAGAACGCTGATTGGAATTGTTTAGTAACTACACTGTATTCTGTATTCTCGCCTCGGGAGTGCCGGTTGCGGAGCATTCAAGAGTCATCATTGTGTTATAGTATAATACAAATGAAGCCCTCGCCTTGATACCCAGCAACTATTCTCACAATGACCGGAATACTCCCCCCCTTCACCGCCTCCTCTGCACAGAGCAAAGTAAAAGCCGCCCAAAACCTCTGGAACACACGGTACCTCTCCTCTTTCTTTCTCCCCTCCTAACTAACCCGTTCCTTCAGTGATGCAAAAAAGGTAGCTCTCGCGTACACACCCGACAGCATCTGGCGCAACCGTAGCACATTCCTGCGCGGAACCGCACAGATCACGGAATTCCTTTCCGACAAATGGAAGCATGAGAATGGATATCGGCTGAGAAAGGAGCTGTTTTCATTCTCGGATGATAAGATTGCTGTGCAGTTCTGGTACGAGTATTTTATTGAGGAGGAGGAGGAGGGAAGGAAGTGGTACCGCTGCTATGGCCTTGAGGATTGGACCTTTGCGCAGGATGGGAGGATGCGGAAAAGGTATGTGTTTATGAGGATTAGTAGGGTCGTATTGGGGGGCTGACAGATGCGCAGGATGATGAGTGGAAATGATGTGGAGATTGTGGAGGAAGAGAGGTGGTTTAAGGATGGGGTGGATGTGGATAGTGTTGAGATTGGGGAAGAGCATTGGTAGGGAGAGAATTTTACGGGGCTATGGATAGATTACGGAGGATGACATCTGCATCTGCGTGGTTGATTGTGCTGAAGTTACCGCTAAACTCATGAAAAATCACTTGCATTCGGGCCGAGTGATTGAGAAAGATCCGGTCGCACCCTCTGTGATTCTCCATCCCCACATCTGTGTCCTGGGCAACGATCAAGTTTCACTGGCTTAAGCATGACCCACCGGCTCTTAAATCGGTAGTAGTGCCCACTTGGATGCCCTCAACTCAAAATCTGAACAGGTGGCGCTGCCTCTTTTCTTAGAGACTACTTAGAGTAGAGTAGAGTACGCTCTAGCAGCGTGAACTGTTCCGTCCGTCTTGTCGTTGTACTCAGCTCTTAGTGCAGAGTAGGTCGCCTCTGAATCTCATCACACTCAGGGGTGACAAGATCTGTAGTGGGGTTAAGTGAAGCGAAATGAATATGCAGCTCAGTGGCCTGAGTAAGGTTTCATGTCCTGTTGTCAAGGCAACGCCAATGTTTAACCCCAAACCGACGACGCGAAACGTTGTTTATTTTTTGCACTCCTCCCCTTCCCTTTTACCCATCACATCACCTGAAGTTTAACATATCCAAACCACCCTACCACCACCAACGAAACAATCCGACCCGTACAATGTCTCGCGTCACCCGCTCCAGCAAAAAAGCTGTTTCTGTCTTTCAGGCAGAACCCGAATCCGAGCGCAATGCGCTACACGTTATCGATAACAACTCAACCCCTGAAGCTGAACAACAACCCGTGGAAGCTCTGCCCGCCAAAAGATCTACACGGGCAAAGAAGGGCAAAGAAAATGCCGCAGGGAAACCCCCTGCAAAGTCCAAGAAAAGTAAACGCGGCAAGAAAGGTGCTGCGCAAAAGCGCGACGTGGTTGAGGGTGAACAGGAGGTGGAGGTAGCCGAAACTATCGTTATCGCAGAGGAGACTGAGATTGTGGATGAGACGAAGTTGGAAGATGTCGAGGATGTCCAAAAGGGGGCTCAGACGGTAGAACACCCCGAAGACCAAGTACCAGAGGAGTTGATCACTCAAGAGGCGCCCGTCCTCGAGGAAGTCGCACCCCAGAAAGAGACCACAGAAGATGAGACCGTTGAAGAGGAGATCCCACAGAAGGAGATCCAAGAAGAAGAGACCCCAGAAAAGGAGGTTCCACGAGAGGAGTGCGAGACCGAGCAGCTTCAAGAGGAAGAAACAGCAAAGTTAGAGCCGTCAGTAACTCTCGACCCCGAAGATTTTCCAGAGCAACAAGCCAGTACTGAAGCGGACCAATCTGTCACCCCTCATGTGGACGATGCCCAACAAGATGCCTGTACGAATGAACCTCAACCGAGCGATATCAATGATGACGATGTTGCTATCAGTGCCGAGCTCCAGCGCATGGCAGACGAGATGCACGAAAGCGTCAACTCGCAGATTGACGAGGCTGCGATTGAGACTGAAATAGAGCGGATGTCCCAGGATGCTCAGGATGCTCAGGATGCTCAAGATGCTCAGAATGTTCAGGTAGACGTTGAACTCCAAAGGCCACAGACACCAGAGAGATGTCCGACCGTGTTGAGGGTCGCTAAAACACCAAAATTTGATCCTGAAGTTCACGGGAATGACGAGGACTTCGAAGATCCAGGAAATGATAGTTTTGAGCTACACGTCTCTCCTCAGAAGAAACTAGCTGGTGTTCCGTCCAAGGAAACTGAAAAATCCAAGACCACTAGTCTGTCACAAAAACTTCAAAAACCAGTCGTCAAAACGAAAAAGGCGATTACCACGAAGCCAAAGGCGGAGAAAACGGGAACGATTGCACCCAAGCCGTCCGTCACAGTCAAGAAGGTGAGATCATTGAATCGATTATTATATTGCACAAATCTGACATTCCTAGATCGTTAAGCTATCTACAACTACTACTACTGCTAGTACGAACAGTGGAACGGTCCGATCCAAGCGGTCAGTAACCACAGCCGTCGCGCCTTCATCTCCAAAGATGGCAAAGCGCACTGCATCCGTGTCTTCGCAAGTTTCAGCGGCATCTATACCGCCAAAGCGGGCGCCATCAACCTCTTCTCAAGCTTCTTCTGCGTCAACTGTGGTCATACCGCACAGCAAGCCCCGTCCCATTGGGATAACATTCCCTCCTCCACCTCCTCCTATCAAATCATCCAAGCCACCCACGGTATCCAACTTCGAGCTGCCTGGCGAGGTGTTTGCACGCAAAACCCAAGCCCAAAAGGAAGAGCGACGGAAGCGTATGGAAGGAGAGGAAATGAAGCGCAAAGAGTTCAAAGCTCGACCGGCACCCAAGAGTACTTTCACAAAGCACATCACACAAGATCAACAGAAGTTTGTGACATCCAAGCGCGCATCATTGGCAATCAATGCCGGAGAGTCTGCGCGCAGTACGCCTGATAGAGGTCATGAGGGGTCACGTGAGAACACACCTGATATCAAGGCCCCCACATCAATAGTCGAGAAGAATACCTCACGCATTGTCAAGAGACACGGTCCTGTGCCTGAGGTGAAGAAACCAGCCGTAGGAACCATTAGACCGCCACCAAAGGATCAGCTAGACCGCGGAGCGCAGGCTCAGGCAGTTCTCAATGCCCGTAAGGAAGCCGCGGAGAGAGGGCGCCAGACTGTCAAGATGTGGGCCAAGCAGCAGAAGCAAAAGGAGGAAAGAGCAAAGGCTGCAGCTGCAGCAGCCAAGGATGCGGCGGCGGTGGCGGTGGCGGTGGATTCCTCATAAGTCGCGTTCCGCTATCCGAATACCTGTTGGCGCGTTATTTTCATTCTTGGTGGAGTCGGTCATCAGTTATGTATTTGTTCTTCGCTTGATGGTGTTCGGTTTTTTTCTAGGTTTATTATTGATTTTTGGGGAAACCGGGGTGTTGTTTTTCATTGCATTCTCTTCTAACTTGTATTTTCGATCGACGGTTTCCGTGGCAATGTCGATGTGTGACGGAGTGATACCTCTTTCATCCACCCAATTTGTTTATGTTTTGCTATTATCTGTTTTCTGAGGAGGACAGCTCGTATATGCTAAGCTACTGTGTCCAGGTTTACTCGTACTTGTCAAATGTTCGATGTGGGTCTGTTCCTTCGGCTATTGTGTTCGTAGATGGTTTTTTATTAATCGACTTGACTCGAGGTATCATTATGTGCCATAAATGCCGGCCTTCATACCTGCGAAGAAACATCCGATTGAGTGCTTACTGCTTGCTTATCTGCTCTCCTTCGGCATGAGTGGAGATAGTACACGACAACGAAGATGTTGTACGATGTGGGGATTGCGAGGTGGCACAACCGGATGGCACATTCGGGGCGAAACAAACCGAGTGATATATCATGGATGCATAGCCACCGGATCGTCGAAGGAGAATCAATGCTCGATCACCACCAGGACTTCGATTCGCAGAGGCATACTTCCTTTTTATAAATAAATAATCCGATGAACTTGGGAGTTTATCCGGGTACCTATTTACTGTGGGTGCACTATACGTTATCTTTCTTTTTGTGCACCTGAAGATAGCGAGGCAAGCGGCGGGGCGTTGAATACACCTCCACCATCTCATCCACGTTTCTCACTGGTGGAAATGGTGCACGTGGTGGTTATGTAGATACATCTCCACTATAGGAATCTCATAGAAAGAGAGTTATGCGCAAAAGGAAAAATGGGGAGATTCTAGATGCAGAGTTGGGAGGTGGAGATACACAACGAGATATGATATGAGGCCAAAAGCGGCGGGATGCAGCACACCGCATGTCTTCTTTTCTTATCAAACATAGTGGAGTGCGCGCAGCCAACTTTTTTCCTTTCCCTCAACCAACCAACCAACTGGATCCTTCTGTGCTACTACTATCGCGTGCAAGGTGTACGCAATGATTTTGCAACAACTGATAGGGACTTTTTTTTTGTCAGTCAAGTCAAGATATTGCGTGGCAGTGGAGCGCGCGATGATGATGATGGATGGATGATGGGATGATGACCGGATGAGCTGCATGCAGGTTCTGCGGGGAATATGGATTCCTACAGAAACCTCGCATACGTTACCGTCTCAGAGTAAATGCGTCTGAGAAGATCAGGAACTAGTTTACGGGAAGGGGAAGGAGAGGTAAGGTGATAAACATGGCATGGTGGAGTGTGGAATGGGAGTGGGTTCTTTTACTTTTTGATAATCCATACCAGCAAGCCCTGCGGGAATAAGCAAAGCAAAAAATGTGTGAAGGTGTGAAGACGTTTTTGTTTGTTTCGGATGCAGAACAGTTTTCTCCAAATAAATCCTCCCGCCAAAGGGTGGGTATGGTTTTTTTGTGCGTCGGTAAGATCTTTTTTCGTCGGTAAGATTCTTTTTTTTTGGTTTCCTCAACTAATAATCTATTAACAAACCTTAACTTGCAGCTTCAACTTTGCTGGGTGGTGGCATGGGACGAACGGGAAGCATCTGTTTGAACCTGTCAACCCATCATCTAGAGTAGAGTACGTACAGAGCACAAGACCTATTCCCCTCCTCAGAGCACAGGGGTATCATCCAATATCTTGATCCCATTGCAAAATCCCGCTGGTGTATTCCATGGAGTCCTGTGCCAAAATCACTATATCAAATCAAGATTTTACCTTGCCTCGCAGGTCACTACTCTATCTAACCCACTCGTACTAGAGACGGAAGGCTGTAGGCTGCTAAATAGTACCCTACATATACTAATGCACCGCTCACTACATACTGCTGATATATGGGATCAATAGTGTGGCTTTTATGCACATCCAGCCTGTCCGTGTACATAGAGTAGGACTTCTAGATGGCAATAACTTTCAACACAGTGACCTTGCAAATACGGTTCTTTGCTTTAAGCTGATTGATTCATATCTAGAGAGTACTGCTCAGAATATAGCGCAGCTAAATGGATTGTATCTGATTCAGTTGATATTATAACACCCGTCTAGAAAAACTGCCTCGGGACTCCCTTAGTTACCTAAATGATGCCACTCCCAGGTCGGTCAGGCGTACTCCATTCTCTGCAACCCCGGTGAATGAGTAGGTATCACCCAATTCTAAATGCAGCACCGTATGAGAATGGTATTCCAGTCAGAAACCTGGGACCATTTACTGTGTGTTCAAAAAAAAAGCAGGCTCGAACCCCGCACTTCTATGCACCTCTCAGTTGTGCCGCTTATGGGTCAGTGCCCTCTGTGGTGGTAGCTTCTGACTTGTTCATTATCATCCAATTATGGTGTTTCAGACAACGACAAGCACGGCTGGTAGTGTGCAGACGTGGTACTGGAGAGGGTATTATTGGCACCGGTGATGATGGAAAGCAATGGCTTACGAATTGCGGGGAAAGAGGTGACAGTTGTCCATGCTGAAGATCCAAAGGTTGGATTGTCATTGGTGGAAAACTTTTATTCACAGAGATGAAAATTTGTTTTCCGCGGCTTTGGTCAGATTCTTGTCAATCACCTCCAAACGAAAGAATAAATCATATTGAAAGGTCTGATGGCTCGGCATATTTTTGGAATAAGAACTTATCAGTGTTAGCCCATCGTATAAGGGAACGGAAGACAATGATGATGATATCCCGCGGAAACAACAACGCAGATGAATCCATTCCATTCGTATACCAAAACCTCGTTGAACATCCATATTCTATGGCAGGCACGAACTTTTGCAACAGATATAAGATAATGAATTAAATTGGAAGTTTGTCCGTCGTCTGCAAAGGGCTACACGTTCATCATCAACTGGTCACTTGTCCTCGGAATAGACATGAACTGTTCTTTCGCAAAATCTCACCGGGAGCAATCTTATTCATCCTAAGTTTCAGATCTCCTGTTACCATGTCTTAGGAAAGGACCTAGACTAATCCGAAGTTGCCAGATTTATGTGTCTGCATACTTTGTTTTGTCTAGAAATGAAACCCAATTTTAATATCATTGGGATTCTTGTAAATGTTGACAGAGTTTTCACTCCCTCACATATGCATTCAGCAGGAGCCTCATGCAGACGAGTATGGTTGAATGAATTGTAGTCTTGATAAAGACACTCGATTGTTACACGGCACAAGGTTAGGTGTCCGTAGTGATCTTCACACTCCGTGTACCAGTAGCAACGCAAGGGTCGGAGAGATGAAGGCTGCGCGTGGGCTCGAGCTTGTACGTGAAATCTTGTTACGAGTATCTGCAAAGAGGATACATCTTGCAGATGGGCTACTGCGTCGATCACCTTGCATGAACCTCAGTATGTATAGAGAACAAACAGTAAATAAATGATGTACATGTACCAACGAGAAAACTGAAGCCAAGATATGCAAGTCTTTGCCCAAGAGCAGCCATCCGGGATAGACCTCCAGCACACATCAAGGCCAGAATTTGGCTTTCTCAAGCTTGGGTCCAGGGTCTTTTTGTCACCATGTCACTTTTACGAGTTTGGACTGTGAGCGAGTTATAGATACGTATTTGGCTATGCAGCTGTTGCCGCTGTCTTGACTGACGAAGATCGATATAGTTGCGATTGAAATTCCAAAAGGAGTTCTCATTTGCCACCCGTACTGAATACGCCTTCAAAAAAGGACAAGATTTGGTTTCTACTAGTAGTACATATGGTCTGCTACTGAAGCCACAAAGTTAGTTTTCTGGTTCTTTCGGTTTCCCGGTATAACTAAACCACGCACAACCACTACCACTCCGATTAGACAGATGGACACTAGCGTGACGACTGATTGATTTGGATTCAGGTTGACATAAATCCGATTCCAATAGCAGCCAACGCAGACCCATCAAGGGACCCGGCAAAAATCGAGGGAGCAGCGGTTTGGAACCCCGCACTATGTACGCATACCGTAGCTATTGGCCGCCGCTCACAGACCCGTCAAACAGTTACCAGGTAGACTGAGGTCAGGAAATGCGGTGATGGACAGAACGTTTTAGTATGCACTAAGAGGTCCAAATGTTAGATGTGAGATTTCCAATTTGGAGAAGCATGTGGGTGACAGTTGTCCATGTAGGTTCATAAGTGTGTAATGAGTGGTCAAGCCGCCAATATGCAATCAGGAAATGCATCAAGCCGGCGTGAGCAAAAAAAAAAAGATACCGCTATATCTATCGAAGGAAGTTGAAGAGATTTTTTTCCTTGTACGCTCTTCCGGAATCGAAGATATATCATCGTAGTGTCACAAACGTGATACCAACGACAAATAGTATGTATAAAAGCAAGTATCAACGTTACTCATAGCTAGGTAGTGCTTGTACTGACGGGCGTTCCATGACTCAGTCATTTTGTCTCCGTCGGGAATCGGAAATCCCCAGACCACGGCTAGGTGTGATAGTGCCGTCTTTGCTGACCGGGCTTAGCGAACGCAAGCCTTTGGCGCAATAAATTCGCCAAAATGTTAGCGGGCGAGCCAACCAGGTGTTGTAGAGTGTACAATCCATGTGCTGTTACGGTGTTTGGTCCTCCGGAGGAGGCGTGTCCGTTGGTGAATCATGGGCGAGCAAGCCGAATGTTTGAAGTTGCAGAAGTGCGTAGATAGAGAACCGAATACTTTGAGAGAGGTTGACATTGGCGGAAATGCAGATGCGGAATGGGATCGAGATCTCTGCTGTGGTGAAATTGAAACACACGGGTACGGAAAAAAGGCTAAAGGGTGGTAAACTGTCAAAAAAATTTCCCCACAATATGGCGACGGTACGGAAGCACGGGAGTGTCAAATCAAATGAAAATCGACGATTCAAACACATGTGGTACGACACTATGTGCCAGTCAAATCGAAACAAAAAACAAACGGAAAGTTAAACACCCGGAACAATATTTTCTGCACCCGTTCACCAGATCGATCGCATTTCAATTGAATTTAATAAGCAGCCAGCCTTCTGTTGGCGTGATGCCACTATTCGGTTTTTTGACACTTTGCGCAACCAAAACACCAAGCCTTAATACTAAGACCGTGGCGCTTTAAGCATGGCACTTCAATCACGACACAATTATGCCTGCTTCTAATCAATTCGGCCGGACGGGGGTGTCCACATCTATAAATCCCAATGATCTCACAGAGCCCGCTTGGTGGCCTGATTCTCGGCAGTGGTATCACAAACGCAAACTTCCATTCGATGTGTGAAGCAGCTATTTCCTGCAGTGTGAAGATGGCACGGACGTCCGGAGAGAAGAGCAGACCACTACAACCCGGTCATTACTATATCTTTAACTGCAATTAGATGGGTTTCTTGGGTATATGGTATGGTCGAGCAGTTAGTTGCTCGGTTTTAAACGGGTTTCTTTTCCGTCGACGATGAAACTCCCAGTGACCCATGTGGCAGCATTCCGTGATAACAAGACCGGCGGTATGTTTACAGTGGAGTGACCGGCGGAGAGTCTTGAGTTGTCCCACGTTTCAGGAGTCCGGTTTATGATTCCTTCTAGAGCAGGCCGCCAAGCACAGGATGTAATGGCATGATCAGGAACGGCCACGGGGAACATCGTGGCTGAATTAGGTGTCTGCTCTATATAGTTATGTGCTTCACCTCCTCACATAAGATCCAGAGTAGGCTAGGTGGGTAACAGCTCTACTCTATAAGCAGCGTGTAAACAAACAACCGCATAGGGCAAATCGGTGAAATATGTATGTCTTTCCCGAAACATCCGTCTCCGTATAAGGTCTACCCTACATATCCACCGTACCCTAATAAACCTAAGCCCTTTGTCCGAGTCGACTTCCTTTGAAGCCTTTGCCAGCCAGATCTCTTGGCAGGTAGCAATTGCATCTCAAATCTTGGCTTCCAAGCTTAAAGGCACTGAGCATTCCATAGACGCAGGTATAGATACTACATACCCAGTATACAGGTCCGAATATCCGCGTCGCTGTGTTGTTCCTACAAATGGCTAGGTTTTAGACTACATACCTCCTCATGCTCGGTTGCCCGCCGCAATAACCATGGCAGTGCAACATGTTGTGAATTGGCAATTAAGGAACTGTGCGGCTTAACTACAGCTCTTACGCACACAACGTTAAACAACTGGTCGTCGGCAACGGTCCCCCAAGTTTTGCACTTTACGAAGTATCGGAAACGGGATAGAACCACCAATTTCCAGTGACGCTCGGACGCTTCGTTGTTCAACTGACGGGGGAGCGTCTGAACTAAAGTTACATATGCGCACGTCGACTTCGTTGTGCCTTGCTCGAAAGAAACACCACGAACACAGCATTAGGAAGCCGAAAAATTAATCGAAGTGCTCGCTGGGTTGCATAATATCACCACACACAAAGCCACATCATGTATCATATACTCTTTTGCGTTGTGAGAAAAGAAAGGAAAAATCTTTTCGTTGAGCACCTGTAGGAGTCACGGGGATACTTGGGGTGCTTTGAAGAGATTTCCCGCCCGCGCACAGTGACCTTCAGTTTACTGAAGGTTAAGTCTGACCAACAGGCAGCAAAAATCAACCTCGTAATAATATTACCAAGTGCCAAGCGCCAAGACGGCAACGTGCTGCTTTGTGCCAAGCCATCGAGTGCTATCTTGTGATTGCGTTTGTATGTATCGAATGAAAAGGTATCTCTCGCTCAGGATCGAGGTCCACACATAGCGTTTGTGGCAGTGGCCAATTCACATTCACATCTATCCAGCAAGCAAAGAAGAAACAACTCGTCTGCTCTATTGGGCAATTGCTTTCACCACTTTCATATCCACCCTGGTCCTTGGCACACTGAGAGAGTATGCTTCGTGTCAAGCCTCCATTCCCTTACCGCTTGGCACTGATAAACTGAAGGTCAAAGTCTCACGCGGAACGGAGCGCCCAGTAATAACTTGAAGTGCGATGGGCGCGATATGGTAATCTTCCACTTCCAACCAGATCTTAACGTGGATGGGCAATGACGTTAATTACCTGATCGAGATTTCAGCTGGAGAGGAAGTCCCACGTGACTCTACGCGATCAACATTGCCAAGTCCACTAAGTCGACTTCAAAGCTCCTAGCGCAAAGTCTCTATTTCTATTGTATCTTGCGGCCGGTGGCATCGTCAGCGCAAAGTTCATATCATGTCAGGGTACATTTTCAAACCACCACCTGCTCCACCACCACCTCCACAAACTCAACAACAGCCTACTGTACACTCGCTCACTGGAACCCGATTTAATAAAAAGAACCCACGAGACGGTGCCGGCGGCCGTCGAATTCACTACCCTAAAAACTCCGGCGACCAGCACAATAGAGAGAGAGATGGAGGTAGAGGCGGAGGCAGCCAAAGATGCTATCAGAAGCCGCCACCTCATCGATACCAAAGTTTCCAGGCACCACAGCAGATGCCATCACAATTTTGTGCTCCTGCACCGCACTTGAATCCCGCCTTTTTACCACAGTTCCATCAGCAAGCGCAACAACAATATCAACATCAACAACAAAATCATCTTACACCATCCCAACAGCTGCTATCCATTCACCCGGCACAATTTCAGCTGCCCTCAGTAAACACTACACTTCAACCCTCGCTCCACAATCCTTTCTTTTCGCAATGGGCCCCCAATTCATCACAATCGTCATCTGCTCAGTACGTTCTTCCTCATTCTCCACCACTAAAATCCTATGCCGACATCACCCCTGTTTCGGCGCCCGCCTCGTATGCCCAATTCTCCGCACCCACTCAAAAACCGGCGAGCAAGATGAAGGCAACGAAACCTGACATGTCACACGAAGAATGGCTAGCTCTAAACGGTGGAAAGATTTTGGGCACTGATATACAACCCCCCGAAACTGAGGATGAGATTGCCGCTTGGATTGCAGAGCGAAAGAAGCGGTTCCCTATATCCAAGAAAAAGATGGATGGGGAGCGAAAGAAGAAGGAGCAGACCAGGCAGGGTGTTGAGGAAGCGAAACGAACATTATACAAAAAGTCTCATGAAAAATTGCTAAACGAGGAGGTAGAGACCGAGCAAATAAAGAGAACAACAGGGAAATCATTGCGGAACGGGAGAAGGAAAACTGAAAATGGCGGAGGTGACAACAACTCCGACTCCGACCAAGCCCCCGAAGAAATCTCAGCACACACCCGCCACGTTTTCCGCGTCGACAATAAAAAGAGACCGGCTCTAAAAACCAACCCGAAACTTACCCTTCAATGTTTAGACCACCAAGCGAATTATGTGTTACGAGAAGATCAAATTAGGTCGCGGGCTACAAAGAAGAAAAATGGGACGAATGATCATTCAAAGCAGGCGAAAATCCGGCCAAGTTTATATCATCGGGTACGCATCATTCTCAACCTTTCTAGGTGTTAATTGACAGTGAGAAAGCTTGTAGGGAATGAGATAGATTGTGAGAACGAGCTTATATTGGATGTTATCAAGTGCTTCGCGGAGTGGGGTGCTCTGCAGGGGATGAAAGAGAGTGCAGTGGCAGTAGAGGGGGAGGGGCAGGATGAGGATACGGACGAGGAGAATCAGAAATCAGATGATGACGGCGAGGCGATGAACGATATTCACGTCAAAGAGTACTAGATGCAGTAAGAATAGTTGGGTTATTTATTTATTCTTCATGGAATGCAGCATGCCCTGTAGCCCGAAGGTTATGGCCAATTCTACAGAGAAAAGTAGCGGCACATTTAAATACATTCTAGGTTTTATATATTACAGTAAAGGCTGTTTCTCTATGTCACTGGGTGGTTGAATTTCTCCATTGTCTTATATCTTCCCTCTGTCCTGAGAGTTTGGAATGATCACGCCACAAAGGCGGCTCGGTCGGCAACGAAAGTCTATGACGAGTAAGCACACTAAAAAAAAAACGGACGCGTCGATGGATTGGATGACGAAACCTTGTCCTCCATAGCCAGCACCCGATGGTTTGCCACCATTCGATTGGTGCATGGCAATGGGTTTCTGTTTTCACAAAATGAATTGTGCCATCACAACCCAGAAAAAAATAACCACATAGATTACGAACAATCTGCGTAGAATTGAATCATCACAGCCGCCAGCAGACACTAACGCAGCCCGCTGGTGAGTGGACATGTTGGCTGAGGTTAAAAAGGAATGAAACAAGCAAGAAACGAGGCTGTAATTAAGCATTCTGGGCAGGTACATCCAGAAGGCAGGCAATACCATCATTTCACATGAGTAATATATCACATCGATGTTTGGAATGTTGCAACGTTGTTTTGCCTTGCCAAAAATCTTTGATATTCGTTTTGCGCAAAACAAAGCTATTCCCTGCGGCGGCCCAACATCTCAAGTGTCCAAAGAGGCAATCCAAACCATTCACATCGGGAATAAAAGACAAAAACAGAGAATACATGAACAAAAAAAGGTGGTATCGACAAGAAAACCGAACGAGATTGAATGCCTTTTAACAATTCCAAACGGCACAGATAGAGATGAGGTTATTTCCGCCAAAAAAAAAGGTATGAACACCCGAAACGACAAACACCGACAGCCCAGAGCCCAAAGAAACACATACTATACAGCTCAAAAATCACATACGCCCACTCTTGATCCAGACGCTCTGTACCCTAACCGACCCAGAACGAAGGAAATGCTTTTAAATTTGGAACCCAATCCGATGAGATGCAAATGGAATAGAAAAACAGTGAGTGAAAACACCAAGCCATCCCCGTCCCCGAGGCCCAATTCTGTGATCCATAAAACCTCCGGAACTTTGACGTGGAAATTTTGAACGAGACCACATGCCGGTGACGATGAGGTGCCGGAGTGGAGAGAATATCGAAATCGTTTTTTTAAACCCGTGTTGAAATATGTGCGAAGAAGCGAAGACCCCCGTGAAGTCCTGAAAAATACAAATCAAGCACAATGGTTGTTTATACAACGGTCATCCGTCGCTTCCAGTCCCGGATGTGGTCGAAAGAGCCTGCGTACTCTCGAAGTTCGTTCTTGACCTTATCTGAGAGTACTGCCGGTTCTTGTTGTCCGTAGCTGTTTAATGACGAAAGTGATGACCGAGAAGGCGAGCTATACAACTGTGAACCCCTCTCTCCATATGAATGAGGAGCCGTTGAGTACGTAGGATGCAATGAGATAGGACTCCGGGCAGTGGGGGAGGATGCAGTTGAGGAAGGTTGCCTGGTTGAGATCGAAGAGAAGTTCAATGCCGGAGGGAGGTAGAACCTCGAGCTATGACCTGACTGGGAAGTAGACGACGAATACGATGATGGTGAGCCGGAGGATGCAGACGCTCGTTCGAGGTCCGCCAGCCGGCAGGATTGTGAGCAGTAGGCACCATGGTCGGATTGTGAGATCTGGCGATCACAAGAGAGGCAGAAATCGTGAGCCCACTCCATTGCGTCAAGGTAAAGATTGTAAAATGGAGGTATTGATTATAGCTGTGGTCGGTGAAATGAGGACTGCTGGGGTTGCTTGTTGTGGTTGACAGTGACGGAGGAGCAATGAGACGGGCGGATGCTTGGGTGAGACTTGGGGAAGTGCTTGGAGGTAATGGTTCAGCTGATTAGCGTTCGAGAGAAAGACTTGAGGTGAAGGTGAAGCTTTAAGCAGCGGCGAAGAGGTTGAGGAGTATTTGGTAGAGCGGGACGTTTTTTTGGTGGTAACAAGAGAATGGAGGGGGAAAGAGGGTGGAAGGCTGCTCGTATATATTTTGTGGGTGAGTGCCATCCAAGAAACCCAAGGGTAGCGAGACAGACACCACCACCAGCACACCTCAGTCAGAGCACTAGCTAGGATCCAATCAGCAGCTGCAGCGGCCCCTGTTCAGCGCTATGCCGTTTGTGATTTCACTTGCATCATCAAGGATGAGAGATCAAGTGTCAAGTGCAGCGAGCAGAGCAGCACACCAAAAAGTCAAGAGTCCTCCGTCTCAGTTGACAGAGGCACACCCAGCACGCTACTGAGGATGCCACTGCTCTCTACCACTAGAAACTCGCACGTACATGGCAGAGTAGGTACTGGAGACTTCAGGAATCTCTTGGACTGGTATGGTGCAGAAGTAGGTCCACTCAATCGTGTCGTATCGTTTCCCCGTGAACCCTTTTGCCGCTTAGGTGCTGTAGGGAAGACACATCGACTGCCTATCACCGAACATGCACACACCATAGCCCAAACTTTTTCCAGGAGGCGGCTCTGGGAACCCGTGAACAAAGACACTGCCTCGTTTGGGGCCTTGCATGCCCACCGAAATTCAGCCTCTGGAAAACTCTTCAATCGTTTCCAGCTGCTGCTGCATCTCACTCTGAAAAAGCCAAGGAGTCTTGAATTGCTGTTTATCTGCATCGCAGCCATTGAAAACGAAATAACTTTATTTCCCAATGCCGCGCACCTCAACACAAACCGCGGTTTCATGAACATCGTTGTGACTGATAGGGTTCAGGCCATGCCGTTTTTGGAATTATGTGCGCATAGAGCGAAAGGATCTTTTATTTCACATTCTGACCTCTGAGACATTAGATCGCACAAGACGGATCGTGATGCCTGCAACTCACAAGGACTTCAGACGAACCGTGTCCCTAGCCTCCAACATGCGCTCGGACCTCGGGGGAAGAAGTAATTCTACTTTACTCCGACGTCAGGATGCAGGCCGCACTTCACCACCATACGTATTGAAGGGGTTTCCCGTCAAGTGCGATTGGTTTATATGTATTTGTATCGGAGGTTTATCATATATATAAAGTTGGTATAAGTATCCACAGCTGTGCTTCTGTTTTCTCCCGCCTGCAAGTCTCGCAGTATTGTCTAAAAGTTTGCATGGAAAGGGGTGAGCTACCAGAGCCCATCAAAAATAAGAGCAACCGTGAGGTAAAAGCAAAGTACGAGTTTTAGCGGTGTCCTAAGTTTCTATTCTCACGATGCTCTCGGTCGACTCCACAAACCACATTATTCCCTCACCTTAACCAAAAGTACATAAGATATCACCGTAACCCTATAGTTACTTAAGTACCTAGAGGCCTCGTGGTTCGTTGAAATGATGGACGATTTGCTGTACTAAGTAGTGTTTCCCCGCATCCGCCGGCCACTGACTAGCAATAGTTGCGGCAGCCGACAATCCGAGACAGGTTGATGACATCGGTGAGTGGTGGTTGAAATCGCACCCCACGTATTGTACAAACGTCCTTCTCTGATACGATAAGAAGCTTGACGGTACACGACGCGGCACAAAGAGTGGTACGATGAAGAGGGAAAATCATGATCGTGCAGTAATGTAAAGCCACAACGCCTCATCCCTTCCGCAAGACAATAGACCCTTCCGATGTCTTTCTATGTGCAAAAATTGAGATCACCATTCAAGACTTCTGCAAGCTCGGAGCATTTCCTCCAATTTTTTTTGTCGACCGTCAGCATACACACCCACAATCCATTTACAGTTTAAGGAAACATCAGATTTGCGTGCACTCCATGCAGCCGCCCGCAAGAGTGAGACCCCAAAGGAGATGAGGGTTTCACTCACCATCACACAAATAGGACCGCTCATGACGTTCTTTGCATGCTCGCGACGATCTTCGGAGACTTGACTTCCATTGCATATGACGTCCCACACACGGCCACGGATATACAGCTGCATATGTGAATGCCCCCTTCCATTCTCGGTCTTACGGCTTCATTACACAATTTTCAAACGGAACTACTGTATATCGACAAAACATTCATGATACAGACGAAACAAAAAGGGAGGGGTAATCCCACAACCATGGGAGCCTTCATGCAAGTCACTCCGTTACACGACATTACTACATGCCTTTCTGTATTTATCAGATGTATCTCGCTCTAACTTAGGTGCTTACAGCCATCCTTGGCTGCAGATAAAAGCAGGAATGAGGAGATATGAAACGAATGAACACCTTGAAAGACCGACAGGGGCGTATATCGACCTTGTGCTTTACATGGATAGAGCCCACACCACAGCGAACCCAAGGCTATCATCCGATACCTTTTTACTTTTGATAGCACTCCCGCCTCATGCATTTATTCATACATTTTTCGCAAGAACCTTCCTCCACACCGAAGTAAGTACTATAGAAAGCCTTGCTCAAAGTCGTTTGCCGGCGAAACTTAGCTGTTAATCAGAGCGCAGGTACTCTACATATTGCGCACAAACAGAGTCGTCCAAGCCTTAAACAATTTTAGAGTACACATGCAATGAACCTCTACAAAGGGCATTGCTTGCCGAACGGCTAGCCAACACCGCTTTTACCTCCAACCAAACCGTTTGGTCAAATTGGATGGGTAGCCACATTGAAATTTGCTGTTCGCTAGCTGGGGGACCTCAGAAAAATGACATGAACGGACATTAGAATGACGATGAGGATCGATGATGTGAGGTTGCAGAATACCCAGGTAATATGATGCGATGTGCGATGTGCGTTCGCATTAGATCTACCTACCAATATTTGCCATCTTCAAAGCCAAATGCAAAACACCTAGGTCAACGCAGGTCACTGCCTTCCTGAGGATTGGGCAGTATCGCTAAGATTCGATACCCGATAGCATCACCAACAGGGTTCTTGACAGGTTATCTTTGGAAGGCTTTACGGCAATCCATCTCGGCATTGGCGGCATCGTCGACCCTAGTGACTGATCACTAGCTACTCTAGTGGACTTCAATACAAGTGCATATCTTAGGCTTGAGCTTGCTCAAAAAACCCTGGACAGATCCCACTTCTCGTAGCCTCGCAGGGCCACAGAGGAGTCAAACAAAATCTGATGGTGCAATTACCATGAGAAACACTTGTTAGGATTTTTGTTCGTCTTCATTCAATATTTACACTAGGCAGGAAAATGGGCCATATTTGATTCCCGATTCGGAGAGGATAGCGTCTCTCGGAGATTGATAACGATTCGCCGCCGTATTTCTGACTGGCCTGTGTTAGCAGTATATTCAATTCATCTGACGAATTCACGGGCCGTTAAAACCGTTCACCCCGTGTGATACCGTCTGCGGGACTAAAAATGAACGAACCCCAGTTTGCTCGCGGCTTCAAATAAATCCAGGGAGCATGGTGGGGGTACAGTTCGTTATCTATCACCATCATCTAGCTTCCGGTGTATGTTCGGGTGATTACCGTCTGACTCTGAAGAGGACACTCGCTATCTAGGTGCACCTCTTCAGGATCCTCAGTTTATGTAGATGTCTCAAAGTAGACCCACCTAATCGAAAAAGTTGGCCATCGGAATGAAGCCACGGGGTGTCATGTTTATCTGCTTAGTATGTGTATATGGCGCCTATCAGACAGCCCGCGGAATACGACATCTCTAAACTTACACGGGGCAAAACTTAGCATGGAAAGTTGCATGGGGTCTGAACTATTTGGTCGAGTGCAGAAGCATGAAGTATGCTATGTTGCTGGGGCACGTCTCAGGACAATTTACTGCGGGCCAGACGTGTGAAGTTATCCTGTAGATGCAGGTACAACTCGAGATGGGGTTGCAAACCCATGTCGCCCAGCCACTCGCGATACGATATCTTTCAAGACTTTCTAATATGCGTAACATGCAGAATCCTGTGGATCAGCCGAATTTCTTTTTCGTTCCCGTTGCCTTGCCCTGTTGATCCAAGACTAGGTAGGTAAAAAGGTCGTCCATAGACGCCAGGCTGCTTTGTGGATAAAGCAGTGTGATACAAGCCATCACTTGCGCAACCGAATCGTGCATGAGCGCGCTGCACGCAAAGCAAACAACTCGGACGAAAGCAATGGAAACACAGAGTTGGAAAAAGGCAAAACGGAGAACAATGAGCTAGCGCCTGTCAGGCAGCCAATAGACGTCGGTGGCAGGGGGAGGATACATTTCTTCTTTAGTCTTTATCAGCAACCATTTGGTATGTGTCTACGTCTACACATCTTTTCTCCGCATTTTACCCGGAGCCTTGGGCAGCCGGTTGTGGTGCAGAGGGAAGCAAAGGGATGGAGGTACATATGCAGATGTATGCAAATTTTTACAGAAGCAGAAGGCACGCGGGCTTATGTTTGGGTAGATACGCTGGGTTGCGTACAAATTCAGAAACAAAAAAACAAACCCGGCAAACAAAGTACAATACCCACCAGCCAGCGAGATAGTGGTAGTGAAAACACAATTTCCATACAGCGCCCCGGAGTACCGGACTTGGTATAATTGATCTGCTGTCGTCAGACCGCAAGGCGGGGATATGAAATTTTTTTTCGGTGGCGATGAAAATCAACACAGCTGAGAAAGAAATGAACATTGGAATTGTCATATCTCCAAGCGAACCATACACAGCACGGCGGCGGGTCTGTGGCTTGTTGAAAGAAAATTTTTGGACTAGATTCAACAACCACCAGATGTTTTCACTCAGTCAGATCTCATGACCTGCAATGAGGCCATCAGCTCCACTCGATTGGGATATCAGCGCCACCACCTCCAGTACTAACTTGAATATGGTGTGTGCATTGTGAAAAGTGGGTGTCGACACCACCAAGGTACCTCTGCCCCCTGACATACATACGTTGGGATAGTTCACAGGTCCTCATGCTCAGTCAGTCACGCACAAAGTTGCTTAGAAATACCTATAGATACATCACTTTCGAAAGAAAAAAAACAAAAGAAATCTGGGGTAAAATTTGTGTTCTCTGATACCGCTCTACATTACCCAAGCAGTTGTATCGTGAGGAGAGTAGAGTAATTAATTGACACGCGTTCTGGATATGCTGATCTGCACTATATGTAATCATATCTACAATTATTGCTTCATGAACTCATTCATTCCCCTCACCTTGCCTTTGAAAGAAATATACGTGGGGTTAATGATCCGAGACCAGCGTCGGCAGTATCTTCCATCTAGATGAGATCCCAGCTACTGACCTTATCGTAGGGGTTCCTTGCATCATCTTCATCATCGAATTTGTTCCAATGCATCTAATTATTAGTTATCTGCAAGTTCTGGATTCCCCATCAAGCCAATTGATTGTTTATATTGTCTTTGAAGGATGGGCCAACGTCAGTTGCAAGGAATTTTAGTCCGGTAGTTCTGCACTTACAGATATAAACAATGTCCGGTGGGGGTGAGGCAGAAAGCGCGCGTTTTGAGGAATCGGTTACCTTGTTGGAGAGATAACAGCATACTTAAAGCTGAAAATAAATACGACCCAGCGAATAAGGGTATCGGGATGTATCAAGAGTGGAAATTGTTGGAGAGCATGTTTCTTTTGCCGCCGCCAGCCATACTGAGGCTACACTTCCCGCAGACTGTTGGAGATGGAACTTCAGCCTAGTTACTTTACGCATGCTCAACGACGGGTGTAGCGGATATAAAACGGGCCTTGGACCGTCAAGCACAGTAATCCGGAAGATACGGATTATCATGTTTGGTCACTCGCCCATCGGCGAAAGGTGGGGTGGAGTACATAATGAAATATCCGTCCCATGTGAATCTGGCGTGGCTATTTCGTGCTAGATGGTGCTTCGGAAGTCAATGACGAGGATAGCTTAGAGGCTGTCGGGGTAAGTTCCTCGGTATGCGCAATGCTGTCTCTAATGACGCAGAATTCTCGCAACTCGATCCGGGAACTGAATCGCCCGAGAAGCCGCCGGAAGTGGTTGAAGCAGCAGGCCTCGGGTTCCGGGACGTTTTGGGGAGGCCACCCATGGTTATGCAAATTCTCATAGCTTCTCGGTGTCTTGTTTTTCCGGAGAGTGAGTTCTGAGGTGAATGGTTGGACAAGAGTAAGGATATGGCGGAAGTACGTAGAAAAACTCTGCTCAACAGTCTATCGTACCATCAGGCCCCCGGCTCTTCGGCTGGCTTTCTCATACGTCCAGCCCTCCATCGAAGAGTTTTTCAACCTGTGATTCTGGGAAAATTTTCCCATTGATGCTAGACGTACCAATTGAAACACCCAATCTTATCGTATCGAATGAATACTAGATTTGAAACAGCGGAGGACCGTACACGTGGGGCCAAAGAAAAGTCTTCATCGGATCATCACCACAAGGCAAAGTAATAACTTTTGATATTCTGAAGTGCCGTGCGGGTACCTTGTGCTATCCTCATGTCATTGGTTGGTGCAATGTGTGGAGGAGAATCCACGACGTATGGTCACCGGAGGTCACTCATGAATTGTTTTATTTCAGCAGAAAACGAATGTAAGTGCAACCACCACTCATTTTACGATCCCTCCGATAGTAAAATGGAAACAGAGTTCTATGAGAAACAATGTTCCCTTCACTTCATACAGGAACCAATTATGGTAGAAATCAGTGTGGTGCGTTGAAATTGAAAGCCAAAGGCAGTCCAAGTCTTTCCCGGGTCGCTCTACTTTATACAGTACGGACGCCTGAGTGCCCATCGTATGTAAACCAGAGCCCATGTACAACCAGAGCCTGCCTCCCACCCAAAGAATACATCCGATCCTACGTGCTAGATCAGATATCATCATTTCATATCTCGCCAACGCATGCGCAGGCCAACACAACCACCCGCCACTGATGATTCCGTATATGACGAAGTTGCTGAACACGAAGCTGCAGTGTCAGTGTTTCATCGTGACGGCGACAACAGACACTGCAAGGAAGTGTCCATCCAATTGTAGTAGCTCTCACACGGCTCACGGCTCATCATCTACCTACCTCGTACTTATTCCCCCAAACATTTCATCAGCAAAGACTCTCAAACCTGCCTACATGCAGCCCGCAAACGCTACCTGCATTCTAACAAATCTAAGACGTGTCGAGCTAGATGGGAGACATCTAACAGATGTTGCCGGCGCTCTGACACTTGGAGTACAAGCACACACGGGGTGTATTGTAGGTTGTAGCGCATCTACAGGTGGGGTTTGGTCCTACTTCTTGAGGGCCCGCAGCGTTGGTTTGATAATCTTAGGTCATAGGGGCGCACTCGAATATATTCGCCCCAATAAAAAAGCTATTCAATAGCCAATCACACATAGCAACCCCTATATAATCGGATTGTGCACTCGGATTGGAGTAGTCGACGTTTTGAAGATTAGTGCTAACTAGCACAGGAATATCACTCGTGTGATGGGTCGTTTGAATGAGAATAGGCGTAATGTGGTAAATGTTTGTCGAAACAAATGTGAACTATGTACCCGTTAGATGCAGCTATAAAGAGCAGGTAGATTTTATGCGTGTACTCTTTGACCTATGGTGACAATGGTAGGTGTTGTAAAGAGTTTAAAAGGTATGTTCAACGCCCATATTATACATATCCTCCAACACAGACCTACCAAAATTTCTTCCCCACCCCTCTATTCTGCAAACTCCTAATCCACGTCCCTCCCTCAACCTCTTTCTTGCTCTCCACCTTCACTGCGCCAACCCTAACCCATCCATCTTTGCATCTCAACACCATCATCTCCTCCGATTGTTTCACATACCGAAAACAACCTACTCCAATATCCAACTCTGGATTCCAGCTAAGTACATCAATTCCCGTCAATATCGTACGCTTTTTCGGCGTTGATGCTTTATCCAACCCTGTCCCTAATTCCGTCCACACGCTGCCGAGCATTTCTGCCCGGAGCTTCATTTCGTCCGCAGACCAATCCTGCCAGCTGATATGGTTGTCATCGCTTGTTACCTTTCTCGCAACAGAAGCCTGGTATGTACTTTTTATCTCCGATATTGGGGGAACGAATAATCTTTGTCTCAATGTCTCCACCAGCATATCTGCCCCGCGAACTGCTAGCTGGTCGTGGAGGGCTTGATAACTTATCGTTGGGGGTACCGAAATGGATGGCGAGGACTGCATTAGAATCTTTCCATGGTCGAAACGCTCCTTATCGAGGGTTTGAATTGTTATACCTGTTTCTGTGTCGTGGTTGAGCAGAGTACGTTGGATTGGGGCAGCGCCTCGATAGCGGGGGAGGAGTGACGGATGCACATTTAGGCCGCCATAAGGGAATTTGTCGATGAGCGAGGCTGGAATAAAGAGGCCGAAGGAAACGGCGATGATGAGATCGAAAGATGAGGTTGGAGCAGGCTTGGGGAGCTATAGTTGCGAGTTAGTTTGTTGCAAGGGCTTCAAGATGTCGGCTATAGTACCTGCCAATCTTTGAAGGAGGATATTGTATGGAAGGGAAGTTTGAGGTTACGCGCAACTGCCTTTATCGGGACTATTGGAGATGTTAGTCGTGAGGGACGGCATTGGGACGACGGGCGGGGTGGAAAGAGTACCTTCCTTTAGAATGTCTCGTTTTCGACCGGTGCGGCCATCTTCTCGACAGAGAACATCAATTGATGCAATCAGAGAAGGTCTGTTTACATGTTCGCGGTAGAGAGCGTTGAGGGAAACAGCGCTGAAATCGTTAGAGCCCGCGAAAAGAATCCGTAACGGTGTAACTGTTTTTGAATCTGAATAGAGGCGATGAGAATAACAGGAGAAGCTGTAGCATAAGAAGGTGGGCCGAATTAAGGTGGGTCGCAGTAGTAATGCTACTGTCAAGGTCATAATGGGGAGGCGGAAGGCAAGTGAGGTGAGTGAGGTGAAGTGAGATGCGGTCACATGCCACGATGTAACGTGATGTGGCGTTAGAGCAAGGTTTCGGCACACAACCGAATCCAGAGCTCCCCCTCTCGATCCAATTCGTCTCTACATGCCAGCTTCAACCTCAACCTCAACCTCAACCTCTGAACAACTACCTGCTCCACTCCCTCTTCCATCCTCTATAGTCCCCACAGTAACACCCGCCTCTCTCCAATCCTTAGCAATCTACAACCCCTCTTTGGGCCCCACCGATGAAACCCTCCCCGATCAGCTTGTCTTTTACACCTCTCGACGCGGGAGCGCCGTTACGGAGAATGAAAAGCTCCGCCAGATAGGACTTGCGCAAGGTATTGCCGAGTTTGCACGCGGCTTTTCTACCACCGATAACTGCACCTCGGTAGAAACACAGAAATCGCGAATTATCACACTGGAGCTCGAGGGAGGCTGGTGGGTACACGCCCAGATAGAATTGACATGTATCTACAACCCCACAGTACAGCCTCCAACGACAGAGTACTCCAGCCGCGAAGTCGTGCCGTCGCAGCTATTACTTGCGCAGCTGAAGAAAGCCCACGCACAGTTCTGCTTCCATTATGGCACTATGGCGATGAATTGGGAGCGCTTTGATCGCGCTGCGTTTTGCCGGCGGTTGGAGAAATATTGGTTGCGGTGGGCTTGGGTACGCTGGGAGGTTGTGTTGCGTGGATCACCAGTGGTGGACATTTTGGGCGAGAAGGCGATCACAATGGCGGGTGGAAGAATGGGGAAAGAGATTGAAAAGCAGGAACGTGGCTTTATGGTAGAATGGGCCAAAAAGGAGAAGGCCCGAGGACTGGTAGATATGGTTGTGTCGCGGTTTGGGGAGGAAGAATCGCCAGCGGTATCGACTGAAACCTCTGGGACTACAGCTAAAGGAGGCTCAGGGCTTTGGTTTTGGCCGCCGCACAGAAGGAGTGGGGGGACATCGAAAGACACAAAGGAGAGCGTAGAGGAATTACCACCTATATTAATGCCATCGGACGGGTGTGTCTTTAAGGGAACTGGTGTGTTGGAAGTGAAGGAAGTAACAAACTACTTGAGCGAGTTATATGAGAAGGGAGACAATGCATATACGGTCAGTAGCAATGGAGTGCGACGGAAAAAGAGAAAGAAGAAGCCCAATGAACCGTCCCGTCTTGGGATATCTTCAGGGGAAAGTTCTCCAAGGCGAAGTACTTCTACAATCCGACAAGCCCGCGAAGGATTAGATGGGCCAAGGCGGTCTGGGACGAATCTTGGGAAGGCAGCATCCGATAATTCTACAGAAACAACGAAGCCACCCGACCCCGTATCACCTCCGGGAGCATCTGGATCGAGTGATGTACCAGCAGGCCCATCACAAGGAGAGGCTGCAGAAGATACCACAACCAAGCTGCGGAGTCTTGCCGCTGCTAACGGGAAAATCCTGAACTTGCTCACATTTGGTTGGAGTAGCCGTGTACAGTTGGGACGTAGTGTTACTCCCTCAGAGACGGGAGACAGCACCGCTCCTGAAGACAACACCGAACCCGCAGAAACTGAGACCACAGCAACTCCAACTGAAGTTACAAAAGACGAGTATGTAAAACAGCAACGTGGTGCATTTCTGGTCGGTTTCCAAGGCGACCTAGACCTCGAAGACATCGACGATGACCATGAGGATTCATCGGGCCGCATTACCTGCAGAACTGTCTGGCTACCTCGCACACCACCCACTGATGAGTCCCTGGAGTTCACCTCAGAGACTCCAGATGCAGACCAACCCAAACCGCCACCTCTAGAAGAATTTAAAATCGTAGTCTACACTGTATTCCTCCCTTCCTAACATCCATCTTATCATAAGCTGACCCTACTAGAATAAACCCTTCATCTTCGCCTTCCTCTTTGAACCATCCTCACGCTCCCTCAGCTCGCCCAGCTTCTACCGCTCTATCCACTACCAACTCTCACCACTCGTACAACCCCTTCTTCCCTCCCCCGCAAAACAATCCCTCCGAACCATCTCCTCCAACTCTCATAAACCTCCCTTCGGCTTACTTTTTCTCACCTCTCCTCCCGCAATATATACCACCATCCCGCCGATCCCCGAGCCGGGGAGAGACGTACCCGGTTGGTCCCGCGCCGATGCGCTGCATGTATACATGATTATCCTAGGGATGCTGCAGGAGCGGGGGGATAGGGAGAGGAGTGTGAGGAGTATGAAAGGGTGGTGGATCAACTGGATGAAACTCGATGGGGGCAGGGGAGAGGGGTTTGTGGTTAGGAGAGCGGGCGAGGGGAAGGGAGAAGTTGAAGGTGCTGTGTCACAGATGGATGTTAAGAGATATCTTGAAAGGTTGGTGAGGGAGGAGGCAAGTTAGGGCGAGGATGTAAATATATGAATTAATTCCAACAGGCGTTCCGTGAGATGACTTCCTCACAGATTCACTCCAATACACCATCTGACCGTTTCTTTTTAAACACCTTCTTCCTACGGTTTATCCATTCGAAGCTGGTTCATTCATTGTGCTATGAAACACAACCCCGCCATAGGACTTGATACATTAGACAGTCAGAAAATTCTGTCACTGAGTGATGAATCATGACACCAACAACTACTCGTCGGATTTTCAAGTCTCCGGACACGTCATATAAGCGCCCTTGGCGACACATCAATTTACAATGACTACTCATCTAATTATCATGACTACACGTTAGTCAATTTGCTACTAAATCAAAACCAGTGCCAGCTGTAGAAGCAATGAAGTTCAGGAATAAATACTCCGCTGCGCTACCATGAAATGCACTGGTGATTTCAGGCTGCAGGGCACCAAGGCGGGCATGCTGGCAGTGAGATCTCGATATCTATTCCTATCCAAGGCATCTAATCAATGACAAGGGTGTCCGGAGACTTGAAAATCCGGCGAGTACAGCCACTCAAATATACTTGCACCGATTCCATGCATGATACAGATAGTTACGTACAATTCTTATGATATCTACTCTTCCCCATTCTTGTTCTTCGCAAATCAAACCAGCTACAGGAAAGTGAGGGAAAAGACAGTTTGAAACGAACGCCAAAACCCCCCGTTGCACTCGCACACCCATATGGAAAGAGAAGGAAAGAGTGTGAGGTCGTCCGAAGAAAATAAAGGATGCCTCTCCCATAAACAGAAACCCCAAAAAGCAAATAGGAAACCGATATCTCAATACAACACAACACCCCATCTCGTTGAGAGTATAACGAAACTCAAATATGGCCCCTAAGATTAATAAATTCTTCTTCATCGTCTTCATCGTCATCCTCTTCACAACTGCTCTCTTCCAACGATCCATACTCTTCCTCCTCTTCCTCGGCCTGCTCTATTTCATCCTCATCCAAAAAGTCATCACTGTTATCACTCTCCCATCCATCATCTACAATTCTATCCTCGCCGGGCCCGCCTGCAACCTGTATCCCACCAACCAGCGCTCTCCCAGCAAATCCAGTATCCCCTGCGTCTATAGTATTTCCATGTTCTGTGCTTGCCGCTCTTGGGGGCGAATTCACCGACAGAGCCGCCATAACAGGGAGACTTCTCATTCTCTCCAATCCCGTTGGGGATATTGGCTGAGGATCCGATGGCAACACTTCTGCACTATTCCCATCCTCAGGTCGTATGATTCGCACTTGGCTGGTATTGTATGATGCGCAATTGTCGCATTTGAGACCCAGGAAATGAAATCGGACATTTGACTTCGCCGAGCAGTCGTTGCAACTGATAAGACAGCGCCAGGCGGCATAGGGAGAGGGAAGAGGCTGGCTCTCAATTTCGACGTCAAGTGAGCGGAATTGGGATTCCATGTTGATTATTGTTCGAGCACAGGTTGGGCAGCGGTACGAGCTTTTCATGTGTTCGTAGTAGCATTTATGGTGGATTGAGTGGCCACATGTCTGCCAGAATTTAGCTATGAGGAAAATGGAGGAGGGAAGATGAAAGGACCATGAAGACAACTGTTAGTGTCGAGGTGAACATGAACTCTCCGCATATTGGGCAATCGCACTCTGTAGACCGTTCTATACACCGATGCGAGTTTTCGAGAGCTATCGACATGCATACGCCACATTTCTACCACAACCTTAGTAACAATATACCAGGGTTTGGCAGTACTGCGGCTTGGAGAAGCAACAGTATGTGCACTGTTGAAGTGCTATGGATGAAGGTGCATGGTGGTGGCTTATCTGTTGCTTCTTCAAACCCCAGAACCGGGAACGAGGGATGAACCTTGCAATGGAAAAAGTCCTTTCCTAACCCCTGGCCTATCCTACATATTCCGCAATCGTTGCAATGATATATGCTTTTTTGTGGACCATCGTCCCAAAGTTTACACTTTCCGTAGCGCAAAATAGTCAGTTTTCGGCTTCCAAGGGCAGGACCAACAAAAGAATCGCGCACAAACCTTATCGCAGTAATATTTAGCACTCCGCACGCCGCAATGCCTACAATCCTGTTGTGCTGGCTGTGGTCGCCCGCAGTGCATGCAAAGCATATTTTTGGTTTCCGTCCTCACCAGCGCGTGGTCCTCATTCTCGTCGTGACAGAACCGGCATGTGTGCCACCGCTCACACGTAGAACACTGCAACCTCACACCTCTTCTGTAATGCGAGCATCCCAGCTCCTCGATTTCACTATCAGGATTGCTTCCTGGACCTGCGTAGTATGTCTTATCGGAATCGCCGGGTAGGAGCTTGTATGGGTTTGTTTTATCCGAGGGGTCCGGATCCACTGTCGCCTCAAGGGTGGAGGATGTAGGAGCCGAAGGTGAATCAGCTAGCAGTGCAGCTTTAGATGCTCGTGACGCATTCCATTTCTCAGTCATAATTTGGTGCATCTTTTTTGCGCGTTCGCGCTCGGGGAGATCAGAGCGAGTTATATCAGAGAGCTTCTGGCGGAGCTGGGATTGGCCGTCGTCCTCAGGGAGCGCCGAGCCCTTAATTGGTGTAACTCTTTGCGAAGTCGTTGTAATAGACGTTGTCGCAGCAGCAGCAGCATTCAGATGGCCCTCTGGAGGGGGCATTGAAGGTGGCGGCGGTGGTGATTGTACTGTGTCGGATGTATCGGTGGAAGTCGGGATAGCTCGAAAGGTAGATGATGGCTCGATACTGACGAGGGTTTGATCGGACGCAGAATCTTCCTCTTCCGTATCGGAAACCGGTGCAAGATGTGTGTGTGGGTTTGTCGGCGAATGGGGTGGTGTAACGGAATCGGAGATGGCATCTTCGTCACTGACGGATGTGGCGAACCGGGGAGGAGAGCGATCAAGTTGTTCCTGACCTTGAGACCAGCGACGGACTCGATCGACTCCAGCACCAAAAGCAGTTGAGATTCTGGTTGCGTAGGTAGTCATGGATGGGTGAATGGGGGAACCGGTAGCTTGTCGGGGTTAGGTGAAGGTATAGGAACGGAGGAGGAGAGGCGGAGATGCTATATTGGATGTAGTTAGTACCATCCTCGGCTCTCTAACTCTGCTCAGCTCACCAATCATCGAAATCGACTTGGAGTAGGGTCGAGTCCGGGTAAGGGTCTCATCAGCTACTATTGTTATCTGCTGTCTCGTTTGCTCTCTGGAGGAATCTCAAAAGTAGCAAAACTAAAGGCAGTTGAACTACCGCCCACAATGCCAACCCCATCACCACAAACCCTCCGGCTTGCCTACCGACATCTCTATAAAGCCGCCCTCGCCGCCGTCCAATACACTGTTCCTGCACGCTATACTGTCCGCAATAAGCTGCGCAGTGCCTTCCGCTTTACTCCCGCTTCCCATTACAACGCGCGCCGCATCTCCAATACAGTTGACTTCCTGCGTCTCGCCGCTGAAAAGCGGGGTCTCGAACACAAGCTCGTCAAAAACCTCTGTATAGTCTATTATTACCAGATTTCATACCGCAAGAAGAGGTGTGTGCGCATTCCTACAAGCAGTTCGCTGGAGCTTGAGGTAATGATCCTTTTTAAAAAAACCGCAGACAATTAGGAAAAAACGAAGACGTTGAGGAGACCGCATACAACAGCTACCTGGAGAACCTTGGACTGCTGAATGAAAGCATGGATTTAGATTTGCGATAGTTACTCAAATAACTCTCCAGGAGGAAGAGCTCCCTCTTTCTGTGTGACAGACAAGTAGAGTACGAAAAGCAGAGTGCGTAGCCGTAGAGCTTGATAGGCATTGGGAAGAGCCGCCAAGGCAAATGACGTTGTTTTGAACTTTAAACGATCCCCAGTGCTTAAACTCACGACAACTCCCAGCTGAAATTCCGCACATCACCGACAAACCACAAACCTCACCATCAACATGGGCAACACTTCCAGCTCCGGTCGCATAACCGCGCAAGACCGGTACCCTTTCCCGCTCCGCTTCCATTCGGCTCCAGCTCTTCTAACCACCCACCAGCGCAATCCTAGACATGAAGGTGCAACGCGACAAGCTCCAGAGATACCAAAAAAAGATCCAAACTGTGCTTGATGCCGAGCACAACGCTGCCAAAGTCTGCCTTCAGAGGGGCGATAAGCCCCGCGCTCTCCTTGCCCTGCGCCGGCGAAAATACCAAGAAACACTCCTCCAGCAAACCGACCGACAGCTTGAGACCCTAGAACAGCTTACCTCCTCCATTGAGTTTGCACTGGTTGAAAAGGACGTGCTTTATGGGCTCCGTCAGGGGAACGCCGTGCTCAAGGAGATACATAAAGAGATGACACTAGAGAGTGTAGAGAAGCTGATGGATGAAACTGCAGAGGGCATCCAGTATCAGAAAGAGATTAACAATATGTTGGCGAATGTTATGAGTAATACAGATGAGGATGAGGTGGAAGATGAGTTGGAGCAGATGGAGAATGAAGTAAGAGAGGAACTACTGGTTGCCACACAAGAGGATCGAGTACCATCAGTACCGGATACTACTCCAGAATCTAATGCTGTGGCAGCAGAGGAGAAAGCTCGGAAGGCAAAAGCCCGGGCAAAGGCGAGGAGAGCAGAGATTCAACGGGGGGTGGAGGAACCTATGGTTGCTTGATCCATAACACGAGCATCTTTTACGTAGGTTTCATTAACTCTGGCGTTTATTGTATTGATAGATTCTGGTTGTTTGGAGTTGTCTCGTTCTTTGATTCCTAGTATTGTTTGGTTGGTTGGTATGATTAGTCCTGTATTCCCGAGGGTAACATTGTACATTTGCTTGCATATTGTGGTGGTGGTCGTGTGGATGATACATGGCAGATATGAGAAGACCAAAAAAGAACTCCCCAAAAAGAAAACACAAGCCTCCAGATGCTACTAGTTGAACACATAGATAAGAATTCCATGACGCCTTGATATCAAAAAGAAAAGTACAAAAACTGTTCATTCTTCCACAAAGTCGTTTACACGACCCTTGATGTACTCGTAACTAGAGAAGAAGACAGAATTGAGTATGCATGAGCGTGTCATGGACACGCCTAAACCACGGTACCTAGAGAAACGTCAGTAAGCATATTTCTCGCATATAATACAGTGTATCTTACATCCGCCTGTTGAAGAACCTGAACGGCCTTTTGGGTAAGGGTTGGCCTGGCTGGTGGGTAAGAACATCTCTCTGGTAAATAGATTTTGCGGAATCGACGGGATAAATCTGGCAAAGACATCAATGATTGCTTGCTCATGGTTGCATGCAAAACCCTTACCAGAACCCAACTCAACAGACCACACAAACCACCGGACACCGCAATTCCCCAAGGACTTGGACCTTCTGGCGACGAAAAGAGCGCCTTGCCCCCCTCGTAAAACTGGTCTACCATCAGCATTGAACACCCACAATGAATTCCACAGCACATACCGTGAAATACATTGCTGTACCCAAGCTATCTCGTACTGAAAGCTGTCAGCGTCTCTCTAGCCCTTAAAGCTAGAGTACATACCAAAATGTAAATGGAAACCAGAATACAGGCCTAGCAGGCCCCTAGCTTTAACGATATCCTTGGCTCCTTGAAGTGTTCCCTTGTTCTTATATTTACGTATATGACTTGGATCGTCGAGGCTTGATCGTTTCGAGCGTAGCATCAGCAACTCGATCTGCGCCGACAGTTTGGTAAACTCGAATGGGCCTATACACCATGTCAACCACAGCTAGCATCTACTGGTAGCAGAATCGTCACCACATACATGCTATGAAGGTTATAGCGCCTCCAGCCGTCGCTCCAGCTCTACAAGACCATATTAATTACCAATAGCATGTATGAGAGATAGGTGAGAACAAACAGGAACCAATATATCGGATTGCACGGCTTACTCGGTGTGTTCGGTGGGGATATCAGGCTGTCCCCAAGAACCGGCCTCAACATAGAAGCATAAACTTGTTTTGACTTGGAATAGATGGAAAACGACACTGTCCGAACTAGGGTCACTGAAGCCAGAGGAGCGAGACTACCTGAGGATTCGCCCAGACAACATGGATCCATTAGTGATGGGTTCCTCAAGTCATCTACAAACTGGGGGGTCGCAAATGCATACCCCGCCAGAATCCTCGCATTCCCTCCGTTTGCTTCGTCTGCGTGACACAATCCCAAAAACTTCGGAACTTGTATCTGTTATGCAAATACACCGAATTAGTTTACCGGAGGATCGTACAGAGAGCAACTTCACTGGCGCCGAGAAGAGTAAACTCACGCTTGCATCCGAGTCTTTACAGAGTCTAGCGGGAACTGAAATCTTATCAGCAATCTTCATTGGGGGTGCAGAAGAGCGCTTCAATGTAACGTACGGCGATGAAGGTCGAAACACAACTGCTCGCACTCGCTGCAATCTCGGTACGATACTTCTTTGCCAGTTGTTGGCCCGGTGTGAGGATTCCGGCACGAGACGACAGCACATTGTTTATCCGTGATCCTGTTGAAGGCGGCGCCGGTGGTGGAGATGCCGGCGATGCTACATCATGCGGCTCAGGCATAACGAAAGTGGGGGATGTGGGAGTAATTGGTGAAATTGATGTTGGGTTGAGAGTGGAATGTCAATAGGTGGTGACTTGAGCGTAGCGATTAACGCGAACTGGAATCAGATAGACGTCGTCGTAGGAGTAGTCGTCTGCGCAAAGTGTGTAATGGAGGAGCTCCATTGAACACAACTCGCACACAGACGAGAGGAGGGGAGTATGAAGCAATGTCAAAAACAACGGAATTGGACGGTTACGTTACGATGTGCATGTATTGATTGATGGATGGAGTCTGCACTTCAAAGTAGGATGGACGAGCAGGGCGGGGTGTGGTGACAGACTGGGCTAACTATGTGATTTGACCCTGCCGCATAAACTTGGATTTACCTTAGTTCAGTGGTTGCCGACCATTTTAAGCTCGGTAAACGCCTTTCTGTTGCTTTAACCTGGCTGCGGACTACTTTCAAGTGCAGACTTTACACGGTAGCTGGGTCGTATACGTGATGGATAGATTCATTTGTCGTGATGATAGATATATTATTCTCATCAAAAGCGATGTGGTTCTAACCACCAGGCGCAGCGACTTTGCCACAAATTTTTGGCGCTACTACCCAGATAACAGTACCCACAAGTACTCCAATAGAAGCGAAGGGCAAGCTGCTAGTTTAACCTATCTCTCCCTTCTTATCTCGTCTAATGTGATTGGTGAGCTACCAGTTACTATCGTAACACCCCCATCATCATCCTCAAAGCCTTCATCAACCATATGCCTCGAGACGGTGTGTAGAACGATTCTCGATAATAAAACTGGTAACTTGCTGACTGTACGTGTGGCAGTTCCTTAGTTCTTTTCATTTCACAGTGAATGCATAATGCCGATAGATTCACCATTACTACAGCTTAGAGCAGAAGCTGGCATCGAGAGGATCAGCAAAGCATAGAGAAATACATATTAGCTCCATCGATCCACCCCAGCCGAACGTTCTTATGGTGTATCCAATCCCGTAACAGAGATTTTTCACATAAACCGGCGATACCGTCACCGATGAAAAGATATCATGATTCCCAACCGTGCCCATTCATTTACTGGACCAGGACTGCATACACCTGACCTACACAATATGACAGGAAGATGTTTCTGAGAACTTAGATCAGAGTTAGGAGGTAGTAGCAACGTTTGAACGTACTCCGTAGAGACCCTTTGAGCTTGAGTCACACCAACAGTGTTGATAGTATCGTGGAAAATCCTTCATCTTATCATTGATGGATGGATTGATTCATGACTTCTTTAATTGCAGCTTGGGATCTCGAGGGAGTCTCCCAGCGATTGTCATTCCTTTTTCGTATTTCGAGGTGGCAAGGTTGACCGCCATCTGGTCCACAGACTGGCAGATTGGCAACACAAAGTCCTCCTCCACGGCGGCCGGTGCAGATCAACCCATAAGGAACCCAGATCAGCCTGCAGATATCCATAGATCTTGCGAGAGACCACTCTACCCATATTCACGCAGTTCATGCATAAACCCACACATATCAACCCACAAATATCCTGAAGAGAATACCGTCTTCCACTCCCGCCATGGGATTGCAACACGCTCAAAAAGTTCTGGAAGTAGTAGACTCCTATAGTAGTCTATGATAGTCTACTGACCTATATTGGTTGCGAGAGCTTCTCCGCTAAATAATCACAACATATCACTCACGGAGTCTCGAGACCTCGGTCCGGGTAAAAACGAAACCGGGATATCGTCCCGTAAGTCCCCGGGTAAAACCTCGGGATAGTCGACCGCATATTTAGTGCATAACTGTAACCACTCGCTGTGAAAACTTAGTGTAACATCAGTTCGAAGTTCATGGTCTTCAAGATCGTCTGACGGGTCAGGCAGTGGACGCTCCTTTTCCAGTGGCCTCGTACCCCGGCCCTTGTCGAGTGTCTGTGGTAGTATAAAATCAACACGTGTGTGGCATACATCACATAGTAAGCCAGACTAAGCCAGATCGAGCCAGGCTAAGTCAACCTGTCCCAAATTGAGATGCAAGAAAAAGTGAGGGGAAACAGCCTGGAGACATTACTACACTGTAAATCTGCACAACTACCACCATGCCAATAACCTGTAGTGAACTCTCCAAAGTACATTCTAAAGGTGTCTAAGCTAATTTACGATGCTCTAATATGAATTTGACCTTTATATTTGCTGTGGCCAGAAAATCAAAGTAAGCACTAACTAAGAAAGGGTCAATCCTGCCATCTACTATGGACCACCACTAACAGCTTAGAGTTCAAGTGAATAAATTGAGATTTAATTTGCTTTATATTAAGAACATGCAACTTAGTATCTGGGAGACTGCAAAGGTATCTGAGAGTAGTCAGATTATAATTTTACAATTGCCAAGTTTTAAAGATAATTGATTCATTTCAGTGGCTTGTAGATATACTCAGAAATTTTGTAAAATACATGTGAAATATCAGAAAGTATTACTGAATGTTGACAACATATCTGGGAGCTTCAGATAGTACAGACTATAAGATTATGAGTACATTAATATATATCAGCAAAAACTAAATTTGCTTCATTAAATTTATTTAGTTTATTGTATTCACAAAGTCAAAAAAATAAAATTACAGTTTCCCTGAAATATAGCATTGCATTAACATTTCTGAGTATTCTTTGAGTTGTCACAATGCTGTTTTGAAGCATCACAACAAGATTATCTGCATTTGCAAATATTATAATGAGTACTTTACAATCAGTTTACAATTCATTTAGCAACATCACATAGTATCTCTTGGCATACTTCTATGTCGTCTAATTTGATTTGTCCTTGCGATGATGTTGGTACTTGCTCCGTAGATTAAATGATGCACGTAGTTCTTGATTTTAATAATTTCTCATAGCTTAATATGGCCAATGATAGTTACCATGCAGAAGTTGTTTACAATATAAAATTTGTTAATACAAGATTGTTCAGTAGCTGGCAGTTGTTCAATAATTGTGGGAGGGTTATACATAGTGTTAGCAACAGTTTGGGACCATGGCTTCGGGTCTGGGCCTGGATGGAGACTGAACTACTGCCAAATTGGTAGTCTGGGCTACTAATCCACCTGAACTCTCAATTCAGATACTGTTTGCTGGAAATTTCCCAACCTGTCTGGATTTGGCGCATCAGCAACAACTAAATTTCCTTCATTAAATTTATTTAGTTTATTGTACCTACAAACTCAAAAAATGAAATCAAGGTTTCTCTGCAATATGGCATTGCTTTAACATCCCAGTGTGTTCTTTGAGTTGTTGCGATGCTGTTTTCAAACATTATGACCAGTGTACCCACTTTTGTGAATGTGGCAATAAGCACTTGACAAACAGTTCGCACATTCTTTGGCAATATCACAAATCATCTCTCTGCATACTGCGATGTCACCCACTTTGAGAAGTTCTTGCAATGAATAAATTACTCGCTCTGTACGTTTAATGAAGCATGTAGTTCGTGCTGTTAAAGACCCTTATGACTTAATTTGACTAATCATTGTTACAAGGCAGAAGTGGTTTACGATATTTAATTTGTTGATACAAGATTATTCAGTACCTTATGATGATTCAAACATCGCAAGAGGGTAATGCATCATCTCGATTATGATATCACACATTCAAGATTAACCTTCAGTAATTCATCAGTTGAATTACATTTACCACTATTATAATATATCAACAAAATTGAGAATAAAATAGCACAAAAATAAAATCCTAAATTCATTCACAGACACCATTTTCAACCTCCAAGTGACATTGCACCCTCCACAATCATACTTCCATCGACTAATCCCTTAAGTCCAATGGTGGGGATGTTGGTGATGTTGGTGATGCTATTGCTGTTGCTGATAATGTCACTGCAAGGGATGAGCTCGCTGCTACTGGCAATGGCAGACCTGCCTATAGGCAGAAGAGCTGAGAATTGCATGCTAGTCTCAGTAGCAGCAACATAGCTGCTGAGATGATTAAATGAATTGTTGGGCTACTTTATTAGCTTTTCCGGGATGTAATCACGGAAGTCTTGATTTCAACTGGCCAGATTGTTTTGAGGTTGTGTCTGCACTGGGTTCATACAAATTGAGGGAATTCTTCGGCGAATTATGCTGCAGATATTGTATAACGTTTTGGCTTGAGCCTGTGGTAAAGAAGAATGAAAATCTGCGTCAAGACGATGAAATACATCTGTGTATGCATGGTTAAATGCTTGATTAATGTTTCTTGTATCACACCTATGTTGTGCTCCACCACCTGAACCAGACTCTGCTGGGACCCCAAAGTTGCCCGTGTTTGAGGCCCACAGTTAATGGTGGATGGCCATCACAGTCAAGACAATCAATATCGGGTTGATTTTATGAATTAATGATTAATCTTTCATTCGCATTTGTTGTATGTCATAGAAGTATATCCAGTGAATAAGATCCATAATTTCAGTTGCTGCAAATCGAAACTTGCACCATCAGCAAAATGTATTTTAGTCACTGGAAGCCTCCACAAGTGTCTGAGAGAATCTGGGGTGTAAACTTAGAGGAGAGTATCAGACCCTAGAAGGGCATTCCTGCCAGCCTGCAGAGTAACTGGGATCTCTGATGACTGGTACAGGAGTACCATGTGAGTAATTGTGATGGGTTTGGAAACACCTCAGAGCGCTGGAGAGAACTTTGGGTGCACCTGGGAGCACCTGGGAGCACTGACGACAGACTGGGGAGCATCTGGGAGTGCCGGCGAAAAGTCTGTGAGCACCTCGAATCACAGTAGAGCAGTTCGCGAAAAACACCATCTTCTTTGGGAACACTTCATGTTTGTCTGGAAATCATAGCTACAACTTATCATTCATCAATTTTAAAACTTGTGTATTCAGTTTGTATTCTCATCTATGTATCTATTTATCTATATAGCTACCCATCTACACACGGTAAATCAGAACTGGCTGCCGGCAGTTTTTGAGAGCAATTCAAGGTACGTCTGAAAATGGTGATAGAGTGACCTCAGAGATGCACTCCGAGGCCGGGATCGAGCAAGTTTGGAAATGCACTTGGGGGTGGTAATCGAGCGTATTTGGAGATACACACGGAGGCTGTGATCGAGTGAACTTAGAGATGCACTCCAAGATCATGATCGAGTGAGTTCATAGATGCACTTTGCGGCCATTATCGTGCGACTGTAGAGGCCATAATCAAGCAAGTTTGGTGATACACTTGGAGGCCGTGATTGAGCGAGTTTGGAGATGCACTTGGAGGCCGTGATTGAACGAGTTTGGAGATATCCACTTGGAGGCCATGATCGTGCAAACTTGGAGGCCGTAATCATGTGAGTTTGGATGAGTACTTGGAGGCAGTCGATTGGGCGTGCTGGGTGCTGCCTCTATTCATCAGTTAGTAACTTGCAACTGTGGAAATGTGACAATGTCACTTTACCTTTGAGTTCTCATGGAGAGCTGACTGATGGTGGTCGATCATATAGGGAGGCACACCCAACGCTGAAGCTACATTCAGCGGTCAACTCGTAAGCATGGGAATGAACGGAAGAGAAACAATCTTGGCTGGATGCTGTACTCGGTGTATGCAGTACTCATTGCATGCTGTCCTTGGTGTATGCTGGAGTCGGTCTGAACTTATACTCATGACATGGAGAGAGAGCGAGAGATGACAAAACTTTGTGTCTGCAATGATGGTAGAGTTGTGTACGAAAAAGAGAGAGATGAGGGATTAAGATGAGCACAATGTGGAGTGTACAAGCGGATACGAGAAATCAAGGGTACGACTTGCCTGATTGTGTTGGGAAGACCTCGTTTCAGTGTCATTACACGACGGATCAGAACTCGTACCTGCCGCATGGGGTATGGTAAATTGACTGGCACAAGAAATTCTCCTACGTCCCAGTTTCTCATGATGATTTCCCCCATATAGTGTTAGCAACGGTTCCGGGTTACCCGGCTGCGGTCCGGATTTGGAACCGGACCGGATGGTCCAGTCTGGGTTGTTACCCGGAAAACACGGGTACCCACCGGGTTTGGGGACGGGTTAGAACTGGACCGCGGTTCCATTTTACGGTTCCTACAACTTTGGCTCCAATTAAGTATTTGAGTTCTGATCGTATCATGACATGATCAGTACGTAAATTGTGCAGCATTAGTCGCTCTTTCACCTCCAGCTTTCAGATTTGCGATCCGACTGATATTCGTTGAGTGGCTGTGAAATGAAGGCTGAATTTAAGCGAAACTGGCGGGTTTTTGATCGCGACTCAACGAATACTTGTCGGATCGCAAATCTGAAAGCGGGAGGTGAAAGAGCGACTAAAACTGCACAATCTACGTATTGATCCTGTTGTGATACGATCAGAACTCAAATACTTAATTGGAGCAAGAAATGTTGACTTTTGAGGAGCGGGTTTTGTGTGGAAACCCGTTGCAACAGTTTGGTTCCGGGTTGGAACCAGACCCGGAACCGACCCGGGAATTTGGACCCGTTGCTAACACTACCCCCATACCCTCTCATCTCTCTCTCTCTTTCTCCTCCTCAACTCTACTATCACCTAAGAACACGAAGTTAAGTCATCGCTCTCATTCTCTCTATGCTATGATCAGGAGTTAACACCAAGTACAGTATACACCGAGTACTGCATACACTGAGTACTGCATACACTGCGTACTGTATATTCCCAAGATCAACTATCTCCCGCTCCCAGCCAGTCTTTCATTTCTCGGCAGACCATGTTGTACTTAATTCTCTACTTTCCCACATTTACGAGTTAACCAAAGAATAGAGTCTCAGCTCCCATCGCACCTCCATTCCGAACTACCGCCTCCAGATTGACCGCTTCCAGATTGACTGCTTCCAGATTGACCGCCTCCAGATAGACGGCCTCCAGATTGACCACCTTCAAGTACTTCTCCAATGTAGCTCGATCATAGCCTGGAAGTGAATTTCCACAATCGCTTGATTACAGCCTACAAGTGTATCTGCAAACTCGCTCGATCACAGCCTCTAAGTGTATCTCTAAACCTACATGATTACGGCCTCCAAGTTCGCATGATCACGGCCTCCAAGCGTATCTCCAACCTCGCTTGATCGCAGCCTCCAAGTGCATCTCCAGACTTGCTTGATCACAGCCTCCAAGGATATCTCCAAACTCGTACGATTATGGCCTCTAAGTTCACACAATCATGGCCTCCAGTGCATCTGCAACCTCACGCCATCATGGCCTCCAAGTACATCTCCAAACTCACTCGATCTCAGAGTCGAAGTGTATCACCAAATTTGCACGATTGTGTCCTCCAAGTTTGAACGATCACAGTCTCCTAGTGCATCTCCAAACTCTCTCGATCACAGCCTCCAAGTCTATGCCCAAACTCGCTCAATTATGGCCTCCAAACTCCCTCGATCATGGACCTGGGGTGTATCTCTCAGTTCACTCAATCACGGTGTGGTGAAACAGTGGACACAAGCAACAACCCTAGTTTCCGTCAGAAACACCCAGGTGTTCCGGGTCGGCCCTGACGGCTCTGACGGAACCTTGTACCCGCTGATGGGGAAATACACGCTTCCCGTTGCCCAGGTGACGAGCCATGTTGATTACGTACCTCCTTTACTTTGCACCTGAATATGCACCATCAGAATGACATGTGTGTTACACTCTTCGCAGGGGCTGCAGTTATGCTGTAGGCATTTACACAAAGCCTGGCGATGTTGATACCTTTTTCCAGCTGAGTGCCACATTTTACCTCTCCGCTGTTGCTATATATCAGATGCCGCTTTCTCCCCATATGTGTTTAGCTTTGAGATGTTGTCACTTATTACAATACAGTCTTTGCTTCGGATACATCGCTTGCCATTGCATTTGCTTGGCCATTATCGTATTTTACAGGTCTGAAATATACTGTCCAATCTTCACACTCTCTAGTACTATGCCCTCAGTCCTCCACAATCGGCGTTGATCCATTGTCGGCTTGCAATGCTTCTTCCTCTTCATCCGCATTGTTGCCATCCTCACGCTCATACCCATCGACATTACTGGTTCTACTATGCCCTCAGTCCTCCACATTCTGCATTGACCCATCATTGGCTTGCGATGCTTCTTTCTCCTCATCCGCATCGTCGCCATCCTCGCCCTCATACCCATCTACATCACTGGTTCCCAGGTCAAACCTCTCGAGTTCAGTCGCGGGCCATCGTCACCGGCTGGCAGTGGGGATGGCGTTGAGCTCATCGCTTTCGTCACCTTCATCTTCGTAATCTCCGCTGTCCGCTGGCATCCCGAAATGCAGTACGTCATCCGTGCAATTGTTGTCTATCGGGATGTTTGGGTCAAGGTTTCCGATCTCAGGCTCCTCAAGTGTGGTGATAGCAATGGGTCCAAATTCCCGGGTCGGTTCTGGTTCTGGTTCCACCCGTAACCGGACTGTGGCAACGGGTTTTACCACACAAAACACCCGGCTCACTGGAAACGGGCCTGTTTTATCAACAAAAACCTGGCATTTCAACATCACAACATTGCCTTGAATTAAGTATTTGCATTCGGATCGTATCATGACATGATCAGTACATACAGTGTACAGTTCTACCCGCTCTTTCACCTCCCAATCTCAGATATGTGATCCGACCAATATGCGTTGAGTCACTATCGAATACCTGCTGATTTCGCTTAAAATGGGCCCTTTTTTCACAGCCACTCAACGAATATCAGTTGGATCGCAAATTGTAATGTGGGAGGTGAAAGAGCGGCCAGAACTGCACAATCTACATGATGATCATGTCACGATACGATGAGAACTCAAATACTTAATTGGAAGCAAAGATGTAGGAACCGTAAAGTTGAAACCGCGGTCCGGTTCCAACCCAGCCGAAAACCCGCGGGTTTATGTCAGGTCTAGGTAACAAAACCGCCAAGACTAAGCGGGTCGGGTTTTTGGCCGGATAACGAACCGAACGGAACTGAACCGCCGGCCAAAAACCGGACCTCTGACGGGTTACCCGGACCTTTTGCGAAAACTACTCAAGCGCCACTTCGGAGGTCAAATAGTCAAGAAGAATAGGATCGTCAACACGTGCTGCTTCCACGCTGATCACCACAGCAGGCGTTGGGTTCTCCGCCTGTTGGATCAGACATTTGACTGTAGCAAGAGTGTTTTTATACACCCTCTGTTGGTAGCTCTCCGGTAGTGTGTTCCAGGTATTCATCAAGAACGTATACGTGTCTGCAACGCCAGGCGAGGTTAACAACTTGCGACCCGTTACAGCGTAGCAGGATGTAATCTTACCACCGTCATTCTTGTAGTTGAAGTAGTTCGAGCGATCAGGTCTGTCCACTTTCAGCTTTGACTTGGAAGCTTTCCGATGAACACCTTTCTTCATTTGCCACTCCAGGAGATCATGGGGCAACGTGGTGCAGGTAAACATGATCAGTGGCGAGGGTATATGACCGTCCTTGTTGTCAATCATGGAATTATAAGATCCAGCAGCATACTTACCGTGGTTATTCACCCGATGATAAAATTTGATGTAGATAAACCACGGGATTGCTTCCGCCAGGAAGTAAAGTGGATGGTAGCCATTCGTCATCAGCTTTTGACTCTCTCTGCGTTGGATTTGGACCTCGTACACCACCTTCCACATGCTCTGCTACCGGAAAAAGATACTTATTGTCTGCCAGAAGGGAATCAAAGAATTCCAAACGCTCTGCAGCGGATTCAAAGAGGTGGAGATCATAAAGCTCTGCAATGTTGTCCCCTGCTGATTGAATAAAATGGGATTTAACCTTATCAACTTGTACGCGAACCTGGAACCGGTTTGAGCGTGTAATATCCAACGCGGGCAATTGATTCAGCATACCTCTTTTAAGATCTTCTTTGTGCGTGCCTCAAATGCTATGGACCAAATGTTGTGTTGCTGCATAGCGGTGTTCCAGTACGTCTCTATTATCTGCCAGTGTGGGGCTTCAGCTAATGCTTTCGCAACGCGTTGCGTTGCATACCGGACTATCTCCAAGTCGCTTACACTCATAAATGGCTCTCTGTTCCACATGTAGAGCTCCAGGAGTCTGCCGGTTGCAAATACAAGATGTGTCATGGCTGAGTGACCATATCTATCGATGCTGCGACTGCCAGACACCATTGATCGAGGCGTAGACACCACCTGCGGTTGCAATTGCCACTGCCTATGTCTCTGATTCTTTTCGGTAGCTCGCATTTGCAGTGGGTTTGTAATGATCGTGTGGGCTCCTGGATTAGAGATGGGGGTAGGCAGGTTTTCAAGACCGTTGAGAGGAGTGGGAGTGCTAGCAATGCCAGATGCGGAGCTGGATACAACGCGACGCGCTGAGTTCATCTGTAAGGATCCTCCGGGTGTTGGTGTGCAACGACTGCTTGTACCCAGCTTGGTGGTTGGAGAATTTATTGACTGTTGCAGTGTAGTGGACGGGGTGGAAGTCACGCGTTGAGTGACATCTGCAACGCGAGAATTGTTCAGCGAACATGAGGGGGTGGAGTTCTGACCTTGGATTGTAGAGGGTACAGAACTCCCCCCTTGAGAGGAATTCCTCTCTCCAGCTGGTACGGAAACGCATCACTTAGCAGGCGGAAGTTGAGAATTCCCAAAATGCCCACGCTTTTGTTGATTCTGACGATTAGCAAGACTTCAAACATTTTGTACAACCGTAGTCGTGTCAGGGTGAGGGCTTTGGGAAGGCTTAGTCCCATATAGATGTTCGACATTAAGAAGGTAGGAATAATTATCTCTGCATGCATATGCAATGGCAGGCGAGGTAGACTCCTATTTGAGTGACCACGGAGGGATTCAACAAAAAAGGGAGGCGCAGTGTAGACCGCGCTAGACTCTAAATCCTGACAATACTCCTGGACGAGATCCCTTCAAAAGCATTCAATTATGGGGTTATCTGGCATCAGATTAAACTCAGATTTAACTCAGTATTGATATTCACTGTTACAGCAGCGTCTGAACGTCTATTTGCACCGCTTGAAGGGTATTTATGCCTTCTTGGCGCGATTATCATCTTATTGCACTTGTTCTTGGCACAATACTTCGAACCATCGATTGTGTATATCTTCAGCTTCCCAGTGGAAATCCCCCTTTGGCAGAGGTAAAAGCATCGCAAAGCGAATAATGACGTATTCTCTATCCTATGACATCAGTTGCGTGTGCTTTTTCCACTGCTAGGCGTTGGTAGCCATGTTGGATGGTTGCACAGTTGGGCCAACTTGAGAACTACTCAGTTTGCTCAGAGATGCATGAGGTCTAAGTGGTAAAAGTGATATGTGATGTCAAAGAAACACCCAGCATCGCAAACTGTCCTCACCGCGAGTACTAAATCTCATCTCGAGGCTTCTCATTCACAAGGTGCCTGGTGGTTGTGGAAGATGAAGGCTGGGCCATTTTGTGTGTGTTAACCAACAAAACGCAGGATATGAACCAAATTGTAGGAACTCGAGTTTATATATCCCTTCTTCCCACCTACACCTCCATTCTCTTTTCCTCCCGTATTAAACACACCGCCAGCAATGAAACACACCGCCAGCATCCTGAACTATCTCGACATCACATGACTTGCACAAAACAATGCCTCTCGTTCCAAAACACACCCGATATCCTACACAACATTGTACGTCCACTCTGGGCTTCCTTCCACTATATTCAACTGTATCATAATGCTAAAGCCTCAGATGTAGATCAATCTTCAACTCGCACCGATGGCACCAAAGGGCAGCCGCAAAGAAAAGGGGAAGGCAACTGCTAGGGCAAAAATGCCGACATCGGTTATAAATCGATGCCTGTCGTTGGATCGGGACTGTATAAAGATATTCATCTCGGAATACATCCGTGGACATATACGGATATACAATGTTTGCGGTGTCAAGGATGAGAGGGCGTGGGACCTCTTTTATGATATAATCTTTCTTGATCCAGTCACGACTCGCCACTTTTCACAATTCCTGCTGATGTGGCTGCACTGCAGGAGCAGTAGTTCACCTTTTCGGGAGTGGTGGGCAGCCTTCCGCTCATATATAGGGCAAATGTTTGACAAAACCCGCGATGAAATGAACAATTGGAGGTGGGACAACCCCTGTGCCTTCAGGGATCAAGTCAATCGCTCCAATCCGCAGACAACCAGCTTGGGAAAAGTTAAACGCACCAGTGAGCGTTTTTCTTGGTACGGTAGCAATGATCTCAGGGCAAAGATTGAGCCGCCAAGCTGCCGGTAGTACAAGCAAGGTGACTTCCTGGCCGTTAGACCACTGAATTGGGATGAGATAATTGACAAGGATGACGATGATGAGAACTGGGCGGATCACAGAGCGCCACGTGGTGGAAGGAGCCGTCCTGGCGATGGCAATGACAATGACAATGGCGATGGTGAGGAGGACATGTAGGGCAGTGAGAAAGGGACCGGGAAAGGGAAGGGAACAAAGGACGTGAAAGGGAAAGTGAAGGGGAAGGGGAAGGGAAATGGTAAAGGGAAAGGTATTGTTAAACAAACCCCTGGGGGAGATGATATCTCTCATGCCATTGCTTTGCAGTTGCAGAAGGAAATGTATGAGGCAGACTTGGACACGGAGGGCTAACTAGAGCGGGTATATTTAGAGCAGCAAGCATTGCCCGCAGTGTGGATTTCTTCAGATGATGATACCGAGTCGGACGGCCAATATGACTCAGAACTTGATCCTAATGTGGATATGCCCATGGAGAATAATGTGGACGCACCCAACGGCGTGGATTTAGACGGCAATGTGGATATGGAAAGGGACGGTGACGATGAAGAGGAAGAAGATGAAGAGGAGGAAGATGAAGAGGAGGAAGATGGGAAGGAGGAGGAGGAGGTGGATGAGGATGAGGAGGAGGATAAGGATGAGGAGGAGGATAAGGATGAGGAGGAGGATAAGGATGAGGAGGAGGATAAGGATGAGGATGATGGCAAAGAACCTCGGACGATTGGCCAGGGAGAGATGGTAAATACATCGGCTGACGATGCTGATACCACGGTAGACGATCAGCCAATTGTGCTACCTGAGCAACGCCAGGAGATGCGCGAGCATACCCCATGACTACAATGTCTGGCGCCTGCTCCACGGCCAGAAAGCCTGGAGCCTCGCCCACGACCATGAATGCCTGAGACTCATCCTCTCAGTGGGCAGGAGGATTTGGGGCTTGTGACGCCGCAAAAACCTCGCCCAGTGGTGCCAAGTCTGCAAGAAGCTGAGGCAGCCGGAAACACCTCGGATGTGGATGTGGATCAGCAGCTGCTCGGCAAATCAGCAGGTGGCAACAGTCTCCCCGATGTTCCTCTCCCAGAGGTGCGTACGGATGGCTCTGTAGGCGAGGACTGAACCAGTTCTTGCGCTGCTGAGGAGGCGACGGTTATTGCATTCGGGTTAGGGTCAGGTTTTTGTCTTGTTCGTTTTCTTTGTTCTAATCCATTCATCTCAGGCATTGATTATTACACGCGTCGTGAGGTTTTTGCATCGCTCAGGGTTTGTTTCATTCATAGTATTCTGGGACATTGCACATGCAGCATTTTTGGAACTCCTGGCGTGTAAGGAACCTCTGTGTGATGATGTTGAGGCTCAATAAATCTCTCAAGTTAGCTGAAAGTATCGTGAGCTTACACACCAGGCTGTTGAGGCCCAGCACCAACTTTCGTTCCTTTCTACACTGAATACTCCACTCCTTGCGTGTCGTCGACAATGCCAGAGAAGACCCCTTTCCGTTGCCCCAAATTTTCATGCCGAAAGCAGTTCACCTCAGATAGCTGTCGACTTAAACATATCAAATGACACCATCCTGGACACCTTCAAGTTGCATGCCAGAAGAATCTGACTATTCGCAGCGCGCCCCAACGCGTTGAAATCACTCAGCGTCATGAATTCAATGCTAACAAAGATTCAGTCGGAGACTTGGACGCGTTTCCTTACCTCGAACACGTTGAGATCATTGCATACTCAGAGGCTCAACTGCCGCCATCTCCTCTGCCGTGGACGGGAACATACCCCGGCGCCGGCAATCCGCTTAGCAATTACATTGCTGAGCCATGGGAACGCGACGCTTAGAGTTGCCTTGAGACGAACCTACAGAACAATCCCTACTACCCGTTTGCGACGCATGAAGAGTACAAATATATCCAATGTGGGATGATGAAGAAGGGTATGAAGACATACTATGACAACGTGCTGAAGGAAAAAAATATTGCTCTATGTTTCCCAAGCTTCAAAAACAGGAATGGCGTCCAGAAGCTCGTGGCTAGAATGCCAGATGATCACGCTCTTGGAGAGTGGGAACTACACACTCTCAAGGATATGAGATGGAATGACAATCACCAATGGCCTATCAAATACTGGAGTCGAGACATCATCAAAAGCATGAGATGGTTGATGCGGCAGCCAGCCTATGCCAAGCATCTCATTTATGCCCCTCAGCGTTGCTTTAACAGCGATACGCCACCGAAACGCCTCTATACTGAAATGCACACTGCGGACGGGTAGTGGGAGACACAGGTAAGCAGAGATACTCAAGGATAATAATGTGCTAATCGAGATTAAGGCAACGCTCAGACTGGGGGATACACTTCATCAGCAAAATGTATTTTAGTCTCTGGAAGCCTCCAGAAGTGTCTGAGAGGATGTGGAGTGTAAACTTAGATGCGTCAATTTCAGGAGTGTATCAGACCCTAGGAGGGCATTCCAGCCGGCCTTCAGAGTAACTGAGATCTGTGATGACTGGTACAGGAGTGACATGGGAGTGATTATGATAAGTTTGGGAACACCTCGGAGTGCTGGAGAGAACTTTGGGTTCACCTGGGTTCACCTGGGAGCGCCGGCGACAAGTCTGGGAGCGCCTGCGACAAGCCTGGGAGCGCCGACGACAAGCCTTGCAGACCCAGCCGCAAATCTGGAAGCGCCTGTGACAAGTCTGAGAGCACGGACGACAAGTCTGGGAGCACATTGAATTACAGTAGAGCAGTCCAGGAAAAACATCTTCTTTGGGAATGCTACTGGTGCGCCTGGAAATCATAGCTACAACTTATTGTTCAACGATTGTTAAAACTCATGTATTCAGATTGTATTCTCATCTATGTATCTATGTATCAATGTATCAATGTATCTATATAGCTATCCATCTACACACAATAAATCTGGACTGGCTGCAGGCGGTGCTTGAGAGCAATTCGAGGTGGGCCTGAAAATGACGATCAAGTGAACCCAGAGATACACTCCGAGGCCATAATCAAGCGAGTTTGGAGATGCACTTGGAGGCGGTAATCGAGCGCATTTGGAGATACACTACGAGATCGTGATCGAGCTAGTTTGTATATGCACTTCGACGCCATGATCGTGCAATCTTGGAGGCCGTAATTGTACGAGTTTGGAGAAGAACTTCAGGAGGCCATGATCCAGCAAGTTTGGAGATATGCACTTGGAGGCCGCAATCGAGCGAGTTTGGAGATGCACTTGGATGCCATGATCGGGCGTGTTTGGAGATACAGTTGGAGGCCGTAATCGAGCGAGTTTGGAGATGTACTTGGAGGGTATGATCGAGCGTGTTCAGATCCCATAATCGAGTGAGTTTGGCGATGCCCTTGAAAGCCATGATTGTGCAAACTTGTAGGCCATAATCGAGCGAGTTTGGATGAGTACTTCGAGGCAGTCAATGGACGGCGCGCCTGGGTGCTGAGGCTCTGTTCATCAGTCAGCTAACTCGCAACCGTCAGAATGTGACAATGGGACTTTACCTTTGAGCTGTCATGGAGAACTGGCTGATGGCGGCCGATCGTGTAGGGAGGCATGCCAGAAGCTGAAGCTACATCCAGGGGTCAACTCGTAATCATGAGAATGAAGGGAAGACACACAATCTTGGGTGGATGCTGTACTCAATGTATGCTGTACTTCGGTGTATGTTGTACTCGGTGTATACTGTACTCGGTGTATACTGTCCTCGGTGTATACTGTACTCGGTGTATGCTGTACTCGGTGTATACTGTACTCGGTGTTAACTCTGGATCATGGCATGGAGAGATAGAGAGCGATGACTTAACTTCGTATTTTCAGGTGATGGTAGAGTTGAGGACGAGAAAGGGAGAGATGGGGAATGAAGATGAGAACGATGTGGTGGATACAAGAGGGTATGAGAAATCAGGGGTACAACTTGCCTGATAGGGTTGGGAAGACCTTGTATCGGTGTAATTACACGCCGGATCGGGACTCATACCTGCCTTATTGGGGATGGTTACTTGACTCGCATACGAAATTCTCTTAAGTTCCAGTTCCTCATCATGATTTCCCCCATATCCTCTCTTTCTTGTCCTCAACTCTACCATCACCTGAAAATACGCAGTTAAGTCATCGCTCTCTATCTCTCCATCCCATGATCAAGAGTTAACACCGAGTACTGCATACACCACATACTGCATCATCCCAAGATCGACTGTCTCCCGCTCCCAGCCAGTCTCTCATCTCGCGGCAGACCATGTTGTACTCAACTCTTGACATTCCCACAATTACGAGTTAACCAATGAATGGATTCTCAGCTCCCATTGCGCTTCCCTCCTGAACTACCGCCTCCAGATTGACCGCCTCCAAGTACTCCTCCAATTTCGCTTGATCATGGCCTCCAAGTGCATCTCCAAACTCACTCGATCACAGCCTGCCAGTGTATCTCTAAACTCGCACAATTATGTCCTCCAAGTTCCCACAATCACGGCCTCCAAGTGCATCTCCCAACTCCCTCGATCACAGCCTCCAAGTATATCTCCAAACTCGCTTCATTACGGCCTCCAAACTCGCTTGATCACGGCCTAGGAGTGCATCTCTAAGTTCACTCGATCACGGGGTGGTGAAACAGTGGGGCTGGAAGGCAGACAGCCCATCATGAACACTCCGCCGCGCCTCGTATGGTATCCGAAGGGAATTCGTGAGAAACAGCGATTCTCGCTCGAGGAGCGTAGGAAGAGGGTGAGATGATGTCTATCTACCCCGTGGTTTTCCAAATATATACTGCCTGTTGCTAAGTCCATCTCCATTATCCCTGTATCCGTGTTTGTGTATATATAGAGAGACTTAGATAATACAATGATGTAGCGAATCTTGTGACTGTAACAAAGACCAATATGATCGATGAAATGCTTTGTGGTTATGGAACCCTAAGAACCACTGCTGTGAGAATATGGCGCCAAGTCTCCCGCAGAGCTTGTGCAGAGGTCTCAGCAGCTCTCGAAGTCTCCTGCAGACCTGTGCAGAGGTCTCAGCAGCTCCAAAATTTGACTATTCTAATAGTCAATCTCGTAGCATCCTGAATGCACCTCCATCGCTACAGGTGCTTTCAGGAGCACGTGCGAATGCTCTTGCAGAGTCTGAGAGCACTTTGCAACGCTCCAGGGGGTGCTGGGAGCATCTGGAAGTACTTGGAAGCACTGGTGAGGGCTACCGGAGTGTCTGGGAGGTTTGCGTATCGCTTCCGGTCCGAATTACATTTTGCTGATGTGGTTCCCTTGATCTTCATGTCCGACGGAACACATTTCTCGAATTTTGCTGGCGACAAGAAAGAGTGGCCTGTATATATGACATTTGGCAATCTATCTTTGAAGATCCGCCTGATGCCCTCAACGCACACTGTCGGAATAGTCGCTCTCCTGCCGATTCCAATCAAAAACTGCAGGATTCCTCAGACACGGCTGCATGAGCAGCGGCATACAAACCGAGAGGTGCTGAACAAAGTACTCTGGCGAGTACTCATTCCTCTCACCTTTAAACAAAATCCCAACGCCGAGAGCAGGTATCAGAACGTTCTCTGTGCAGATGGCAACTTCAGGCGTTGCAAACCGGATTTAGCAGCAAGACTTGCAGAATGCCCTAAGTATAGTGACCTGCATCATCTCGAGCGGCATGTCTGTTTTTGGTGCGAGTGTCCAAAGAACAAATTTTGAGATTATGTCCCTTCTGGCAAGTAACACCCCCAGCAGGATCACAACCTATATAGAACGCTCAGCGATGCCAACTCCAAGGAAGCAGATGCCGAACTCTCGTCGCGCCATGTCCACCGAGGATTCAACGTGTTTCAACATATTCCCTGTATATTGAGCAACCTCCCGAAGCCCGACCTCCTCCATACAATGCAGATTGGCATGCTTGACCACCTCCAGAAGTGGATTTTCCACTTCATGAAGACGCATGAACGGCTTAACAAGTACAATGCAATCTGGTTATCCATGCCTGCTTGCCACAATCTCAAACCAAAAAATGAGTCATATGAGGAAGTGTCTCAATGGAATGGGAAGGAGATGAAGGAAATGAGCCGGTAGCTGCTTGGAGTTGTAACCCAGTCTCTACAAGGCGGAAGCCCTGCTCAGCGTCCCATATTCAATCGCGCAATTGAGTGTATATGGGCATTGTTAGAATTCTATATGTATGCTCGATATAAATCTCACGATGATGCAACTTTGAGCTCCATGGAGGACTCCTTGCATCATTTTCACACCTTCAAAGATGTTTTTTTACTCAAGCGAGCCAGCACAAAGGCGAAGGCCAAACCTAATGCCCTGAGAACGGAACTCGTGAAGAAGCGAAAGGTAGACGAGGAAACAAATGCTGAAACTTCGACGCTGTCCAAGAAGCGCCGCTAAATGAACTCCTGGCGGGATTATATCAGCCACGAGATAGATGTCTCCAAGTAGTTGGATGCCGACTTCAACTGTCTGAAGATCCACTTGATGTCTCATTGGGTCGAACAGATTCGTCGATACAGAGCCTTGCAACAGTATTCTGCCGAGAGACATAACCAAGCACATAAAACGAACCTCAACAACGGTTAGAACGCCTCCAATCACAATCTGAACTATCTGCCGCAAGTAATCATCTTTTAGCTTCGCATTCTCTGCTTCGAAATCAGAGAGCTCAATCTCCAAGCCCATGCTCAACATCGGGGGAACAGTGCTGCCGCCTGCAAAGTCCTCCCTTCCGGTGCTGATCTGGCTGCCCCCCTGGGCTCCCAGTCATATGCGAAGCCCAAATTCATGGGGCCCCAAAACTGCCGTGATGGAAAGCATCCTGACGCTATGATCGAAGACTTCAGAGCATTACTTAACAATACACAAGATGCAATGCACCATGTAACAATATACTGCGCCACATAGGAGTTTATCAAGCATAAGAGTTGTAACAAGACGTATATATCGGAGGAACAACTGCACGCAATGGAGCTCTGTATTTACCATGGTAATAAGGTTCAAGTTGAGGGTTAAGATGGTGAATGCATATCTCAGATGTGTCAATGCACAGGAAGCCAGAGCTGGCGCGGAGGAGATCGACGAAACGACTGGGTATGGGTAAAGCACCGCCCGGGGAGGTGTTATAGTGCACTGAATTGGCGTCTCCCGTGGCAACTGCAATGACTATTCAAAATTAAACTCCTAAACGAGGATGTAACTTTTGTTGAGTACTGGTTAGCTCTGGCGTTCACCACAATACCGGAATACTCGGGTAACTTGGATCCCATCTCAAAATTTGTACAAGTGAGAAAAGCACCGGCAGCCGTTGCTTTGCAAGTTTTCAGTGTGGGAAGTATTGTCGGCTGCGTGCACGTCATTCCAGAGATAGCTACTAGTAGTAAGACAGGAGACGGACGGAACGAGCGATGGATTGTCAATAGCCACATAGATCTGGTGACTTGGAATGATGTGTATGATTAGTAAAGAGAAAATTGCATTTTGCGCGCAGGTAGAAGGAACGCGAGGAGAGATTTTTGCAGCGTCACCCATCGCCTTGCAATACTGTATAATTAGTAATGAGAGAATTGCATTTTGCGCGCAGCTAGAAGGAACGCGAGGAGAGATTTTCGCAGCATCACCCATCACATTGCATTCCCGATACAAGCGCGTACTCAATGAACCCATTCCGACGTATGGTCACAGTTGGCCATAACGCCAGAGTGATCGTTTAAAATAGGAGACCGACAGAACGAGAAGAAATGGTGAAACAGCGATCAGAGGGAGATATGGAACGCGACACGTTGAATTGACGCCGGGCGTGGAGTAATCCGCCACTGGGGTATGTCTGATGGCTCTGATGGATTGTGTCCACTCCGACGAAGCCATTCTGCCCGGATGGAAATATTTTTTGCTGATAGGTTCCAATCCAATGACAAGTGTCGATTTATAACTGATGTTGCCATTTCTCCCCTGGCAGTTGCCTTCCCCTTTCTTTTGCGGCTGCTCTCTGGTGCCATCACTGCAAGTTGAAACAGAATCTACATCTGAGGAGATAGCATTATGATACAGTTGAATGTAGCGGAAAGAAGCCCAGAGGGAACATACAAAGTTGTGTGGATTATCGGGTGTGTTTTGGAACGAAAGGCATTGTTTTGTCCAAGTCACACAATGTCGAGATAGTTCAGGATGCGGTGTGTTTAATTGCTGGCAGTGTGTTTAATACGGGAGGAAAAGAGAATGGAGGTGTAGTTGGGAAGAAGGGATATATAAACTCGAGTTCCTGCAATTTGATTCATATTCTGCATTTTGTTGGTTAATGAACACAAAACGACCCAGCCTTCATCTTGCACAACCACCAGGCACCTCATGAATGAGGAGCCTCAAGATGAGATTGAGTACTCGCGGTGAGGCCAGTGTGTGACGCTGGGTGTGGCGTTGGCATCACATACCACTTTTACCGCTCAGACCTTGTCCATCTCGGAGTAAACTGAGTAGTTCTCAAGTTGTCTCAACTGTGCAACCATCCAACACGGCTACCAACACCTAGCAGTGGAAAAAGCACACGCAACTGATGTCATAGGATAGCGAATACGTCATTGTTTGCTTTGCGATGCTTTTAGCTCTGCCAAAGGGGGATTTCCACCGGGAAGCTGAAGATATACACAATCGATGGTTTGAAGTATTGTGCCAAGAATGAATGCAATACGATGATAATCGCGCCAAGAAGGCATAAACACCCTTCAAGCAATGTAAATAGACCTTCAGATGTTGGGGTAACAGTGAATATCAATGCTGAGTTCAATCTGAGTTTAATCTGATGGCAGTTAACCCCATAATTGAATGCTTTTGAAGGGATCTCGTCCCTGAGTATTGTCATGGTTCAGAGTCTAGCGCTGTCTACACTACGCCTCCCTTTTTTGTCGAATCTGTCCATGGTCGCTCAAATAGGAGTCTACCTCGCCTGCTGTTGCATATGCATGCAGAGGAAATTATTCCTACATTCCTAATATCGAATATCTATATTGAACTAAGCCTTCCCAAAGCCCTCACCATGACATGTCTCCGGTCGCACAAAATGTTCAAAGTTTTGCTAATCGTCAGAATCAACAAAAGCATGGGCCTTCGGGAAATTCTCAACTTCCCCCTGCTAAGAGACGCGTTTCCGTGCTGGCTGGCAAGAGGGATTCCTCCCAAGGAGGGAGTTTCGTAGCCTCTACAATCCAAAGTCAGAACTCCAACCCTTCATCTTCGCTGAATAATTTTCGCGTTGCAGATATCACATAACGCGTGACTTACACCCCATCCGCTACACAGCGACGTTGAATAATTACTCCAACCGGCATGCCGGGTACAAGCAGTCGTAACACACCAGCACCAAGCGGAACCTCACAGACAGACTCAACGTGTCGCGTTGTATCCAGCCCCGCATCCGGCATTGCTAGCACTCCCACTCCTCTCAGCTGTCTTGAAAACCTACCTACCCCCATCCGTAATCCAGAAGCCCACGCGATCATTACAAATCCACTGCAAACGCGAGCTACACAATAGAATCAGAGACATAGGCAGTGGCAATTGCAACTGCAGACGTTGTCTACACCTCAATCAACGGTCTCCAGCAGTTGCAGCATCCCTCTATTAGGTGACTTAGATATGAGGCATGTTGTATTTGCAACCGGCAGACTCCTGGAGCTCTACATGTGGAACAGACGGCCGTTTATGAGTGCAAGTGACTTGAAGATGGTAAGTTATGCAACGCAACACGTTGCAAAAGCGTTAGCTGAAGCCCCACACTGGCAGATCTCAGAGATGTACTGGAACACCGCTATGCAGCAAAACAACATTTGGTCCAGAGCATTTGAGGCACGCACAAGGGAGATCTTGAAAGAGGTATGCTGAAGCTACAGCCCACGTTGGATATTACACACTGAAACCGATACTAGGTTCGAGCACAAGTCGATAATGTGAAATCGCATTTTATTCAATCAGCAAGGGACAATGTAGTAGAGCTATATGATCTCCACTGCTTTGAATCCGACGCAGAGCATTTGAAATTCATTGATACCCTTCTGGCAGACAATTAGTACTTTTTTCCTGTAGCAGAGCATGTGGAAGGCGGTGTACACAGCCCAAATCCAATCCAGAGAGAGTCGAAAACTGCTAACGAAAGGCCAGTGTCTACTTTACTTCTTGGCGGAAGCAATGCCGTGGTTAATCTACATCTAATTTCATCATTGGGCAAATAACCGCGGTAAGTGTTCTGATGGATTGTATAATTCCATGATTGACGACAAGGACGGTCATATACCCTTGCCACTGATCATGTTTACCTGCACCACGTTACGCCATGCTCTCCTGCAGTGGCAAAAGAACAAAGGTGTTCATCCGAAAGCTTCCAAGTCAAAGCTGAATGCGGACAGACCTGATCGCTCGAACTACTTCAACGATAAAAATAATAGTGGTAAGATCCCATCCTGCTGCACTGCAACGGGTCGCAAGTTGTTATCCTTGCCTGGCATTGCATACACATATACATTATTGATGAATGCCTGGAACACACTACCGGAGAGCTACCAACAGAGGGTGTATAAAAACACTCTTGCTACACTCAAGGGTCAGATCCAACAGGCGGAGAACCCCACGCCTGCCGTGGTCATCGGCGTGGAAGCAGCGCGTGATGACAATGCAATTCTTCTTGACTATTTGACCTCCGAAGTGGCGCTTGAGGAGCCTGAGATTGGAAGGACTGATCCAAACATCCTGATAGACAACAATTGCATGGATGACGAACTGCATTTCGGGATACCAGGGGGCAGTGGGAATTACCAAGGTGAAGGTGACGAAAGTGACCAGCACGATGCCATCTCCACCACCAGCCGGCGACGACGGGCCCCGACTGAACTCGAGAGGTTTGTCTTGGGAACCTGTGATGTCGACAGCTATGAGGGCTAGGATGGCAACGACTAGGATGCGGATGAGTAGGAAGAAGCATTGCAAGCCGATGATAGATCAACGTAGAATGTTGAGAACTGAGGGCATTTTAAGCTTGACCTGGGAACCATTGATGTCGACGAATATTATGGCGAGGGTGGGGATGTTGCGGATGTGGATGAGGAGGAAGATGCAGAGCAAATCGATGATGCATCGATGCAGAATGTGGAGGACTGAGGGCATAGTACTGGAGAGGGTAAAGATTATACAGTATATTTCAGACCTGTAAAATACGATAATGGCGAAGCAAATGCAACAGCAAGCGATGTATCCGAAGCGAAGACTGTATTGTAATAAGTGACAATATCTCAAAGCTAAACATATATGGGGGAGATTGCAGCATCTGATATATAGCAATAGCGGAGAGGTAAAATGTGGCACTCGGCCGGAGCAAGGCATAAACATCACCAGGCGTTGTGTCAACAGCTGCAGCATAACTACAGCCCCTGCGAAGAGTGTAACACACGTGTAGTTCTAATGGTGCGTATACCTCACCACATTCTGGGCGCAATGTAAAGGATGAAAATATGCAACGGGAAGCGTGTAATTTTCCGTCAGAGAATACGAGGTTCCTTCAGAGCCGTCAGAGCTGTTCGGAATACAGGGGTATTTCTCACGGAAACTAGAGTTGTTGCTGATGAATATCATCATCTTTGGGAATGCAACTGGTGCGCCTGGAAATCATAGCTACTACTTATCGTTCAACGATTTATAAAACTCAGGTATTCAGTTTGTATTCTCATCTATTTATCTATGTATCTATCTACATACGGTATATCTGGACTGGCTGCAGGCGGCGGGTGAGAGCAACTTGAGGTGCGCCTGAAGATGACGATCGAGTGAACTCATTGAAATACTTGGAGGCCGAGATGGAGCGAGTTTGGAGATGCACTTGGGGGCCATGATCATTCGAACTTGGAGGCCATGATCGAGCGTGTTTGGATATACCCTTGTAGGCCAAGATCGAGTGAACTCAGAGATGTACTTGGAGGCCGTAATTGAGAGAGTTTGGAGATGCACTTGGAGGGCATAATCCAGCAAGTTTCGAGATACACTTGGAGGACATAATCAAGCAAGTTTGGAAGATGCACTTGGAGGCCATGATCGAGTGAGTTTGGAGATGCACTTGGAGGCCATGATTGTGCGAGATTGAAAGAGTACTTGGAGCCGGCCGATGGGAGGCGGTCGATGGGATGCGGTCGAAGGGAGGCGCACTGGGTGCTGAAACTCTATTCATCAGTTAGTTCATTCCCAACCGTGGGAATGTGGATGAGGTATCTTTACCTTTGATCTCTCAGGGAGAGCTGGCTGGTGATCTTGTAGGGAGGCGCGCCGGAAGCTAAAGCTACATTCAGGGGTCAACTTGTAATCGTGAGAATGAAGAGAAGAGAAGACTGACAATCATGAGTGGATGCAGTACTCTCAGTGTATGCTGTACTCAGTGTTAACTCATGATCATGGCATGGAGAGATAGAGAGGGTTGACTTAACTTTGTGTTCTGCAATAATGGTAGAGTTGAGGACAAGAAAGAGAGAAGGGGGATGATGATGGGAACATTATGGAGGATACAAGCAGATATGAGAAATCAGGTGTACGACTTGCCTGGTTGGGTTTAGAAGACCTCGTATCAGTGTTTTTCCCCACCAGATCGGGAGTAGTACCTGCCAGATCGGGAATGGTCAATTGACTCACGCACGAAATTCTCTTATATCCCAGTTTCTCATGATGATTTCCCCCATATCCTCTCATCTCTCTTTTTCTCGTCCTCAACTCTACCATCACCTAAGAACACGAAGTTAATTCATCCCTTTCTATCTTTGCATGCCATGATCATGAGGTAACACCGAGTACAGCATACACCAAGTACTGCATCATCCCATTATTGACATTCTCCTGCTCCCAGCCAGTCTCATCGATCGGCAGACCTTGTTGTACTCAACTCTCTACATTCCAACGATCCTGAGTTTGACCAATGAATAGAGTCTCAGCTTCCATCCCCACCTTTCTCCCAATATACCACCTCCAGATCCACCATCTCCAAGTGCATCTCCAAACTCGCTCAATCATGACCTCCAAGTGTATCTCCAAACTCGCTCAATTACGTGCTCCAAGTGCATCTCAAAACTCGCTCAATTACGTGCTCCAAGTGCATCTCCAAACTTGCTGGATTACGGCCTCCAAGTGCATCTCTGAGTTCACTCGATCTCGGCCTCCAAGTGTATATCCAAACTCGCTCGATCAGAACGTCCAAGTTCGAATGATTATGGCCTCCAAGTGCATCATCAAACTTGCTCGATTACAGCCTCCAAGTGTGCACAATCAATGGCCTCCAAACTCATTCAATTCCGGCCACCAAGTGCATCTCTCAGCTCACTCGATCTCAGGCTCTGAGTGCATCACCTAACTTGCTCTATCACAGCCTCCAAGTGCATCTCTCGGTTCTCCGATCTCAGCCTCCAAGTGCATCTCCAAACTCTCTTGATCCTGGCCTCCAAGTAGATCTCTATGTTCACACGATCACGGCCTCCCAGTGCATCTCTAAGTTCTCTCAATGGGCATCTCCAGGTGCTCCTCTGATTACACTTGAGAACATGTCTGCAGCCAGATTGGCCATATATATATATAGAGAGACTTAGATAGATAATACATGCCATATTATGATGTAGCATATCTTGTGACTGTAACAAAGACGAATATGATAAATGAAATGGCTTGTGGTTATGGAACAATAAGAACCGCTTGTGTCAGAATATGGCACCAAATTTCCCGCTGAGCTGTGTACAGGTCTCAGCTGCTCCAAAATTTGACTGTCCTACAAGTCAATTCTTGTAGCATCCTGAATGCACCTCCGTCACTGCAGGTGGTTTTAGGAGCACCTGAGAATGCTCTTGCAGAGTCCAAGAGCACTGTACTTAGCTCCAGGGAGGCCTGGGAGCATCTCGAAGTACTCAGAAGCACTGGTGAGGTCGACCGGAGTGTCTGGAAGGTTTGCAAGTGGCTTCCGGACCGATTTACATTTTGCTGAAGAAGTAATCACCTTTCAGCGTCGCATTCTCTGCTCCAAAATCAGAGAGCTCATACTCCAAGCCCTCACTCAGCATCAGGAGAACAGCGCTGCCGCCTGTAACATCCTCCCTTCCGGTGCTGATCTGGCTGCCCCCCTCATCTCCCAGTCATATTCGAAGCCTGAATTCATGGGACCTCAAAACCGCCATGATGGGAAGCATCCTCATGCTATGATCAAAGACTTCAGAGCATTACGCGACAATACACAAGATGCAACACACTGCGTGGCAATATACAGCAGTACGTGGAAGTTGATCAAGCATACGAGTCGTAACAAGACGTATATATAGGATGAACAACTGCACGCAATGGAGCTCTGTGTTTACCATGGTATTAAGATTCACGTTCAGGGTTTAATTAGTGAACACATATCTCAGATGTGTCGATGCACAGGAAGCCAGAGCTGGCACACTGGGGATTGACGGAACAACTGGGTGTGAGTAAAGCAATGCCCGGTGAGGTGTTATGGCTCGCTAAATGGGGGTCTCCCATGGTAACTGCAATGACTATTCAAAATGAAACTCCCAAATGAGGATGGAGCTCTCATTGAGTACTAGGTAGCCCTGGGGCTCACTTCAATACCTGAAAACTCAGGTAACTTGGATCCCGTCTCGAACTTTGTACAAGTGAGAAAACCACTGGCAGCAGTTACATGGCAAGTGTTCAGCATGGGAAACATTGTCAGCTGCGCGCACATACTTCCAGAGATAGCTACTAGTAGTAAGACAGAGGACAGAAGGAACGAGCGATGGATTGTCAATAGCCACCTAGATCTGGCGACTTCGAATGATGTGTATAATTAGTTTAGAGAGAATCATCAGCAAAAGAATATTCCGTTCGGGCGGAATGGCTCCGTCAGAGTGGACGCGCTCCGTCAGAGCCATCAGAGACACCCCGGTGGCGGATTACTCCGCGCCCGGCGTCAATACAACACGTCGCATTGTATATCTTCCTCCGATCGGTGTTTCACTGTCTCTTCGCGTTCTGTCGGTCTCCTATTTTAAACGATCACTCTGGCGTTGTGGCCAACTGTGACAATACGTTGGAATGGGTACATTGGGTACGCGCTTGCATCGGGATTGCAATGCAATGGGTGACGCTGCGAATATCTCTCTTCGCATTCCTTCTACCTGCGCGCAAAATGCAATTTTCTCTTTACTAATTATACACATCATTCCAAGTCACCAGGTCTATGTGGCTATTGACAATCCATCGCTCGTTCCGTCCGTCTCCTGTCTTACTACTAGTAGCTATCTCTGGAATTACCTGCGCGCAGCCGACAATATTTCCCACACTGAAAACTTGCAAAGAAACGGCTGCCAGTGCATTTCTCCCTTGTACAAATTTCGAGACCGGATCCAAGTTACCCGAGTGTTCAGGTATTGTGGTGAGCGCCAGGGCTAACCAGTACTCAACGAAAGCTCCATCCTCGTTTTGGAGTTTGATTTTGAATAGTCGTTGCAGTTGCCACAGGAGACGCCCATTCAGTGCGCCATAACACCTCCCTGGGCGTTGCTTTACCCACACCCAGTCGTTCCGTCGATCCCCTCCGCGCCAGCTCCGGCTTCCTGTGCATCGACACATCTGAGATATGCGTTCACCATCTAAACCCTCCACTTGAACCTTAATACCATGGTAAATACAGAGCTCCATTGCGTGCAGTTGTTCATCCGATATATACGTCTTGTTACAACTCTTATGCTTGATAAACTCCAGTGTGCCACTGTATATTGCCACGCGGTGCGTTGCATCTTGTGTATTGTCGAGTAATGCTCTGAAGTCTTTGATCATAGCGTCAGGATGCTTTCCATCACGGCGGTTGTGGGGTCCCACAAATTCGGGCTTCGCATATGACTGGTGGCTCAGGGGGGCAGCCAGATCAGCACCGGAAGGGAGGACTTTGCATGCGGCAGGGCTGTTCTCCCGACGCTGAGCGAGGGCTTGGAGATTGAGCTTTCTGACTTTGAAGAAGAGGATGCGACGCTGAATGGTGATTACTTGTGGCAGGTAGTTGAGATTCTGATTGGAGGCGTTCCAACTGTCCTTGAGGTTAGTTTTATGTGCTTGTTCATGTCTCTCGGCAGAATACTGTTGCAAGGCTCCGTATCGACGAATCTGTTCAACCCAATGAGACATCAAGTGGATCTTCGGAAAGTTGAAGTCAGCATCTAACTCCTTGGAAACATGTATCTTGTGGCTGATATAATCCAGCCAGGCGTTCATTTCGCGCCACTTCTTAGACGGCGTCCAAGTTTGAGCATTTCTTTCCTCGTCTACCTTTCGCTTCTTCACGAGTTCCGTTCTCAGGGCATTGGCTTTGGCCTTCGCCTTTTTGCTGGCTCGCCCGAGTAAGAAAACATCTTTGAAGGTGTGAAAACAACGCAAGGCGTCCTCTATGTAGCTCAATGTTGCATCATCGTGCAATTTATATCGAGCATACATATAGAATTCTAACAATACCCGTGTGCACTCAATTGCGTGGTTGAATATAGGACGCTGAGCAGGGCTTCCGCCTTGTAGAGACTGGGTTACAACTCCAAGCAGGTACCAGCACATTTTCTTCATCTCCTTCCCATTCCATTGAGAAACTTCTTCATATGACTTATTTTTTGGTGTGACGTCGTGGTAAGCAGGCACGGATAACCAGATTGCATTGTACTTGTCGAGCCGTTCGTGCGTCTTCATGAAGTGGAAAATCCACTTCTGGAGGTGGTCAAGCATGCCAATCTGCATTGTATGGAGGAGGTCAGGCTTAGAGAGGTCGCTTACGATACACGGAATATGTCGAAACACGTTGAATCCTCGGTGAACATGGCGTGACGAGAGTTCGGCATTGGCTGCCTTGGTGTTGGCATCGCTGAGCGTTCGATATAGGTTGTGATCCCGCCAGGGGTGTTGCTTGTCAGGAGGGACATAATCTCCAAGTTCGTTCTTTGAACACTCACACCAAAAACAGACATGCCACTTGAGATCATGTAGGTCACTATACTCAGGGCAATCTGCAAGCCATGCTGCTAAAACTGGTTTGCAACGCCTGAAGTTGCCATCTGCATAGAGAACGTTGTAATACCCGCGCTCGGCGCTGGGATTGTGCATAAAGGTGAGAGGCTGGAGTAACCGCCGGAGTACTTCATTCAGCACCTTTCGGTTTGTTTGCCGCTGCTCATCCAGCCGCTTCTGAGGAATATTGCGGTTCTTGATTGGAATCGGCAGGAGAGCAACCATCACGACGCTGTGCGTTGAGGGCATCTGGCGGATCTTCGAAGATAGATTGCCAGTTGTCGTATATACAGGCCACTCTTTCTTGTCGCCAGCAAATTCGAGAGATGTGTTCCGTCGGACATGAAGATCAAGGGAACCAGTGTATCCCCCACTCTGGGTGTTGCCTAAACGTCGATTAGCACGTTATTATCCTAGAGTATTTCTCCTTACCTGTGTCTCCCACCACCAGTCCGCAGTGTGCATTTCGGTATAGAGGCGTTTCGGTGGCGTATCGATGATAAAGCAATGCTGAGGGGCGTAAATAAGATGCTCGGCGTACCCGCATCAACCATTTCATGCTTTTGATGATGTCTCGACTCCAGTATTTGATAGGGCGTTGGTGATTGTCATTCCATCTCATATCCTCGAGAGTGTGTAGTTCCCACTCCCCGAGAGCCAGATCATCTGGCATGCTAGCCACGAGCCTCTGCACGCCATCCCCATTTTTGAAGCTTCGGAAACGCAGAGCGGTGTTTTCTTCCTTCAGCACGTTGTCATAGTGCGTCTTCATGCCCTTCTTCTTGATCCCACACTGCATATATTTGTACTTTTCATGCGTCGCAAACGGGTAGTACAGATTGTTCTGTAGGTTCGTCTCAAGGAAACCCTGAGTGTCGCGTTCCCATGGCTCAGCAATGTAATCGCTCAGTGGAGCACCGGCACTGGGGTATGTTTCCGTCCACGGCAGAAGAGGTGGCAGTGGTTGAGACTCCGAGTCTGCAATGTTTTCAACGTGTTCGAGGTAGGGAAACGCGTCCAAGTCTTCAACTGAATCTTTGTTAGCGTTGAATTCATGACGCTGAGCGGGTTCAACGCGTTGGGGCGTGCTGCGAACAGTCAGATTCTTTGCAACTTGAAGGTGTTCAGGATGGTGTAATTTGATATGTTTAAGTCGCCAGCTGTCTGAGGTGAACTTCTTTCGGCATGAAAATTCGGGGCAACGGAGAGGGGTCTTCTCTGGCATTCTTGACGACACGGAAGGAGTGGAGTATTCACTGTAGACAGGGACAAAAGTTGGTGCTGGGCCTGAGGAGTCTGGTGTGGGTATAAGCTTACGATACTTGAGAGATTTATTGAGCCTCAATACCATCACGCCAGGAGTTGCAAATACACTGCATGCGCGATGTCCCATAATACTATGAATAAATAAAAAATACACCCTGAGCAATCCAACAACCTCACGATGCGTGTAATAATCAATGCCTGAGATAAATAGATTACAACAAAGGAAACAAACAAGCCCGCAACCCTAACCCAAATGAACAAAACACCTCCACGCGTGCCTTAATCAGTGCCTGAGATGAATAGATTACAGCAAAGGATACTCACAAGACAAGAACCCGACTCTAACCCAAACGCACGCCTCCTATGCAACGCGAGGACTGGTTCACTCCTCGCCTACCGAGCCATCCGGGCGCGCCTCAGGGAGAGCGACATCAGGGAGAGCGACATCAGGGAGAGCGACATCGGGGAGAGCGACATCAGGGAGAGCGACATTCAGGAGAGGGACATCAGGGAGTGGGCCATCGGGGAGACCGTCACCACCTGCCAATTCGCCGAGTAGCTGCTGCTCCACATCGACATCTGAGGTGTTTCCGGCTGCCTCAGCTTCTCACAGAGTTGGCGCCGCTGGGCGAGGTTTTTGCGGCGTCACAAGCCCCAATAACTCCAGCCCACTGAGGGTATGAATCTCCGGAGTTCGTGGTCGTGGGGGAGGCTCGGGGGTTTGTGGCTGTGGGGCAGGCGCCAGAGATTGTGGCTGTGGGGTATGCTCGCGCATCTCCTGGCCTTGGTCAGGTAGCATAGTTGGCTCATCGTCTACCATGGTATCAGCATCGTCAGCCGATGTATTTTCCATCTCTCCCTGGCCAATCGTCCGAGGTTCTTTGCCATTATCCTCATGCTCCTCCTCATCCTTATCCACCACCTCCTCCTCCTTATCATCTTCCTCCTCTTCATCTTCCTCATCTTCACTGTCCCTTTCCATATCCACATCGCCGTCGATGTCAACGCCGTCTGGTGCGTCCACATCATCCTCCATGCACATATCCACATCAAGTTCTGAGTCATATTCGCATTCCGACTCGGTAGAGTCGGTATCATCATCTGAGGAAATTGACACGGCGGGCGATGCTTCCAACTCTAAATATACCTGCTCTAGTTAGCCCTCCGTGTCCAAGTCTGCCTCTGACATTTCCTTCTGCAACTGCAAAGCAACGGTACAAGAGATATCATCTCCTCCTTGGGTGTGTTTAACAATACCTTTCCCATTACCGTTTCCCTTCCCCTTCCCCTTCCCTTTCCCCTTCCCGTCCTCAGTCGCCTTCCCTTTCCCCTTCCCATCCTTTGTTCCCTTCCCTTTCCCAGTCTCTTTCTCACTGCCCTGCGTGTCCTCCTAACTCTCGCCGTCGTCATTGTTATTGCCATCGCCATGACGGCTCTTTCCACCGCTCGGCGCACCAGGATCTGCCCAGTTGTCATCATCATCATCCTTGTCCATTATCTCATCCCAATTCAGTTGTCAAACGGCGAGGAAGTCGCCTGGTTTGTACTGCCGACAGCTTGGCAGCTCAATCGTTGCCCTGAAATCATCGCTACCGTACCAAGAGAAACGCTCACCGGTGCGTTTAACCTTCCCCGAGCTGGTTGTCTGCGGATTGGAGCGATCGACTTGATCCTCGAAGGCACGGGGATTGTCCCACCTCCAATTGTTCATTTGGTCGCGGGTTTTGTCAACCATTTGCCCTATATATGAGCGGAAGGCAGCCCACCACTCCCGAACAGGCGAACTCCTGCTCCTGCGGTGCGGCCACATCAGCTGGAATTGTGAAAAGTGGCGAGTCGTGACTGGTTCAAGAAAGATCATATCATAAAACAGGTTCCATGCCCTCTCATCCTTCACGCCGCAAACATTGTATATCCGTATGAGTCCACAGATGTGTTCCGAGATGAATCCCTTTATACAGTCCCGATCCAACGACAGGCATCGATTTATAACTAATGTCAGCATCTTTGCCCTAGCCTTCCACTTTCCTTTGCTGCTGCCCTTTAGTACCATCGCTGTGAGTTGAAAATGAATCTACATCCGAAACGTTAGCATTATAATACAGTTGTAGCGGAAAGAAGCCCAGAGAGAAAGTACAAAGTTGTGTAGGTTATCGGGTGTGTTTTGGAACTAGAGGCGTTGTTTGGTGCAAGTCACGTGATGTCGAGATCAGGATGCTGTCGGTGTGTATGATACATGAGGAAAAGGGAAAGGATGTGTAGGCGGGAAGAAGGAATATATATACTCGAGTTACGGCGATTTCATGGTTCAAGGTTCAACTCATGAGTTTTGTTGGTTAATGAACACAAAATGGCCCAGCCTTCATCTTACAGAACTTCCAGGCACCTCATGAACGACAAGCCTCGAGACGAGATTTAGTAATCGCAGAGAGGACGATTTACCACGCCGGGCATTGGTTTTGCATCATACATCATTTTTACCGCTCAGACCTCGTCCATCTCAGGGCAAACTGAGTAGTTCTCAAGTTGTCCCAACTGTGCAACCATCCAACACGGCTACCAACACCTAGCAGTGGAAAAAGCACACGCAACTGATGTCATAGGATAGAGAATACGTCATTGTTTGCTTTGCGATGTTTGTAGCTCTGCCAAAGTGGAATTTCCACCGGGAAGCTGAAGATATACACAATCGATGGTTTGAAGTATTGTGCCAAGAACAAGTGCAATACGATGGTAATCGCACCAAGATGGCATAAACACCCTTCAAGCAGTGCAAATAAACCTTCAGACATTGCTGTAATAGTGAATATCAATGCTCAGTTTAATCTGAGTTCAATCTGAGTTTAATCTGATCGCAGTTAACCCCATAATTGAATGCTTTTCAAGGGATCTCGTCACCGAGTATTGTCAGGGTTTAGAGTCTAGCGCGGTGCACACTGCGCCTCCCTTTTTTGTCGAACCCTCCAAGGTCGCTCAAATAGGAGCGTACCTCGCCTGCCATTGCATATGGATGCACAGGCAATTGTTCCTACTTTCTTAATGTCAAACATCTATATTGGACTATGCATTCCCAAAGCCCTCACCCTGACACGACTCGGGTCATACGAAATGTTCGAAGTCTTGCTAATCGTCAGAATCAACAAAAGCGTAGGCCTTCGGGGAATTCTCAACTTCTGCCTGCTAAGAGATGCGTTTCCGTACCGGTTGGCGAGAGGGATTCCTCTCAAGAAGGGAGTTCCGTACCCTCTACAATCCAAGGTCAGAACTCCACCCCCTCATCTTCGCTGAACAATTCTCGCGTTGCAGATATCAATCAATGCGTGACTTTTACCCCCTTCCGCTACACAGCGACGGTCAATAAATACTCCAACCGCCACACCGGGTACAAGCAGTCGTAGCACACCAGCACCCGGAGGAACCTCAAAGCGTCGCGTTGTATCCAGCCCTGCATCCAGCATTGTTATCACTCCCACTCCTCTCCGAGGTCTTGAAAACCTGCCTACCCCCATCCCTAATCCAGAAGCCCGCGCGATCATTACAAATCCACTCCGAACGCGAGCTACTGACAAGAATCAGAGACAGTGGCAGTGGCAATTGCAACCGCAGGCGGTGTCTACACCTCGATCAATGGTCTTCGGCAGTCGCAGCATCCATCGATTTGGTCACTCAGACATGACGCGTCTTGTGTTTGCAACAGGCAGACTCCTGGAGCTCTACATGTGGAACAGACGGCCGTTTCTGAGTGCAAGTGACTTGGAGACAGTAAGTTATGCAACGCAACGCATTTCGAAAGCATTAGCTGAAGGCCCACACTGGCAGATAATAGAGACATACTGGAACACCGCTATGCAGCAAAACAACATTTGGTCCATAGCATTCGAGGCACACACAAAGGAGATCTTGAAAGAGGTATGCTGAATCAACTGTTAGGGGTTCTCCTTTAGCAGCGGTAATGATACATGTTTGAACGAAGCAGGTACATGTGACAAATCTTAACGATGCTCATATGCAAAACACCTACCTGCGATTACGTGAACATGGTTGTCAGTCAAGTGATCCTTAGCGGGATTACACTTGAGCCGCGTGTCGATCAATTAGTGATGACTACAGTCGCTCTAGCGCAGTCAGTTATGATGACGCAATTATGTCGCCATAACTGGGAAGTGAAAAACCTTCAGCAGTGCGCATAATTATTGGCCACACCTATCAAACCCTGTTTAGCGGGACAATGCATAGTTAAGTTGCAATTACGCAGAATAACATGCACAGCAGACGTTATTGCAATATGCGAGTACGAGGGATCTGCAAGAGCATGCGCATAGCGGTGAGAGCACTTGCGGCACTCCCCGGTCTACGGAAGGTCGAGACCTAAGCATGCAGTGTCTGAGGGATTAATGACATTGGCTGAAGATAAGAGACCAGAAGCAAACCGGCTTATTGAGTTAAGACCGTATGCATTGCAACGTCATGAACGTGTCATAAGTCCACGCTAGCGGATTATCGGTTGATCGCCGATTAAAATCTCTGACGCAATGCCGAATAGCCAATTAATGGTGAAGCAATGAATAGTGAAGAGCTATTAATATTATATTGCGATAAGCACTGATAAGACTAGGATCGTCAGATGTTCTAGCTGCTGAACGAATGGGAAGCAAGATGTCGAACACGAGGTTATGAGCTGGCATTATTTGCGATTGATATCATCATCATGAGGACTGCCCGCGAGAGGACGCAAAGTCTTAAAACGGCTCATGCATGAACACGATAACCTGAGGGAATTCGTGGCACTATCGACGGAGCACTTCAGTTGTTCCCAAAGATAAGCTATCAAGCAATAATGGTGTCATGATGGAAAGCCGAAGGCAAGCTTGACCTGAGGCACCGATTATAAAAAGCTCACGTCGTCCCCGACGATGGAAAGAACCAAGCTCTAGCAGCAATCCACAGTCAGACATCACCAGCGAAGAACACCTTAAAATATTATTAAGAATTCTATCTACCAAAACCTTTACAATTACTTCTTCAAATCACCTTCGTGAATACGCTCTATATGTGTTCGTGGAAACCAACTGCTTCTCAATACGCACACCAACGTCTCGTCGGAACTATCGGCGACGCAATTTTATATTGCAACGAGCGGGGTTTAACCCACATCTCCCCTCACCTTTTGTTCTTTGCGATTATCAGGGATATCGGGTACGAGGTGCACAGGTACATCACTACCGGACAGTTGCCCTTCAAAGAGTGGTCTGAAGAACGACCTTGGACGGACAACGAAGAGTGGTAAGCTCTTATTCTTAGAGGATAAGAGATTGCGTCTGGGAAGACGAGGAAAAGGGACAAGTGATACGCGGCTGTATTTAGTCTAATAAATGTTGTACTGAAACTGGGACTTAAAATACCCCCGTAACATCAACGGCCCACGTTGGATATTACACGCTCAAACCGGTATCAGGTTCAAGCACAAGTCTATAAGGCTAAATCCCATTTTATTCAATCAGCAAGGGACAACGTAGAAGAGCTTTATGATCTCCACCGGTTTGAATCCGCCGCAGAGCGTTTGGAATTCATTGATTCCCTTCTGGCAGACAATAAGTATCTTTTTCCTATCGCAGAGCGTGTGGAAGGTGGTGTACGCAGTCCAAATCCAAAGCAGAGAGAGTCGAAAGCTGCTAACGAATGGCTAGCGTCCACTTTACTTCCTGGCGGAAGCAATCCCACAGTTTATCTACATCAAATTTTATCATCGGGCGAATAACCGCGGTAAGTATACTGATGGATTTTATAATTTCATGATTGACGACAAGGACGGTCATATACCCTCGCCACTGATCATGTTTACCTGCACCGCGTTGCGCCATGCTCTCCCGAAGTGGCAAAAGAACAAAGGTGTTCATCCGAAAGCTTCCAAGTCAAAGCTGAAAGTGAACAGACCTGATCGTTCGAACTACTTCAACTGCAAGAATGACGGTGGTAAGATCGCATCCTGCTGCGCTGTAACAGGTCACAAGTTGTTAACCTCGCCTGGCGTTGCAGACACATATACATTCTTGATGAATACCTGGAACACACTACCAGAGAGCTACCAGCAGAGGGTGTATAACAACACTCTTGCCACAGTCAAGCGTCAGATCCAACAGGTGGAGAACCCAACGCCTGCCGTGGTGATCAGCGTGGAAGCAGCGCGTGTTGACAATGCTATTCTTCTTGACTATTTGACCTCTGAAGTGGCGCTTGAGGAACCTGAGATCAGAAGCACTGACCCAAACATCCCGATAGACAACAATTGCACGGATGGCGAACTTCATTTCGGGATGCCAGGGGGCAGCGGGGATTTCGAAGATGAAGGTGACGAAAGCGATGCCATTTTCACTGCCAGCCGGCGACGAAGGGCTGCGACTGAACTCCAGAGGGTTGACCTGGGAACCAGTGATGTCGACGGGTATGAAGGCGAGGATGGCGATGATGCGGATGCGGATGAGGAGGAAGAAGCATCGCAAGCCGATGATGGATCAACGCAGAATGTGGAGGACTGAGGGCATACTACTAGAGAGTGTGAAGATTTGACAGTATATTTCAGACATGAAAAATACGATAATGGCGAAGCAAATGCACCGGTAAGCGATGTATCTGAAGGGAAGACTGTATTGCAATAAGTGACAAAATCTCAAAGCTAAACATAAATGAGAGTGCGGCATGTGGCTATCGGCCGAAGACAGACATAAACATCGCCAGGCGTTGTGTAAATGGCTACTGCATAACTGCGACCCCTGCAAAGAGTGTAACATACGTGTCGTTCTGATGGTGCCTATACGTCACCACATTCCGGACACAAAGTAAAGGAAGCCTGACGCCGGAGCGGTGAGCATAATATACAACGGGACGCGTCGCAAGAATAAGAGGCATGGTATAATAGCCGCTGCAAGGGAGGTATGCAAGGCGACCCGTCGCTTGGGCGATGGGTCGCGTCTGATTCTCCGTCAGAGGGTACGAGGTTCCGCCAGAGCCGTCACAGCCGTCCGGAACACCCGGGTGTTTCAGACAGAAACTAGGGTTGTTGCTGATGATTGTATTTTGCGCGCAGGTAGAAGGAACACGAGGAGAGATTTTCGCAGCATCACCCTTCGCGTTGCACTCCAGATGCTAGTGGGTACCCAATGAACCCATTCCGACGTATGGTCACAGTTGCCCGCAATGCCAGACTGGTTGTTTACAATAGGAGACTCACAGAGTGAAAAGAAATGGTTCAACAGCGATCAGAGGGCGATATGCAATCTGATGCATAGTACTGACGCCCGGGCAAAGAGTAATCTGCCACCGCAGTGCCTCTGATGGCTCTAACAGTGCGTGTCCACTCTGATGCAGCCATTCCACCCAGACTGAAATGTTTTATGCTGATGTGGGAAGAACAATGCAAAATGACATTCTTTCAATTGGTATATACAATTGCATCATCTAATATTCATCCCCCCTTGGTAATCAATGCCAATCAAACAATGATTGATCTTGTTCCAGGTGGCAATCAGTGCACCTATGAGCAGAAAGGTAGCATGCAGGTTTGTATGCATGGTCTTGAAGTGAAGAGAGGATTTACATTACAACTTGCTGTTACAAGTAAAGGATTAGTACTTGGGACCCAATCTATTTGGAGTGGAAAGACAGAAAAGTCCCTCCCAAAGCTATATATATGTGCAGCAGCTGAAAATCAAGGTCATATCTTTTCATTTAATCCCAGCAGTCACAGAAGCAGTTTAAAGACAATGCAGAAGTTCTTTGAATTAATTCTAAAACCCCATCAGGAAAGAATGGTAAATCACTATCAACTTCCACATTCTGCAAAGTGTGTAATTTATGTTGACTGTTGGCGGGTACATCGAAGTATTGATACACTGTACTGGCTCAAACAACGATGAGTGGTTAATTGTTATCTTTGTACCAGCTGGATGTACTGGACTTTTCCAACCCTGTGATGTCAGTCTACAACGAGTGTACAGACACCATACTCGTCATTCAGCCAGTGACTTCTTTACTGCCGAAGTGCACCGTGCACTTGAGGGTGGAACTTCTCCAGTGGATGTCAAACTCAGTACCACTTTACCATCACTTCGAGATGCTACTGTTTCATGAGTAGTTCATGCAGTTGACCATCCAAATAATCCAATTCAAAAGACCCTCTGTCTTGAAGCATGGTCTAATTGTCATGTAAAGAACTGGAATTTCCCCTGGGAATGCCTCACCTCAGAATTGGCTCGTGCCGCATTTATGCAGAAAAATGAAGACTATCGACTCACTTTGAAGGGGAGTTATGCACCAGAGAAGGAAGACCCTTCAGAGAATCTGGATGATATTGAAACCCCACCTAATAAACTTGGGAAGAAGGAGACCGAGTTTGAGGATGATGTTGATATTCCATTGGATATTATTCATATTGCAACCTGTATACCTCCAGAATCATCCAGATCTCCTTGTTATTCTTCAGTATCTGCCAGTTATAAGCAGCGAGGATCCAATGAAACACTTGAGGATGACTTACAGAACAGAAATGAAGTTTCCATTGCAAATGTTTCAAAGGGGTACCACTGCTGCTTGAAATCTCAAGCTCCCATTAATTACCTAGAAAGCGATACAGAGGGAGGTGATGATGATGAGGAGGAGCTGAATGCAAATGGACAACAAATGGCAGAGTATTTAGCTGCGGAAAGGGGGGAGGTTACAGTTGTATGGCGAAATTTTAAAAGCTCACCCAGAACAGGGGGTGTGATGGGTGGACTGGCTGGGAGACCATTTACATTAGATCTTTGATGAAATCCACTTCTGACAATTTTTGGATCTGCGACAGCAACATCTGACCCTGACAGAACCACTTTTTTCATGGGATAGACACCCTGTACTGCCAGCTGACATCTCAACCTCATCTGCCAGTACAGTACCCCGAAAAGCTCAGCCCTCTGGACACAATTTGAATTTTTGGTAGCGTGATGTCTCACCTCACTTTTTTCATGATTGCAATTTGGATTAGACTTGGCCTCAGCCCAGGCTCTTGGAGTGGTGATTGGCAAGTGGCCGTGAACTATTATTAAGCATGTCATGTGATACACGTTTGGAATTTGGGGATTTCATAAAGAGCCTGAAAAACAAGTCAAGCACATATGAAGTAGATTTCGCGTTTTTATTAACAACCCCCGCTTGCATGCAGAGAGTACAGTTATTGCCCTCTCAACTGCGTGCTTCTCGCTGTGGTACTCATTTTCTTGTATCTTACCTACATGTTGCATGTGCAGCAAGATAGAAAGAGCAATCTAGTACTCAAAGAGAATGCTACAGCAAAAGCATCCCAACCCACACATTTGCACTTTTTGGTAAGCTACAGCGTAAAATTTAGATAGTCTAGTGCATACCTAAAGCACACAACATAACTGTGTGGATCTTGAAACTATGCAAAGACTCTATTTTGGTGAGAACCTCTCTACAATCGCAGCTCACTAGAAGACTAACATACTGGTGCGCTTTAGGTATGCACTGGACTACCTCCATTGGGCGCTGTGGCTCACTAAAAAGAGCAGCTGTATAGGTTAGGACACTCTTGCTGTAGCATTCTATATGAGTGCTAGATGGCTCTTTCTAAATGACTGCGCAAGAAATATACAATAAAATGGGTACCACAGTGAGAAGCGCACAGTTGAGAAGCCAATGACTGTACTCTCTGCATGCAAGCGGGGGTTGTTGTTAAAAACTCGAAAATCCTCTTAGCAGCACAGTTGACTTATTTTCCAGGCTCTATATACAATTATACAGAATCATGCATCACATCACGTGCTGTACTCCATAGTACTCATCCATCATATACTTCATCACGCCAAATATACTTGAGCCTGAACCGAGGCCAGATTAGACTCATAATTTCGGTTAGTAAAAAATCACGTGAGATCATGGGCCGGGGTACGCGGCCAACTCAGCACCCGCTCCCACAGCAAAATCCATTGCCAGAAATGGGGCGTCCGATCTTCTACTGCCTGACCCGAGTACGATAATTGTACACAATCACATTGCTTGTTTGCAGCTGCCATTTCGTGCACGTTAAGTATCTGCCAATCATCACGAGATGTTGTGTGTGCTCAGCCAGAAACGTCAAGCTGTAACGTCAGACAGCAGACTGGACTGACTGGATAGACAACTCGAGGTTTTGGGTGTAAATAAAGCATACTCTAGTAATGTTTAAGATGTCGGCGATAATGCTGGCGGGTTACAGGAAACTCACGGGGTCTCCAGTGTGTTGTGATTCGTGAGGATCATATGTATGTAATTCCACAGGTTATCAGAATCAACAAACATAAATGAATGTCAAATCTGTAAGTGGGTAGTTAGATGATAGTAAACAGAAGTTCAAGGTCTCCGCCTATCTGTCATTATTTATCCGTACTATCGTACACGTCTTTGTCGTGTAAACACCTATGGTGAAGGATATTCAGAAGCATTTATACACCAGTGCGTTTCGCTCCCACCAATACTGGCAAGCAACAAGGCGGAAGGAAAGTCCTTAATGTTTCCGAAACCATATCGACCAATGTGAGTCTTGGTCTGTATTGTGATGTGATCTTCTACAGCTGATAACCAGGAATGAAGAAAACTTTTGCCTCCAGTTCTGAAATGGATTGAATCATAGCAATGGGACAATGTTTTATAGTAAACGTGTGTCACATGGAAAGCTCCAAACTCTTGAATTTAAAGTAAGACAGTAGCCATCCGAAGCCGATTACAATTATTAGCTCCAACCTTCCACAACAAAAACACGCTCACACACAAACGCCAACAATACCACCGCTTACAAAAACACACCAACAACTGCCAACAAACCCGTGAACACACCAAAGCTCTTTGCGGGCATGACAAGACAACCAGCACCGCTACCAGATGCTGAAGCAGATGCAGACGCCGCAGCAGAAGACTTAGAAGTGTTAGAATTGGAGGACGTCGAATCGGAAGTGGATTTCGAGCTAGAGGATCCAGTCTTGGAAGCGATAGCCTTGGTTGAGGTTGGGAGAGTAGCCGAGTACGCTTGACAGTACGAAGTCACTTGATTCTGGACACCACTCTTGTCTGCATTTTGTCAGCGCGGTTTATGTGGGGATAAGGGTGTACAGTACCGGTATTGGGGCAGACATTGTAGCACGTCAGGAGGTTGGTGGACTCAGTGCAGAAACACTCCCAATCATTTCCTAATATCAGTCAATTCCAGTGCAATACTCCGGACGGTAATGGATTGAGTCTACCTTTGCAAGCCTCGAGGCGCGGCTTGTACTGTTCTGTACAGGCATCCAGGATGCTGTGGCGGGTTGTTAGTGGTGGGTATGTCAGTGGGATAGATATATGATAAACAAGAGACCACTTACTTCTGAGCATCACACTCCTTCTGCTGAGCGACAGCAGCACCGATAGTAGCCAGCGCAAAAGTAATAACAGTAAGAGCGTGCATTGTTGAATATTTATATGGTTGACAAGATTGAATGAATTCAATTAACAAAACAAAGTGAGTGTGTGGTGTGTGAAGACACAAGCTAGGACAAGGTAAAGGAATAAGAGAAGAAAGGAGGAGGAAGGGGAGGAGGAGGATGAACTGCAGCAGGTCTAATAACAAAACAAGCCCGGCGGGAAACATGTCGAATACAGATGCGGCTAACACTGTTTTGCACTCACTCATCCCTTGCTCAGCAGTTCCCGGACTAGCAGCACTGGTCTCTGGCCTCTCACGGTCCAGGTCTTGCAATCGCGTGCTGCCATCTGTCCGTCGATTGAACCGTCTGATCTCTTTGTGTTGGTCTTGTGTCTCGATGAAACACTTCCCATGTACTCCTCAGGAATTCATGATCCCCAGGATCGTCAAATCGCTTGTTTATTTTTAGCGCGGTATTATCTCGGGATACCAATTCTGCAAACCGACAAACCCGAGCACCCTGAAGTCTACAAGCACTTAAGTACGCGGCTCTCGCCAAGAGAGACAGCACATCACACAACATTCTTGACAGATTTTGAATATCCAACCTATCCCGCTGTAATGAAAACAAACACCATTCAAATTCATAAATCTCAACTCGAGTCCATGCCCCCAATTGAACAAATTGATGTGACCTACAACTACAGATCATATAAACCCCTCACCCCTCGATCACCTATCTCTCGCCCAAATCATAAACAATGGGCCCCTCATTATGGATTGCTTCATCATATTCATAGTCGTACATCCCATTCATGGCATTGTGGATGGATGTGGAACCTATAAAACAAATTTCATGCTGGAAAACAATAGCAAAGAGAACAAGAAAACAAGAAAACAACTTAGAACGAGAACCACCCACAAAGAATGAAAAGAAGGGATACAATCCATGAGATTCACTATACTACTGGCTAGCAAAATCACTCCTGCCCAAAACCCATAGTTTCCTCCACGGCCAATGACAGTTTGCTTTGCAAAACGTCGAAGCTCTTATAAGGAGGTAGATCTAATCGGTTGAAGCTATGACACCAGAAATATTAGGCACACGAAGAAGTTTGAGGGGAACTAAATACTAACCAAGTATGAGATTTTGGCAATTGTCCCGGCTCCCCGGCTTTCTCTATGGTAAATCGTCTTGGACCATCACTTCCCTGGAGATCTTTGAATCCATTCACAGGGATACGGGAAGTACCCGTTGTAAACTGAAGCAACCGAGACTTCTGCTCACCATCCCAGCTCCTAACGCACTTCCAAAAGTTGGCAATGACTTCGTCGGTTTCGGTATATCCACGGTAATCGGTATGTTTCTTCCAATCATCAACGTCTATATCCGCGATACCACCAATCAAAAGTTCCAACTCTCTTTCGTCGAAGACAGTGATCAAATCTGAGGGGATAAGGTCGTGGAAGCCTTCGGTGAACGCTTTAAACTGTTCCTCGACACGCCGCTCAATTCGCCATTTAGTGATAAGGCTAGAGCTTTTTTTAGCATTTACACAAAGAATAAACACCAGATATCACTCACTCGACATATTCGCCTTTATTGTCGTTTGTGACTTCTATGTTTTGACCATTGGGCTTGAGGTCAATTGTAACCGTCTCTCCAAACCGGTTGTCTTCAGTTGAAAATGTCAGGTCCAGTACATCCGTGATGTCATTCTCCCTATAGGATTATAGGTAAGCAAGCACCCATACCACCTACGTATAACCATCTGGAAACTTACAACATCCATGTAAGATTTCGGTGGAAGTCAGCATCGACGCCCTCCATATCCGCCAAAACCACCTTCTTCCTCAAAATCATCTTGTAAAACGCTCCAATGAAGAAGGCATCCAAAAAGCGTCTGTGGAAGATGGCCAAACCGACTACACGACCAATGAACTTGAAGTAATTCAGATGCTCGGGATTGATGCCGGAGTGAGGGTTAATTTGAAGGGTATAATTGTCGTGGGCTGAGTACTCAAATAAGCAGTAAAATGGATTGAACATCTCGTGCGAAAGGAGGAAGAAAAACTCTCTGTAGACAATCAGCATCACAAAAACGTCCCGCAGAAAACACTAAAGGCACATGCCTTGACAGCCCACCATAATCCAAACCATCCTCTCCGTCAAACTTCACCATCAACCGCTTCTTGAGATCCTGAGGTGTTTGTCGCATAATCTCAGCGTAAGAGTCTTCAAAAATGTGATTTCTGCGAACTTTTACGTGACACTGGCCAGATAGTATCCGCAAAGCGGGCTGGGATCGAAAATAAATGAGCTTCCGCCTGAAGTCGCGTTTATACTGGGGTACGTTCTGGTCCAATGAAGATGGAAGTCGGGGATCATCCCAGGTCGTAGTTTTAGTGTTGTGATCAACAAAATACACCCGCGCGGTATTTGTCAGGCGCATTTCCCACCCACTAGGTAGAGGACCCAATTGGGAGACGGGTTGCTGCTGGATACTCCGGGAGTTTGCATTGTTCCCATACATCTGGATATACTGCTGTCTGCGAGGATCCACCCAAGTTGTTGTGCGAGTATTGTGGTCAACAAAGTAAACCCTGCCTTCTGGAGTATGTCTCTGTTCCCATCCTGGTGGAAGCTCGCCAGTACCAGCTGTTGTTGCTCCAGATGCTACCATTGACGCGGCGCCGGCGTTTGCCGCGGCACCACTGGAACTACTGGGTTGATGATGGGGTTCTGGTTGAGTAGCCGTGGATGGTGTGGGGGAATTAGCCCCTGTGCGATCTTCCACGGGAAGCATTCGATTGTTATGTCGTACTCTTTCCGCATCAGTATTCTGTTGAACAGCGGCACGTTGGTCACTCTCGTTGTAAGTGGTTGAGGGTCGGTTCCACGTCGTAGTTCGAGTATTGTGATCAACATAATATGTCCGGCCCAAGTTATCCTGTCTCCTCTCCCATCCAGCCGGTAGCCTTCCTTGTGAATCCTCAAAAGAGCTCATGTTGGCGCGGGTGCCATTTGAACCGGGCGTGTTATTAGCAGGTTGTTGTGCTACGAGAGCCTGTTGTTGAGAGGGTGGTGGCTGTCCAACAACCAACTGTTGTTGCTGGTGTTGGGGCGCCGTGAAAGCACTACTCTGCGGAGGTCGGGACGATGCTGGGCTAGCCACTGAAAGCTGTGATCCAACTTCTGTGCTGTACAGTGAACCGTTGACTGGTGGTGACGATAATCCGTTAGTACTGGAAGGCCCCGGTAGTGTCAAATTTTGTGAAGGACGGTTCGCCGGTACTCTAATCGGTGCGTCGGTATTTGTTGACAGATTTACAATCAGTTTGCCGTGAACAACGAGGTTCTCGTTCGACTTTTTGAGGTCGCGGGTGAGCATTTCTAGCTTCATCAGCACATTGTCCCACCCTTCGCCTGAAATCCCAACCTTCTCCGTCGACCTGTAGCACCAACACATCTCCTACTCTAATGTTGATCACACCGAGAAAACCCTGGTCCTTCTTCTTGAACTTCTTCTGGTCGAAAATCTGAACCGCTATGATTGACGATTCGGTTACTTGACTACATCACCAGTTAGCATTACGCACGTCCCCAAGAAGCTAGTGTAATATACATGTCAAAGGACTCATTCCAATACGGGTTCAAAGTCTTTCGTATTACGGATGTCGTTTGTGTCTGCTCTCCATCGACGGTGACAACTGCAAATGGGTCGGGAAACCCTTGGTAGGAAGTTAGTCTTCAACCAGAAGCTCCATAACCCAGAATATTTTGGAAAGACTCACTTAAAATGTCACGTTTGTAAAGTCCATCGGCCGCAATGACTTTCGAAAACCAGAGCTGTTAGCTCATATTGCAGGTTTATATGCAGTCACCACCGGAACACATACCTGTGATTCGGATTTTGCGCAAACCCCTGGAGACCGGTCAGTTTCGAGAAGTTGATTTCTCGCAGCAAAATTGGGAAACGTACGTTGTGGGGTCTGCCATTATTGGTAGTGTGTAGTTGACGGCGGAGATTCCACGATGGTCACTAGGTGCTGAAAGTACAGACGCCGATTGCAGAATGTCGACTTGGGCAAGATGGCCGTTCGGAAAGGCTGCGGGTCAGAGCGAACGGGGCTGGCTCGGGGTTCTCTGAGCGTACGTCAGGAGTGGCAGTGCTCTTTGCCCAAACGCAGCTTGCGTATCCGGAATCGACCGGGTCTATTGGGCACGCACGGCTTCAAAAAACAAAAGACTTAAGTTGAAGAAGTCGCAACAAGAAGACAGACGTTGTTTGAATACAACGTGCGATGTGGTCTACCGCCGAGCTGAGCTGAGGGAGTTGGGTAGTGGTTGTAGTGGTTGTGGGAGAGCCGCCACTGTGAGGGGCTTCGTTATGGAGATGTACTCTAGAGTTACCTACCGACGGACTTGCTGATCTTACCGCTCAGCAACGTCTAACTAATCCCATCTAAGCATAAATAAAGTGGGTGAAATATAATAAATCCCACTCCCATCGAGAATAAAGTCTCCCCTCGAGATGACGGCATCAAGGAGGAGTAGTGCACGTTCCTTATTAGTCTTTGAATTTCTTTATTGCTGCGCCTACCTCGAAATTTCTACTGTTTTGTGTCTCTACTGTACTCTACATACCACCTCATTCCTTCGTCGGTCGTTTCGTCTCTGTATCGACACTCAAGTCCATATCTATTTTGAGACGTGCCGTCGCCAAGATGTGTTTCAAAAGCACAAATTGGCGGGATCTCGGCTGATGGGCTGACAGATCAATTCCCCAAGCTGAAGTTCTCAAAAATACGACTATGAGCTGCATTATCTACCCTACGGAATGTTGGAAGGAAACTAAGTACTCACGAGTTCCAGCTAAAATTCGCTCCTGTGGATTTAATTCGAGAACGAGTGATAAGACATGTAGCCCTCTTGCATGAACAGCGACTAAACATTTGAACTACCCAACGACACACACTTGTTGAAGATGTCAAAGTGAGAATCATAAACATCAAACAATTTGCCATAAACTCAAAGACTTTACTGTACAGTACAATCGTAATCAAAAAAGCAAACAAAGAACCCGTTTTCATATAGCCCTACCAGACGTCACGGAAAACAGAGGAAGAAGCAGTATATCGACCGCCAGACAAAAGTCCCATCACTCAACATGCCTGGACAAGGACGTCTAATACGGGGCATACCCTCTTCCCCGTCCTCTGTATCCACCTCTGTACCCACCGCCTCGAGGAGCATATCCTCCACGATAGGTAGGCGGGAAACCTCCCCTTCCAACCCCACCCCTACCGCGACCGCCTCGGCCACGGGCCATACCTGGCAGATTAGTACGCTTTGGGACGACCTGATACATAATTGTCAGCCAGTGACAAGGAAAGGAAGGTAAAATAAAAATGACCTTCAACGAGCGGCCGCGGAAAATGCTCTCATTAAGAACAAGCGCCTGGGCGACCAGACTGGGCTCAGTAAATTCGACATAAGCATAACTATACACATACATAATTAACTTCATGAATCTCTGAGCTTTGGACGCAAGGTGAAGCGCTTACCCTTTGGGATGTCCGGTAAACTTGTCCAACAAGATGGTAACCCTGTTGATAGAACCACAGCTCTGGAAGTGAGCCTGGATCTCCTCCGGACTTGCGCCGTAGTCGACATTGCCGACGAAGATGCTCCGGCCGTCAATATCCTCCCTGTCCTCGCGCAGGTCGTTCTGCTCCTTGTCGAGATTGGCTTGCATCTCTCTCAGCTTTTGCGCCTCAGCTTCCATTTCTGCAACTCTCTTTTTCATGGCTGAAATTTCCTCCTAGATAAACCGTTGAGGCAGGTGTCGCCCTCACTCATCAGCCTTCTTATTCTTTCTTATCCCCCTTGCATCATACCACCCTGTGGAACCTGTTCTGCTCAAACTCGGAGGACGGCGGGAGGTTGCTGGCTCATTATGAGGTTGACGTGGTTCGCCAGTTGTCTCAACATCCACGTCTCCACCCACGACTCGTCCAGAGAGTTCCGCCGCACCCTCCCCGATCAGATGTTTATGAACAGAACCGGCAGGAAATGAGCAGTTTCCGCATACCTCTTCCTCGTGCTCGACTCCCTCCTCATTCATCTGTTCTGCCTGCTGCTCTTGCTGCTCTTGTGGCTGCTCTTTCTCCTTAAGCGACGGGTCCTCCGATGTGCTGGCCATGACTACTGATTGGCGGGTTTATATATTAAACGCTCGCAAGTATACACTGTACATTTTCGTCGCGCGACGAGTCAGCCTCGATCTTAACTCTGAAGTAGAATACAACAGTGAGGGCAAAACGTGAATGCAAGGAGAGCGCAAGACCGACCAAATGACCTATGTCCCTTGAGACAGTGGTTAGCAAAGCCTCGAGAAAAGTGAAGGTCGGTGGTGATTGACGATGGTAGGTTAGTAGTCGGAGAAAGCGAGTTGTCGTGAAACGACACGAAGATCCCTGTCGGTTCAAGCCAAGCCAGCCCAACTAAGCCTAACTTGCTTTGGGGTGTAACGTGTTTTTTTACTTGAGGGCAATCCACAATAAGTAGGTTTGTGCATTGAATACTTATGGAAGCACACTTGCTTGAACTGGCGGCTCGTTATCATTGTAATTTCCAAAATTTGCTGTATAGGGCAATAAAAATTCCGGGTGCGGGATATATGCCTTCTTGATACTCTCTCATAAATTGACACCATAACCCTAGAATCTGAGAATACAGTTGAGTATGCGAAAAAAGGGCAGTATTACTATTATCACACAGGCGTTTTACTGGTGGCGATGCCATTAACATAACATTACGAGTAGACACAGATTTCGTGATCAATTTATGGGAATTGGATTATTTATCAGAGAATCTAACATTCAGTACCTCGCAGTTCATAGTAAGTATTTTCTCCATCATAAGTACCAAGTACCCTCAAGCGTGATGACTGATCACGGGAAAATTCCATTTCATGTGATGGATAACGGTCAGATTGATATGATCTAGCTGGTGCCCCATGATCAAGTTTGATTTTAAGTCTGCACTGGAGCCTGTGGATTTTGTATTCGCCCATCTCGCCCCTTCGTTACGAGGTCAAACCAGAAAAAAAGCAGGGCTATCCCCTACACGCTCGTTTTCTTCAGATAGGTTGCATTTCCCGTTTAGGTAACAGCATATGTCTATGAGTCAGAGAAAAGTGGCAAAAGCGACCATATTATTGGCCACTGCGGCTGATAGCCATTTCAAAATTGCCTAAATAGTAACTGCAACCTATCTGAAGAAAACGAGCGTGTAGGGGATAATTGTGGGTTCCATGAGAGCCTTGGAAGTACCATCAATTCTCGTAAACCTACTGATACTCTAACCCACCTCGGAGCTGGCATGCGAGCTTACTCCAACCTGCCTTATAGACTATCAGAAGATGTCTTTGTTAGCAAGGAAACCAAATATCTCCCATTATGAAGAGTACCGTCCTAAATTCTCGCTAAGACGACATCAAACCTTTAACATCGGCGCAGAGCCAACAAGCATCTGCGGTTTTTGCGCGAAAGAAGAGACAGCTAAATATGTAGTCTCATTCCCAGCCCTTGGAAGGAGACTGACGACTAAAGACTCAACTCAGCAGGTGATCCAGAGCAGTAGCTGGGAACAAGGCTGCGATGGCTGATGCGTGCGGATGTCTTACATTTTTCGTCATCTCTACATTCTTAGTACAGGGGGAAATGGTAGCAACGCATTCTGCACTTCCGAAGTACCTCTTCACTGCAAGAGCCACCAAAGGTACATCATCCGTAGCGCCTGCATTGGAAATTTCCGCCAGTCCCGAGTATCTACGGTACATATCGTTCACGCGCACATATGCACACCACATGAGTCACTATTAACTTTCTTTCCTTTCCTTTGTGTAGAGTTTTAATGTGCCAACCCATCTATAAGGAGTGAAGGTTTACCTTTGTCTCTACAGAGTATAAATTGACTTCATTCTGATATCCATCGCACGTATCGTGGCAAACGATGTCCCAACCCCAGCCATCACCAGAATGGCGCTGGAGCATGATCTCGCGCACCGACAGCCCAGCGGTGAAAGAGCTGCAAGAACTTGAAGCGTTGGTGGGACGCCCCGAAGACTCGGTTTTGAGATGGGTTAGGGTGAATTCTGGATTTGTCAAGGTGCGTGTTTACACACGGTGTTGCTTGTGATCGGCTACTAATAGATAGATGGGGGCAGCGGTGGGTAACAGCACTCGTGGGGAGCATATAATCGAGACGAGTGATGGCAGAGGCGAGTGGTGGGATGGGAAGGAGGCGGATTCTGTCGCGATTCATTCTGTTGAGATTTGGGGGGAACGAGTTTGGACCTTTGGTGTGTTTACTACCCAAATATTATACATAATTCCTACAGCTCGCCCCTTTCAGCCCACTCATGCTCCTCCACTGTTTCAAGAGACTGGAAATAAGCGGTAATTATATCGATGGGGAAGTGTTGGTGGCTGGGATACAGTTGCTGTTATAACCACCTATTTGGGGAAAGACGTTTGATGCGCCAAAACAAAGAAATTATGGGCCATCAAACATACAACAGTGCATTGCGGTCAAATGGGTGAAATAATAGAGGCGAATGATTAGACTCTCAGATACCTAGGGACACATTAGAATAGAACAGTACTGCACCACCAACAGGCACAGAAGCAACACAATAGAGCTGAAGCCGAGAACCTCGAAGTAACAGAGATCGTGGTAAAGCAGGGTGGGCGAGCCGGAGGTAGAACCGCTGGCACTGAGAAGATCAAATGAATGGATGTGTCACTGGTGAGGGTCTAGTGGATCAGATATGCCAAGTTCTTTCTTTCCATCCCAAACTGGATTCTTCGGGGTAGCACTTTTGATGGTGTTTTTGGTGGTTCTTTCAACCAATCCCACCGATAGCTGCGTTGCAGTTGTTTTGTGGTTTTGTTAAAAGTCATTTTCGATTATTCACAGAAGGAGTAACGAAGGAACTACTAAAGGACCGATCCTAAACAACCTTAATGCATCAACGCATGTAATGTCGTCGAAGCCTGTGGATCTTGCGGCCACAATACGTAGGGAGCTCCATGGTTTGACTGAAAGACAAGCTTTGAAGCCATTAATTTACAGAGGAACCTAGGCTGTCCATTAGCCATCACTCGAGAACTCGAGTGACTGTGGAACATCCAGACCTAGTGACAGCTAGAGCACTCTCATATAATTGGGCAGAGGGAGCATACGAACGGGCACGTATCGATATTCCACTTAGACCTTAGGGACTTGGGATCTTAGCCGCGATGTACGGTGCACGGTGTATTAGTACATAGTTACAACCCTCTCTAGGCCGGGACATACAAGTAGAGGTCCAATGCCACACAACACGTGTAAAAATCCGAATGAGAGGAGACGGCGTTCATGTACTCTGCAGCTGTGAGGAATACGCATCTATCTAACTTTGCGTAATAGCGGGATTGCGCCCAGTAATGAATGACCCAGAATCGGACACCAACGGGGTTCTCGATGTGTTGTGAGAGCCATGCTGTTACCCGGCCATTTCTTCTAGTTCTCCCCTGCTATTACTATGTGCATGCTCGCTTCTCCCTTTAGCTCTGCAGTGTGAATGAGCAAGTTGGCTAGGCAGAAAGGTCTTGGCACAAAAGCAGGAGACAAAGAGCCATATAAAAACAGGAAGAGGAGGGGTCATATGGTAGAAACATGATATAGCGATATATGGTAGTCTGGATATATGGGTGTGTGATGATGGGTGAGAGGCAAAAAAGCAAGTCATGTCAAAGCAAAAGTGAAGGCAGTCAAAATTTCTCAAAGAGCAAGTGATTACTACAATCATGATGAAGGCAGGGTAACAGATGTCGCGCAAAAAATTTCCCCTTAAGGCTTGTCGGCTTAATGCCTTGAAGTTTCACTTCAGAGCACCCGGAGGAGCGAAGCTTACCAAAGCGACACCTTCTTTTGCAGTTCTATTTTCTATCTAAGTTATGAGGAGCTTTGGGTTGCTGAAAGCTGTACTGACTACGAATCCATGTTTCGCACGGTTGCGCTAAGAATAGTTGGAGTCTACAGTTTAACCTACCCTACCGCCTCTGCCAAAACGCTTCATATGGCATCCTCCCCCGAGCATCTCGTTGCCTTGGCAGCCACTGGAGCACCGTTGTATATTGGGACTGAAGATCGTTGCAATGATCAGTCACATGTAGGTTCAAACGGCAGCATCACATCCTTGATTCCCTGGCATCTATCTGTGTCCGTAAGGGAAAGGGAGAAGTCTATGCTATTGCGCTATAAATCAAGGAATTGCCTGGTACACCGCAGGGGAGCATTACTCTTACCATTGTCGGTAACCAGGGCGTCCTGGCAGAAGTCTCGAAGCATCTTTACAAAGTTTGGCGACAGATTCAAGAGATCGCAAAGACCAGCTACAAGTTTTATGTGAATCACGATCAAAAATATCCCTGGGACTACAACGACATCTCTCCTCCTATTAGTGATGCCCTCGACAATGCCAAACAGTTGATCTTGGAATTGAAGGAGACCCTTTATAAGTATAATCTCAAGAAGTTCGTCGGCTGCATAAACAAGCGTTACGATAGGTTTATGGACTTTGTTGAGAATTTAAAGGTGCATATGGAGATGGCGCCTCCGATGAAGCAGCCTGATATAGATGCATGGGAATATTTTTTGTTCGTACAATAGCTTATCACGCATATCCGCGCCCGAGATCTTTCTCACCCACCCGACAATATCGATTTCACCTATCTCGTCCGGATGATGAATTTGGTGAGTTACAAAGTCCAGAAGCTCTTAAACTCCAGCAATGTTACTTCCTGGGAGGCACTGCAAGGTAACGTACCCCTAGCTATCATTTACTTCTGTCTGACTAACATTGAATGAAGGTGGAGGTTTTCCTCTTGAGCGATATCTTAAGAAAGTAATCGCCATTCATTTAAGCTATGAAGATCTCCCGAAATATGCATATTCTCCTCGCCTTCGCCGACACTTTTTGATAAAAAAGTTCGAGTCGTCTCTGTCGATCCAGTCCTGTCGCCTATCAAGGTGCCTCAAAATTAAGACGAAGTAGTCGACTACGCGTTAAAAAGACAGGATTTCATACGCCTCAAACTGGGAGCCCATGTCTTGAAAGAAGTTTATAATAAGCTGAAGCAATATAATTGCACCGTTAAAACTCCTGTTCATTGCGAGTGCGCGTTGATACACTACTTTCGAAGCATGCCGGAGTCAGAGGTTGCACTTGTGGATTACTTGGGAGTTAGCAAGCTGCCATGCAAAGCATGTCTAATGTACATCAAGGCGTCTAACAAGACCACCGACCACAAGTTCTACACTAGAGGAGGTCATAATAAGTGGTACTTTCCCTGGGCTTTGCCTCCGTCTGAGCCTCAGGTTGTGGAAGAGTTTCTGGACAGGATCACTCATTTCGTTGCCCACATGTTACAGGGGTGAGGCGGGGCGAGACCAAGGATCCTTTCCGATAGCTCTACTCCATCGATTGGTTATCAGTCCGTAGACAAAGACGACCAGGAAGAGGAGGACTTTGCTCGTGCTGAGATTGCGAAGGGAGTAGCGCAGGAGAAGAAGCGAGCTACAGCTGAGAACTAAGGGGATACCTCGGCGATTGTGTAGTTCAACCGTCTCCCTCAGATGACACTTATGCAATAACTTAGAGGTTTTTTGTCCAAAACTAACTAGCTGCTACTGTTTCAAGACGCATTGGTATTGTTTCCTTCTTCTTGGGCGGGCGTTTAGTATCCGCTGGTACATATTCTATTTTGCGCTCTTTCACATAAGTACCGGTAGTCGATAACTGACAATCACTTTTAAGGAAATATGTCCCAATAGTGGCACAATAACCCTTAGGCCCAGTTCAACTACCTAGAACATTCCTCATGTTTTTTTTTGCTTCCAATTCACACATGTACTCTACTATTGACCACCATAGCCTAATAGCTCTACCGTCAAATACCATGGCCCATCTCTATCCGCATACTATAGATATAAAACCATTGCCCTCGCTATCGCTGCTCTAGTGCTTGTGCAGTCGCCACTTATACTCTCCATACTCTCGTGAGTCGCCAATGATTCGAATTCTCAGGCGCTCTGGGAGACTACGGGAGGGTGTTGAAGAGCCTTTACTCGTTCCGGTTCCAGTTTCGGAGAGTTCATAACTTCCGAGAGAGCCGGAAGGATTAGTGGAAGTTCTCGGAGAAAATTACGATTTCCTGGTGCAAGCTATGCTGAAATGGGTTTTAAAAGTGTTTATATTTTCATTCTATTAGTCAACTGCCTACTCATAAGTGTGTTTAGGGGCTCTATATCGGCTGCAACTCGATGATATTAGCTTCGCTCGATATACAGGTACTCTACCTATGGTCCCCAATATAGGGCGGTCCTGGACGGGACGGCCTCGCGTCTGCCCGGACGGTTGAGACTCTGTGCCAAGACTTCAAGTTATAGCCGCGCTGGCGTAACCCTCGGTCCTACATAAACGAAGGATAGCTTGCATCGCGGTATCAGTTCGAGCTGTTAAATGCCGCTCGGCGTCTGAGGAGAGGCATCAATCACGCAAGATCAGTGATCCGGGGTTCGGTGATGGTTTCAGTTCACCAGCTCGAACCAGTACAAAGTTAGGTGGTACATAATAGGGCCAATCATAGTGGTAAGGCCGCAACTCCAATTGCTGCTTTCACCATTTAGCTTAAGAGAAAACCTAGCAAATCTGTCTAGCAGCGCTACAAAATGTTGATACCTTAAGGTGGTGGCTGAGCCCGTTAGGGCTGGTTCATAGCTCAAACCGTATCGTCTGGAACGAGATGGTATAATACTCGTCCGTTCCATGTTCAGCAAAAATAGGGAAACCTGCTCTTGTGCCCAGACTTTTCGCCTCGCTCGCAAGCTCGCCTACGGGGTTTACACACAAAGCGTAGGGAAAGCAGGCGAGACCAAGGGAAACTCGTTGTTCACTATCAATTTCCCTTTTCGCCTAAATCATGATTTGAGGCACAAGAAGTAGAGTAGACATCGGTAGGCTCCGGTAGAACACCATAACAACGATAACCCAATGCACCCCATGACAGAAAAACAGCTTTTTGCGACGTGAATGCAAGCCGCTGATAAAATGATGCGTTAACTTGCGGAAGCGAATCATTGCGGCTTTGCTGTCGCTAAGGTGCAATATAGTCTATGAGCACGAATGAGGTGTCGGGAGATTTCAACTCAATCGTACGAGTACGAGGCGTCTGCAGGATGATAAGTAGATACTGGAAAGTGCTTTGAGGCTCATGTGAATCCTGGTATAAGAAATTTAGGGTATAAACTGGGAGAAAGGTTTCGAGACTCTAAGATGTTATTGGTCAAGGAAAACAAAACACCTGGATCAGTCGGCCGAAAGCGACACCAAGAGTCTTAGGCGGATCAAGACTCCGCTCTCAAGTGAAAAACTCTTCAGTCTTTAGATTATGCATATTCATATCTACCACCTGGTACTCGAATATCTCAATTCAGCGATCCCTTGGGGACACAATCGATAGCGAGAGCCCAGCTAAATGGGCTACCCCTCGCGATGGTAGTGGGCGGGTTGATATGAATTTTCAATATGCAGGAACCGGACGTATGGCTGCGGGTGCGGGATTTTCCCGCAACAGGATGCGCTTCTTCAGTATCCTGGCACGTACTCTACGTAAGGCTGGTTCTTCCAAAGAAAATCCAGCGCATATCCGGTTGTCGTCATCCGTTCAGGTACGCATTCAATGGAAGTGTAGAAATACTCCGCGGCTCGTGGGACGGGTCGAAGGGGTCAAATCAGGAAATGACACTTCACCTCACCTCTAGCCCACATGTAGACACCAATGCTCATCGATCTGCAAACCGGAACTACCCGGCAAAGATGCTGGGGATAGTGGTGGCGCGCGCAACATCTAACATCAACCGGCGCTGACATAGATGCTGGGTTACAGAGGGATACTTACCTTCATAGTATGTACCACCAGCATACCGGAAGAACGCGCGCGGTATTGTATTAGAGGCGCTAGCAGCAATGCAACTCAGAATAATGTCGGTATACAGTAGTCACGGGGCATTCGGTCGGTCGGTCTTCGCTCTTCGCAATCATGGTTTAGTGATGGGACTGATGATGGTGCTGGCACTCAAGACTGTTCCTGCAGACTATTCATGATCCGATGCTACCGGTTTGTTCCTGCAGAATGTGCTGGGATTGGGCTGTTCTTACCCGATATTACCGGCTGTTCCTGCAGACTGGTTGGGATTGTATGACCCAATACCAAACCAACTGGGAGAACACAGGAGGACAGCAGGTACAACAGTGCAAGAGACAAGGAAGAGCCCACGTCGGTACGAGACGGGGGAGTGGTCGGAGATGGCGAGTGCGACTATGGTGGAGATGGAGTTGGTGTTGGGTGGCACCTGGAGCCTTGGCTAGCTCGTTTGAGCAAAGCGTCCAGGCACAGTCAAGCCAGCGTAAGATAGTACCTGACTAGTTGCGGCGTGGTGGCACGAACAATGGGTCCCAACTAAGGGTACCCTGGCGACGAAATCGAGGGGACGACGAGCGCCGAGCGGCGTCTTCTTCTTGGCTGCTTGTTCGTTCGCTTCTGCTCGCCTTTTTCTTTCTCTTCTTTTCCTTTCCTCTCATCCATCGGTTTGCAGACTCTCACCCCACAGTCCTTGCTCGTCCTTTGTTCCTGTGCATTAATCCTGCCGGGATAGCCAATCCTTTGAAAATCCTGATATCTGTCTCTCGGTTTTACTCGCTCTTAAGAAAGTCTCCGGCCCGCCTCCTTCAGGTCCGCTCACTACCTATCACAGCAGCAGCAGCCCCAGTAGCAGATCAGTGACAAGTCAGAGCAACCTCCTTCAGCTCTTGCTTCTCACCGTCCCGTCCTTCAAGTCTCGGATTCGATCACCGGCAGCTTTGGGTTGTATATCAACTACCCCCTCCTGGTGAACAACTTCAGCTTCAGCAACATTTGAGTCGAGTCGAAATACTATCGCTAGTCGAGAAATTTCATCACTTCTACAGCAATCCGGAACCAGCAAACCCTCACAGTCCTTCAAACCTGTACGAGTATATATATATCAATCATGAAGGCTCAGACTTTGTTTGTCGTCGCCTCCACCTTGGTCAGCGTTCTTGCTTCGCCCATTCTGCGGCGGGAAGCTCGAGTTGTTACCGTCTACGAGAATGTGGTCCATGTAGTTTTTGCTACATCCACCGTCTGGGTTAAAGCCACCCCCAAGCCGGCACCACCGGCCAATAAAAACAAGGATGATGGCTACGACAGCTATAAGCCACCCATTCATAAGGAGGAGCCAACCATTCCTAAAGATGATACGGCAGCATCTCCTAAGGATAATCTAACACCTCCCAAGGCAAAGCCGTCCCCTCCTCAGGCTACACCCACGCCCGTGCCAACACCTACCCAGGAGCCCCCATCCACATATGCTTCTCCTGAGGAGCTTATCCAGAAGGAAAATGTGTCGCCTGTTGAAAAAGCGCCTCAGCCTTCCACTCCAGTGCCTGAACCAACGACTTCATCCACCTCATCAAAGGCACCTGAACCGACTCCCCCCACCAGTAACTCTGGTAGCTCTGGTAGCTACGGGGGCGATTTAGAAAACCCGGACAGTCCCGCTGAAGCTACGTACTACAACACTGGCCTCGGATCTTGTGGTGTTACAAGTACCGATGACGAGTATGTCGTTGCCATTTCGCACGTGTTGATGGACGCGAAGAGTACCGGCAACCCAAACAACAACCCTCTCTGCGGCTAGTTTACCATTTATGTATGGCCTGTAGTATTTATTCTGACGTGCATATAGGCCGGAAAATCAAGTGCTCTCGTGGCGGAAAGTCGGTTACTGTTACGGTCAGAGACCGCTGCCCTGTCTGCGTAAGTCCTTGAATATCCCGGAGGTGGTCATTCCTAACGCTGGTATAGGAGAAATACGCCCTCGACCTGTCTCCCGCTGCCTTTGACAAGATTGGCGATCGGATTGCAGGAGAAGGACGAATTCCCATCACCTGGGAATGGGTCAATTAAGTCAAAAACCTAGCTATCTGGAAACAGTCATCAGGAATGATTGAGTCCTAGGGTTGTATGTCGGTGTTTCTTTGCATGTCTGTTTGGCACGTCATCTTCTGTGAAGATAGTTTGTGTCAACTGGAGGATAAAGATATGGAGGCCTGCGCATTATGTTTGTGTGAACCTACGATTTACGAGGACCGAAAGTTGATCTTTCAATATTCATGTACATTTTTCACTTTATGTCCCGGCGTTTTGAGGGGTTTTTACACAGCAGCGGGTTCTTTCATCATGCATACATGCGGGTTTGGGTGTATTGTGGTGTGTATGGTTGGGGAAGGCATTTTGGCGTGTTGGTTGGGTTATGATGGTGATTTCTGTATGGCGATACCCATGAGAGATAGATGAGACAGACCCAATGTATTATAATTGTCAAAGAGCTCTGGTAGCTCTTTGTATGTTGGCCATCTACTTGAAGGTTTCCTCTTTTCCGTTACTTAGTGATTCATGGAGATGAGTACAGAAGTTATCCACACCCACCCATTCTTTGTTCCATCAAACGCAGCGGAAAATTGGATTGTGCGAGATGCTGCGACCATTCGACGTTCGAATAGGCTGTGCATATGAAGTACACATGAGCGGGCGTTATGTGAAGGCAATGTCATACACGATGTCCATTGGCCATGTCTAGAACTCTATTCCAACCACCCGTCTCTCTTGAAAACCAATCAACATCGAAATCTTGAGGCCATCTATCACGTGACCAACTTAAGAGGGACATCAACAAGAGCGCTTAGAGAAAACCCACGGAGCCGGATTGTTTATATGATTCTTTGCCTGAAAGGCATTAACATCTACGGATTTGGGGCTGAGTGCTATTTAAACTTGGTAGCTTTTCTTTCGGATTCAATTTAAGCTTGTATACGGTACTCGCGTACTAGGGTTGGGTTAGGTTTAATCCTCGTACCTACTCTAGCCACCCCCTTATTGATGAAACTACTGTACAGTAGCGTCGTATAAGTGAGGAAATGCCTAAATTCCACCTACACATCCCGGCGTCCAACTCTCAACAGTGAAGCAGAGCTATAGCAATCGAAATTGAAGAATAATTTAGTAGGGGATTTTCTGTCTTTAATTTTCTTTGTGTAGGTTTTTGCAGGCTATGTTGGGATCTATTGCGGTGCTTTCTCGTGGTTAGATATCATGTTTTCTCACTTTTGCGACACTACTGTACATACTATATGGGGTTGGTAAATTCAGGAGTTCGGCAGGTGTGTAGAACAAAGTCTTTCATACTATCTCATATATGCTTTGGGTTTTGGGAAATTGGTTGCGTTGCTCTGTTCTGGCAATTGACCCATCAATCAGCTGAAGTGACTAATAAAACAAGCACTAGTAAAGTTTGAGTTGGCCAATCAGCGATGCTCCTATTTGCCAGCCCGTTGTAGGGGATAACAAGTCAAATTCTGTTTTTTGCACACTGTATGCAGTGCGATGAGTGATAGTTAGTGACCATGAATAAGTGTATTGGCCGCGTGTTACAAAGCACAGATCACCCAGGAGGGGTATTGTATGGTAGTGCATGTAACTAGTAAACACAGTTAGAGATCAATAACAAGTCCTTAAGAAAACTCCCGTTTCGCCATGCGAAATAAGCATCACAGCTAATAATAACTACACAATTACAAGGCAATATCAAAAGGAATCACAGGAAGAAATCAAGACTTTGCCGATCATATTCTCGAAAAATGGAACCAGGGGTGCTATGGATTCTTGGTAACTCCACTTTCTTGAGGTCCAGTAACACTAGCGGTCTTGGTGGCAGTCTCGCCTTCCTTGATCAACCCGTCTTTTTCGTCATCGCTGTCTTCCAACGAAAATGGGTCCTTGTTCATAGGCTCGGGATCCATGCTCTTCAACGGCTCCCATTTGCTGTTACCAACCGGTGACGATTGTCTTGGTGGAGATGCAGAGCTTCGCTTAGCAGCGGCACTCGAAGGGCGGTAAAGGTCATCATCACTTTCGATTGTGGTGGGACGATCGTCGAACGATACTCTACGTCCGCCGCCGGTAGCGGAGGGCTGGAAGAGGTTCGGGTTTGCTTTCGGCCGCCGAGGTGCCGCTGCGAATAATATTAGCGATGGTCAGGCCACAGCGGGGGAAAAATGGCTTACACTCACCTCCAGTGTTGTCTTTCATATTAAGATGGGTGAAATCGTCCGACAAAACCTGAGGGTCCGCATCATACCCACCATCCCTTGGCCTACGGCTCCCATCGTATCCGCCCAGCCCAGTCTGTCTCCTGACACCAGTGCGTACATACTGTCCACTTGCGCGAGCAGAAGTCGGGGGTGAAGCTTCTGGAGAGACATCGCTCTCGATTCGCTTCTTAAACTCATTGATCCAGCCGGTAACCTTGGTCTGGGTTTCTATGAAGCCCTTCTTGATGTTTTCCTTGATGACGGGGAGATCCTCTTCAAAGAACGAAGGTCGATCTTTGTCCGAATCTCCGTAATAGTAATCGTCATCGCTGTCGTCATTAGGATGTCTTCTGGGCTGTCTTGCGCCAGGACCTCCTGCCACTTGTTGCTGGCGTCCCAAAGCACTGCTATGTTGCCGAGGTGCCAGATTTCCAAAGTGTTCCTGAAGCTGTCGCGCATATAAGGCATCGGCTTCGAGCTGAGTCTGAGGGGTTGAAGTGACATAGTCGGCGGCTCCAGGCTTTGACTGTTGTGCCACGCGAGGGCGCGGAGGTTGCGGCGGAGGAGTCTCAACTGCAGACGGATCGCTCATACTTAGAAGAGCGTTGAATGCAGGCTCAAGATCACCTCTCGACGCTACAAGCACAGCCCGCACAACAGCTGCGTCAATGTTCGGGAATGCCTCCTCGAGCGTCGCCTGATTATGTGACTGGGGGGACACCGACCGAGGAAGTTTTGAAGGAGCATTTGCTTCGGCGGGCAGATTTGCTAAAGCTAGTGCTGGTGCTTTCGAGGTTCCTGCCGGATCTGGAGCTGCGGCCGTTGCTGTGGGGTCAGTGTCACCCTGCGCAGGTCAGTTATGGAGGGTAGGTGAAAGAGGAAGATATCTGCAAACCTCGACGAAGGGTTTCTCAGAGGACATAGCAGTAAGTAGAAGTTGTGGATGGATGGATGGATGAATGGATGGATGGATGGATGGATGGATGGAGATTGCGTTATTGGTGGTTGGGGCGAGATTAAGTATTGGGGCACTGACGACACAATGACAACGACAATAGTTCCAACACCACAACTCAGAGGGAAAGTAAGATACAGGGATACAGAGAGAACGAGAAAATTAATTACATAGACTACCCGCGATACAAATCTCCCCGTTCTGCCTTGTAGTTTGGAGCTTTGTTGTCACGCAAAGGGTCCAAACACTACAAGTAGTTACCCGCTCGACAACCCCCCGAAACTTTCATCTGCGAGACATTCGAATAAACTGCGTACATATGCCTCCCAGGATACCAATCACCGCCGTCCTACGGTCTCGCTATGTTCCTCGGATGGCCACTCCCTCTTTCCTTGCAGGCCAGGCTCAGTTCTCCACTTCCGCATCCAATGCATTTGGCCTCCGCCCCAAACGCGTTTCCTCCTCCGGCTCTCCCGTACTCCTCGAGGCCTCTCGTGCTGCTGCTCTAGCCCGTCGGCAGCTCCCCAAAAGAACTGGTGCTCTGGCCTATAAGACTGGCATGACGGCCATCTACAATCCAGACGGTGTGCGGATTCCATGTACTGTCCTCCAGCTCGACCGAGTACAAGTTACGGCTGTCAAGGATCGGCAGGTACACGGCTACTGGGCGGTGCAAGTAGGACTTGGCTGGCGAAACCCCAAAAATGTCACCAGACCCATGCTTGGTCACTATGAAAATTGTGGTGTTGCACCAAAGAAACTGCTACGTGAATTTAGGGTTGCGGATCAGAGTGGGCTGGTGGCTCCCGGAACCCAGATTACGGCAGATCATTTCTCGGTGGGACAGTTTGTAGATGTTCGGGCCAATTCCAAGGGAAAAGGATTTGCGGGAGTGTGTCTCTTCCTCCCTACACTCCGTTGCACTATTTGGTTGCTGTGAGTAGTAGCGTCTGACGGCATTGTAGGGAATGAAACGTTGGGGATGGAGTGGCCAGCCAGCGTCTCATGGTAACTCTTTGACGCATAGAGCTATGGGCTCAGCAGGTCAGTCGCAGGGTGGTGGTTCTCGAGTATTGCCCGGGAAACGTATGGCTGGTCGGATGGGCGGAAACCAACATACTGTGCAGAACTTAAAAGTTCTCCAGGTTCAACCTGAGTTAGGGGTCGTGGTTGTCAGCGGTATGCATTTTCTTGTACAAGTCCGGCTTTTTGATGAAGGACCATGACTGACAATCGTTTAGGGTGCGTCAGCGGACCAAAAGGATGTGTTGTCGAGCTACAGGATGCGATCAAGAAGCCAATGCCCGCAGTATGACCGACAAGAATCTTGTATAATATCTGTAATACCTACCACTTTGTCATTATCGATCATGTAGGAAGAAGTTGGTATCATTCGTGGTAGCGGCTCATGGTCACTCTAATGTTAGAATCTAGACAGGTATGCAGACGGCGAGAGCGAGCGATTTCTATATAAGTATGTATATATTTAGTCAGTTGAGAAGAGCCCTAAAGTTCTGTACTAGCCAGAATGATTCAGACATCTTCTCATGCCGACAATCATTGAGAGCACTTTCGTACAAATAACTAGCAAATCGGAAATCTGATCTACAAAAATAGCTGCATTTCATCATAAAATAAATGATAGACAAAGTATAAAGTTTGATTGTTGTATCTGAATCGGGACACGAAGAAGTCTACGCTTTCATTCCCTAGCTGACCTAAACCCCAATCACACTAAGATACAGAATTCCAATTACTAGCAATATCGCCACCGTTTCAAATGTGCCTCTTATAGTTCCACATCATCCATTTCGCTGGGCTTGATTAATCCACCCACTCGAGCTGCCTTTTCCCGTTCGGCCTTTCGCGCCTCTTCGGCGGCGATCTCACGGTCTTCGGCAAACAACTCCGCATTGTCCCCCGCAGAAAACTCCTTCAGTTGAATCAAGAAGTCACGCAAGTTTAGCTTGAACTTGGGCAAGTCATTCTTCAATGCAAAGAGTCCATCAACAAAGTTCTTGACTTGGTTCCTGCGTGACCCAACTGTTAGTGGTGGTTATGGGCTGGACTCATGAAGACTTACGGCTGGAGATGCGAAAAGGCATTTGTTAACAGCTGGGCAACGTAGTCCCTAAGGAACTGTGAGTTGCTTGTTCCAGGCGGTGCCTGACCAGGAGTGTAGAGTGGCGCCTCGACCTTCCCTGAATCTACAAAGTAGAACATCCGGGATAGTAACAAGGCCTGCAGTTTGAAGCCTAGGTGCAAGTTAACCACAATTCGAGCTAAACATTAGACGAAAAAAACTGACCGGCTTTGTGGTCTGCGTCTGTCAAAACAAAGAAGATGTCCTGGAGAATTGGAATGAAAAATTGTTGGAAGAAAGCACCAGCGGTCTGTGCATCCGTATCGGAAATGTTGTTGATGAGTTCGATGCACATATTGAGACCAGCGGCTTCAACTTCGCGGTTATCATGCTTACTGGCCCACAGACAAGCATCAATGACAAACTTAAACTGCCTATTATCAAGCTTCAACAGTGCTGGGAAGCAGCTAAGATTAATGGCCCTAAGAAGCTTAAAGAATTCCACGCGATGTTCTGGGTACTCAGAGAAATCTTTGTTTATCATCTCAAGAGTGCATTCGAAGACGTTTTCCATGATAATCGGGATCTTATCTTGCATCAATCCTTGGAGCTTACTGATGATGGTCGACATCACATTTAAAACCTCAGCGTCTCGTGCATCAGGAACATTCCGGTTATAATCAACGAGGACAGCGTCTAGGAGAGGTGGCACGATGTTATTGTTCACCATCTCTAGATCGTCAGCTTTCTGGACGAAAATGTCAATCAATTTAAGGATTTCCTTCTTGACGGTTCGAAGTCCGCGGATTCGAGGCATTTTAGGAGCAATGGGACCCTCTTTGACGATGCCCTCAGAGACCATCTGGCTAACTGCGCGGTACATCGAAAGCATGTCCATATAGATGCGACAAATTTGCGGGTAAAAGTAGCTGCCGACTGAGGTACAAGCCGATACGTTTGTTTTCATAACGTTTCCAATTATCTTCACCGTTTCAGTATTCTCAAGTATGCTAGGATCTTGCGCCGCTTGTCGTATGATTGCATCCCACTAGTACACATCGTCAGTATCGCATATGCATAAATAGTAGTAGAAGACTCAAGGGCAAACGAACAGCTTGATTGGGAAGGAGCATCAAATCATGTATCAACCTTTCTTGGATTGAAGTCTGGCCCTGAGCATTGATCATGTATCCGCACGCTTCGTAAAAGGTGTGGACTTGTTGGGGAGAAAGGTCGCATGTTATACGTTGCATATTCCGCACAATTTCATCGATAAAGGCCTCAGTCTCTCCTGGCTGAGGTGCGACAAAGTGCCGCCTACACTTCTGGGCGATCTTGATGAACGTATCGCAAGCCATGTCCTGGACACCTTTTAACTGTTAGTGATACTCGTCAAAAACGCAAGAGCTAATGAAAACCAACCCTCATGAGTCTCATGCATGAACTCAAATAGTTTGTTGACCACAGTCTTCAAGAACTTCCAGTGGGCCTTTAAAAACCGGGGATACTGTCCAACAATGTACATAATGTTGGAGGCGACCACAGCTTTATTGTCTTTTCCACGCTTCATTTCGGTCAATCCGAGGAGATCTTTGATGACAGTCACCAAAAACCGCTTTTCTGTCTCCTCGTTCATGGCGCCTGATATCGATCCAATTGCCCAACAAAGCGTATTGCAGTTGGCCCACGACCACTCTGAACCATCTACCTGCTTTGCAAGCTTTTCAGACATGATGTTTTCAGTATCAATGACGTCCAAATGTGTGAGGTAGACAAGACATTCTCTTGTAGCCTTGTACAGCTGGATGGTATCGCTCTCCTTCACAAACTCGCGAACAATTTCGCCCTCATCGTTTTCGACAATCAGGACCTGATTCGCTTAGCAGATATTCACAATTTGAGACCATTCATTGTCTCACCTCTTCGGGTTTAACCATCCTCTCGATCATGACCTGACGGAGGTTGGAAAGTACATCAGTGTATAAATGCTTCCTCAGCGGAAAATTGGCATGCATGCTGGGATGCACTGCACCACCACCACCCGCAATGCCACCCGGAATCATCTGTCCCATACTGAGCAACGGATTCATATCTGTTATAGGAAGTGATTGCATTTCTTCGAATAATTCCTGAACTAATTTGTTCCAATACTCCAGACAGATTTTGAATATCTCGCGATCCTCAATTTGCGATATCCGAATCAGATAGAAATGTGCATGAGTAAGGAAATCCTTGTTCGGAAGTTTCTCGATAAGCTGTAGCAACGATGTCAATTGATGTCCAAGAGGATTGTGGGTTTACCATCACCTTAACGTGGGGTGTAAAGAAATTGCAAAGAAACAATGCTAAGTTCTGAATGAACTCTTGATCCCTGCTGTTGCTGGTGTGATATATAGATCTGAGATCGGTTGTGAGAGGTATTATGTTTGAAACGCTCGTCATGACGGTTGTAAACATTTCAACAAGCTTGTCGTCATACTGGTACTGTTTAACTTGAAGTCCTCCGATTTCAGTGAGACACTTCATCGTTACGTTCCTGAATTCCGGCTGTTCTAGAAATCGTGTGCGAAGAGTTTCAATGATTGCAGTCTCGAAGATATAGCCCAACGGGATCCAGTTAAGAAATCGTAACAGAGTCTCAAGCGTAGCCTTCGCTAGACTAGGCTGCTCAGCTTGAGAGAGCACTTCTGAACACAGCTGGAATATCGACGAAAACTCCTGGCACATTGTTGTTTTCAGGTTTTTGATTTTGGCCTGTGTCATTTGCTCAGCCGAGAAGTCGAACACCTCTTCCGAAAGCAGGCGAAGAATCGCCATGTTATTTTCACAAATAGAGAGGTTCGTTCGACAAGAGCTTATGATTTCGTTGATAAAATCTGGCCAGTCGTGTGGCCAATCTTGCTTGAGGATAGAAACAAGAACAAGGTTTAATTTGTTAATGAGAAGGCGCTGTTGATGTAGACTCTCGGGGGTAGCAGAAGCTTGGATGATGAACCCAACAACGAAATTCCGTATGCCTATGAAGTGTGAGATATCATGCTTCTGTTTGCGCTGGTCTATGTAGTACAGCCTACCTTGTCGCTGTTCTTTAGGGAGCACTTTCCATCGCGTTTGAATCACATTGTCTAGAACCTGCAAACCCAAAACTAAAGCACGGTTAGCATTGAGGAAATGTGAAAATATCTGGGGTCATTGTACATTTGGTCTGCGGATAGTTGGCGTTTTCCAGGATCTTATCGACGAGGATCCAAGAGTCAGGATTTTCTCGGAACTATAGATGTAAGCGTCCTCACAACTGCCAATGAGAGCTTCGGATAGCGTACCTGGTTCAAGATTTGCTGGGCTGTTTTTTGCTACACGCATAGAGTTATCAGCAGATGCTCTGGAAAAGAGCGGATATAGGCTGCGCTATACCTCCGCCCCGCGGCCTTCATAAAACTCTCGGACATGCCTGTCCAACTCATCAATAGACAACCCGGCCATGCGTACTGCTGTAAAGTTTCCGCTGAAATGTGTCGGACTAAGTAAGGTCAAAATATCACGAGGCTAGAGGCCAGCCGTCGGGTCTGTTGCGTTTGTTGATAAGACAACGCGGGGTATCGATGGCGGGGTATGGAAATGGAACTGAAGAGAAGCGTGCAAAAGTGACCGTCCTGTCGTTATTATTATTGTAGCGATGATAGTGTGGCGAGTTTATGTGAGTTAGAAGGCAACTTGAAGTGATGAGTTGAGGTGTCGTCGCGTAGTTGAAGGTATGACAGATGGGAGGCGTAAATGCTGGAGGGGTCGAGAGATAGACGTGAGGAATGGAGCCGCATGATGAAGTTACCCGCTCGAGTACATAAGTCAACGTGCTTAACATTGAACTTGCAGGAAATCAGCTGATTGCTACAATGAATGGCGTATCTAGTAAGCTCAAGACGAAGAGTTTGAGCATTAAACATCATTTCATTTCACTTCTCATGTTAAAAAGTTAGAGTGCGCTTAATCATTGCCCAATGAATAGAGTACTGATACGCAAGTACCCGATGTTTGGTAGTTTCTGTTTTCATCTCAAAAGACGGTACAGCATGTTTGTTTCGGGTCGCCTACGGAGATATCTACTCTTAATACTTCCTCATACCGAGTATTCCAGGGATATCTATTGACCCGGTGCGCAATTTCCCAAGAAAGACTTCTTGGGCGTGAATGACCGCAGGTTCCAGATGGGGCTTGTACTTCATTTTGGATTTTAAGGGGCAACTTTGGTGTGATTGGTCCGCAGCAACAAGATGGGACTTTGACTGGGGTTTTGGTAACTTTCTATCCTTGATTGGGACAGGCGTTACGCTTCACATCCTAGTTAGACACCAATCCCTCTCCTGACATGCTGCAGGCCACGGCTACTTGTGCAGACTCGGACTCAACATCTTGGTCGTTCCTTTCCTTTCCCTGTCCTACTTTACTTGTTCATTCATTCATTCATCCTTCCTCTCCCTCTCCCACCATCTCATCCATCTGTCAACTTTCCCCTGTGGGCTTCATCCGATTGTCTCGGCTGCGTCCAGGCCAGTAGAGATATATCAGTCACTCTTTGAAGTACCATTCTGCCAACCTCGAGATCCGTCTCCAGTCACTCTTTCATTGGCCTGCATCTTTCGATTTTGTTTTTAAATATTTTGCTTAAAGATACCCTCGTACGCTTGATAACCTCATTCGATTAATTTTTACAACTTCTCTCTGCATTGACACAGCGTCAGCTATCGACACGGATTTGGAGCTCTTATATTGAAGCCCTTCCAACAGCAACGACATCCAGTGGACAATATCTAACTTTCGATCCGTTTCCTTCGTGGCCCTTCCTCAAATCTGTAGGTTTCATGATATTGGGCCTCCCGACCTCATCCCGGAACTCAAGTCGATGCCATCGAAGTTGTCTTGGCTAAGTATCTTCAGCTAGCTCGATCACATTCGATGTCTCGGCATGTACACGCTGTTCGGTGGCATCACCATCGTCTGGCGCGTCGAGGTGCGGTTGGGACTCCTGTAGCTGTGGAAGACTGGAACCCTAGCCGTGTTCGACCACGTGATGCGCCTACGGATTCATGTAAACCAGGAGATACTTCAGCAGCCTGTGAATTGCCGGCAGGGGCCTCTAGCAAATTGCCCATGATTTTAGGCGCGCTGTAAGTCACGTTCAATTGAACTTCACGCGTGTGTACATTGCTAATGGGTAGTAACTAGCTTTCCCATATTGGCGGCGGCTGTTGTTCTATTCTGTTTGCACCGCCGACACATGCGTAGGCTCAGGCTGGAAGATGCCACGGACAAAACCAAGAGCATGGATTTTGGCATGGACATCGGACCCGCACATACGTCAAGAATGGCCGCGCTTAGCGCAGAGAAGGCTGACAGTCGTAGTCGCCGACAGATGTCTATGGATATGGATATTGTTGCATCGCCATACCTTTTGCCAACTGCCGTCAATGGTTCCCATGATAGCTTGGCCCGTACAGTTCACAGTGTTGACGATCGTTACGGCCGTCCTGTCGGACCCTTGTCACCATCCACACATTTGCCTCGAAGACGAGATTCATCTATTTATACACGCTCCATCCTACCTGATGACAGTCCGGATGGTTCGCGTTCTAATATGGAAGCTGGCTTACTTGATGGAGCTCAACGAATGCCAACATCTACTCCACCTCCACCTCGATCTGCATCTCTTGCGCAATCATCAGCACCCATTCCTCAGATCAACCTGCCAATGCCTCCCCGTGCGAAATCGCCTACCTTAAATGAGGTGTCAGCTCATACGCGAGAAGCGTTCGAAAGACATTCTCAAGAACCGGCTCCCCCATCATTGAACGGTGGAAATGGCATGCCGACTACTTTGCAAGCGAGGGATCCCACGCCTCCGCCGCGCAGCGAATCGCATTTTGCCGATCCAGTCATTAACCTACCACCGTCCGACCACTCCGATGCTTATCTCAGTCACAGGATTTCTAGTGAATATGGAGAAGGGATTCAATTTAGATTTTCTAACGCTTCTGTTGATGAGGACAAAGCACACAAACCTTTGAAGCAACAGCAGTTAGATAATCGGAAGAGTTTAGCACCAGTTGCCTTAGACACTCGTAGACTCTCGATGGGCTTTCGTCCTTTACCTCCGGACGGAAATCCAGATGATACTGCTGAGGAAAGGGCAATGCGCATCAGGTCCTTTTATAAGGAATATTTCTCTTCCGATGAAGCCCCCCCACCTATCCCGCAACCACCCGCGCAATATCACGATGGGTATTCCCAGGAATATTCCGTGGGCTTCGATGACCATACTGTCTTCGATTCCGAAACTGGCCGCTTCATTGTACCCGGTGCCGACTTGAAACCATTCGCTGAACCTCCGACCCGTCGTGCTATGACGCCTCCTCCGAGGATGCCCCCTCGTTTCATGGGACCTGGTCCGGGCCCGCGCTCCCATGCTGGGTCAAGTGCCGGAGGTCGTTTCTTGCCTCCGGATGCTCGCAGCTATTCTTCGGCCAGTGGACGAATGCCTGGCCGCACACAACCGAGACGACCCATGGAGCCACCCAAGCCCCTTAATCTCCTACCTACACCCGCAATGATCAGCGAGGACGCGTTTACTTCACCACATATGTTTGCGCCTCCGGTCCGGATCAACCGTGACGAGTCAGACTCCTCCAGCCTCCGTGGGGGTGTACGCCCGTACTCACCTTCAGTTTCTCCTCACGTACCACTTGCCTCAGCCTTTGACGATTTGGCTGTGATGCCTAGCCCTCATATGCTACGGAAATCCTCCACTTTCACTGCCCTGGATTTTGCTCCTCCACGAAAATTCAAGAATGAAGGTGGTGAAATGAGCGATGCCGGCAGTATTCGAAGCAACCGGAGTGGAACATCGGCACTTCAGGTGCAAAATATACGCAATGGCGCGTACCGAGTGTCACGTATCCCTACCGACGTGGTCCCCTTGAAAGATGATATGACTGCTGGGTTGAAACCTACATGGGATCTCGGTTATGGGAAGAGCAGTTAGAAAATAAACCTTGCTTATGTGTTTCCTTTGTAGGAGTAGAGGTTCAACGCTGATTGTACACCATTTCCTCCTGTCAATATCCTTATTTTGGGAATTACGATGCGTTAGTTAGAGATTCAAAGGTTTCCTTAATATCAGTCGGCGTACTATTGTGAAGCGGTGCATCTTCAACATATTGCTCTGGTTTTTTTATTGTCGCTTTCTCCGTTGTACTTAAATCTCGTTGTATTTGTCTTTACCTTGGAGCGTATCGGGTGGTGTTTGTCCATGTGTGGATTCTATATTGTTGAATGTAAGTAAATACTGAATGCACCAAGTATTCCTCCTGTACACCTTTCTCAATTGCACTGTTATATAAGGAAGAACTATATCAAAATGCACGAACGAAAGTGTCAATAACGCAGTCGAGCAAATGAGAAGATTCTATCCCTTGGATCGTAACTTTCGATTACCGGACCGTTTGGGCCATGGCAACAGGCTCCCCCCACCCTAAAACCATGGTGATGCAACTAAAATATAGAATGATGACCTGAGACTTTGTCAAGCTATTTAATTGTATTATAGGTGTATTCTGGCAAGTTCTAGGGAAGCTGCCACACTGGGGGAGTAATAAATACAACTGCTCTTGTAGGGGTATAGTTCTCAGATTTGTACTTCAAAAATCCTGAAATGTCAACCAGAATACTGCAACAGTGGGACCCCAACACCTCCTACCAGCTTGTATCTCTTGAAGAGGATGGAGAAGCCACTGCTGGTAAACTTCCCTGATCAATAATATCTAAGAAAAACAGAAAATCGAAAAAACAGCGAATCACAAAAAATCACTCACTCACCCCTGCCCACCCCCAAATCCAGTTCCCTGCACCTCACATCTTTCAGGACCCTCCCACCTTCCACCCTATCATTCCAAGATATCACCCACACACTGCTTACAATATCCTGCAATCCAAAATCTGTTATCAGCATACAGTAGAACTAGTGTTAGCAACAGGTCCGGGTAACTCACCAGCAGTTACGGTTCGGACCGCGAAAACGGTTTGGTTCAGATTCAGAACCGTCGAAAAACCCGATCCGCTGCGTTTGGACAGGCCAAACCCGGACCCATACCCATCAACCTGGGGGTTTTGCCGGGTTTGGCTAGACCCGTCAGTTCCAATCTCCGGCTCAATTTGTCGGGTTTTTCTATTTATGGTTGCATTTAGATATCCTACTGCAAATCACAAAATATTGACGTTGGTATGCCATTGTCCTTTTCGGATGAATCGGCTGCCTTTATAACTAAAAACAAGAGAGACATGCTGCCTGCCCCATCCTGGACATGATAGTTAACGGCATGTCAATGATTTTTGCTCTTGCATTATGGGTAATCTAGGTGGTGATTGGTTGCAGACGATCATAAATGACATATTGGTTGTATTTCAACGCAAAAGAGAAAGTGACACACTCACTGCCCCATTCTGAAAATGAGCATCAACGCAGCGTCAACGATTTTTAGTTTTGTAAATCAGGTAATTGAAAAGTGATTTGTTCTTTGTTATGGATAAGCATTGTATTGGCCGCCTTTAAAGGCCAAAGAGAAAGCGACATGCTCCCTGCGCGGTCATGAAAATGAGCGTCAACGGAGCGTCAATGATTTTTGGCCTTGCATGATGGTTAATCAAAGCGCGAGATGGCTGCTAATGACTACATATGGAGTTTTGACTGGTTTTATAGGCTAAAACGTTCAGGATCACTGAGTTGCAGCATTGAAAATGAACCAAGTTGTCATTGTCCGGGAGGCTGTCCCGTGACCATCTCTTGCTTATCAGCCTATAAAGGCTGCCAAAACCTTGTTTATAGATGTCTGCGATCATTTAACACCAAGATTACCCAAGATTCAAGACCAAAAATCATTGTCGCTCTGTTGACGCTCATTGTCAAGATGGGGCAGGGAGAGTGTAGCATTCCCTTTTGCCTATAAAGGCAGCCAATATGATGATTATAGATGACAATGACTAATTCACATTTTGATAACCTGACTTACAGGACGAAAAATCGTTGATGCTCCGTTGACGCTCATTTTGCCACAGGCGTATTCACATTATGCAACCATTCACTTTGGCATAGAACATCAATAACTGTGTTTTGGCAGTCATTCTATCCTCTTCATGTATGTTTTCCTTTATCACTACATTGTTCTTTAATTGTGCATATAAATATATCCTTTAAAATCTACTTTAAAGTGTCCGCTAATTGTAGACAATGATAATACTCAAAAATCCTGTTCCTTTGAATCAATCCTTGCCTTCACTGTCTAATTCGCTCAAAAGGCTGCACTCGTCTTCAAAATCAATATCGGTGGTATTTCCACACAGCAGATAGTGCATTCAGCAAATCTGGAATAAAATCTTTATCGTGCTTGCTATTCATGGCATATGCATTGTGATTGAAAAATTGAGTGTTGGGAAGCGGAGAATGTATATACACAGACATGGATGGCATACCTTCAATTTCATAACTTTTATGTCCGTCAGTGTCACATGGTGGCGCAGGTGGTGTTCCGGGCGGAGGTGCTGCCAGTTCTGGTGGAGGTGCACCAGTTCCTTTGCACCTCCGGCGCGTCTGCGAATCCTTTGCTGTACCATTTTGGCATGGAAGGCAGCTGTCCATATGATTTTTATAAACCATTGCTGGGAGTCTTTCTATCGCAGCCTTCACCTTTTTATACCCAGGAAACTCAACTCCTCGCTTCTTCTCTTCTCGGACTTTGACGCGAGGTTTCTCAATTAGTTGTTGCATTTCCTCTATTGTGGCGTGTGAAAACCCTCCTTTGGCCATTTTGGACATATTCAAGGCAAGGCGCATGTCGGACTGTTCTAGCTGTACCCGCCCTCCTTGCCTCGCCATAATAGCAGACATGTTGAAAACCTACAAGAAATTATTCGCTGCTTCAAAAAGGAAGATTCGGCTATTACCTCAACCATATACGACGCTGTAGCCTCCTCTAGAGTCTTTAAAGCCTGATTTGTCCACTCCCACAGACCTTTATCACGAAATTCGTCCGCGAAAATCCCAGAGCTGACGACATCATGATGTTTGATTTCACGGACTGTGCGGACAAATACCTTCGTCGACCAAGGAGGTTTGCCATTGCGGGCAGCGATAAATTGGTCATGGAGCTCTCTACGTACCCCAGCTGTCCATTTTATTGTTAATTGACCGCCTTCTACATAGATATGGAGCTATTCACATCCGATCGCATGCTGCTTCATAATATTCCTGCATTTCGTTTTACGTACTTTTTTTAAATGTGCGTCCTGGGCCATATTTCGGTGGCTGCAATTGCAGTGTAGCGGTGGAGTAACTTGTGTCTGCGTTGCTGCTGTGTCTCAGCCAGGGGTGTATTCGATGAAGTGCCTGTCGTTCGGCTCGATTTGATTTCAATCACACTGGGCTGAAGTGTTTGTGGAGCTATTACTTGCTGTTGTGGAAAAGGTGAGGAAGATGATAACGAAAAGTGGAAAGTCCTGAGGAATATATAGTAAGCTACAAGTCACAATGGAATGAATGACAGTCAACTTGCATGTTTTACTCAAGTTTTATCCTGCTGTATATAGCCGCAAGTTGCAGGTGATTCCAGCGGTCCCGCCATTTGCAGTAAGTCGGTCCGATGGTGCTTGTTTGTGCGTTTGCAGCGATACATTGAAGCGAGCGACAGCTGATATCTCATGTTTGATAGATATAAAAAGGAAATTCTTTGATGGAAACAACGTCTGGTGAAGTTTGTCTCAACACATCGCCGGGATCTTACGCGAAACACACGCTAACTATCAAGTGATGACGTACTGTTAACGTTACTATTCCGAATGAAATCACTGTCAAAACGCAGATTTTGCTTTGTTCGAGTTGATCAAACATACAAACCTTGACATAACAGACTCAGATTGCCTCCATGTGGTCCATATCTTGCAATATCCAACATCTCACCCAACAACAACGTCAATACACAATACAATGGTCAAAGCTCCGAAAAAGAACTTTACTCCACTTCCGGCAGACAAATATGGTAAATCGACAAAGCAGTCCACATGTTGACGTCATGAAGCGAAAGAAGGCCAGAGAGGCTTCGAGGCAGAAAGGGTCTGAGGGTTGGGAGCAATGCGCAGCTTACGAACTAAAAAGAAGCTTTCAGTGGAGAAAAGACAGGAAACACACTTTTTAAGCAATGAAGAGAAAGAGAAATGGATTGAGGATTATGTGGAGAGAGAAACTGCTGTGGCAAGAAAGTGAGTTCAAGATGCAGAGACAGTGATTATGTAAAAGCTGAAAGATATGACTACTGCTGAAAGCACAGGGGCGACAACCAGAAAGCACGAAACAACGTTTGAAGAGATGTTGAATGCTATCGGAGACAGTTTGAGCAATCTTGCAAGTTCCGAAGATGAGCAGGATGGGGAAGACGAGGAAGATGATGAAGAAGATACAGGGCTCAGCAAGCTGAGTGATGATGATGAACCATGCTGGGTGATGGGCACAATCTCCAAAACAGTACAGCACCACATGGAGAGTTTCTGGCAGAAGCAGATGAGGCTTGACGAATTGACCCAACCGGGATGGAGGGACGCAGCCAACTACTCCCATGATAGAGATATAAAGTATGGGACTGCCGAATTGAAGGTTCTGGCGGTTGTCAAGGACCAAATAGACACGACTGCAGCCACACCATCCCGACAACATTTGGAGAGCATAAGCAGACTGTTGAAATCGTCCGTGGACAATCACAAATGCCGGCAGTGACTTCTCGCCCAGGAAGTAGTCAAATGAGGCTGGGTTCGGAGAAACCCCAGTTACACCAATTCATACCGGTTTGTTTGCCCGACATGGCGCCCAATTCGACACTGATTCAGGATGCAAAGCCTGTTGATCCCGTAATCTTTTACCCCTGCATAAAGCATCCCTAGTTAATTACCATATAGAAATCGGATACGGACGAAGATATGATGAGGGCTCCCATGGCACCGGAGGTAGAGATAGCCAAATATTTAATTTGGAGTACCTATCACTTGTAAAAGCTAATTGTGTACCTACTTTGCTACGTGTCAGCTTTATCTTGATTTTAGTGACCAAATTGTGAGACAGGATATTTCATCAGTGTGTGTGCAAGGGTTGTACGGGCCATGCCAAAGTTCTAGACTCCAAATCTGGTTGATAGACGGCCAGGAAACTTGATATTGGCTTGCTTGTTAAGGTTACATTAGAAAGCAAAACCTAAAATAGAGACAAAATTTACTGACAAAATTTAAGTCAGCGATGTCATACAAGTCATAGAACGGGAGGTCAGTGCGCAGTCTGAACCCCGATCAATGGCAGCCGTCATACTGCATTACTCCATACAGCTAACTGCATAACTCTGCACTCAGACCTGCTGCACATGGTTGAGAATTTGGAAATTGCTTATGGTACATCATGGAAATCGAGGAAAACGAGCAGGAAAATGACAGGTCAGGAAATCGGACTCTCTATGTCTAAAATTAGTAGATGGATCTGTACGCCAGAATCTACCGGCTGACAGTGCCAAAACGCGACAGAGCTACAGCATTTATCGGACTGAAGATGTGAGTAGTCGTGGCTCAGAAACTGAAAGGCCTCGATGCTTTTGGATGCAAATGATTATACCTTGAAACGGTATATTGGCAGTCAAAATTGACAGTATGAATTTTAAGCAAAATGATTGCACACCCATTTACTGTTAGTATGTCTCTAAGGTGAGTGTCAATAGAGTGTCAACGATTTTAGTTTCATCATTTCGGCAATCAAAGGGTTGCATAGTCACATCAATTCAAAGAGGAGTTATTGGCCGGCTTTGGATGTAAAAAGGCAAGGGATATGCTTGTTGCCGCAGCCTAGAAATGAGCGTCAACGGAGCATCATCGATTTCTGGTCTTGCATCTTGGATAATCACTGGGCTGTGCACCAGCATTAGGCCACAATCACAGTATTGGCCCCCTTTATGGGCAAAAAGGCCAGCGACGATATCGCTACCACCTCCTAAAAATGAGCGTCAACAGAGCGTCAACAATTTTTGGTTTTGCATTTTGGATAATTCATGGGCCGTGCAATGGCATACTCCCATAATCATATTATTGGCCGCCTTTATAGGCCAAAATGCTGGTGACGATATTGCTACTACGTCCTAAAAATAAGTGTCAATGGAGCGTCAACGATTTTTGGGCTTGTATCTTGGATAATCAGACAGCAATGCAACGGCATTGACCCATAATCGTAGAATCAGCTGCCTTTAGGCGCACAAATGCTAGTGATGATATCGCAACCGTCTCATCTTTGTATGTCCTTGTATTCAACTTCAGAAATATGCCTGTGATGTCTCACAGGTCTGACTTGTTTCTTGCTTGTAGCTCTAAAGTCAATATTTAAGAACCAGCGTTTTACCTGACAATAAGATATCTTTCGACAGTTACTCAGATGGAATTACTCAGAGTTCAATTTTCTACCACAATGTCAGATGCAAAATCTTTAAATACCTCGTTGCTAGAGGTTATGATATCTTACAAAAATGAATGTGTCTTTATTTGTGATTTAACCGACCATACTGTACAAATCATCTTCGATGCTTGGTGGGCTTCAATGAATGTAAGATCAAAGCAGCCTATTGCTTGGAATAATTCTAGACATGCACCTTTGTGGCGATTCTATTTACACTGCAGAATTGAGGAGACCGGCAGCCCTGGCATCATATGTATCGTTTGTCATCAAGTTCTTTGCTATCTGTCAGAACATGGGACTAGCTCAATGGGTAAACACTTGCAGGTAAAAGTGTACATTGCAAAGTTAAACGAATTAACAGTGACAGAAGTAACCGAATTGACTAGTTTAATGGTCTATGAAACAGCTTTGGCCATACTCAAGAGGCAAGGAAGTCCAGGTATTCCATTTGTAAGTTCGCAACGGAAATTCAAATTTTGTATTTAGGTTTTAAGTATACTTACTGAATTCACAGGCAAAACGCTCTAAACTGGCAGCAAAAAACTTTCAAACTGCCGAATTTCACCAAGATACCTGGAATCGCCACCTCATGTTAGGATTTGTTTCGGCTCATACTCCATGGAAAGCGATATCAAACCTTGAGCTATGATGTTCATTGAATGCATTACGAAGAGAGTTGGTGTTACTGTCAGCCAGCACCCTGAGCATTATTTGCCGGAGGGAATACGCACTGACTGTGGATGCAATTAAAAAGCAATTGCCATCAAGAAACAAAGTTATTTTAGCTTTAGACGGATGGACATCGATGAACAAATTAGCAATAACATTGGTTATTGCCTATTATATGGATCGAAATTGAGCATGGCGGGAAGTACAACTGGCATTTGATGAGGTTGATAGCCCATTCTTTTCACATTTCGAAAGCTCATTAAGAATTACAGGTCAAGGGTCAATATATGGGAGCACGGCTAGCTGGACATTTGAAGGAAGTTCTTGATTGTTTTGAGCTGACTGACGGCCGTTTACTTGGAATTACAACCGATAACGCTTCCTGAAATTACTCCATGACTCACAAATAAGAAACTACCCTTGAGGCCTCCGGAATTGAGTGGCCTGCATTGAGAAACCACATACCATGCATGGCACACGTCATTCAGCTTGCTCTGGGTGAATTCATGAACAGTCTGGGTGTAAAATGCCGCACCAAGTCTTGGGAAGCCCATGAGCGCGCTCAGCAATTTGGAGAGAATGAAAGGACAGACATTGGGAAGAGTCAAAGACTTCGAAAAGAGGGCAATGCTAGAATCAATAAGGTGTTGGCCATGAGATCAGGTTTAGCAAAGATAATTGAAAAAGTATGTATTTCAACATATTTTGAAAGTGCTGAAACTGACCTTTATATAGCAGAGAATGCTTGCTGTATTGATTACACTGACACCTGGTCGTCAAAACAAGTTTATTGACTGTCAAAAAGCCAAAGTCCGGATCGCAGTAGTACTCATTATGGATGTGAAGACACGTTGGAACATGACACAGGAGTTGCTCGAGCGCGTTTACTGATTACGTGAATTCACATGCGAGTGGCTTAACAACCCAAAATACAGCAATTACTGGCCACTCTTCACAACACAGAATGAGTGGACTATTGTCAAGCCTGTCATGGAGGTTTTACGGCCATGCTGGTACTGGACCCTGTGGATGTCGAAACAGCATACTGTTACTCTGCATTATGTCATCACTGTTTACAATGATATGTTTAATCATATGAATGGCGTGATGCAAGCTTCGGCCAAGAAGAAGACACAATAGAAGGAAGACTTATTCTTTGCCGTGAAGTTTGTACAGCAGAAGCTGTCCAAATATTATACTGAAGTGACTCCAACGACTGGTCTGCTTCTTATTTCGGCTCATATCCTCGATTCTTTCCAGAAGTTGCGATCGTATAGGAAGTGGGATGAAGGGAATGGATATTAATCCTGAAGACGAGACTTCTAAACTACCCATTACCAGGAGGCCTTTCTTATGTATGTGGAGAACAAATACTGCGCTAAACATCGACGTTTGCCAGTCACTTAACCTGAAAGCATACCAAACAACAATCTCGTCTCCACCACAATGGCTTGTAGATCTGGTCACATTTCTTATGATCCCTATGATTTGACCAGCGATGATGAAGAATACTTAATGCCTAACAATGTTGCCGAAACGACACCCGGACAAAGCGATCGTGCCCTATGTCTATTGACAGCTGCAAGGATCTATTTGAATTAACCTCCTGAATTACCACAGAACTGGGGGCAAACTAATCTGAATCTTAATGATTACCACTCCGACCCAATGGAGATTAGTAGTACATTTTGGTTACCAGATATCACAAGCAGGTGGTGGCAGCAAGAAAAAACTCACTCAAAGTACACCGATCTCTCCAATGTGGCACATGATATATTCTCTATCATACCTCATGGTGTCGGAATGGAGGCCAGTTTTTCCCTTGGGCTAGATGTGATCAGGTGGAGGCAGTCACAAACCACAGGCGAGACCCTTCGGCAGCAGGTTGTAGTACATCAGCAAAATGTAAAATGGTTCGGAAGTCATAACTCAACGACTCAGCTTTTCTGAACAGCCACACCAATCCTTCCCGAAGATCCCAGAAGCTCCCGAAGAGGCTGAATGCAAAACGATGTGCTTCTCAGGTACTCTGAGAGTACTTTCAGGTGCTCCTGAATGCTTCTTGAAGTAGCGGAACAGAATAGAAGAATATTCTAAAGAGTAAGAAGTCATCTTCAGAATGCTATAAAATCATGCCGTTAAGTTGGTAAAATTTCGGAGCTGCTGGGACAACGGACACTCATCTCCAAGACGATTCCAGTGCACCTGGAGCCAGACTCTCCGGGAGTGATAATAGACAATGTCTATATGGAATAGTACAATTCGATAAACTATCTCACAGCTATACACCTGAATCAAGTATTCAAATCTAATTAATATACAGTCCAGTAGGTATCTAAATCACCATGATTATTTACAAGCCATACACTATCGATGCCGCCCGATGCAGCATTCTCCCGCACCAAATGCGCCGGCCCAACTATTGCTCCAACGTGTACAATATGCATCTTATTCGTTTGTTTGACAACCTGGATGAACCCGTCAACAGAATCAGCCCAACCATGAAGATCTTTGTACTTTGTTGGAATCACCACCGCATATTCTTGAGCTTGAGGATGTAATACCCATTGCTGAGTATTCTTGCACCTCTTGGAAAAGGTAGATATTGCTTTCCTGGCGGGCAGGCGGTTCTGAAATTGGAGGATCTGATTCGGTGGAGTCCAGCTGAAGTATAATACAGGAAAAGAAGGAATTTGTCCTTGGAAGGTGTTATCGAGGTCATTCTCTTCACTTTGTGTATACTGGGCCCAGATGTTATGAGCTTCAGGCATGATCCCTTGGTTGGCATTGGTATATTCTACCTTGCAATCAAGTCCCAGACGCTCAACAGAAGTCGGGTTGTGAAATGGTTGACGGTAATACAACAGCCCATTCTGGAGTTTAATAAATATACTGTCTATGAGTACATTCTGATCATATCCAAGCACGAGGCCACTAACTTCATGTCTCCAGTCCTCTTCAATTTGCGCCCAGAATAGCTGTCCAAAGTTGGGAATTCCGAAATCTTCTGATGCATCTCTGAGTGAGGTTAATTTGATACTTCTGCACACTCTGCGGACATGCGTTTCTCTCAAATGATATAGCTGCTGTGATACAGGGCGGATAATGGGCTTGTCCTGAAAGGTTGGGAGACGTGACAGATGGGCTCTGCGTGTACTTTGCCGTTTATCGGTAGCGGACAGTAGGTTGAAAACTTTTGCGGAGTCAATATTGTACCAGCCTTTGAGTGCAAGATGAGACAGTGTCTCCTCCATATAGTCAAGACCGGTACACCGGTCATTGTGCTTGAGCATCTGTCGGATGTAATTGACTTTGTTGCTTGATCGATATGCCTCTTTCACATTGGCGATATGTAGCCGTTCAGAAATATCAGCGGTAAAATTGTCACCGAAACCCATTCGCCGAATTGACTCTGATATATGGCTCACAAGATGCATCTTTGGATATCCGAAATGTATCACGTGCTGTTCAATGGTTTTCTGGAGCGCCTCAATGCCGATTATCTCCCGCCAAGCTTCAAACTCGATCAAGCGGATGGAGAATTCTGTCTTGAACTGCTCCTGTTCATTCGAGGTGATGCCATAAATCTCTCTCTCCAGCTGGTTAGTGACCCGCTCCATATAAGCCAAGCTCCAGGTCGTGGCTTCTGTTTCAGCATCGGATAGGCGGACCTGGAATTGCAGTCGCTTGTCGGCAGTGATGTTTGCTGCCCCGTAAGCCTCGTCTTCGGCGGCAGTTTTCATTAGGGCAAGGTCTTTGGTGAATTTGCTTCTGCGACCGGTTGCCTTGGTCCTGACTTCCTGCAATAGTTGTCGCTCATGACATTGGAATAATTTATCGAAAAGCTTGCGTTTAGCAGGTGTCACTTGTTGGATTTCGCGCTCCAATCACTCGATTGCCTTCTGACGCTCAGCATCTGACCAAGTAGTTGCCGCTTGTCGGGCTCCATTCAGGCACACCTGAAATTGGCTATGTTTTGTTGTGGAAACCTTTTCAGCCCCATACACAAGGGCCTTCATTGCAGCATGAATCATATGAATCTTTTGTTTGTGTACCTGATGGGATTCCGTTGCCAACAGGTCATCCACTTTGGCCTACGCAGACGTCGACATTTTCTGATCTCGAAAAATACCCTTCTTCTGGTAAAATCGCATGAGTGCATCATCTAGTGCTTTGAGGGATAGATCCGAGTGATTTTGTTGGCTAACAAGTAGAGAGAATTCACATAATGCCCACACTGCTTCCATCACCATTTTATCAGAGGCTTTTTCCGCCGCAGTTTTCCCATCATCTTTGGAGCAGTCAAGAATTGAAGCGCAATTCACTGCCAGTGTTCTGATCATTCCACGGATTTCTTTACCTTGCCAGGTGCTGCTTTTCAATGAATCGAATGGTTCAGTGAAGTGCTGGAGGCTGGAATATCGTGGCACCGATGTGAATCGATCGTCAAATTGATCCTTGAGATTTCTAGCTTTCAGGTATTTGAGCAGCCAGTGCAATAAGTCTTTAACTAAACCCAGGAGCAGCTGATGCAATTCATCAGGCTGCCAAAGCCGATAGACATTGCAGAGAGGGTATTGCAAGAACTGGTTGCAGATTGGGTGGACATTTAGAGTGTGAAGAGCAGCAAGATTATTGTCCTCCAGTAGCTCCAAGTAGATATGCTGGTCTCTTGAGTTATCGAGTGGTCGATAAGATGAATGCCCCATCGGCGCACCTTTAGGAATTTCACACATCGGGCATGAGCCATATGAGACTTGAGGAACCATGACTTGTTCCGGATAATCCCCGACCCAGGCAGCCAACAGAGGGTAACATTGTCGCTGGAATCCATCAGCACAATCCCATTTCAAGCCAGGGCCAGTGATGTCAAGATGCCTAAGTTGAGACAGCACAGTTCCAACCGCAGAATGCCATGCTTCGTCAATGTTTTTGGCACCATTTGGGGGACAGGCGATCAGCCCGACAAGAATCCAGGCGCCCTTCATAGGTGTCCGGCAGATATCTTTTCGAATATTGCCAATCGTGAGATACAGCGGCCAGGCATGTTGATCGCCCGAAAAATTGGTCAAGTGAGTCTTCTCGGATGCACATATGACTGGCACAATCGTCGCTCCGGTATGAAGTTGATTCTGTGTATCCCACCACCAATCGCCCGTGTTCAGCCCGCAGTAGATTCGACGACCCTCAGAGGCAGCGTGGCACACCGGTTCAAAATCAAGGTGCGTCTGAAATGGGAGATGTGCCAAAAGGAACTGGATACATTTGAAAATATCCCTGTAGTATAATGTTCCGAAGATATATGAATCATCTTCAATGCAACTATTATCGCCAAGCCCGAAATCGAGTTCTGAGAGGAGCTTTCGTAGGGCACCTGATGATTGGAATGATTCGATTTTGTAGTTGTCCAGTCCATGCCTGAGATGTTGATCAATCCAGGTTTTCGTTTGCTGGCTGAAGGACTGAGCCTGCTGAAAGTCGTGTGCGGACCGAAATGGATGCCATGGATTCTGTTGTTCTGAGTACTTGCGATGCTTGTTGTACAATCCAGTTGATATGCCATATGCTTTCCCTCCCACATTTTCCACTCCAACTACCTGCCTATGAGCCTTTGTCTTGGTTGGATCAGGGGTACAGGTGAGATCAGGCTGCTGAGGGTCTATAGATTCTTCATTGGGAGTATCTTCAGGTGGTGGTGCACCTGGTACGTTGTCTATGAGTAGATCATTAATTGACAGCTTGTTGATGGCCATTCAGGTGCATCTACTGTAGTCAAACCATGATGGCTCAGGGTGATCCCAGCCAGCAGGTGGTAGAATCCCGTTGGGTAATTACGCTTCATTCATCGATACTGGGTGATATTGTTGATAGTGAGCTTCCAGTCGGTTCTGGTTGCATGATTTCTTTTTGCAGATGAAGCATTTATCATGTTTCCGGCGAGTGTTGACTATATTTGAGAAACGCTCAGTGTTCTGATGAATCTCGATGATGCTTCAGGGGGTATGGTTTGTTGCTGGATTTGAGTCTCAAGGATATTTGTTTGAAAGCGAGCTAACTCTAACTCAGGTTAGAATATCACTTTCAAAGCCGCATCACACCCCACCAAATGTAGCGGAGGGGTAAAACAAAGTCACCTCACGAACAGTTTTCTTCACAAACTAGTATCAGGTGCTACTACAATCAGCCTTATCATATACTACGTCATTGCGGCATTGGGCAGATTATGTCTATGCTCGAGCCTCAAGCCACGGATAACATCAGCTTAATACAATGAATAGGTAAGTGTCCTAGCTAGCTGTATGCCTGCTCATCGAGAATTTGATAGGCTGGTAGGACGTTTTCGTCAGTAACGATTCTTGACCAGTAGGTGGATCCTGAGGAGACAACGAGGTTTGCACAAGGAGCTCAAAAGGAAGCTATCACTGTTGCTGCTCGAGTAACAGGCCTCATATTGAATGAAGTAGTATGTCGTACACACACATTTTGAGTACAAAATGTCTAGTCGTGCTAACCTTCCAACTGAATATAGTTCTTGTTAGGTTCCTGGAGATATCATGTCGTATCCTATCTATGACCTTTACCGTCATGAACGGAACAAAGGTGAGCTTCTATCCAAGATCCTAGTATATGAATTCGAGCATACAACAAAGAAAGGCAGGATGTGTGTGATTATGATTTCTTTTTCTCAGCCGGGTTTCATGGGATCGAAGGTGCAGTGAAACACCACAGTCCGTGACAAAGAAGATGGATATAAGAGGCCTTCATTCCGCCAAAGGTCACTGCTACCTCCAATATTCTGAACAATACTCCGCTTCGTTTGAAATCACCAATTGAATTGATTATTTGATTACCACCATCTTTTGTTCACATACGATGTCGACGAACGGATCTCCACCGAAGACAACCAATATGGTTCCAGCAGGTGAACTGTTTGGCTCACAACAACGCCGAGAGGACAATGTGGGAGCATCCGATAATAATGCGGGAAATACACAGAGTAAAGACACTCAATTCGGGCAACCCGCGAATCAATTTCATCCACCACCACCACCACCAGGGTATAGTTACCTGCCTTCGGTGGCACCATTTCCAGGCGCTCCCCAGTTCTACCACCCTGCACCATTCAACATGACACCAAGCTCACAATCAAGTTCAGCGGCAACCCAAGCATATCCGATTTATGGGCCATCGTGGCAAGGATACGATTTCCCCCAAGGAGGATATAGTGGACCTCAAATCTTCCCCCCTAAGCAATTTACAGGACAGGGGCCGTCATCTCCAGGCGCACCTCGAGTGCCTCCAGCACCGCCTCGAAACAATCCAGTCATTCGGCCGACCTCTTCCGCCTTCACTCCATACGGACAACTTCCCGGTGTACCTGGAAGACCCCCCATTAGCCTTCCAATGAAACAATTTCAGCCGGCAGCGGAATTGCGCAGGACAGATGTTGCAGGGATTGCGGACTTGTCCCCATTACCAGAGATTTCCTATGACAAATTCGATGCAGATTATGGGAGCGATGATTCGTTGGACATGGGTGGGGCTGAAGGCAAAGCCCCAATCAGCTTGAAGCAAACGGATTTCTCCTTGAAGCAATTTGCCAAAAGGATGGGGCAGCCTAACTTTAGTACGTTCAACAAGTGGAAGAAAGTATGGGTGGCTGGGTTTCTCGAGAAGAATCATCGGTCCATTATCCCGTGACAGAACCGTTTGAAACAGCTCAGAGATGGACCCCTGCACTGGGAGACAGCAGTTGCAGATTTTTTGGGGACTTTCGAGAAGTGGCTGCCTTTGGAAACTTTCGATAATGCCGAATGGATTTGGCGACAATCGGTGGAGATGTTTTTGAAGAAATGTGCAAGTGAGGTTCGGGAGGCGAGGAAGAAGGGGAGGTGAGGCAACAAGCGACTGGCGACCGATTTGGCAGAGCGTGCGGGCAAAAAAGCGAAAGGTAACCTCCCAGAGTTGCCAAATACAAATTTCATGGTTGTGATTCGTCGAGTGCCGAACGGCGACAATGACCAGACATCCAGCATGCAACTGCAAGCTTCATACACAGATGTGAGGCATTGGGAGGAGCTGATTGATTTCATCGAAAAAAATTGTAGCCCGAAAGAACCATACTGTCTCACTGCGTTATAAAAAGGCAACTTGACGCAGGAAGAATTGGATGAAGAGTATATGGGATTATACGCACCCGGGCAAATGATGAATGACCCTCTATATGGTCAGATATCATACAACAGGTCCCTTTCAAATGCCTTCAAGTTGAAACTGGGACACAATGTGAATCTATTTTTGGTAGAAATGAAGGCAGCGACAGGGAAGGAGATTGCAGAGCACGTAATGAAACCGGCCAAGATAATCCCCCCTAGTCTCTTTAAGGAAAGTTATGCCCACTGCTAATCAGTATACTTAGACTTCGGAGGGATCCAATGAAAATGAAAGAGTGGTGGATGAGGAGGCAGGTGGGAATGAGATTGATAGTATTAATGGAAGTTCTGATTGAGTGAATAGAATTGAGTATACATTATTGGGTCCAAATGCTTGTCTGTGAAGTACCTAACATCGCGATGGATTCCAGGAGCGCTGGAGTATGAGCCCATCTGCCCAGCTTACCTCGGAGCAAGTGAAAGAGATCATTGAGGACGAAAAGAAGATCAACAATGGAGCAAGAGAGGTTCAGGAGCAAGTGGAGGATGGCAAGGAGGTCCTCGATCCAGATTATTCCATTTTAGTATTGAGCACTGTTCTCAACACAATCAACAACAAATTTGAACATGAGTGTCTTGATGAGGTGGTCAGGCTGCTGAATGCCCGTCCTATTCGCCAATCAACAGAGGACCGTGTTCCAGGCCAGAAATATTCAATTCCAGGCCTGCCCGGAACTAAGTTTCTGGCGCACCAGGTTTGGGGCATCTGGTTCATTGTGCGGAGATGGGTTTGGGATGCTGACATGCCCGGAGCACTGGTGGCGGATGAAATGGGTCTTGGAAAGACTTTAACCTCGGTTGCAGCAGCTATGATTTGGAAATTGGTGACCGAGAAAGTTGTAATGGGGTTGCCACTGTTCATTTTATGGGGGAATACCATGGAAGAGTGGGTGATTTTGGCGCACAGTGACTTTCCCGGCATTGTAGGTGAAGAACGGGAGTGGTATCCGCTCCAGAGATTGAATTCTGTGCCTTGCTGCCTGTTGGAGATACAGACAACACCATCTCTCGGGGATCCAGCACTTATATAGGCCCATGAACCAATCTTGGTTGTCACAATTCCCGGAGTGGCAGAGACTTTTAAGACTGTCATCCATGAGATGACACATGGAACCGATTTCAAACTCGTCAACTTGTTGGTGGCCGAAAATGCGAATCTCACCTACGAGGATCTGAACACCATGATTGATGAGCCGGAGAACCGATGGAATATCCACCTTGTGTCGTATGATACTTTAACATCCAGAGTGAAACCATCAAGCAATGGCCGGCTCTCACACTGTTCGTGGAGTTTTGGGATATTTGATGAGTCTCATCAGTACAAGACGAAAAATAGCGTGGGCTGGAGAATTGCGATGAATGGGAGAATTGGATGCAAGCTTCAAGTCACTGCAACGCCGGGATTCCATTCACTCTATGACTGGTGTTATCAGGCTATGTGGCTGTTTTCAGGTGCGCCTGAAGATCCAGAGGATGAGACTGTGATGGAAAAGCATAGCGCCGATGCACTGTATTCTGCTGTGAAGAGTTTGATGCATGCCATCCGCGCTGAAGACGAAGAGGCTCAACAGGATGCGGCACTCCGGCTGATACAGATTGCAAAGCCCTGGACGATTAAGAGGTGGTTAGAATCGAAACATGCGAATGGGAAACCACTGGTTCGGATACCGAAGGAGAATGCACACCTTGTTGATCCCGAATGGACTGAGGACGAGCAACCAAAACTAAAGACTCTTGTCGAGAGATAGACTTCACGGGGTGCTTTAGGAGAATGGAGGGTACATCCATGGTGGCTGGTATGCTTCTCATTGGTATTGGGAGACACCGAGGACCGGAATGATGCTTCAGGGCAATGGTACGACGAATGGCCACTCAATACTTGGGTGGATTCTCCAATTTTCCGATGGCTGAGACAGACATTTCTGCCAATGCTTGTAAAGGAACCTGCGGAGTATTCCGAACCTGACGAAGATGAAGCATCAAATGAGGCGCTCCTGCATGAGCCTGAAAGTTATAAAAGCACCTTGCCTCCTACACCTCCACCTCAAAAGGCAGTACTATTTTGTCCTCTGCCAGGCCAAGTCCGTCATTTGAAGTGGTGGCTCACAAAGTTTTTTGCGGATAATTTGGATATTTTCTACATGTATGCGGAAATGGGCAACGATGAGCGCACAGAAATGCAGCTCAAATTCCAAGATTTGCCAAATCCCTCTGTGTTTGTAACTACACCCAAAGTGGGTGGGACAGGCCTAAATCTCACAGCAGCAAACCTTGCGGTAATAACTCAGAAGTTCTGGGTATTGAATGAGCAGCGGCAGGCATTTGCCCGGGTTGTCCGGCTGGGGCAAAACAGAGTTCCACACACATGGCTATTGAACACTGGACCCAATGGTTATGATAACAGAGCAAGTGATCTCCACCAGCTCTCTGGGGTGGCTCAAATGAGAGTCCTGCATGGTCTGATGAACTGACCGAACATCACGACGACGATGATATACCGGATTCTGGAGTATCGGCAGGACCACACGAAGCAGCTTACGGAGCATGGAGATTTTGTGCCGCCAGATGGTGAGGATGAACGATAACTATCAGGGCAGTGAAATCAAGGTACTCCTCTTTAATCATTCAACCAATACAATCTCACCAACTGATGCAATATAGTCAACTGGTAGGGAGAATAATGTGCAATTGTGGATTCCGGGAGTATTGGTTAGAGTTGGATCCCATTTCGTGTTAGTTGATTATTGTGATGAATATGAGATCATGTCACTGGTAAACAGATATCTGGTAAACTGAATCATAGCCTCATTTGGATGAACCAATATGTGATGAAAACCAGGTGCGCCAGTTTAATGGAGGACTCTGTTGAAGCTGCAGTCACTACGCATCTTCATGCCACATTGTCTGTGTGGAATTGTGATACCGAAATCTGCGAACGAGATTTGCGTTTTCAGGTGCGCCTGAACCTCCAAGTTTGATTCCAATTATTAGTTGCTTGTCTATTTCAGGCGCACCGGATACTAGAGTCACGAAAGGATTCGGGATATTCTCTGAATCAATAAGATTGAATAATTTAGAGTCGATTGCCCAAGAGAATCGCTGTCAACTTCTCGACTCTCCTGAGACTGATTGAGTATGGTATATCTCTCTAATCATCCAGGGATAGAAAGACTGTCTAAGCAATATCCAGTTAATGTATCGTATCCTATACACGGGTTGCGTATTCCAGGCTTACCTGAAGAATACAGCCATGTATTTCCTCACCCAGGAATGAAGTTCAGGCACACCTCAGATCCACTCTCCTGTCGAGTGTAACAGTCTCAGATTTGACACTGCACGCATATTCTATTCAAAGGCTAATTTCTACAATGCAGGCACTCATTATTCACATATGATCCCACTCCAGGCACGCCTCGAAACTGTGAATACCCACATTGCATTACCTTTGAATCTGTGGCTGCCAGCACACAGAGTGTCATCTTGTCCGACACTAAACCTTTAGGTGCCGGCGTGGCTCATCCCGCTCGAACCCAGCTTAATATCTGAATCTATACTTGATCAGTATGTGAAGGCCGCCGCTTAACTGCCATAACTGTCATCCTCCGTGTCAACCTATCCTTTGGCGGAAGGTGTCCACAACACGCTTACCGTAGATGCACAGCCCTGGGCGATTAGTAACCACACTTAACTGGATTTTGACTCAGAAGTATGTTCGGACCTTACATTTCCAAGATCCTAAAATAGCTTCTGTCATTCGGGCTCCATACTCGAGCTGCAGCTTGAGAGAGTGAACATCAATTGACAGCTTCTGCTCAGCGACTCTGCAGATGACCGGCAACTCCCGCTTACTTGTATACCACACTTCCTCGAATAGGCTTAAATTCGCAACGCTTCTAATGCAGTCTTAACTACATTTTGACTAACAGGCTGTATGTTTGGGCCGCCAAACACCGTATCTTAAAATAGATTATGTGATCCGATTTCCATCAAGAGAGCTCAAAGAGATAGAAACCCAATGCCAGTCTCTACTCAGCGGCTCAATCGGTGACGGGCAAGCTTCCGCCCACCTCATATCCTAAACGCCTAAAGTTCGTGAGAAATCATGAACAGATGATATCTGATTTCCGCCAACGTCCAATCCCAAGAGTGCATGAAGAACAAATCGTGATGAAAGCTCGAGTTAAGAAAATGCAGTTTCTGAGAGTACAAGTAATTGTCAAAGTAAGGCGAGCCTACAATCCCAGTCATTACATTAGATTGAATCCTGTATGCCGACTCAATGCTCGCTGCACCTCAATTGGCCGGAACTGCATGCTGTTATTTGTCTTTCCGCTGTCAGATGAAGCCTCATGACGCAATCATATCGTTCTTATGCACTGCTTTGAACATCAATATTTATGTTAAGTCAACATTGTAGCATTGAGACTCATAATGAGTTTGTGATTAATGATGCGGTGTTTACAAGATATTATGCGCAACATCTTAATGTGAGTGACAATTAATGACCCATTCGCTACCAATCTTGGCATTGACGACAACTGGAATCGATTAGATTACCCCTGAATCTTTATTGTACCTTTGCCATTCTTTCTCTATGTTGAATCTCTCCTTTGTTAACTCAAATCCTCCGTCTTCTCTTACACGGACTGCATACATAAAGTGATCCAGCAGACTCCGACCGCTGAAAGTGAAGTTCTGCACACAACATTGCCAAGTCGACCGCTAACTTTGCTGCAGAATCCTAAAACAGAATATCATGAAAATAGGGTGTCCATCCGACTGGTATACCACATTCGGAGATTCATCTTTATCCACTATCTACAACAAACTCAGTATGAAACCATGTTAACTGTAACTGTTGCCACTCACCAAGATCCCAACTCTATCCTCCGTCCAAGTCCTGCAACATTCATCAACACACGGACAATTCTGTGCCACACAGTCACCACTCATATGCTCGAACTAGAGGCATAATGAAGTACCTTCGGCGGAGTCATATGCAGGGGCGATCATGATCAACCTATTTCTCAGTATTCCATATGTCCGGTCCTGAGAGTTAGATAGCGATACAACCCTGTTAATGTCTTGAGTTCTTCAGGTGTGTCTGGTTCAATTCGAGGAATGTTGGCTTAAACCAACCTCCAATTCTTGCATCAATAGCGTCTGTGATTACGAGTGCCAACATGTGGGAATTGGGGGCATGAAGAATCCATCTAATCTGGTGCACCTGACGCTTCCTAAATCACAACAAAGAACTAGCAGCGACAATATAAATATGAACTGCTGACATTTCTTCCGGACTGTTTCCAGGCACGCCTCGAATTGCATCCTCCTTGGCCGAGCGTTACATTTGCCAGGCACGCCTCCAATTGCATCATCTTCGACCGCATGTTACTTTGTTGCCCTGTTTTCCCGTTAATCTATTAAACTTCCTACTATATTTACCCTTATATACTTCTCTCTATATTCCCAACTTCACTTCATCAATCATGGAACCTACGGCCAGCCAGGTGAGGAATCACTATTCACAGAAGAATCAAGAAGCACACCTTGAGAGAGCACTTGCACGTGCACTCATGAATACAGTCAATTATTATTGCCGATTAAATGTTTGAACTTCCAACCCAGCTTTCGAGTATAGTATTGGAGATCTAGGTAATGTCCGGGCTATTATTCTATTGAAGCAGGATGATGACGATACCGATTGGGAGATTAGCAATGATGAAAGTGAAGACGTTGGAGAGTCCACCTTGTCATCCGATATCGACAAGACGATTTGGACAACCAGCAGGAGGTCCTACATTAGGACCAGGCACGCCGTGATAAGACAATATGAACTACAAGGGTTCCACTGCCAAAGAAACGGAGCCGTGCCGATACTGTCATTGCCCGCACTCCACTTCCAGTCGGGGCCATCGCACCACCATTGCTCAAACGGCAAAAGTCAGCCATCAATATATCATGCGTGCCTGATGTTGTACAGGTGCTCCCGCTTCCCAAGGCCGGTGGAGACCAGAATGTTCCTCAACCAAAGGCCGGTGGAGATCACAACGTTTCGCAACACCAAAAGGCTACTTTTGAGGTAGCAAAATGGTTCATGGAGGCAATCGTATTCACAAAGACTCCATGGCCAATCATTTCCGATGAGAAGTACTCGATGGTTGACAAAGCTTGGAAACTAGCCATTGAGGCTCAGGATCGTCAGTGGGCATTAGCAGGTGCTCCGGTAGGTGCACCATCCGTGTGTCAATTGCCCGGTGGTCCGTCTCTTAAAATCGATCCGCAAACCCGAGAAGCTGTAACTGTATATTCTATTTTCTGCTCCTCGATTGGACTTATGATGATACTAAACCTCAAAACATACATAGTTAAAACTAAAGATTAGTACCTTTCGAGGGCGTTTGGCAGATGGATCTCGTCAAACTATTGTCCACATTTACTGGTTGGATTTAAGTTCAGAGACTGAGCTTCGAATCCAAGTTAAGGAGCTCCTGTTTGACGATGCTTATCTCTCAAAGGTCATCGATGATAAGAAGTCTTGGTTCACGTGGATGGAAGTGCTTGACTTAATCTATCATCAGTTTTTCTTCACCGCCAATAGCTTGGGGCGACAGCCGACCACATCGCAGTTCTTTCAACCGCTTACACTGCAGACATTAGCCCTTGTGGCCGCAGCTATTCATTGTGCGCTGTCTGAGTATGCCACTGGAAGGAAGGTTACAGTTATGTTTTCTCACGATGAATATTGAGGTAAATTTTGTCCTTCCATGGTGATAGATTGTATTACTGCCGAAGCCATTGCACTTATCAATTACACTTGGTGTGGCTGCTTCA
>Ga0307514_10000177_pt1 | contig 180219 bp, 157 predicted proteins | sample 16_EM_MG_FD_203088 | JGI IMG/M metagenome (GOLD analysis project Ga0307514, IMG submission 203088) | Populus trichocarpa ectomycorrhiza microbial communities from riparian zone in the Pacific Northwest, United States - 16_EM | ecosystem: Host-associated > Plants > Roots > Unclassified...
ACCGAATATATACAGTTGAACCAGTTGTCAACCAGTTCATTGCACTGGTTTAGCATGCAGTGCAGTTTGAACAATTAAGTAGTTAGTGCAGTGCAGTTTCCCCGCGGAAACCCAACTGGTTTCCACCGTTGGGAGGTCTGAGTATAACGGTAACCGCCCGATGACGGCCGGGGTGTTGGCACGGGATTTGGTCCGATGGCTTTTGTGGCGTATGGGGGCTTACAGCCCCCGACGGCCTAAGGCTGCGGGCATGAGGCCAGTGGCTTGCGGCCCCCATGGGCCGCCACCAGCCCCCATGCCGAGGAGTAGGGCTAGCCCCGGCAGTGATGCTCGGGATCGATCTCCGGATGTGATACTCGGCTTCGCCGAGTATGCCCTCTTCTTTCCCATATATATTTGCCTGTCTTTCTCTCTCTTTGCTCTTTAGACAATCACTTTTGTACGATAGTCAATTCAATATCTCTATTCGTACTCGATTGATCTCAACACGGGGACTGTGGATGACGGCCGGGGACGGTACTTTGACCGTCCCCGGCAGACACCGGCCGTCCAACCGTCATTCTTATGCTCGGACGGGACGGACGGTTATGGAGGCGTCCCGTCCGTCCTGGCAAGATTTCGGACGGCATGCCGTCCCCGGCCGTCGGACGGGACGGTTGAGAACACTGTTCATGCGCAGGGCGCACAGCTGGGCTGTAGGGCTCTGCAGTCTTTTCGGCCAGTGCTCCATTGCCCTAGTCTCAAACAGTCCTCCAATCAGTGCCCTAAGAATTATCGTCCGGTCCGGGGCTAACTTTTCCCGGACGGGATGAACTATTGGGAAGCCTGCTGGACAGTTTCAGCGGGTGCGACTAGAGAACATCAACCAATAGGTGCAGGTTAGACTATTACTGAGTTAATTATAGACCTGAATAAGATGGCTGCAAGCTTTCGATAGTATTCTATCACTCCATAACAGTGTAAATACGTATTATTATCTCACATCCAATCGAGCTTCGAATTGCAATCCTTAAGCTTAAACCACTACAAACTGACTCTTAGTGCTTCCACTGTACATTCTATGCACAATATACTACTCAAAGAAGCTGATAAGCTTCCCTAGGGCAAATTTAAAAAAATACATAAAAATAGAAAAAGGACATTCCAGATGCAGGACTCGAATAAGGGTCACTTTTCATGCCGGGTAAATTATCTCACTGACAATCACCCAGTGTACAATTAGAACGAAAAATAAGCTTCTTAATATTGTTACCAGCATAGTTAAAATGGATAATAGTATCAAGAGCGCTCTCCGATGAGAATTCTGGTCCATAGGGGCTAGAATCAAATGACTCGAAGAATTACAGGGTATCACTCGCGATGTATAACTTCACTCTGTTGAAATAGTGATTGCGAGAGATTTGTGTATTCTAAACTACGGGAGTTTGTGTGATCTTACATACGGCATTAAAAGTATGCCTTATACGCGTGCATATGCACTCAGCTAGCATCTCCAGCTGAGTCCGAAACGACCATCATCATGAGATCATGATCTCCATAAGCCCAGCTAAAGCCCATTAGCCGTACAGTGGAGGCGATCCATATATGCAACACACTCAAGCTGAGTTATATTTTGCTCTGTGCAATATGCACATATGCTTGTTGAACCGGAGCATTTGGTTTGGCGTTTATACACCGGAGTATAGGCACGGCCGACAGTATAGGAGTCGCTCTGTTCGCCACAACGTTGTCTCTAAAGTTTTTCGTTACACTGTTCATAGCAGGTGGTGCCTGCAGATACACCTGAGGTGAATGAAGGGTAGGGTAAGCTAACGATAAATTTAACAGACTAAAGGAGCGAAAGGGCCGCAACAGCCACCGAGAGAAACCCCAGAACTCTTCCGAGCTCTTTTCACTGTGTTCAAAGGGACCACAGCACCCGCGAGTGGGGTTTCAATAGGACCATTAAAATAACCATCCAGAGCCCCGTAGATGCATCGTCCGTATTCTATAGCTATGGCACTGGCCTGATTTCTCATGTATACCTTCCTACGTGAACGCGGGCTAATCCTACAGGAATATCCGTTAATGACCGTAGGAAAAACTGCCCTGCATCATTTCTTTAATATTAACTTGTCGTATTCCATTTAGCTTGGAGCTAAGTATTCCAATGATCACCTAAATAGTTCTTCCACGAACCAAGCTTAACTCCTAACTGGTACATCGGCAGTTATTCTACTACCACATTATTTGAGCTGAGCTCAAATGGTTGGACAATCCCATTGAGGCAGTACGGCCAAGTCGTTATTGTGGGTACTCCATGCAAAAAGGGGTTTTTTTAACAGCGGTCGCAAGACCATTACCTATCACTACTACCCAACCATCTGGGTACCATTTTTGACGGTTGTCAGACGGTCAAAAATGCTTTTATAACAGTTATATGATAACAACGGTCTTACGACAGCTATTAAAAACCCCCCTTTTTTCATATAGTAAACATAGACCAGAGCAATCTTACCTTGAACTGAAGGACAATATTTCTAAGAGACCCGGCCTAGCTACGCTACCGGCGAGATCGTGGCCTGGCATGGCCGGCCTACAGATATGTAACAAACCTGATGGCTGGCCAGGTGGCTTAGGAATACTGCTGAAGGACGACACTAGCGCTAACAACCTCACGCTTAAATAAAACCAATCCAAAAACAATATTTTAAAAATATATTCTTGAAAAAATCCGGAGAAATTGGCTATGACTTTACACCACCAATGTTTATTTTTAGTCATTTCTGCATTGCTAAAGGCTGGGATCCATTTCTTCGAACAAATTAAATCATATTTTGGTGTAGGTGAAATATATAAACAAGGTAAAAACGCCTATCAGTCTCAAGTAAATTATCTCAAGGATTTAACAGCAGTAATTCTTCCCCATTTTCTTATGTACCCGTTAATTACACAAAAACGTGCGGATTTTGAGTTATTTAATCTTTGGCAATATATATAGTTATCCGTTTGCACATCTTTGCATTGTAGAAGATGGATATGTCAAGCCTGTTCGGTTCGTAGAACTCTCATACACAGTTTGGATCTTAGTATATAATGTCGAGAGCGTTGATTTACATCCTAGAAACACTAGTGTGAATGGTCTCAATCTCTCGTTCGCCGGTTCTACAGTGCAGCTTTGAGATATAAGCCGAGTGTAACTTTATGCAACCTACGATACTCTACAACATTATACCGCCAGCTTATTGAACTCTGTGAGCGCGGCTCATGTACTGGCCCGGACATTGACCTTGGGCATGCGTTCGACAATGCAGCCGTACTACTCTTATACATCAGATTTTCTGTCAACATTAATCATCGCCGGCAACCCTTTTTTATAATGACAAAAGTGACACCATGTGAGGCGCGGGACCATCGACAATGTATTCTCCGGAACTGTTGCATGTGAGTCTCAGCATCGTCTGAAGTCTTGTATGAGAATGTAGACTTGTATGAAGATTGTGACTGTATGAGGATATGCATCAGGGCCAGGGTTATGCGTCTCATGTCAGGCAGTGCATACGCGTACGTATATGGTAGATTGTACATATACGGTCTTTGTGTCTCTTCTAGATAGATCAATCAGTACACTTTTCAACAGGAACTCCATGTGGAGCGTCGAGTGATGAATTGCGATATTCATCACCCGCTAAAGCGGACCATTGTCAAACCGTCAAAGAAATCGCAAACAGACGTTACATCCCGAGGACCTTGAAATAGTGCCCGTATTTTATTAATTCTTTGCTTGCTCAAGTTATTGTTGTGCACTCGCTTGTGGGAGTGACAGGTCATGATGCTGCCGTGTTTGACGCACCACCGCAGCCGCTATTGTGTAGCACACGACAACTCTACCGATCGAATCTCGGCGTTGAATGATTATTTTGTCTCAGTCTACCTGATTAGGTATATAATATCGTGCCGTCAATATAATGATGCAGCTATTGTCCCCCCCAGTGTTGTTGCACCCGATCAACGCACGGTTTGGAGTTGTGGAGGCTAATCTTGAATACTTCTGCAACCTGATTTGGATTACCACGAGGCAGAACGTTAACGCGTGCATACCAGAACTCGTGTTTCCCATTCCTAAACCTCTTAACCCCAACCGCAAGTGATCTGGCCATAATTGATATTGTGTGTCATAATAAGTATATACTATTAATCCCCACTGCCGTTACAATACACCCAAGTACAAATACAATCACATTACGACAAGAATTCCAGTCCGGCCAGACTTCTCATACCTCCGCCTATGTATACAAACACGCCGAGAAAATATCAAATAGAAAAGAAGGGTAATCTCTTAGCCCCAAAGTATCCATAATACAGTACAGAATTGTCTTTGCTAGGCACTCCAATCAAATTTCCCGCAAGACCTGCCAGCACCCAGTCGCTGTAGAGTGCTGCGAGAAATCCTGACGTTAGCAACAGAACTAGAAAAACAACCAGAGCACCACCTCCAAGAAACTTTAATCCCCGGCGCGCTCGACCCCGTTCCTCCCTATCGGCCTTGTCTATATAGTACAAGATCATCGGAACAATGCCAGCCAATCCCCCCAATCCTATAGCAATACCTCCAAATATCTTCGAGGACAGTACAATAATCGGCTCGCCCCAAGAATGTTTGACGAGGGAGATCAGCCCCGTCAATCCGACAAAGATTCCTAACACATACAGAAGCATCCACCACAGTATGGGCCGATATCGAGGTTTCAAATCGAGATCGTCGTCGTCCTCCTTGGGTAGTAATTGTTCCGTGGGCTTCAAGCGTTCTTTCAATTCCTCTATCCTCTTTGTCTCCCTCGCCGCTGAAACACCCAATGCTCCAAGCGATACACTCAGGGTTGCCTTCCACACAGCAATCAGAAGGAACTGCCACCGTTGCCGACATCGGTATATTGTGAGAGCGGTAATGAGTGTTCCGACGAGCAGACCGACCACTCCCAGGAACATGTCCATCCTTGGGGAACTGAGTTTGCGCCAGGGCATCAGTGGCGAGCGTCCGGCGGAAAGCATAACGATTGTGTAGTAGGTCAAAATGTGCGAGATGAAACCGATCGTACCGTAGGGAAGACTATTAGTATGGAACCTAGGTAAGCATCTATTAGGACACCGGAGTGACCGGAGTACGTACGTGTAGCAGTGGATCTCAGATTTCATGTCCCAACCTTTCTTCGGGGTGATTTCTTTCAGCCACCCTGGGGCCTTGAATGCTGTTGCTGGCATCGTCGATGCTGTCGCTGGCATCGTCGCAAGACATAGAGTGGTGATAGCTAAAAGAGTGAATCGAGTGAGAATCGGTAGCTTCATCTTTGCAGAGGGTCTAGCTTACTGACCTGAGCAGGTGGGAGGGTATGAAATGATATAGCTACGCTTCGTGGAGTCTCCTTCAGAATTGCATCAACAGTTTTGGATCGATTCTAGCTCACAATTTGCATCAATGTTGGTATAAGCAATTCTACGTTACACAACTAAATACCAACCACCGTAATACATATCTTCAGCCTCAGCAGCGGTTGAAAATTGGAGTATAGGGTTCGAAAGGAGCCGGTTTCGCTGCTCGTCTTTCTGTTGCACATGGTTGTAAAATTCAGCCACAAAACGCGGAGTGCATACCCAATTGATTTGCAGTAACGCGAAGGGTCCAAACCAGGAGTGAACGAAATACGAAGTGTGCTGTTTATATAGTTTATCGCCGGATAAAGCATCCAGTAGTTATTTAGCGTAATGTTGTTCACTAGATTTATCTTGTAGTGGCGAACTATACAACACTCTTGATGTTGCTTGTTTAAATTTACATATACCGGGAGTGTCCCACTAAACTTCCCACCGAACTAGTTGAAACAGGGTGAACACTATGCGCAGGGGCTACTCTAGATCATGCGCAGTTTCTTAATTTAAAACTCTACTCGCTTGACTAGCAAATAGGAGATATTCGGTGGGCATATGACTCTGGTACCTGCTTCCGAACCCATGCAGTGACGCCGATACCAAGCCCGCCACCAACTTGAAAGACATCGTCAAAAGGGGTGAATTGGTGCAGTTGAGGACGCCTGAGAGTTATTATCTCTAACTACCGACTGTCATCCTGACATGCAATAAACGCAAACCTAGCGATGAAATACTACGAACAAAATCTAGAGTAAGGCGAGCATAGCATTAGGATGGTTCATACTAGTAGTGAGGGCAAATTTTTGATGATGTCGAGATTGTAGCGGCTTCGCAAGCGGATGGCTAGAAGTAATTTTCATTATTCTATACAACCCCTGTCGTGAACCCCCGTATAAAAGTGCAGCAGTTTTTTAAAAAGGTAAGATGGCCGTGTTTAGTGTTTTTCAAGGCATTGTGGGGGTGCACTAGATGAAACATCCTAGTCAAGCAATGCTATTTTAGTGATAGTTGGCTCACCAGCATTCGAGGACTACGGTAGCTATAGTAAAGGAGCTTTGTACAATGTCTGCGAAACGTCCTCAAGAAGTCTTTAGAAAACACGTCCTTGTGTTAGATTCATCATTCAGTTGCATCCCGTTACCCGCAGCTGCAGGCGCTGTGGATTGAATATATCCTTTAAATTCCCACCTTTCATTGAGCTTTCCATTGTCAAATCAGCTCCAGTGTTTCTTACTTTGCAATTCTATGCTGACATACTGCATCACTAGAGTTGTCCATTTTCCTCAGTCCTTTTTATGTGGCGCTCTTCGCCACATAGAGTACAGTCGCGTCCGATAAGTGTTGCTACCCCGCGCGCGACGGCTGGAGACGACCACAATAAGATGATTGTCAACTACAACAAAGAGCAGAAATCTAAGATTCATACAGGTGATAGAGTACATGCAAAGGACATACTACAATTCTCTATATCTGCTATACACAACTAACACAGTCAGTAGCTTCTGACAGTTCTGTGTGAAATCTCCTATAGGTTCTACTTTCGAAATTTCCTTCATTGCAGGCTTCAAATAAATTTCCCCTTTTATAGCATCAAATAGTGTGCCATGGCTTCTCAACCTCCTCCAATATTCTGACTTTGATTAGCTCCATTTGTTAAATAAACTTAGAAATAGTGCAATGACTACAAAACCCCATACAAAATTTCGCAAAATCCTCAATTTAGGAATTATGATCATTGATGCAATAAGCGCAAGCTCTCTAGAATATAATCCTAAACTCTCCAGGATATGCCTCTGCCCGAAATAATCGACTTATGTTCCCTTGTTATTCATCACTAAAAAAATATGAGCAATGTATATCTTCAACTCTGTGGCAACATCAACATCCACGAAACCAAAATTTATATTTTCCTTCCAAAATTTGCACAGCATATCCCTTTACATGCCATCATGCTTTGATGTGGCTGGCCATAGATTTGAGTCATGTTTGGTATGGGGAAGGCAAAAAGAATCGACCGTACGAAGACTTATCGGACGCGACTGTACCCCATCGCTGAGCGCCATGACAATCTAAATTAGTTAACCAGAATTTCACGCGCTCAGAGAGGAAAGTGCTGAGTTCGAACTTTATAACAGCCTATACCATAAACGAAACCGGCCAGAACGCGACCAGCGGATATTCCCGTCCCCGCTCACTATATGCCACTCGCTTACCAAAAAAATCTTAACGCGCGGTTCCACATTGATATAGCAGCTGAAGGGAATCGGCTCATGCATTGTACGAGTTCGTAAAATCATGCAGCAAATTCCAACTACCGGCAGTGTAATCCGTACCTCCCGGATTGCCAGCTGACAGCATAGCGGGCCGTCATATGACCGAAATGTGCGAGAGGACTGGTCATTTTTACCAGCTTAAGTTTTTTATTCTCTAAGCTTACGTTGTGCTTCACTTTTCATTAAACTTGAAGGCGTGCATTTTGAGTCGCGCGGAGTGAATGATCATTCTAAAAACATTTATCATGCATTGGGGTAACCATGTTCAGCGGTCTAAATAACAAGAGAATGGAAAGAACGATTCTAGTTCTAAATTTATGACTCTAGAACCCCGCGAGAAAGTTGATGCCCATCGCCAAATTACCGCCTCGATGACTCAAGTTATTGACGTTCAGTTTCAGGCTGGTTGCTTCTTACCCTGATCGAGCCGTAACCGACGGGGCGCGAGCTAGCCGTATCGTTTTCCTGTCGGTTGATCGGTAACCGCTCCTCAACAGCAAGCTGTCTCGTGCTCCTTCTTTCATCATCGGATCGCTGTCCGAACCTCCATATGCGCGACACCGAGTTTCGTGTCGACCACGCCTTAATCTTAATGGCATCAGGCATGAGGTTACCAAACTACCAATCATGCATCAGCAACGGATCCTGAAAGATTAGGCAGAAGATACCATGATGAAAGGAATCGTGATTCCATGCACGATCACGCTGATGACCACACACATCCACACCACCAGCCTTACCACCACCAACATCTCTTTAACTTCCTTCCTCCCCGAGTCCGGTAGTCCGGGGGTCTGGTCCATTTCGTTTAGATATTCGCAGGTAACGAAGAGATAAAAGATCGCCGACACGCCGATGGGGCCAAAGTACCCGGCAAAGAGTGCCTCCCGGAAGGATTCGATATGCGGTACCCATCGGTATAAAGCACAAATAATAGGTGGGCGCCGTAGAAAAAGTATCAAGATGCCGAGTAACACAAGTCGGCCTAACGGTAGGTCGGGAGTGTTCACAAAATCAGACCACGGACAGACAGCGCCGAACCATAGGAAAATGGACACATTCAGTAACATATCGATCGTGGGTTGTAGTGAGTCGCGCATAGTCTCGAGTCGGAACCAGTCATCCAGCGTGAAGGCATTTCCTAAATTTCACCGCACAGTTGGCCAAAAATCAGCCCGTCCTGGAGAAAGACCCATACCGGCAATGAAACACGCTAGCACATCGTCACTCCCGATCATCCCGCAGGTGCCTACAATGAATAGCGCCAGCGCAATCGGAAAGACCAGAAAGCTCTCTCTATCCACCAGCTTCCGCTTCTCAGCCCAGTGCAGCAACTCCTTTGCCAGCCACCCGACCGCAATGCCATACGCGACGCTCAGCAGAACGACATATCCGAAGGTTTTAGCGATCCACAGCTTCGCAACCTCCGTTGCTCCCCCGTGGAATGTTGGTGCGCCTATCACGCAGTACTTGAGTATATACAACGCGACGAAAAGGAACGGATACCCGAGGCCATCGTTGGCGCCGGACTCTGCGGTGATGATTTTCTGGAGGTTCGGCGGGATGTGCTCATCGGCGAACTTTCCTTTGACGATATTGTTTGCCAGGATAGGGTCAGTTGGTGTAATACATGCCGCGACCGCTAGGGAAACCACCTGGAGCATCACCAGAGGTTAGTTACCGTAAATCCCACGAAAAAAGGCCCATATCCGGCTTACAAATGGCGCTCCCGGAACAAGCCACCACACCAGAACACTGCTCACTAGCCACTTCAGCACCATGATCGGGCCGAGTAGCATCCCCAAGCTCCGCCACTGTTTCATCAGGTAATTTTTCGGCAGCTGTACTCCGGCCAATACGAGCTGCACGCCGAGAACAAGTCTCGAGAATGCGAGCGTTATGGAATCCAGTCGGTGGCTATCGCCGTTCGCATAATCCAACGGCCGGATAAAGTTTGCGCCATGCGGGCCGAGCACTAATCCAAAGACAAGCGCAATCACTGTAGGCAGATTATAAGTTACAGGGGCCGCGCCGGAAGTTGTGAGGGCAAGAACTACACGCTTCTGAGAGGTACAGTCGCTCCTTGACGAAGTATGAGAGGAGTCCGAACAGTGAGACAAAACTGCCCAATACGGCGCAGCTGATGTTGAAGTCGGTTAACTGGAGGAGAGACATGTTGTCTTAGGTGGTGGAGAGAGGAGCGAGGTTCCAGAAATGTTCCCCTGGATAGCGGGGTAATAAAGAGCGGGGTAATTTTTGTGAATCCAAGATTGTTCTGCCGTAGCGCGTGTGTGGTAGCGTTTTTCCATTAAAATACCCGTGTCACCCTATTTCGTGGACACAGTCATGTTCTAGGACGGCTGTGTGGATAAAATCTGAAGTACCGACTTTGTCCATGGATGCGGATACGGGCCCTAACCGTGTGAATAATCTACGTGGATGCGAATTTTGTGGTGGTCGGGGACATGCAGCCTGAAGTAACCACGCGTGATAATACCCAGTGGCTTACATGGGACCCGACGTAACAGCGGCAAACTTTAAATTTGAGAGATGGAATACGAAGGCCAAAGTAGACAAAAGTTAGAACATTTGTCGTGCAATCAAATGAGAAATGTTGAAATTTGAACATGCAAATTGGCGTACGCCGTGGTATGTCAGGGTATTTAGAGGTACCCTGACGTACAGTCGCGGTGGGAAAGTGAGTTGCGTGTCACCGCCGATCCGGCGATATTGATGGGGATCGGCGGTGACGCGCAACTCACTTTATTGATCGCTCAACTTTGAATATTTGTCATGCTGGCAAATTTGACAAGTTTAGCACTTTTGTCCACTTTGGCCTACTGTAAGGGGGGTCAGATGTTACTTCAGACAGAGGTTGTCATGGGTAACCGAAGGGGCACTATCTATACGTATTATTTGACCAGTTACCGTATCTCCTTCACCGAGAGAGCAAAAGCTGGTTCCAGCTCCGGTAAAGACAGGTACAGGCTAGATCTGAGAACATAGCGAGTAGCCTGCAGCGACAACTCAGCTCGACCGAATCGGACTATAGCCGATCTTGAAATTATCATCCAGCTAGCCAATAAATCTTCAACTGCTTATCTGCCTATCTTCAGATCGCAAAATGGGAGCAAGTGGTGTATTGGAGGACGGTAATGTGATATTTATACGACCAATACAGCTTCCACTGACATCGAGACAGCGCCGAGTTCTACGTTATCTGTACAGCTGATTGGGCACACTCAGGTAAGCATGTCGGGATTTATGTAGCCTATAGAAGATAACCATAGATAGCTAGCCTTATGTTATGCACCGCAGCATCTGTTGTCTGAAACACAGTCTAGTTTATCAACGGCACTACCCTCTCCAACATCATATAATACATTACTTCTACCTCCAATATCATACATAACTCGAGCACATAACTCATCACCAATTATGCTACAACATGTAAATTAATTGCTCTAATACGTGACACCACAAATTCTTTTGACCACATAGGTACCGGCTTCCCTATTCATACTCATCTTCATTCATTTTCAACATAGATATACAGTAGTAGCGCTATTATTCATATAAGCACACAACATGTGTCTTATTCGATTCTGATTGGTCATAAATCTGTGGCTGAGTGGCTCATTGTGGCAAGTACCTACCACTTAAACTTAGATCCCAAATGACCTGCCCTTTTAATTCTATGAGTTTGGCTCTGGTTACAAAGTATCTTATACAAAATATGTAGATAACTATGTCCTCGCACTGCAACGGTGACACAAGGGGGTGGCCCTCCCAGTGTTGTGGTTTGGCACTGCCTCCATGTTACGGGGGTGTTTAGATCCCAATAATCAATACAATATTTATTAGATCTAAGGACAGCCGCCTATCTAATAACCTCTTTCTCTCCTCGTCTTATCCTAAGACTCAACCTCTTGTACCGTTATACAAGAGCTACCGAGATTGAATCTCCTCCAGTTCCTGTCACCAATATAAAGGATGATTAAACTTCCCTGTCATGCAACCACTCTTCTGCCGATTCCCTGAATGGTGGTGCGCCGGTGTTCAGATACCGTAATACCAGGTAGTCATTATTCTCGAGTTCACAGAAACGAAAAACCACGCTGTAGCGGTGGGATAAACGGGCTTCGGCCGGCTGAGATAGTAACTTTCCGAACAATACGACAACCTATTGCAGAACATATTCGGACTGTGTCAATTGTCGACCAGACATACGTCGCTTGGTCGTGTAGGTGAATTAGAGAAGTAATTGTGACAATAGATAAAATTCTTAATAATATTTTAAGATTGTCTTCGGTGTTCTCTGAAAGCTAATCTCGTCGCTGCCCTCTTCTTCCTTTGAGCAACGCTGGCTCTCTTATAGCCATCTTCCTTCCTCAGGTGTGATAGCGTTATCTCGGCCACGCCCCTTAGCGCCCAATGATAATCCTGCCATGATTCCCTCAGGTTACCGTGTCTTGCAATGTGGTTTGAAAGCGTTATGCTCCTGATAATAATCAGGCCATCCATCGCACGATATCAGCTTAGCCTTTCTTAGTCTCAGACATCTTGCAATCGTACGAGCTGGTAGATGGAACATCCACCAATCCAATTGATGATGCTCATCGCCTCTTCAAATCCCTCATGCAAATGAGGTATTTAATTGCGTCATAGATTTAATCGGTGACCAACTGATACTATGCCATCATAGATCATTCACGGGTAAGTTCGTATCCAATACGAGGTTACATTGCGATCCAGACCACTCGAGTCAATGAGTGGTGCTCGCTCTATGCAAGCGGCTATGACATTAATCCCTCAGTTACGTCACGCTAAGGTCGAGACTTTTCGCCAGACCGAAATGTGCGTCCCGGATTCTAACATGTTTCCGGTAGGGGGAGAAGTCCTGTTGACCGCGTATGACTATCAACTGCTGTGCCTGTCAACCAGGCATGTCCCGCAAAGTATCCAGGTGTGAACGAAATACCCACACTTCGCATAACTAATATAAACTTCCGCTAAGAAGCATATTACTGACCACTTGAATAACACGTGAATAGGTGTTATGCATATTGTAGATATGTATATATCTTGTGATTATAATCAAGTATTATTACCACTGCTAAGAGCATACCCCTATCATCACCCCCTTCTCTAAAACCGGTGACTCCAATGGTGCTTCATCATAACTTCATAAAATAAACACAATAACAATAATAGATCAATCCCTTAGCTTCCGTACGATCTCCTCATACCTTTCTTTTTCTTTTTCTAGTCTGCTCACTTCTTTTGGTCGTTCTCTTAAATCTTTCGTCTTTTTCTACCACTGAATTCCTTCTGTAATAATCCTCCAATAACCCCATGTTATGACCCGCTATATTTTCATAAGTTTCCCACGTATTGTCTTCCTGTGCAAAATCTTTCTATATAACCAGGAACTCATGTTGTTTGGGATTATCATCCAAAGGTCCACTTGCGATTATTGATTGCATAACCCAGTCATCACCGTCTGCCTCAATCTCGATCATCTGATTCCCGGGGTTTTTGCCTCAATATTGTGTCAACAGTTCGGCATTGAAAACCGGGTGTATTTTCCACAAGTCTGGCAATTTCAGCTTGCAATACCAAAGGTTATTTCCTACTGACAAAACCTCAAAGGGCCCGAGCATCTTATCGTCCAGATTCTTGCACCTATGCTTCACGCTGATATTCCGCCAGTTGAGCATTACCATTTCTCCCATCTTTAACGGTTCCATTGTCTTCCTTCGTTTGTTATAATGCTTCTGCATTATTCCCACTGACTCCGCCAATTGCTTCTTGAGCTTCTCATGCACACTAGTCATACAATGCCCGTATAACTCGGATGCCGGATTCCTTAACTGAACTTCTGTTGGCCAGCTTGTGCATGGTTCAAATCCGGAATTCGCATATAAGGGGGATATTTTAGTCGATGCATGGTTCGAATTATTGTAGGCATACTCTGCCATTGCTAGCATCAAAGCCCAATCGTTTTGTTTATAGTTACAGTAGGATCGTAAATACGATTTGATTACTTGGTTGATTCGTTCCCTTTGACTGTCCGTCTGCGGGTGGTAAGCTGCAGACATGCTGCGCTGACTCCCCAAGTAATTATATAAATCCATAAAGAAGATTCCCGTAAACGTGGAGTCCCATTCGGATACAACATCCTCTGGAAACCAGTATTACTTCCATATATTCTCCAGATACGCACTAGCCACCGCTGGTGAATCCTTCTTCTTAAGCGGGACAATATGCGCCATCTTAGTAAACCGATCTACCACCACTAGTATTATTGTAGCTCCCTCAGATTCTGGCTGGTCGGTAATGAAATTTGTGCTGATATGCGTCCATGGTTTGCACGCCAGTTCCAAAGGATGTAGAAGACCTTGCTTTGTGTGCCTTGGGGCCACTGTCCTTTGGCACGTATTGCATTTGTTACAGTATTTCCGTATGTTGCGTTCCATGTTTGTGCAATAGGAATTCCTAGTTACTAATTGCAGTGTTCTTTCTCCACCGAAGAGTCCTGCTATTTTCGAGTCGTGTTCTGACTTAATTATTCGTTGCCTTAGACCTTGGGGTACATAAATCCTATTCTTCCAGCACAGCAATTCGTCCTTCATTGCGAAACTTTTGTCAATATTTCCTCCCAACAAACCTTGCTTGCATAGTTCTCTATACCTATCGTCCAGCAAGGCATTCTCTTTAATCCTCTCTTTTGTCTCTCGTAGCAGCTGTTCAATTTCCATTCCCGATATTTGGATGAACTCGATTCTGTCATCGAAATCCAGTTGCATCTCACCAACATCTAACCATTGTTCCTTCTCTAGCATCGTTTGGTTAGTTGCTGAAGTTGTACCCCCTCCCTTAGAGGTGAACACCAGGCACCTAGATAGTATATCTGCTTTGGCATAGGAGGACCCTTTCCGATACAGCAGCTGAAAATTATATTTCTTATGTTCTTCTGCCCACCTGGCTTGCCTTCGATTGAGCAATATTGCTGATTTAATGTAGATAAGATTGTGGTGGTCCGAAAAGGTTGTTGTCTTATGTACTGCTCCTTTAAGATAATGTCAATTTTTCGTAAGGGAAAAGACTACCGCTAGCATTTCCTTATGGTAGACTTCGTATTTAAGTTCCACAGGATTAAACTTTCTTGATACGAATCTGACCAGATGAATTTTGCCATCCTCAAACGTTTGCGACAGTATGCCTGCTATCGCCAAATCAGATGCATCTGTTTCTAGCAATGCTTGTCTATCTGGATCGTAATGTCTGAGAATCAGGGTTTTTCCAGATGTAAATAATATTGTTATCTTCAGGAATGCTGCCTCTTGAGCTTCTCCCCAGGCAAACTTCACATCCTGCCGAAACAGATCAGTAATAGGCGACACTATCGCTGAAAAATTATGGATAAATCTTCGGTAAAAGTTCCATAAGCCGAGCAATTGTTGAACCTCTTTCCTTCTCGTTGGTCTAGGCCAATCGACAATTTCTTTTGCTTTATCTGGATCCGTACGTAATCCTGAACCGCTAGACACAAATGCTAAAAATGTAGTCTCAGTTATGTCGAAAACGCATTTATCTATTTCGACACACACATCTGGTTGTCCATGAAAAGCTGAAACACCTTCGAGACTTGCCTGTGCTGTTTCTCGAGGTTTCCCTTAGTAGCTATTGTTATGTCGTCAATATAAGCTACTACAACCATTCCTTTATCTTCGTCTGGAAGGACATCAGTTTTTATTACTAATTCGAATCCCGATAAAGATCGCAGGATCCTATTAATATCTCTTTTAAAAGTATCAGGCGCATTGCAATGCCCCAAAGGCAGAAACATCGATTCGTAGAGCCCGAGCTTAGTACGGAAAGCCGTACATTCTTCGTGCCCTAATGCCATACTTTACAAGTGAAAACCCGATCTAAGATACACTTGCATAATATGTGTTGCTCCGCCTATTCGGGCGGACAGTTCCTCTATTCTTGGTAAGGGTGTCCTATCCTTCTTTGTGTAATCATTGAGATGTCAATAATCGACACAAAGACGTAACCCACGGCCGTTAAGTTTAGATACGAACACTATAGAGCTTCCCACTGTACTGCAAAATGGTCAGATCTTGCCTTGTTTTATCATCGTATCAAGGTACTGAACCAATAGTTTCTCTTCTTCTTCCAATAATTGGAATATTAGTCCCATCTGTAATTTGTCTTCGGGGCCTAATAGTTCATTTCGGTGGTCGCAGCCCTTATTGTCGGGCAACTATTCTGATTCCTTCGGATCAAATAAAAGTCAAAACTTATGATAATGCACGGGTAGTTTCTGAGCTATTGATGGATTGCTCATAACTATTGCCCCAATATGTATGGCTTCATCATTAAGGGCAATTCTCTTATCATAAGTAATCGAATACTCAGGATGTATTTCCCCATGTCCATAACACTCGGATGAACAGTGAGGAAAGTGTAGGTGACTTGTCGTAGTTCCTCTGGCCGTATGTTTTTCTAATTACCAGGTGGGAATTAATGCATTGTAGTCTGCGGAGGTCTTAATTACCTCGAAAGCATGATCGTTCTCGTCATAAGAGCGGTGATTTCAGAAAGATATTCCAAATGGTATCGTGAACAAATTTTCGGTTTTCAAACTGCTTCCTGAAACATGTCCGGCTTCAACCGGCTTAGTTCTTTTGACCACAGGTATCGAAAATGCTTTTGCAGCCTCTGGTGAAATAACAAAAGACATACTTCCCAAATCTAGCATGCATCGCAAGGGAAAATATTGACCGCCATAATCGATAAAGAATCGGTAGATTGGTCGCTTGCCCACTTTGTTGGCTGATACTGTCCGAATTTTCTGAGAAGAAGCTGATTGATAAGAAACAAAATCGGTGGATGAATTGAGTTTTTTGGGCTGTCTAAGCAGGGCTACTGAACCTTTTCGTTTTGACATTGCTATCCTTTCAACAATAGGGTAACCACAACGGGTTAATGTTGGTGAAGTAGTTGAGGTGAAACATATGCTGGTTCCTATTTTGTTTTTGAAATTGTGACGTATTCCCTTACTGGCCAGCAGTTTCGGTCTTCCAACCATCCTCAGAGGAAATATAAAACAAAGAAAAAGGTCTTCCTTTCAAGATAGGTGTGTTCGAACACTAATTTTCGACCTTCAAGCTTAATGTGGCTTGCTAATCTATTCACAATCTGATGGCAAATCCCACCATTTCATCTCTGTCTCCTCCTCTTGTTGTTCTTCTTTAATTTTCTCGTCCAAATACTCACCTTCCGATTCTTCCTCCTCCTCATCACTGCTTTCTTCTTTTGATCCTGAGTCAGAACTATCGGATTTCGAACTGGAACTACCCTCTTCCTCACAATCCAATTCCAAACCGGCTACCTTCATCTTCTGATAAATCTTCGGTTTCGGGTAGCTGGCCGTTCCTTTATCCCACTTAATTGGCCTCATGCAATCCTTGACTCTATGGCTCCCTTTCTCTTCTCCGGGCGATACGCATCAAAGGCATTCCCCTGCTGCCTTTCGTGGTTCAATTTCTGAAGACTCTATTTCTTCTGTCTTTGAAAAATCTTTATTGGACCTTCGTTCGGATCGGTGATTTTTAAATTTGTTTTGCTCCGCCCGCGAAACATCCCAGCTACATTTCTGCAATTTCTCCGATCTATCCTTCTTCCGGGTTCTCTGATTGGATTTATTGTTATTTGTAAATCTTTTACCATAAGTCCTAAGGGTGGCTTTAAGTCTGAGATTTTTCCTAGCGGCTTCCCATTTTTCTGCAGTTCGTCCTGCATTTGTCATAATGGTAATAATCTCCTGGTCGTTCGTCCCCGTCAGATCAACAGTATGCATGTGTTCTATGATCTTTTGAGGCAATCATTCCAGAATCAATTCCTTCAAAGCTGCACCGGTAGCCATCGCCTTATCATTAAAGGTTTGGATTTGGGTACACATATCCCGTATGCAGGCATCATACCGGACCTTTTCGAGATTCGCATATGCTTCATCCTTTGCGTCTTTATCTTTGAACCTGGGTTTAAGCGCGTTAACGTAACCTGTCATTAATTTCGGGTGTATTCCGACCAAGGTTCCTTTAAGCCAGTGGATACGCCATGCCGCTGCATAGCCGTCCATCAAGGATCCAATACAATCAATGGTTTGTTCATCCTTTGGGAACTTTTCCGGTTGATCTTCAATGTAAAGCTGGACTAACACCCACTGGGTATCAAAGTCTTCTCCAGGTTTTCCCAAAACCTTTTTAGATTCTTTGATTTTAATTGGTTTGGTGAATTCTAACTCTTTGATTCATCTCTGTCGTCGAGACATTCGCCTTCCTCCAGCTCCTCCACATTCAGATGGTGGTGGATCCGGTGGTGGTGGTGGATCTCCTCCGCCACCGGCTCCTCCGGGTGCTCCGTCACTTCCTGCGCCACCCCTTATTCGTCGCATCCAGGTAGATGCACTTTCCGTATCCCGAAGACTAGATAATGATGGCGACTGAAAAGCAGCCATTCTTTGCGGGTGCACATGTTGCTGAGTTCCTGATGGTCCGGCAACACTTTGTTGGAACTCAAAAGGTGTGGACTCGGAGAACTTATATTGCTCCGTAGCTGGTGTCATCCCAGTATTGATTTCTTTGACCTGGGCCAATTTTTCGTCCATCACCACTTGATCCTGGCATAATTCTCTCTTAGATGGGATAGTCTTCATGGATTCTGTAATGGAGGACAATACTTTATTGACCTCATCTATTCTGTTGGATAGAACTCCCACTGACTTCTGGACAGCCTGAACTGATGTTTTCCCAGCAAAAATTTGAAGACCGTCATCGATGATTTTCTTATTCTGGGCCTCTAGTTCCTGTCGTATCCTGGCGGACAATTCAGTAGCTTCTCCTACTATCTGATTGTCCTGCTCCTACAAAACGTGAATGCAAGAACGTATTTCTTCCAGCATTGCTTGTTGAAATTGCATCATAGATCAGACTCCCTGAACATCAGAGTCAATTTGGACCTTTTCCGTTTGAAGCCGACTTTCCATAATAATTATCCCATGTTTAAGGGAGTCGAATTCTTCTTCCAATACATCTTTTTCTTCGTTTCATGCCTGTATAACGTGGATGATTTGTTGAGGGAGTTCTGACAATTGCTTTTGCACTATGTCGGTATTCGCTTCGGTCATTATCACCTCCCCCTGGCCACTCGGCGCTTCTTTGGGTTCTTCTTGACTTTTTAGTAGCAAGTATTCCATTCGGGCGGCTTCTATTGTTCTTTTGTACTCTTCGCACCATTCTGGGATAGCCCTTCCTGCTGGGGATCGGGGTTTCTCTATTCTCGAGCTGCTGGTCGCCAGGGCCCGGCTGTTGAACGTGAACCTCTGTCTAAGGGCTGCCATTTCTGATTAAATGAGTATAATCTGGTGGTTGTATAAGCCTGGTTAATTCAACCATCGCCTCGTCCTTATGTGGACAATTGTCAATCGGGCAGTGGTCGAGACAGTGTCTTTGCAGTATATAGGAGTCCCTTCCGTTTATTCTGCCAAAATATTTAAAAGCGTAACACTCCCACAGAAAGTTACACTTCTGGCAGATTACTGCGGAACATTTTTCTTCTATATTGTATAACTGGCAGCTGTCAAAGAAACAACTCTGTCTGCGGCAATGTAGGCTGCAAGTTCTCTGGCCTAATTAAATGCAACAGAAGTTGTCTTCGCACCTCTGGCACTCCAAACTCATTTCTGTTGCTGATCGTTGGTTTGTTGGTAACGATGAGATGTAATTTCGGATTGTTTGGGTACCATATAAAATATGTTCCGATTTTAGCGAGTTCTTGGTACAAGTTGAGCAACTCCAGAATCATGTCATCGGAGCTATATATCGTATAATCCACTTCCAGATATCAGCGTAGAGTACTTAAAATATTATACTGTTACGGGGGTGCTTAGATTACAATAATCAATACAATATTTATTAGATCTAAGAACAGCTGCCTATCTACTGATCTCTATCTCTCCTCGTCTTATCTTAAGACTCAACCTCTTGTACCGTTATACAAGAGCTACTGGGATTGAACCTCATCCAGTTCCCGTCGCCAATATAAAGGAGGATTAAACTTCCCCATCGTGCAACCACTCTGCTGCTCACTCCTCGAATGGTGGTGCGCCGGTGTTCAGATACCGTACTACCAGGTAGTCGATATTCTCGAGTTCGCACAAACAAACAACCACGCGGTAGGGGTGGGTTAGACGGGCTTCGGCCAGCTGAGAGAGTAACTCTCTGAACAATACGACAACCTGTTACAGAGTGTATTTGGACTGTGTCAATTGTCGACCTAACATACGTTGCTTGTTTGTGTAGGTGAAACAGAGAAGTAATTGTGAAAATGGATAGAATTCTTAATAATATTATAAGATTGTCTTCGGTGTTCTCTGAATGCTAATCTCGCCGCTGCCCTCTTCTTCCTTCGAGCAACACTTGCTCGTTTATAGCCATCATCTTTCCTCAGTTGTGATAGCGTTGTCTCGGCCACGCCCCTCAGCGCCCAATGATAATCCTGCCACGATTCCCTCAGGTTACGGTGTCTTTGCAATGTGGTTTGAAAGCGTTATGCTCCTGATAATAATCAGGCCATCTATCGCACGATATCAGCTTACCCTTTCCTAGTCTCACACATTTTGCAATCGTACAAGCCAGTAGATGGAACATCCACCAATCCAATCGATGATGCTTATCGCTGCTTAAAATTCCTCATGCAAATGAGGTATTTAATTGCGTCATAGATTTAATTGGCGACCAACCAATACTATGCCATCGTAGATTACTGACGCGTAAGCTCGTATCCGATACGAGGTTACATTGCAATGCAGACCACTCCAGTCAATGAGTGGTGCTTGCTCTAGGCCAGCGCCGACGTCATTAATCCCTCAGTTACATCACGCTAAGTTCGAGACTTTTCTCCAGACCGGAACGTGCGTCCGGGATCCTAGCCGGTTACAGGTAGGGGGAGAAGTCCTCTCTATCACATATGACTATCAACTGCCGTGCCTGTCAACCAGGCATATCCCGTAAAGTATCCAGGTGTGAACGAATTACCCACACTTCGCGCGACTAATATGATCTCCTGCTAAGGAGCATATTACTGACCACATAAATAACACATGCATAGGTGTTATGCATATCGTAGATATGTATGCATCTTTTGATTATAATCAAGTATCATTATCGCTGCTAAGAGCTAACCCCTGTCACTCTACTATGCGCCGTGTTACGGGTTTGAATCCCGGCAGCACCTCCCAAACTGAGCAGACTCCTTGTCGTACAAGTTGATGTCGCACCATGAATGTAGACTCCCTGGCATACACTACAGATGGAGGTCACACAAACTGAGTTCGCTGTGATTGAATTTTCCACATGTTGAGCATACGAATAGATCAATTGGGGTGGGCTTGGTGGGCCAGTCGCCTTAGTGTCACGGTTTGAGAGAGTACGGAAGTACTCAGTGATTATGATGGAAATTTGGAGATGGTGTGGAAGGAATTGTGTTACGGAAAGACGGAGACGTTGGGAGACGGAGAGGACACGGCAGGACAGTGGCGGAATACTTTGCTATGATAAGGATGTGATCTGAGGTGTTGCGACGTTGGACAATGTGGGGTGGTTGTATTAATAAGAGGTGATGCTGATGGTGTGTAGGATCATGGGATGAGATTCGGATGGTACATCGGAGCATGAGGAATGGTTCGAGGGTGGCAGACCAATTTTATATGAAGAGAATGTCGTTGGCATGGGAGGATTTCCTTTTCTTCTCTCTTTACTCGTTCTCTTGTAGAGCAAACCAAGTTACGACTTTGAAACAGCTTTGACTCTTGTCTTGTCTTGACTTCCTCGAAATGAACATCAAGCCTCTTGTTCTGTTTTCTGATATCACAGTATTGTCACTAATATCACCTATGCTTGACTCCGCCAGTTACACAAGAACGAGTCCCACCACAACGTTTATGATATTGAATGTGCCTACATCTCTCGACAGGGTGTAGGTATTGTTCTGAACCTTGCTCTCGTTCTTGTCGGGTTTACCTAGCACTGAACCGCCATTGGAAACATGTCTGTGATGATTGCGCCAACGAGCTCTTTCAACTTACCGGATGTGATATCCATCAGTACCCTCACAGAACACCATATTCGAATGCCCGAGTATGACACTAACTGTACATCACGAATGAATTGGTTTGATATTGCCAGAACCCCTTGCCTGGTTTTTGAACCTGAACCATTGAGTGCCTTCGACAGTATCGATGCCGAACATACAGCAACGTTTGTAGAAGAACCCCTCGAAGCCTATGTTTGGGAACAGTCGATTGTCCCCTCCCCATCGAATACTTATTGAACAGATGCAGCCAGAGAGGTCGGCAGACTTGATATTAACAACCCCATGTTTGGGTTACATTGGACTACATATTTGGGAGCACATTCGTGGTTCCCTTGTGATTTCGAAGAACCCTGTGACTGCGAAGGACACCATTGCGCAGGTACTCTTTCGACAATTGGACACACAGCAGCAGCAGCAACAACAGCTAAATCTCTTGGTATTGCACTAATTGTGGTAGTACCCCCGACCCCGACTTCTTCCGAAATCGACGCATATAATTGGAACTGGTAGATGTGCTTGATCCGCTGCCATGGGAGGACCAACGGAACCCCAAGCGGCCCTGGTGTCCATCGAGGATCAGGGTGCCATCATGGCACTTCTCGACATACAGAGGGATCCCATCGGATTCAAAGAACTAAGTAAGCCATTCGCACAGACACAGGAGAAATTAATGAAGGTGGCACAGTACTCACAACCCATCTGGGAGATGCAGATGGTGTGCGACCACTCACAACAAATCGTCAATCTACAATGAGAGATCACGGACCTTCAGACGAAGCAGTTCCTGCCCCCATATTGTGACCATCTCAAAATGGAGCAACCAATACAGACTCGGACGAATGAACGGGATGAAGCCAGGAGGAGACCCGCAGCCACAAGAACAGACCAGGCGCTACAGGAAGAACTGGTAGTAATGACCCGGAATGCACAGCAATCTGGAGAGGAAATCTGCAGTTTCAGGACGCAGTTAGCGAATGCCTCGACGTTGGGTGCCAGAGCAGCCCAGGCTGCTCCCCAGGCTCCAGAAGACAGAGGTTAGAAAATTCGCAACTCCCCCGACGTTTCAGAGTCGGATCGAACTCAGTTGAGAGGCTAGATTTCTCCAATCTGAATGGTCATACTACACAAGTCTGCCAACTTTCCTTACAAATATCGAAGATGTGGTACGCATTCAACCGCTTGAAGGGAAGAGCCTTGGGCAAGATCCTGCGACACGTCTGGGACGATGGAACGATAGGGCTGGAAGACCTACCATCTTTTAAACACCTCCTGGAAGCAGCTTTTGGTGACCCCGACGGAGTAGCCACCGCTGAATAGAACATTTGGGAGATTGAACAAAAGAACCGCGAGTTCTCCCAGTACTATGCTGAGTGTGAAGTCATTGCTGCTGATTTGGATTGGAACCTGTCAGCCCTTCAAACTGCTCTGAGGATGGGGTTGTCTGAAGAAATGAAAGACTCCTTTACCAATAGCGATATGCCTGAAGACCTTCCTGCATTTGTGACGTTCTGCCAGAAACAGAATATTTACATCCGCCAGCGATGAGTAGAAAAGGCTGCGCAGAATAGAGGAGGAGGGATATATTTCCCCTGCCCCAGACCCCACCACCTGCGAAGGCACCAGAGACCGCTCCCGCTGGAACAGTTGCCGCATTTACATGACCTGCACCTATGGACCTAAATGCAGGCAGGAGGGGGATTTTGGCGGAGAAAGAGCAAAGAGGTTTACGGATTGGTGTTTGTACTGTAGAGGGTTTAACCACAGGGCGGCAGATTGTGCAGCGAGAAAGAAGGCTCAGACGTTCAAGGCAGCTGGAGCTGATGTTAAGGAAGTAGGAACCAAGGAAGGTTCCAAGGAATCGGGAAACGATTAGTTCAACCCAAGCAGGATGGCGTTTTGGTTGACGGAATAAGTTTTGTTTTAAATGCTTTAAAATATTTTTGAATTTCGCGTCTCTCAGTTAGCAAAGTGGAGGTATTGGAAGGGTCAATAGAAGGGAGGCATTTAGTTATAACCTGTACCTTGACCGTAAATAACAAAGGAATACCAACACATGCGCTGATTGACTGCAGAGCTACAGGCATTGCATTTATGGATCAGGATTTTGCTTGCCATCATCAGATACCAGTTCAAGAGTTGAACACACAGAAACAAGTTGAGGTCATCGACGGGAGATCTATTAAATCAGGAGATATTACGCATTTTGCCAAGGTTGGGATGAAGGTACATGAACATAATAAACAAGTACCACTGTTTGTTAACAAATTGGGACATTAACCTATTGTCCTCAGAATTCCCTGGTTGAGATTACATGATGTTGTGGTACGATTTGCATCAAATAAAGTTATATTTGGCTTACAATATTGCTCAACACATTGTCATGATGCACCCATTACGATACAAGGAGTTACTGAGGCACCCCCAGAACCGGTGTATCAGAAAGGGGAAGGAATCTTTGAGCCACAAATACGAACACAGAGGCCATTTCGAGGAAATATTGTTATGCCCAATGGATTATACGTCATCCGAACGGTTAGAAGAGGAAGCCGTACAATATTTATGGCATCGCTGTATGATATCAATATGGCTATTGAGCCAAAGAATTTGAAGGAACGACCCCTGGAGAAGATTGTCCCCGAACAGTATCATCAGTTCCTTCTGTTGTTCAGCAAAGTGTTAGCTGACCGATTACCACCGCATCAACCAGGGATTGATTATGAAGTCCGGCTAAAGGAGGGGGAAATCTCCACTGGGGGCCGTTATATTGAATGTCCAGAATTGAGTTGGTGGTTGTAAACGAATGGCTCGAGGAGACTATGTCTAAGAGACTCATTCGACAATCATCATCACCGTTCGCAGCAGTAGTGTTATTCGCAAGAAAACCTGATGGTGCCTTACGATTTTGTATTGACTATCGGAATATTAATAGCAAAACGATGAAGAATTGGTATCCCCTCCCCTTATTAACGGAAACGTCAAATCTTTTGAGGAAAGATAGGATATATACAAAGCTGGATCTGTGGGGGGCTTACAATTTGCTTCGACGAAAAAAGGGAGATGAATATAAGTTAGCCTTCCGAATGAGATATGGGCTGTTTGAACCTACAGCAATGCAATTTGGAATGATAAATGCACCAGCGGATTTCCAAGGCTATATCAATCATGCCATAACGGAGGCTTTAGACGATTTTGCATCAGCCTACTTGGATGACATTCTGATATACAGTGATTCCGAGGAAGACCATGTTGGGCATGTTGAATGGGTTATGCAGTGGTTGTTGGAGGCGGGATTGTATTTGAAGCCCGAAAAGTGTGAATTCCATAAGGAAACAGTGAGGTACTTGGGATTGATTATATCAAGAAAGGACATTTCTATGGATGAGGATAAGGTTGAAACCGTACGGAATTGGAGCCGGGAGAAGACGACTTACAATGGACAACTTAATACTCTCTTCGATGTACAACAATTCCTTGGTTTCTGCAAATATTGTCAACGATTCGTCCCGAAGCATTCCGACAAAGCAGAATCGCCAATGAGGTTAACGAAGAAGGATGAACCATTTGTATGGGAATCAGAACAACAGTTGCCCTTCGAAACAATGATTACAGCTTTTACGACAGCACCAGCAGTTTGTCATTTTGATCATGAATGCGAGGTTAATATTGAACTGGATGCCTCTGATTATTTATTCGCTGGAGTACTTTCTCAACGGTATGATGAAGGAGTGCTACATCCTGAGGTAAATGTTTCGAAGAAACATACACCTGCCGAATGAAATTACGATATATATGATAAGCAGCTGATGGTGATTATTAAAGCACTTCAGGAGTGGAAACCTGAGTGTGAAGGCGCCGCATATCAGCTACTGTTGATTACTGATCATAAGAACCTTGAGTGTTTTATGACAAAGAAGCTATTGATTTGAAGACAGCCTTGATGGTCAGGGATTTTAACACATTTCGATTACGAGATAGTGTATAGACCAGGGAAATCAAACGGGAAAGCAGATGCATTGATGAGGAGGCCGGGAGACCTCCCTGAAGGGGGGGATGAAAGATTGAAAGATGTGGAACAGGTGCATCTAAAGCCGCAGAACCCACCGGAACAATTGTGTTTGTTGGCGGAAAGCCCGCCCACCCAGGGCCGTCCTTCAATTCCTGATTTTATCACGAAAGCATATGCGACTGACCCGCTACCAGGAGAGATACCGGAAGCGATACGAACGAATGGCAGTTTGAAAGTGATCACTCTAGCTGAATGGACGGAACATGAGGGGAGAGTTCCGTACCAAGGAAAGTGTTATGTTCCGCAGGGTGATCAGTTACGGTTACAATTAATACAGGAACATCATGATACTGCTCTTGCCGGACACCCGGATGGGGCGAAGATGTTTGACGTTCTGGATAGACAGTATTTCTGGAAGGATATGCGGAGACAAGTGGATCAGTACGTACGGAATTGTGATAGCTGTCAATGATCTCAGAGCTCCCGACATTCGATGTTTGGGGTCTTTCAACCATTGCCAGTTCCCAAGAAACTGTGGGAGCATATCTGAATGGATTGTGTGGTAGGGTTACCAAAGTGCGAAGGATTCGATGGAATTTGGGTGGAAGTAGATAGGCTCTCGAAAATGGCACATTTCATTCCTTGCCATACAACAATTGATGCTATAGAGATGACTGAATTGTTTTTACAGGAGGTTGTACATCATCATGGGCTACCGGGCACAATCATTTCGGATTGAGATCCCCAGTTTACTTCAGTCTTCTGGGGGTAGATATGCAGTCGTCTAGGGATTGAACGACAAATGTCAACAGCATTCCATCCTCAAATGGATAGCCAAACTGAAGAAATGAATGCCACCATGCAACAGTATCTGTGAGTGATCGTTAATAGTGTTAGCAACAGTTCCGGACCGTCACGTTGGGTCCGGGTCCTGGTCCAAACCGATCTGTTGCCAAAATGGCGGTTCAGGTTGTCAGTAAACCCAAACTGCCCACTTGGGTACGGTTCCATGGTAAACTCCCAACCCTTCTGAATTGGGCGGGTTGTCAGCGGGTCGCCCAGCGGGTCCATCTATAGATCCATATAAGGCTCTTGTATTTGCAGTGTGTTAATAGTATCTTATCAAAATCGTGTTTTCAGCAACCATTAATGTGCTTTTGCCTGTTGAGCAGTTTGCAATATCGATTAATTTGGTATCTGTGTTTCACCTTCGATATATGGTATTTTTGCCTAGCAAAGTGGTCAATAATACAGTTATGCATGCAAAAATCGGCGCGATGCCTTGATTACAAAATATGCAAGTCGTAAAACTGTTGACGCTCTGTTGACGCTCATTTTCAGAATGCCGCAGGGACCATGTCGCAGTTGTTTTTGCCAGTAAAGGCTGCCAATATCTTATAAATGGATGTCTGCAACCAATCGGAACATAACTTACTCAAGATGCATAGCTAAAAATTGTTGACGCTCCGTTGCAGCTCATGCTAATAATGGGGCAGTGGCCGTGTTGCTATCTCTTTTGCCAATTAAGGCTGCCAATACATCCGTTACGCATAACAACGACCAAGTCACTGGTGAATTACCGTACTTACAAGACCACAAATCTTTGACACTCTGTTGACTCTCATATTAATGTATTGTCCATTCAACATCTGCTGGCGTCGATAAGTATTTCCATCCTAATTTGACTTTACCTGTTGTCTTTCTGCTTGATTGAGACTCGGCCCTGTGGCAAAGCCGAGCGGTGTAATTATCTTGCACTGTTCACTCTTACACAATTAAAAATGATGTATCATGCCAAAGGATTCATTGCGCCTGCTATACATCTATTTATGAACTGATATTAACAAGCTACTTACCATTCGCCCATAATATATCTCTAACTGAAACTTTCGGTCAAGCTACATGAAGCTGGTGAACCATTGACGCAGTCTGTCCTACTTTTTCTTCCCTCCTTTATTTCTCCACGTCTCAACTGCATTGACTGTCACTAAAACCTTTTCAGCCTGTCTCTTTGACTTCAGTGTCGGCCGAACCAATCCGGGCACAGTTGGCGCGGCACTAACATCCTGCTGCTCTGGGGATTCCGGATCCTGGATGCAATTGTTGTGCACTATACCAGATTCATCGTCTGCAGCGCAATCCTCTTCAGTGTCATTTGGATTATCCAAGTGGCCATTCCAGTTTAGCCAATCTTCGGTGTCCGAAATGCTTTCAGGTGTGCTATCCTCGTCGCTTTCGACTGGATGACTATTCATTGTCCAGAGTCGGCGGATATTTAAAATTTGAGTTCTTACTCCCGGGAGGTCATTTGCAGACCAAGCTGGTGGCAAAGGTGATCTTTCTGACAGTTTAAATGCAGCCGCACCATCATGTGGAAAGAGTGAGCAGGATGCTTTGATGATCTCATTTGTGTCTGAAATGTATCCTATGGCGGTCATCTGCGTGTTTTGAGTGCAAGATTCCTTCTGCGTAGCATGTATGTTTTGGCTGCCCTGCCATATCTCCAAAATGTCGTGAACCTTGGCCATTCTGTGCAATTTCCTGTCCTCCGCCTCTTTCTTCATTTCCGAGTCATTTTCTGTGTTCCTGGTATCCAATTCTGGGCCAGTGTCTGCCAAAATCCCTTTATTGGCTCGAACGAACTGCCTTACGATGACTTTTTCACGAACGGTCTCGCCTGTGGTTTTTGACTGCCTCCAGCAGATAACATCTCAGTGAATGGAAAACTGACCTCCACTCCGACACCGTGCGGTATGACAGAGAATATGTTGCGCGCTACATTGGAGAGATCGGCGTACTATGAGTGCGTTTCCTTCTGTTGTCGTCACCAATCGGTTATGTCCGGTGTCCAAAATGTACAACAAATCTCCATTGGGTCGGAGTGGTAATCATTGAGATTTGGATTTATTTGCCCCGGTTCTTTGGTACTTCAGGCGGCGAATTCAAATAGAGCCTGGCGGCAGTCAATAAGCAGGCTGCGCAATCGCTTTGTCTCAGTGTCGTCTCAGCCACATTGTTAGGCACTAAGTATTCCTCATCATCGCTGGACAAATCATATGGATCACAGGATGATTGATAGGACCTTGAGGCCGTTGAAGAGCGGACAAGATTGCTGGTCGGTACGGGTTCGAGTTTATTGACCGGCACACCTCGATGTTTGGCACAGTATTCATTCTCCACATACTTCAGTAAGGCCTCTTGGTATTTTGGAGTGTAGGATGTCATGTCCTCCGGATTGATATCCATTCCCTTGTCCCACTTTCTAAACGATTGCAACTTCCGGAAAGAATCGAGGATATGTGCAGAAATTTGAAGCATGCCAGTCGTGGGAGTCACTTCAGTGTGGTATTTGGAAAGCTTCTGTCGAGCTAACTTCACAGCGAAGAACTAGTCTTCCTTCCATTGAGTCTTCTTCTTGGCCAAAGCTCGCATCACGGCATCCATGTGATTGAAACTCACATTGTACACTGTGATAACGTGATTCAATGTGACTGTATGTCTCTTTTACATCCAAAGGGTCCAATATTGAAATGGCCTCAATACTTCCATGACATACTTGACAATCGTCCATTCATCCTGAGTTGTGAATAGTGGCCAGTATTCACTGTATTGTGGGTTTTGAAGCCACTAGCATGCGAATTCCCGTAAACGGGAGGTGCACTCGAGCAACTCCAGTGTAGAGTCCCAACGTGTCTTCACTTCCATAATCGGAAGTACTGCAATGCGGACTTTGGCCCATTGATAGTTAACAAACTTGTTTTGGCGACCAGGTGTTAGCGTAATCAATACAGCAAGCACTCTCTGCTATATGAAGATCAGCTTCAGGACTTTCAAAATATCATGAAATATGTACTTTCTCAATTATCTTTGCTAGACCCGGTCCCATGGCCGACACCTTGTTGATTCTATCATTGCCCTCTTTTCGAAGTCTTTGACTCTTCCCAATGTCTATGCTTTCATTCTCTCCAAATTGCTGATCACGCTGATGGGCTTCCCAAGACTTGGCGCGGCCTTTTACACCGAGACTGCTCATGAATGCACCTACAGCCAGCTGTATGACGTGCGCCATGCATGGTATGTGGTTTCTCAATGCAGGCCACTCGATTCCAGAGGCCTCAAGTGTTGATTGCAGCTCGCGTGTTATCAAGTTGTTTGAGGAAGAATGATCAGTTGTGATACCCAGCAAACGGCCGTTGGTAGGCTCAAAACGATCAAGCCCGTCCTTCACATGCATGGCTAGCCTTGTTCCAGTATGTTGGCCCTTGACCTATCGTCTTTAGTTCGCTTTCGAAACGGGAACAAAACAGGCGATCAACCACATCAAAAGAATGTTTTACTTCACACAATACCCAATTTCGATCCGTACAGTACGCAATCACCGACGTTATGGCTAGTTTGTTTGTTGATGTGCATCCGTCCAAAGCTAAACAAACTTTATTTCGTATACGTAATTGCTTCTTAATTGCATCCACAGTTAGTGCATATTCCATCCAGCAAATGTTACTAAGGGTCGTAGCAGACGGTAGGACTAGGTCATCGCGTAATGCCTTCAATAACCGTGGTAACTCAAGATTTGATATAGTGTTCCATGGAATATGTGCCGAAACAAATCCGAATATGAGAGAGCAATTCCACGTGTCTTGGTGAAATTCGGAAGATTCAAAGTCCTTAGCTCCCAGTTTGAAACATTTTGTCTGTCATTTCGGTCAATATGGATCAAACTGGATATCAAATATGATTTACCTCTGCAAACTTACTATTGTGATTCCTCGACTTCCTTGTCTCTTCAGGATGGCCAAAGCTGTTTCATCCACTGTCGAACTAGTCAATTCAGTGACCTCTGACTCTGTTAATTCGTTTAACTTTGTGATGTGACTTTTTGCCAGCAAGTGTTTCCCCAATGAGGTGGTCTCATGTTCTGATGGATGGCGAAGAACTTGATGACAAATGATACATATGATGCCAGGGCTGCCAGGCTCTTTAATTCCTAGTGTTAGCAATGGGTCCAAAATCCCGGTTCAGTGCCGGGTCCGCTTCCAACCCGGAACCGGACCGTTGCAACGGGTTTCCACACAAAACCCGCTGCTCAAAAGTCAACATTTCTTGCTCCAATTAAGTATTGGAGTTCTCATCGTATCGCGACATAATCTATACGTGAAATATGCAGTTTGATTTCTTCTTTCATCTCCCGTTCTCCGGGTTGCAATCGGATCAATCGTGGTGGAGACGCGATGGAAACCCGGTCATTGTGACGTGATTTTCGGCTTAATTTCACAGCGACTGAATGTATAATGATCCGATCGCACATCTGAGAATGGGAGATGAATAGGGCATCAATCTGCAAATTTGAGATATAGATCATGTTGTGATACAATCAGAATTGAAATACTTAATTGGAGCCAAAGTTGTAGGAACCGTAAAATAAAAGCACGGTACGGTTCCAACCAGTCCCTGAACCCGGTGGATACCCATGTTTTCCGGGTAACAACCCTGACTGGACCATCCGGTCCGGTTCCAAACACCAACCGCAGCCGGGTAACCAGGTACCGTTGCTAACACTATCAATTCCACAGTGCAAATAGAACTGCCATGAAGGCCCATGTCTAGAATTACTCCAGGCAGTGGGCCACTTCGAGCCTACATTAATTGAAGACCACCAACCATCGAAAATGATTTGCTCAGTAAGGTCGCTCAAATTCCTAATAACGCCACATTTATTTTTGGAAGAGATCATAACCTTGAGCAATGAGGTGTTCAAAGATTGTGTATCCGACATGGCGGTGGAAATTAGGAATCTGGGTAATCCGACTTGAGAGAGAGCCGACAATAACGATACAGTAAAGCCGACTGAGGGTTCTTAAATATTGATTCTACAGCTAGAAGAAAAATAATCAGATCGGTCAGACATTGCATGCATATTTCTGATGTTGAATACAAGGACAGATTGCAACGACTGACTGCTTAAATGTCCATTTAGGAACACCATACTGCAGTTTATTGCTGTGTGACTTTCGGAGCCTTGACGCACCGTGAGTGGTCAATTGTAGCAGCTGGACGTGATATCAACACTTGCATTGTTGCCAATAAAGGCTGCCGATTGGTTCATTGTGGTTTATCTGCATTCCATTCCGGTGATATCATCCAAGATGCCAGCACAACAATCGTTGACACTCCGTTGACGCTCATTTTGGGACATGATTACTATGTTGTTGTAAGCATATTTGTCTTGAAAGGCGGCCAGTAGTATGATTTTAGATGATTGTAGTTGCATAGCCCCTTGATTTTCCAAGATGGAAGGCCTCAAATTGTTGACACTCCGTTGACACTCATTTTTAGGGCATGGTCACGATGTCATGAAAAGCATTTTTGCCCAGAATGGCGGCCGATAGTTTGATGATGTGTTGATGTTGCGGCACTGCCCTCGGATTGTCTGAGATGCATGGCCAAAAGTCGTTGACGCTCCGTTGACGCTCATTTTCAGGACCTAGTAGCGATGTAGTTGCAACTGTTTTTGCCTAGCAAGGCAGCCGATAATCTGAGTATAGCTTTATGTTGCCCCACAGCCCTAGGATTTTCCATTATAAAAGGCCAAAAGTCATTGACGCTCCGTTGACGCTAATTCTTAGGACATAGTAGTGATGTTATTGCAAGAGTTTTTGCCTAGAAAGGCGGCCGATAGCGCAATTATGGGGTAACGTCGGCGCACAGCCCATGCAATTTCCAAGATGCAAGGCCAAATGTTGTTGATGCTCTGTTGACACTCATTTTTAGGACATAGTAGAAATGTTGCCACCAATATTGTTCCGTAGAAAGGGGGCCGATAGTTTGATTATGACTTAATGTAACCGCACAACCTACTGGATGTTTCATGACGCAATGGCAAAAATCGTTGACGCTCCATTGATGCTCCTTCTTAGGATGTGGCAACAAGCGTGGAATTTGCTTTTTTCGCAATAACGCCAACTTATACATTGGCTTTGGAATGATGTGACAATCCAGCCCATTGATTGCCGAATGTGTAAGACTTATAATCGTTGACACTCTGTTGACTCACATTAATCACATCGAAACAGCCTTTGTACACTCAATAATTGTATGCAACGAATAATATAAACAGTTTTGACATCCATTATTGAGTGTGAATGTATCATCGTTTGCATCTAGGAGTTTTGTTACCTCTCAATTTCTGATTAACTGCTGTCTACACTATCTGAGTGAGTAATGACGTGGCCCTATCACATTCTTGCGCTTTCGGCCGGCATTTGATGGCATGTAGATCATTTAACTAGTTTTTGGCAAATATAGCTCGACTTCCTCACCATTCCTTATCCATCTCCTTCTCCTCGATTTCCATGCCGTACCACAAGCAATTCCAAATATGTCAACCAAGTGCACCAGGTCTGTGCGGAGAGTTATGCAGCTGGATCGATGAATGAATGCAGCATGACGGTTGTCGTTCGGATCGATTTGTCATGCGCACTGACCGCTTTATCTATGACATGTATGACATCACTCCCATAAATTTCGTTAGCCCATTTCGTCACTAATATTGCTTTTGCTTTGTCACTTAACAGTTACTTTCAGAAAGAAACCGAACGTGTTGGCCGTCTCACAGTGCGATTCGGAATCTAGAACTTTCACATGGTGCGTTCAATCCTTGCACATGCACAGACAAATTATCATTTCTCACAATTTGGTCACTGAAATCAAGAAAATGCTGACACATAGCAAAATTGGTAAACAACTTGCTTTTCACCGGGATCAGACGTCAAAAATTACAGTTTGCACTTCTACTCTTCCGCAAACACAGGAGCTATCACGATCTCTTCTTTGCAATCCGATATCTACATGGTAATTAGCTGGAGACTATATGCAGGGGTAAAAGCTTACTGGTTCAACTTGCTTCGCTTTCAGCATCATTGACAAATCGGGCTCTGCAGCTGGCTCACAACTAGGTATGCCTGATTTTGACTGCAGCTTCACCGAACCTAGCCTAATATGACAACTTCCTGGTCGAGAAGTCCCTTGCGGCCTTTGCGATATTCTGGGGACAATGTCAAGACTTTCAATAAGCTCTTCAAATGATGTCGGTGGAGGTGCTGGAGCATCATCATTCGTTTGCGGCTGAACGACTTCTGGAACCCTCAATTCGGATGTGCCGTACTTCATATCTCTTTCATGGAAGTAGTCAGCTGCATCCTCCCATCCCAGTTGAGTCAATTCGTCCAGCTTCATCTGCTTCTGCCGAAACCTCTTCATGCGCTGCTGGACCGTTTTGGTGAATGTGCCCATTACCCAGCCGGGTTCGTCCTCTTCGCTCAACTTGCCCTGCTCAGTCTCTTCATCATCCTCATCTTCCCCATCCTCGCCATCGTCGGAACTTGCAAGATCACTCAGACTGTTTCCGATAGCAACCAGCATCTCCTCAAACGTCTTTCCGGGCTTTCTGGACGCCAATCCCACGATTTCAGCATGCGTCATATCGTCCTGCTCTTGTTGAACCGCTGCCTCTGCGTCTTTAAGTCACTTTCTTGCCCCAGCGGTTTCTCTCTCAACATAATCCTCAATCCATTTCTCTTTCTCTTCATTGCTTAACAAGTGCATTTCTCGTTGTTGTTGTTGTTGTTTAATGATACTGTATTCACTCTAATCAAAGTATGACAGGACCTTAATAGCCCCCTCCGCCTCTGGCCGCGCCGGCTAGATGGCGGAGCTCCCTCGCCGCTACCCTTCATCCCTGTTTACAAATGAAAGATATGGTAAGACAGAGAGACAAAATAGGAGGCAGACAGGAAGAAAGAAAGGTATAACCCCGTCACCGCCCCCGTCGCTCCTGAGCCCTGGCCCTGAGCCCGCTCATTACCGCTACTTTACTTGGGTGGATACTTCCCGACTTCAGTCGCAGCCAGGAAGTCCATCACTGCTTGGTGGCACTCTTCTATGGAAAACAGCTCAGGGACCTGCATGTGGCGGCATCTGCCCACTTTCCAGCCCGTCGCCTTTCCCACCGCCTTCCATAATGCTTTCTGCTGGTCTTTCCACCGGCTGCAGTGGCGGAAGAGGTGCTCCCGCGTCTGGGTTTGGGTCGCTGTCCCTCCACACCACCAGCAGTTGTCGTCATCTCGGTGGCCGAACCGTTTCAGGTAGACTCCAGTGGACACATGCCCGGACTTTAGTCTGTAGAACCTGGCTGCCAGCGACTTTACGCTTGTCATTGGGATAGGTCTCTTGGTCCCCGCCTTGCCGTGGATTCTGTAGCTGAAGTGCTTGCTGCAGTTGTCGGCCTCCCACTTCGCCTTGGCTGCTGATCTTCCCTGGGAGATTCGTCTACCACTATTCGAACCTGAGGTGTATGCCCGCTCTATCACTGTGCTTCCGCTTCCGTCTCGGGCTAAGTTCGCCGGACGGTCTGCTTCTTCATTTGCACGGATGCCATAGTGTCCTGGGACCCAGTGGATCTCAGTTGGGATGCCGTGAGCGAGGAGACTCCGCGCTCTTCTGTTGATCTGTCTCGCCAGTCGCTGCCATGGGCCCAGCTTGAGGTGTGCCGTTCGTCGAATTGCGGCCTGTGGGTTGCTGAAGACTGCCACCATCTCCACTGCATGCTTCTGCAATGTTTCCCTCTTCTTGATCGCCACGTCAAGCGCGAGTCCGATGGCCCACAGCTCAGCGTCAAAGACCTCCATTTGTCCAGTGCCCAGATAGCTTAGGCGGGACCTCCACACATCGCTGTGCTCGCATACTGCTGCGGCTCAAACTTGGCCGTCATCTGAGCGCAATCCATCAGTCCACCACATCCAGCCTCCCGCTCCCACTTTTGCCTCTTTCTCTCTTGCCCAGCCCTGCGCGGCTCTCTTGGCTGCGGTGGCGTCGTCCAGTATGACGGTTCTGACTACTGATTCTTCCGCCAGGGCCGGCTAGCTCATGCTCTCGGTTCTCCGGGCATGCTCATGCTCTGTCTTCACTGCTCTGCATACCAGCATCCCGGAAGAAGGATCTTGGTGTAGGTTCCTTAACTTGTTGCTTCACGCGTTTGCTCACCTTCCTGTGAAATGCTGTTGTCTGGATGTTTCTCGTCGTTTCTCCGCCGCAAGCTTCTTTTTGGATCTCAAGCTGCGCAATGCCCCAAGGGCTCGGACTCTCTCTGCGTCCAAGCCGCTCTTGCCTTCATTCGCTTGATGACGTCGCTGGGTTGACCGCTTTGTGGATGTACAGTATCTTCCAGCAGGAAGCGGCGAAATGTTCTTTTTCGGAGCATTGACCATTGTAGTTTGGGTGGACTTTGTTGTTGGGCGAGATGTTGGAAGTTGCAAGTTATGGACAATGTGGAGGCAAGCTGCGTCTTTTATGTCAAGGTTAGTACGTTTACTCATCTTGAACAAAGCAAAATCTCCATCTTGACTGTCAATCAATCAGGAATAGTGACGCTAACCATACAACATGACATGATTGTTAGCGTCATTTTCATGTAATACCCCGGGGATTATTTGAGACAAACATCAGCAGACGTTCTTTCCCTCAAACTACATCCTATTAGTATGTAGCAATTGGGTCATTCCGGTGGTCCTACACCGCAATTGATCCCCGTTAACAAACAAACAACATGAAACCGACTTACAGCAAATTGTGGGGAGATGGGAAACCCCTGCAATGTGCAGCCATACTCAGTAGGATTCATCTTGATCATAACGATCATGTTGGCTGCTACTTATTCAATTCTAACATGAAGCCGACTATATAGTCCTCCGGGCTTTCCACTTCCTCCCGTTATCATCTTCCTCTGCTATTCCACACCAGCATATTATGGATACACAACCACCTCTGCCAGGTGAGAGTGGATCGAATACCGGCAGATTGGTGGGCGCTACATAAAATACAGAAATTCCTGGCACTCAACAACAGTGCAGACACAGGTTAGTTCACCGCGATGCTGCCAATGCAGCCACCAAACATATGACCCAGGATCCACATTTAAAAATCGTCCGCAACACTGGAAGCAGCAAAAGCAAGAAGCAGCATGCAGGTGGATGTGAGTATATCCATATCGAGGAAAACGGCGGTCAATTAGCCATATAACGTACAGCAGGTGTCTGTAGAGAGCTACGTAACGAATTGATCGCTGCCCGTTACGGGAAACCTCCATGGTCGACAAAGGCATTTGTCCGCACAGTCCGCGAAACCGAATATCATGATGTTCTCAGCTCTGATATCTTCGCAGATGCATTTCCTGATAAACATCCCCGTGAGTGGACGAAGCAGACTTTAATCACCTTAGAGGAGGATACGGAAGCGTATATGGTAGAGGTAACAGCCGAAATTCCCCTAGTGGAAGTTGATGGTGAGCAAGAATACCAAGTATCTAGTGTTGAGGATAGTAGGATGTATCAGAACCAGTTACAGTATTTGATACGATGGACTGGGTATGACTCCCTGACTTAGGAGCCTGCGAAATTTGTGGATGGCCTACAGGTGGTGGGAGAATTTCATCAACAATACCCACAGAAGCCAGGACCATTGGAGAATATTCTCGGAGGACCTCGAAACTTGGAGGGGGATACTATCATTGTTTGGGTGAGTACGGAAGTAAACCGGGATTATGATGGAAATTTGGAGATGGTGTGGAAGCAATTGAGTTACAGAAAGACTGAGACTTCGGGAGATGCGGAGGATGTGGCAGGATGGTGGCGGAATAATTTGGTATGATAAGGATGTGGTCAGAGGTGTTGCCACATCGGACGATGTGGCGCGGGTCTATTGATAAGACGTGATGCTGATGGTGTGTAACATTATGAGATGAGATTCGGATGGTACATCGGAGCATGTGGAATGGTTCGAGGGAGGTAGACCAATTGTATATAAAGTGAGTGCCATTCGCGTGGGAGGATTTCCTATTCTTCTCTCTTTACTCGTTCTCTTGTGTAGCAGAGCAAGTTATGACTTTCAAACAGCTTCGACCCTTGCCTTGTCTTGACTTCCCTGGAACAAAAATCGAGCCTGTGGTTGTATTTTCTGATATCAGATTATTGTCACCAATATAACCTACGTTCGACCCCGCCCGTTTCACTTAGTCCCCTCCACCTGATTGTGGGATGAGGAAGGAAACTACTTTGCTTGAGTCAGAAGTAGGTGCTACATGAGCTAGTTTGCCTGTCAGGGCACGTATCGCAGCATTCGGCCTCATAGACATAAGTGTGACAATTCTAAGAATATGGTTGCAAATGTGGATGCGAGTGATAGTAGGTGTTAATGTATATGTAAGATCATCGATAGAGATCTAAGGCTTGTGGCGAACCGACTATATGGAATGGGAGTTACCCGTCCCTGGGTCATGTACCGTGGTCACATTATCCCCCTCTTTAGGCGCCGACCTCCTGGGCTGCATATACCGTTGAAGAGAAAAGGAAACATCAAATGAAAGGAAGTAATAAACAAACTTGCTGCATATGTACTTGTACAAACCAATAAGTCCCACAACCGATCAGTACCGCTCAGGGTGATCTTTCGGTGGATCCGGCACATATGCCAACTCAACCTGGACTTGGCTGCCATTTGGAGGTGGGAAAAATCCGTGCCGACTCCATATGTACCGGGCCGAGATCCAATGAAGTAATGAAGTATGGAGAAGATAAGAGAAGAGTCAGAAGAAAGGAAAGACTAATTGATTACTTTCCTCCGGTCCCAAATTCGGAAACTCTATTGACCTATCTTCTCCCCACCCGAGTCTCGGACCTCAATTTCTTCTTATCACAACTGCCAATTTCATCCGGCATCGAATGTGACATCAAGTACCACACTCGTAGCTCATATCCTCTCGGCGTAGATCTTTGTCAGAATTGTCAGGGTGGTGGAGCTTCCACTCATGACTTGGCATCCATGGGAGCTTCTGCTGCCGGCATTGTTTGTAGCGATTGATGATTATCAGTCATGTACGACAATTGTGTAGCTTCGTCTCATTTGTTGACATCTAGCAATTGAGCTTCTCAGAAGATGGTTATAGTTATTAAGTTCAAGCTGGCCTGCGCTCTATTGAGCCTTCGTGCAGTGCTTTCACATGCTCTGAAAAATATCTGTTTTACCCAGTTGTCATCGGCAATTAGCATTGACTCAGTAATCATCATTTGAACTCCTCTTCGGTGACCATCCGGTCGACCTCATACAGGTGCTCCTGAAAGGAGACTTCGGTAGAATCTATGTTGACTGTCAGTAGAGTTTTCGGTGTGTGTCTCGGTAGACTGCCTTCAGGTGGGCTTTTGACTCCTCAGTAGGACTTGAGTAATCTGACATGGCTATCTCCCTCTCTTTGCAAATTCTTTGCTCCATTGACAACTTCATATTGATTGTTTACTGCCATCGTGGCTTGGTCATATTTAAGTTGAATCGCCACATTGGAATTGGGATACATTGATGATTCGGGATTGAAATTGTAATCTCTCCGTGATTTGAAATGGAATTTGGTTCGGCTACGTCAGTAAAATGTATATTCGTCACTGGAAGCCTCCAGTAGTGTCTGAGAGGATTTGGAGTGTAAACTTCGATGCGTCAATTTCAGGAAAGTATCAGACCCTAGGAGGGCATTCCTACTGGCCTTCAGAGTTACTGGGATCTCTGATGACTGGAACAGAAGCACTATCGGAGTGATTGTGAGAGGTTTGGGAACACCTCGGAGCGCCGGAGAGAACTTTTGGTGCACCTGGGTGTGTCCGGGAGCGACAGCGGCAAGCATGCCAACAGATGCGATCGCTGGCGATAAGCCAGGGAGTTCCGGCGACAAATCTGGCAGCACCGGTGACAAGTCTAGCAGCACCTCGAACCACAGTAGAGCAGTGTGGGAAACACATCTTCCTTTGGAATGCTGCTGGTGCGTCTGGAAATCATAGCTACTACTTATCATTCAATGATTATTAAAACTCATGTATTCAGTTTGTATTCTCATCTATTTATCTATATAGCAACCCATCTACACACTGTATATCTGGACTGAGTATGGGGGGTGCTTGAGCAATTCGAGGTGCGCCTGAAGATGATCATGGAGTGAACTCAGAGATACATTCCGAGGCCGTGATCGAGCGAGTTTAGAGATGCACTTTGCAGATGGTAATCAAGCGTTTTGGAGATACACTTGGAGGCCGTGATCGACCAAGTTTGGAGGCCATAATTGTGCCAGTTTAGAGATACACTTGGAGGCCGGGATTGGCCGAGTACGGAGATGCACTTGGAAGCCGTGATCAAGTGAGTGTGGAGATGCACATGGCAGGCATTGATCGTGCGAGGGTTGGAGGCCGTGATGGAGCGAGTTTGGACGAGTACTTTCAGGCGGTTGATGGATGGCGTGCCGGGTGCTCCTACTGTATTCATCAGTTAGTTAACTCACAACTGTGAGAATGTGACAAGGTGAAATTACCTTTGAGCTTTCATTGAGAGCTGGCTGATGGCGGTCAATTGTGTATGGAGGCACGTCGGAAGCTGAAGATTCATCCAGGGGTCAACTCTTAATCATGTGAATCAAGGGATAACAAAGAATCTTTGGTCTATGCTGTACTCGGTGTATGGTGTACTCGGTGTATGCTGTACACGGTGTATGCTGTACTTGGTGTATGCTGTACTCGGTGTATGCTGTACACGGTGTATGCTGTACTTGGTGTATGCTGTACTCGGTGTATGCTGTACTCGGTGTATGCTGTACTCGGTGTATGCTGTACTCGGTGAATGCTGTACCCAGTGGATCCTGTGCTCAGTATATGCGCTACTCGGTGTCAACTCATGATCATGACATTCAGAGATAGAGAGGGATGACTTAACTTTCTGTTCTTCAATGATGGTAGAGTTGTGGACGAGAAAGAGAGCGATGGGGGATGAAGATGAGCACGATGTAGAGAATATGAGCTGATCTGAGAAACCAGGGGTATGACTTGCCTGATTGGGTTAGGAAGACCTCGTATCAGTGTAAATACATGCCGGCTGGGGATGCGTACCTGCTGTATCGAGGATGGTAAATTGACTCGCACAGGAAATGCTCTTAAGTCCCAGTTTCTTGTGATGAGTTCCCTAATCCCTTCTCATCTCTCTTTTTCTTGTTCTCAACTCTACCACCACCTAAGAACACGATGTTAAATCATAGCTTTCTATCTCTCCACGCCATGATCAAGAGTTTACACTGAGTACAGCATACACTGCGTACTGCATCATCCAAAGATCGAGTGTCTCCCACTTCCAGCTAGTCTCTCATCTCTCTGCAGACAAAATTGTACTCGATTCTCTACATTCCCACAATTAGGAGTTAACCACTGAATAGAGTCTCAGTTCCCATCGCGCCTCCTTCCTGAACTAGCACCTCCAGATTGACCGCCTCCTAGTATTCCAATCTCTCTCAATCACGGCCTCCAAGTGCATCTACAAACCCGCCTGTTCACAGCCTCCAAGTGTATCTCTAAATTCTCAAAATTACGGCCTTCAAATTCGTTCGATTACGGCCATCAGGTTCGCACAATCAAGGCCTCGAAATCTATCTCCAGACTCGCTTGATCACCATCACGGAGTGCATCTCTAAGTTCACTAGATCACCGCCTCCAAGTATATCTTCAAAAATGTTCGATTACAGGCTCCAAGTTCACATGATTACGGCCTCCAAGTGCATCTCCCAACTCGCTCGATCACGGCCTACAAGTGCATCTCCAAACTCCCTCCATCACAGGCTTCAAGTGTATCTCTAAACTCTCACGATTACGGCCTCCAAGTGCATCTCCCAACTCGCTCGTTCATAGCCTCCAAGTATATCTTCAAGGAGCAATGTCAGGTGTACGGAAATACATGGGTAAAGGAGGTGGATCGAGTGATGGGGAGTATATATTTGCCAGGCCCTGGAGTAGATAGATATCATCTCATTTCCATCTCATCTTATCATACAATGAAAATACACACTCTATCTTTCCCAACTTGTGGTCTCACTCGCTCTGTCTGAGATGTCGTGGATCCGCGCAATTGCATGGATCATCAAAGTCAGGTAGAATCATATCTTCTCACCCGTTGTGTACACACCTCAAACTAGAAGCGCAGTTTCTCATGAATTTTGTTTGGATGTCACGGGAGGTGCGGCAGAGTGTCGATGGTGGGCTCTCTGCCTTCCAGCTTCATTGTTGCACTACAATGGCCTCCAAGTGGTGTATCTCTAATTTCTCTCCATGGGTATGTTCAGGTGCTCCTTTGATTCCGCTTGGCTACCATCTGCAACCTGATTGACCGTATGTATCTATATACAGAGACTTAAATGATGCATGCCATATTATGATGTAGTGAATCATGTGACTCTAACAAAGACGAATATGATAAGATGAAATGCCTTGCGGTTGTGTAACAACTACTGCTGTGAGAATATAGCACCAAATCCCGCAGTGCTGTGCAGCAGTCTCCGCTACTCTCGATGTCTGCTGCAGAACTGCACAGTGGTCTCAGCCGCTCTTGAAGTCTCCCACAAATCTGCTCAGAGGTCTCAGGAGATCCGAAATTTGACTATCCTATAGGCCAAATCTTGTAGCATGCTGAATGCGCCTCCAAAATTGCAGGTGCTTTCAGGAGCACATTGCGTAGCTCCAGGGGGGTCTGGGAGCAACTAGAAGTACTTGGAAGCACTGGTGAGGTCGCCCGGAGTGTCTGGGAGGGTTGTGTGTTGCTTCCGGACTGATTGACATATTTCTGACTTAGTAGAACAGCTGTGTATGGATCTCGTCTTGACCTTGGACAGTAATATGAGCACTCTCTCCTGGCATCAAAACTGTAATTTGCATATCGCACCTGCGGTGACCACTGGGGGGTGGCAGAATTGACGCCAATTGCATTGGGCGTGGGCAGTGTATCATTGATCCAGTTCGAACACGTAAGCTTCACAGGAGGTGAACATACTCAGTGAAATAAGAGCACACTTCTGCTCTCGGAAAGCCGCTTGGTACATTGCATACACAGATCACATCATCTCTTGATTCGGCACTTGGTAGGGTCTCAGTAACTGCTTCTCAGTGAAAGTCAGTTAGATGAAAGCTTCGTTGCTTTCTTGGTCAACTTCGCTGTGGCCATCTTGGTAGCCCGGTTTGAGAGAATATTTATTGGCTTCGCAGTAATCAGTTTGTAGCCCTCGGGTCTGGTCGGTTGGCATTCAGTTTGGCATGCCATTCGGTGATAGTTTCGTGATCGTTTGGTACGCCATTCGGTGATCATCTCGATTTGTGGCTTGGTACGGTAGAGCTCCCGGTCATCCTCTCCTTTAATCTCCATGGACATACGTCGCTGTGAGATCTCGGTGATCATCTCTTGGTAGGTATCTTTTGAGGTTGTTGTATAGTAGTTATTCGGTATCTCGTTTCGAACTGCTTTGGAAGCCATATTCGCATTTATTCAGAATCGCATTTACAATGTCTCGGTACCTATACTACAGTTGTCCAGCATGGATTGGGCTCATTGGACTTATTATCTCTCTCCAGTGCATTTACAGGTATACTGGACATTCGTCATATGCTAGGTGAGCTTATCATCTCAGATCGCGGTATACACTGTCTAGCTCTCCACCAGGTCGTCATCCTCTGAGTCTAGCACTGGATTCATCTGTCTGTGTGCTAACCGCTGCTAGCCTTATCAATTGATGAATGTATCTCACGGTACATCGTTCGCACACTTTCGGTAGGTTATTTGTAAGCACTAGGGGTTGCGATTCCGGTACAGTCATCCCCGTCTTTTGAAAATCGTTGCTCCACGGTTACTAATCTCATTCTGCTTGGTAAGGAATATTGATTGGAAGGCCTTGATTTGGTGTTGATTCCAAAGTCAATTTGTAGTCGTCAATTGCCATCTTAGTTTTGTAGCTCCGGATCGCCAAGTCTCTGTCGGAACCTCATTCGGGATAGTATTCTTGACAATATAACTTCAAAATGGATTTGAAATTCTATTTGGTATCTTATTCGGCAGTGTCATCTCTGGCAAACGGTATATGATTTGGTCACTTGAATAGGAGTCGGGATTATGCTCGGTACAGAATAGCCGCCAGTATGCATAGCTGCATTTCGGCATTTAATTGCTAGTTTCGTACATTATCATTGCCATCAAAAGTAAATATATTAGACAGGGTAGAATCCCACATAACTTCGTGTATCTCGCCATAGTCAGGTAGATCCATGGTTGTCCATATCGGTGCATCTCCGGGATGGGCATATTGGCGCTTGTAAGTCCAATTCGCATAGTCTCAATGATAGCTGTTTTCGCAATAAAGTAGCTATTAACGTTATTTCTCATCTGTCCGTCTTTATCCCATTCTGCCTTGGTTCCAGTAATTGAATGATTCACTATGTAAGTTCATCGTCACTCAGGCTTTGTGGCATACATGTGCTCGGCTTCCAATGTTCCAATTGTGGATCGTTTGTTCCCGGCCATAAATGGCGCTTCACCCTGTGGATTTTCATTCGTCTGTGGGGATGATCTCTGAACTGCAGACCCACACAGAGTTGTACTGCTCTGACTCTGCTCCATCTGTGTTAGTCAAAAGAATCGAGAGACAGGATGGCAGCGGTGAAAGGGAAAATCTAGGAGATGCAGTACTGCGGGCCTGTCCAATGGAAAATGACCATGGGCTGCAATCATCCCTTCAGTGACTCGGCGAGCCAGTAGCAGTCATTAAAACATCTCCTTGGAGAGGCTCTTCTGCCGCAACTACCGCCACTGCTTCTTGCTCGACCATCCAGCCTGTGAGGGTTACCATTTCTGCTGGCTCACGATGCTGCATCCATAAGTCCCTGTATCACATCTCTCAGCAAACTGGCGCAAACCCCACACTGTTGGGTGAATGCGATGGTAACTGCTTTCTAGCTTGCATTCATCATGCTGTCCCCGAGTTGGTATCCCCTGGAGAGGTATGTCCTAAAAGGTCTCGAAGCTTCATTGATGCTTGTGCAGAAAGACTGCCCTCACTGTGATTGTCTCAGTAGCATTTCTTGTGCAACAGTCATGTTTCCGCAATTCGATAGCATCCAAATATCAACTTGCTCTTCGGCAGTCTATAAAGGAGGCTGCGAGAGAAGAATATTGCTTCAAGGTAAAACCGGCACAGTGACCGATACACCAGTATCGAGTTTGGGCCCAAAGCCATAACAGTTCTGCAACAGGTCGTACATTGAGATGGGCACATCCAGCGGACACATTCGTAATTCTGAGTCCATCCCATATCGCCATAAGGACTGGTAATGTATGCTGCTTGATAGTAGAAATTGTGCTGTTTTGGAGATACATTGACTGAGTGCCGTGGAATGTGTCCCAGCCTTGCTGATAAAAACCTGTATTATCCATATCTCAACAATTGATTTGATCCTCCAATTAGTGTCCTGCACGTGGTGCCTCTGGCGGTGTTGGTCTCGAATCGTGATGTCGTCTCTTTGGTAGCCATGGGTGCTGCCGGAAGTCTAGAGCCTGTTCGGTCCATATGTAATAATTGTGATGTGTGGCCTCCATTGCCGTTAATGTAATTATCGTTCAAAATCTTTGATGTAGCAGGCCAACTGTGATTGTCCATAATAATTGTTCTCTAAGATGTCATCGTATTCTTCATAATCTTCGTAGTTATTGGAGTCGTTGTTGTCATTATAGTCCGTCTGCAAAATTGTGTAGGTCTAGCTCATATATGAACTTCACAAAGTGTGATGTATAGGTGTTATAGTTAGGCTCGAACGAAAGAAGGCTTCTCATCGGAGATATGCTTCAACCATGGCTAAGGTCTCTCCGTAAGTGCAGTTTGCTTGTGCAGACATTCGTGGTGGTAGGAGTGCTTCATTCATAGGCTGACATGATCCATAGGAAGGAGTTGTTCATGGTATTGTCTGTCTCCGTAGGTGTGCGTCACTCGAGTAGTGCATCCGTAGGTTGGCCATAGAATCCTTATGCCATTAAGGTATGTTCATATCGCTCGATTGGAAGAAACATAGTCGATACTATGCTAAATTGTAATTCGTTTCTCGACTTCGCCATCGGCTCTCTCCATTGCCCATAGAGGGGTAAGATCACACCTTGGCGGCATCTCGGGCTGATGATCGAGCTCAATCAACTGGGGGGAAGTGCATTCGAACCAGATTAGGCCAATCGTGTGCGATTTCTCTTATTGGCAAGATCAAATTGTCGCATCTGGTAAGTCGTGATAATTGTCGTTATCGTTGGTGATGCGCCTCATGCGCCAATAGAGCTCTGAACATTACTCCGTTGCCGCAAGGAGGCTCAATTGAATGCTAAACTGGTCAGAGCTCTGTGCTTCCCAGTAATGATGCTTCAATATCTTGTTTGGTGGGCAATCTTCTCAACTGGTGACTCCATGGTCTCACATGTTGGAAAAGGGGTATACTTGCGAAATCCCATGAGCGAAACATATCCTTTTACTGAAAAAGCAATAATAGTGTAAGGGCACGTACGCCAGCGTTTGGCCTCATCAGCATATGTGTGGTAATTATACGAATACAGTTGCAAATATGAATCCAAGTGATAGTAGGTGTTGATGAATATATAAGATTATCGCTAGAGATCTAGGGCTCGTGGCGAGCTGAGTAAATGGAAAGCTTGTTACCCGGCCCCGGGTCACATGCCGGCATTACATTGGGTGTAGTTTAGCCGATGGATGGACAGGAAGTTTTCAATGATCAGGGGTATAAAAATGTTAACTAAATGCCATGACCACCAGTGGTCAGCCGGCTTATGGTAACATAGCTGGGCACCCCTCTAAGGTGAATACAAAGTGATTTCAAACAAACAAATGGCGAGACGTGATCTGAGGCCGAGTAAGCCCAAGTGTATAATGGTCGCCACTATTGCACTTAGATCTGTCACAAAAACCTTACTATTGAACGTACATTTAAAATCACTTCAGTCAACGTTTGCAACCATATACTATCTATTCCCATACATTAGACCGCTTTGGCGTACGTGCCTTTACACTCACCCCCATGTCTTAGATTTATAATATCTCTTATATTGAGTTAGAAATTGTGAATGAACAGCATTTTGGAGCATTTTTTACAGCTGCACCATGAATCTTAGTGGTATAGTAATTTGGAGACCAGGCAGTGAAAGAGGACCTGTTTATGGATTGTTCATGTATATATCACTTTGTGATCAGAGCAAAACTCATGGACTGAAATGATCTTGAATTGATTGGAGTTACCCAGCAGAAGGCATCTTCCTAGTTGCCAATATGCTTGTCCAGTCACAGAATCGTTAGAAACGCACCCAGACCTGGTCAGATATGCTTATGGGGAGCTGGCCAAGAGATAATCTTATAAACTTTGGATTCTACAAGTATGTTAGAGACATATACATCTGGAAGTATAGGAGCTGCTAAAAATGGCAAGTCTGGGTTGGCTGGGCTGGAGATCAATCTGGGCATGTCCAAAGGGTGGCAAAGCTATCAAGATAACTTGTACACCATATACCTTACCAATCCCTGCTGAAAGTCCCTACCAAAAGTCCTACGAAGGAACAATCCACCGTGACTGATGCAAATGTATTAGATAGTTCCACTTGCAACCCCTTGCTGGTCTCAGCACTCCTCTAGCTGCCCAATGACTAAACTAACACACTGAGTAGTATTATTTCCAAGCAAGAATTCCTCCGAAGTGAAACGATTACATTCCCGAGACAGCTTTGAAAATGTTAGGGTGGTTCATTCTGAGTATCTTCTTCCTATTATCAATTACCCGCTAGTGCAATTCCAATACTCTGGCATGCCTTTCAGGCTACATGAATGTTGTTGCATGTGTACTTTGATCAGGAGTCTCAGTACCATCTGATATCCTGTAAGGGAATGAAGACTTGTATAAGGATGGTTGCTATATCTGGATACACATCAGGCTCAAGGTGGTACGTCTCACATCAGATAGAATTTACACCTACTCAGATGCAAGCATGTACATATACTAGTATTGGAGACAGCTTTGCCGCCTTTGTGAATATTAAGGCAATTGCAATACATTGTGTTCAGCCAGCTTCCAACAAAAGCTTGAGTTTGGCTTGAAAGGTAGCAGAAACAGTAAGAAGCAGAGCAGAGGATATATAAAAGGTGAAGAGTAGTAGAAGTCAGGCAAGCAGTGACTTTAGTATTTATCTACCCCAACCCACACATCTGTCATACCATATCTGCTTTTCAAGTTATTGACTCTGTGTCTACTATCTGGCTTCAGGCGCAACAGAAAATTGTTAAGTTGGAGTCATTGCTACAATAGTGGGTATTACTCACTGAATATGGCAATTGTTTATTGTTCAATTATATTGCAATTAGTACTGAATAGTAAATAGTGTTATTAAGTTAATTTATACGTGGCCAAAATTGAAATATAATCAATGATAATTACATTGTGGGGGACTAGTGTGGTAAGTAAATACAGATATAGTAAGGGTAACTATGATATACAACATATGTACTGTAACGGCACGACCGCACATGACATGTCCAGCGCTAGCTACCCCTAGTTTTATATAGTCGGATCGCCACGAGCCTCAGATCATTTGCGATAAACATACCACTCATTTCTTCATATACTCTCACTCAGATCCACCAGTGCAACTGTGATCCTTCAATTACTCTCCTAATGCTTACGCAGCCGGACGCTGGCGTACACTCTCCTACATGTACAGTCAAATATCTGAGTTATAGCAAATATATATATTGAAAAAATGTTCTTTAGCTATAATGCAGTAATTGTACTTATAGATCCCTTTCAATTAAGCAAGATATTTTTCAACAACAGTTTTCTCTTCATAATAAATTGATTCAGATCTGGCATTCAATATTGACTATGCTTTGTTTATTTCATCTCCATGACATCACAAAGTCTCTATTTGGTCACATATCAATGATATAACAATATGAATCTTATTGCCAGCTTGAAGGTAGTCTCAATCAAAGGTAGTACTTCAACTACTTGAAGTTCCTTCATCGTTATCATTCTTTTCATAATCTGCGCATGATATTTTGTAACGCATAGAAGATATCCATACACAATAGTGTGTATCAATATTAGTGTTGGTGTCAGTGCTGATATTGTTTTAAATATTGGTGTTGAATATTATCCTGGCATTGGTGTTGATATTGAAGATGATGAATATCACCAAGCTCCATTCTGTGTACATGGCTGAACTACCCATATTTCATTCTCATAACATTGTCAGCGTGAGAAGTTTAGTATATTGATCTCTGAGAAGATAGGTATTGTTTTGACAGTATTAGAGTCATATCAAATACAATTTGAAACTCTTATGTCGACATTGTAATATATAAATATATATCTTTACATTCTACCAGTTGATTTAATTACTCCTAAGATGACATTGGAATGTTATTGGAATTAAATTTAAATAGTATACATTGTTGTATAGATCAATTGCTCTATAGCAGGATTCTGTAGATTCATTCTTTGGCTACTAAATCACCATTTATATGCAGGGTCTATAGATGAACTGGTTTCAATCAGGAATAAGATACAGTACAGAATGTATTTGTCCAATACAGTACCAATCACTCGTAACAGAGTGTGCTATTGCGTTGGTATTTCTTTCTAAGCCATCATCAATATACAGTGATTTCTCAAGCTATGGTGAATATATATACACAATGTTATGTCTGACCAATATTTCCCAATCATTCACCCAATATTGTCTGAATAAATTTTGAATAATGTGTATGTTTGAGTCACCTGATTGGTATCTCTCTGGAAATTCAATTTTCAGCAGTTATATTCCTGTATTGTTATTAATCTTGTTTATTATTCAACTCAATTACTAGTAAATCAACGAAAAGATGAAATACCAATATCCCTCTACCCAATCACTGATTGCTATTATGATGTGATACAGAGGTGTTACTATTGATAAATGTTAGAATACTTAGTTATACTTATATATAAAACTTAATGAGTATATGGTTGTAGAGATAGGTATCAGTAACTCTGATTGTTAGTTTAATTTTCAGTGTATTTGAATTGATCAAATTAACAGAGTGGTAATCTACATTGGCAAGAGTATAAATTGATCCTATACTGAGCTAGTCATATATATACCTTTCATGGCAAGATAGTGGTTAGTGTGAACACCTGTTCCAGACCCTCGCTTCGGGTCCAAGTCTGGGTTGAACTACATCTTTGGAACATTGGGGGTTTAGGTCGGCACTACACCCGAAGTGTTGATTCAGGTACAGTTGGATGGAAATATCCAAACTCGTTTGAATTGGGTGGGTTATCGGTGTGTTGCACAGCAGGTTCACCTGTAGATTCAAATAATGCTCCTGTTTCTCCTGTTTGATAAGAGAGTATTATCAAAATCACAGATTCAACATTCAGTAATTACATCTTGTATTTTTTGCTGTTGCATTATGAAATATTTCGGAATATGTGTTTTTCCTTTAATATTTGGAATTTTTGTGAAGTAAGTAGTGTTAGCAATAGTTCCAGACCATTACATCAGATCCAGGTCCGTGTCAGAACTGAACCATCACCACATTCGTGGTGCAGGCCTTCCATACAAACAAACGGTCAATGCAAGTATGGTTTGATGGAAATCTACCAATGAGTCTGAATTGGGCGGGTCGTAAGTGGATTCTCCAGCTGGTCTATCTGTATATTCATATAATGCTGATGCAATTCCTGTTTGATAATAGTATTTGATCAAAATTGCGGATTCAGCATGCCATACAGACTTTTTGAATCCTTTGCAGGTTTCGATATTGAGTATTTTGGATTCTATGTTTTTCCATTCGTATTATATAATGTTGCCTACTGATGCTGTCTATAGTTCTGTTATGAGTTTAAATATCCACAGAATGCCTAGATAACCCAGTATGGTAAATAAAAAATACTTGACCCTCACTTGAACGTTATTTTCATGATAGTCCAACAAAGATACCATTCACACTTTTGGCTGAACATTTGGCTGTCAGATAATTTACGAATTATTGCTACAATCTGACATTCGGAGTACAGAATATGCAAGACCAAAAATTGTAGACAATCAATTGATGCTTATCTTCCAGACGGGGCTGCAACTGTACCCATGTTGTGTTTGCCTCTAAAGGTGGCAAATATCTTATTTATAAATCTCTTCAACTAATCACCACTTAGATAACCCAAAATGCAAAGCCAGAAATCGTTGATGCTAGACTGACGTTCATTTTCAGAATGGGGCAATGACTGTGTTGCTTCGACTTTTGCTTATAAAGGCTGCCATTACATCTGGTATGAGTAGCCACTCCCCGATTACTTTTTAATTACCTGACATGAATTAACAAAAATGGTTGATGCTCTATTGACATTCATTTTTATCATGGAGTATTACAAATAGTGCACATCATTATGCCTCAAAGGGCCGCCAATATATCGTATATGAACTATTACCAGATATGAACACTTCGAGAGCCCAAGATGCACTGAAATAAATCTGTGACACTTGGTTGATGCTCATTTTTAGAAGGGGCAGTGACAGTGTTATTTTTGGTTTGGTTTATAAAGGCTGCAAATGCATAGGTTATGTATAACAGCAACCAAATCACTTTACAATTACCTTGCTTACAAGACCAAAAATTGTTGACCCTTCGTTGATCCTCACTTTAAGGTATTGTCTAGTCCATATATGCTGTCATCAATGATTATGTGAATGATTTTTTGGACTTAGTGGTGGCCTCTCAGCAAGATTGAGACACAGCCTGTTGACAATGTCAAGCCCAGTAATACTCTTGCATAGGGTGTTCTAGTTCTACTAAAATTCAAATATCTTGTGGAATGATTCATTTCGTCCGATTGTAAAGGCATCCACCCATGTATGGCCTCACATCAAGTTATATTATCAGATACGATTGAAAATGTGGATGGCAAGATTGTTTGGTAGTGGAAACATAAGATTATTGCTAGAGATCAACAGCTTGTAGTGAGCCGACTATGTATACAGCGGGTGCTACACAGCACTGGACACGTCATGTCAAGCCAAGCCGTTACAACATCCACCTCTTTAGGTGCAGACCCCCTGGGCTGTATATACTTGTATAAGAGTTGGGAAATAAAGTAAACAATCAAACAACTATTCAACATATGCAAATGTACAGCCCCATATGTCCCATCACCAATCAGTACAGTATATTAACTTTTCAGTGTATCCGGTGCCCGAGGTTACACTAACTTCACTATTGTTATCTGTGAACGTGGTACAAACCTGTGCCAAAACCTTCTTTACTGGGCCGACATTCACAGAAACAATAAAGTAATAAAGTAAATGGAAGAGAAGCAAAGAGAAAGAAGGAACATCCAAAGTGACACTGTCCTCCTTATCTCCACTTCTGGAATGTCCGGCATCTGATCATGCAATCTCACAGTCGTAACTCGTACCATGTGTAGGCCATTGTTAAAATTTGGTTCATTAATCTCCGTAACATCCCCAATGACTGTATGAGCCTCACCTTGACTCGGCGGCATAGATTGTGGCTTCTGCACTGCTTATCATCATCACCATCGGCAAGTGCAGCAGTATATCTAACTTGTAAGCATCCCACAAACCAGCCATACTCAGCATACTTCAAAGTACGCTAGTGGCCAATATCTCCCAATACCTTGTCAACAACTTGGCAGGCAAAGTCTATCGGTGATCATTGTTGGTGTTTTGCCAGCTTCTGCAGTCGGTATCACAGCAGTCAGGGATGGTCAATCATATATGGCCTAGTATCTATCTCAGATCCTTCCCATCCAATGAACATTCATACTACATAGCTATTCAGGCGCGTTTGGACTCTCCTGAGTGCTTGCGCATTGCTTGGTCGGCAAGTCTTGATGTAACTGAGATCATCCCTTGCAGTTGGTGGCTTTCACACCGAACCAGTCATTAGTTATATTCATCCTCCATCATTATCGGCCAAGTAGGCTTATTGGCCTCCTGTATGGTCATTGGGCATTCATCACGGCAAGACAATTGGTAAATAGCCCGGTCGGTGCTTTTGGTAGAGGGCTCCTGATGTTCCTTTCATTCAATCCTAATTTGCAATAATTCTGCTATAGTCTAGGTCACGATGGTCCCTCATCATCTCTCAGTAGTTGTGTCGACTGTCTCTCATGATACCATTCTGTGACTGGCTCTTGCAATGCCATCCTGTGACAATCTCACGTGATGCATTTCGGTGACTCGCTTGCGATGCCGGTGTTGGACTATTTGGCAACTTGGGAGTTTATTTTTGATCTCATTTGTAACTTCTTCGGCAGACATAGTTGTACTCAGTCGGCATAAATTGAACTTGGTTGATGATCTCATCATCTCTCAGATGCCCTGTCAGTCGCACTGATTATCCTCTGAGTCAGTGCACCAGTGGGTACACTTGACATGCATCCTGTGCTCAGTGCACTTACTCCAATTCTTCGCTGAATTCCTTCCGCCAATTGTTTCCACTCCTCCTCCGTGTGTGATCGCTATCACTTCTCTTGGTATCCAGATCATCGTTGTCTGAGTTCACTTGTCATTTCATCTCCAGGTGCAATGTTGCATCTTCTCCACGTATGCTAGTTGACTCTGCCAGTGATCTCTTGCAAGGTAAGCACATCAACTAATCTCAAGCTGCGATTTTCTTCCAGTCAGTGGGCTCCAAGGTGTATCTTTCAAGGATTTCCGGTTCAGTGATTGCGTTCATTAGGGCCTGTCTGTGATTCTGGTATGGTCATCCCCATTTGTATGTCATAGCTCTACCAACAAGTTAACCATTAATGCTTCTTTGGGTACGATATTGGTTGGTTAGACCTGGTTCTGAAGTTGATTTTCTGTAGCAGCTGGGAATCTTGGGATTGCCGAGGCTGAGTCAGGATCGCCAAGACTTAGTAGGGGTCTCATTCGGAATTGAAACTTGGACATGCCGTTACTTGATTCATCTGTAGGTGACTTTGCCATCTCTCCTATGGGTGCACATTCCGCTGCCAGCCATCTCTATTGGTGAATACGTTTCAGGGTGCTGCGTACCTGCATTGCTGGTATGGTAATTGCTCACGTTAAGGGTTGTAGCCATTCTGGCACAGTCATACCCCTGTTCAAGGATCATTGATCCCCCAGCGATTAATCTCGTACTACTTCACAATGTCAGGTTGCTGTATTGCTCAAAATCTGATTCGGGATTGTATTATGTATTGTAACTCGTGTATGTAGGTGTTCAATGTGGCATCATTGCATTGTGGGTTGTATCGAACTCGGTTGAGCAATGCCGCAGGAACACGGGACGTCTGCAATCCTGCGCTCAGTTGCAACTATGTAGCTTCATATCGAAAATGAGATTGATTGTCATTCGTCTCCCGTGATCCATTACATAAGCTGCAACTGCTGTCAACAATCCATGTCCGGTCCCGATACATCGCCTGCCGCAATCCATCTCTGGACCAGATCCATCACGTATCATCCATCTACGGTGACAATCACTGTCTGTCTGTGATTAATTTCTTGACGTGAACCTTCTCTGGTTGTGATCCAGTTGGTTCCAGCCATTGGTTTCTTCTATGTGTATTACTGCACTCCTATGGGCTGCATTCTGTGATTTGTCCTGTAGCTATGAAAGTTTTCTAAAGGTCATTGTTACTGACCTCCAAAATGTCCATCTTCTGTTGACTTTGCATCACAGTCCCATAATCCGTCCGGTGACATATTATCCACCATAAGAAAATACCCCCACTTTGATACGTCCATAGGGCATTGGATCTTGAACTCCAAATCAATAATCCGGTCTCCTGAGCCCGTGATCCCATTCCACATAATTGCATGAATACTGTTCAACTCAACTCCATTCAACTCATCTCCGATAAATTGTAATCATCCAATCTGGCATATTGTAGCCATTCTCCAAATCGATCACTTTGTAAATTGTCCGGTGTGGCAGGAGTGTCTCTGCGTTGGGTTTGCTAAAACCTCCCCACAATCTGTTTATACTGCAGGTTTAGGGATCAGTCCTCTATGGTCTGTAGGCACCATCGTTTTCGTTGTGCTGACTCCATCTGCAACAGTTAGTTTTCAATTTGTAATAGATATGGAGTGATATGATGGAATATCCAGCAGCCCAGATTTCAAACCATTCACCTCAATAGGGCCAAGCACCACCAGGCAGTACTCCCTTCTTATTTCGGTGAACCGACATCATATAGCCAAGTATACTATTGGGCGTGTCTTTTTGCTCGTTGCTACTGCTGCTCCCTGCTTAGACATCCAGTGCCTGGTGTTTATTGACCCCTAGAGATGCTTTCCATTGTCACTACCAGCAGCACTGTACAATCTCCCACTATCAAGAAGAATGTCCAAACGACCTCCTCACTGGCCAGTTGATCATCAAAACCATTGGCTCCAAGCAATGGAATTTCCTGCTTGCTGCCACCTCCTCCGGAACACACCTCCACCCTATCTGAGATTAAGGTACAATGATGTGGCATAACCGATGGCCTGCGTGGTTCACAGTGACCTCTTGCGCTCAACCTGAGGTTGCTGAGTCAACAGTCAAATGCTCTGCACGTCGACCCTCGGATTCTTGGAGTTGTTACAATCCAATTCAAACCAAATTTAATGCCCACAAAGTGGATCCACCACTGAAACGGCGGCACATTACCCGGGGCCGGGTCGCCGCCTTTCCATATAGTCAGCTTACCACAAGCCTTAGATCTCGAGTGATCATTTTACATATATATCAACACCTTCTATCACTCGCATCCACGTTTGCAACCGTGTTCCTATTATTATCACACGTATGCCTATGAGGCCAAACGTTGGCATACATGCCCATACACTAATCACCCTTTTTCAGTAAATTGATACGTTTGGCACATGGGACTTCCCGAGCGTACCCCTTATCCGACACGTGAGACTATTGAGTTAACAATTCAGAAGACAGCCCTCCAAATGAGATATTGAAGCATGTCTACTGCCAAGCACAGAGCCTTTATCATTCCATCATTCAATTAAGGCACCTATCGGCAGCAAAGTAGAGTTCGGAGACCCGTTGGGGCGCGAGGCGTGTCACCAGCAATTACGACGAGTATCACAAGTACAAGACACAACTATCCGACCCTTCCAACAAGAGAAAGCGAATTCGATCGATCTAATTGAAACCTTCCTTGGGCAGAGTGATCGTACCTGTGAATTGACAATACCGGAAACCAACAGCGTAGTTCAGAGATGATGTACGAGGCAGCACAGTTACGACTAAATTCCTTCCAATCGAGCAGAATGTACAGACTGGACCCGCATTATACGGCCAAGTATGCCTACGGATACGCTACTCGAGCGAACCATAACTACGCAGATATATAACACTATAAATGTGATTCATCATGAAGGAGAATCAGCCTACGACAGAAACACTTTTACTCCCACGAATATTTGCACGAGCGGAGTGCACATACATAAAAACCTACCCCACCATTGAAGCAGATTTGCAATATGAATCTTTTGCGCAATTCAAGGGAACTTATAGTGCCAATTCATTGAGCAGAGTGAAGTGCATTTACGGTCGGGACCTACACAATTCCTCAGACCGAAAATAATTACTTCAAACTCTACCATGAGCTTTTGGAGAATGAATAATACGGATAATAGAAGTCCAGCTACCATATCAATGAATTTCGACTGCAATTACATTAACAGCAACGGAGGCTGCATATGACTATTATTAGCTACCGATCGACTAAGCTCTGGAATTTCGGAAGAACGAAGCCTATGACTTCAACTGAGTCAAGAAAGGTAACCAAGATTGTCTATAATTGTTATAGGAGAGAGGGCATTATGAATTGAGAGTACCACCTCCGGAGGCCACACTTTCGGGAGACTAATTGGAGGATCCAATCAATCAATGAGATATGGATAATAGAAGTTTTCATTAATACCTGGATACATTCCACAGCACTCAGTCAATAAATATCTATACCAGCAAAATCACTATTATTGAGGGGCGTACATGGCCAGTCCTTATGGCGATATGGGATGGACTCAGAATTACGAATGGATCTGCTGGATGTGCGCATCTCAATATGCAATGTGGTACAGAACTGGTGAGGTTTTGGGCCCAAACATGGAAATGGTCGATTGGTCACTGTAACTGTCGTACCTCCAAACAATATTCCTCTCTCCCACCCTTTTTCATGGACATCCCAAGAGCAAGTTGATATGTGGATGCTATCGAGCATCAGAAAGATGTCTGTGGCGCAAGAACTGCTACTTAGAAAATTGCGGTGAGAACAGTCATCCTCCACAAGCATCAATGAAGCTTTGGGACCGTTTAGGACATACCTCTTCAGGGGATACCAACTTGGGAACCGCATGATGACTGCTAGCTAGAAAGCGGTTATCATGGCATTCATACAACGGTCTGGGGTGTGCACCAGTTTGCTAGGAGCTGCAGTATAGGGACCTGTGGATGCGGCATTGTGAGCCAGCAGAACTGGTAACCCTCGCAGGCTGGATGGGCAAGCAAGGAGCAGTGGCGGTAGTTGCGGCAGAAGAGTCTCGCAGAGAAGACATTTGAATGACTACTACCGGCTCGCCGAGTCACCGAAGGGATGGTTCCAGCCCATGGTCATTTTCCATTGGACAGGCCGGCGGTACTGCATCTCCTGGATGTTTTCTTCAACAGCTTCTATTCCTTCTCTCTAGTCTTTTGAATTACCCGGATGGAGCAGATCCAGAGCCATACAACTCTGTGCTGGTCTGTAGTTCGGAGATAATACCCTTAGAGAAATACAAATTCATAACGTTCAAGCGCAGTTTACAGCCAGGAACAAATGATCTATAACTGGAAAATTGAAATACCAGCACATGTATACCATTCTGGCCAAGAGACGATGAACTTACAGAGTACACGATTCAATTACTGCAACCAACACCGAATGCGATAACCACCGACAGACGAGACACGACGTTGAAAGCTACTTTATTGAGAAATCAGCCATCGTTGAGACTATGAGAAGTGCACTTACAGGCGCTGATATGCCCGTCCCGGAGATTAACGTAGACGGACAACAATTAATCAATCTGACTATGGTGACATACACGAAGTTATATGGAGTTCTACCATATCTAGAATACTTACTGTCAATGGCAATGATACTCTAGCAAACTAGCAATTAATTGCCGAAATGCAGATATTCGTACCGGTGGACTTTCCATACTGAGTATTATTCCGACTACTATTCAACTGACCAAAACAAGTGCTGTATGGCAGAGACTACAATGCCAAATACAATACCAAATACAATGCCAAATCTATTTTGAAGTTATATTATTAAGAATCCTATCCGGAAAGATATTCCGACTCAGACTCGGCAATCCGGAGCGACACAACTACGATGGCAATTGAAGACTACAAATTGACTTCGGAATCTACACCAAATCAAGCCTTTCCAATCGATATTCCCTATCAAGCAGAATGATATTTGTCGCCGCTGAGTAACGATTTTCAAAAGAGGGGGATGTCTGTACAGGAATCGCCAACTCTAGCGCAAACAATTACCATACCAGAAGTGCAGGAATGAAGCACCGTGAGATATGTTCACCAATTAAGAAGGCTAGCAGCAGCAAGCACACCTACAGATGAATCGACTAGTGGACTCAGAGGATGACAACCTGGTGGAGAGCCAGAGGTCACACCCCGCAATCTGAGATAACAAGCTCACCTATCACACGACCGATGTCCTGTATATCTGCACATGCACCGGAGAGAAATGATAAGTCAAACGAGCCCGATCCATCCGGAACAAGTGCATTATAGCTACCCAAGCATTCCAAACACGATTTCAAATGAATGCATATACTGCTACCAAAAGAGTTCCCAATCAGATACCGAATAACTACAATATGACAACCGAATGGGCGCACTGAAGGAGATTGAATATGAGCACCAAGAAGACTGAATGGCCCACTAAATGGCATCACGAGAGACAGTCTAGATAACTACCAAGAGATGATCACACAGATCTCACAGCAATGGATATCACTATTGAAGAACTTCACCTGGTGATCGAATAAGCACAATACCGAGAGTTCTACGGTAACAATCCACTGACCGAGATCCTTACCAAATGGCGGTCCAAAGGATCAACAAGCTATCACCAAACGGCATACCAAACAGAATGCGTAACGACCATACCCGAGGCCTACAAACGGACTATGAAGAAGCCACCGAATTTTCCATCGAAGCTGTTTACCGAGATGGCCCCAGGGAAGTCGACCAAGAACCCAATCAAGCTATCATGTGAATGACTTTTGTTGAGCAGCGGTTACCAAGACTCTGCCGAGTGCCCCATCAAGACATGCCGAGATTTGGATATGCAATGTTATAAGATGCTCTCCGAAAGCAGAAGCGCACTCCTATCACTGTAAGTATGATCACCTACTATGAAGCTTCTGTGGAAGGGCACGTACGCCTGCCTCCGGCTGCGTAGGGATCAGGGTGGTAATATAAGAGATACAGTTGCACACGTGCCCTCGAGTGATCTAAGGTGTAGAAGTGTAGTAAGATTATCGGTTAGGATCTAAGTCCTCACGAGCAGTCGAGATAAGATTGCACTTACCCGGCCGCATTACGTACTCGCCGTTGCAACCCTAACCTCTACTACACGACCTTGCCATTACATTATCCCCCTCTCTATGCGCAGGCCTCCTGGACTGCATGTCTTCATACAGGGATTGAAACAAAATATAAAACAAAACTCACAATAATTCTGCGGATCCGGCCCATGGGAAAACTCCACCTCCACTTGACTGTGATCTGAAGGTGGTGAAACCCGTGCCAAGGCCATTTGTACCGGGCCGGACCAATAAGAAAAGAAGTGAAGCAAAGAGAAGCAAAAGAGATCGTCCAATTGATGCTTTCCTCCGCCCCTGAGTCCTGAAACTCAACGCATTTTCTCCGCTTCCAAGTCCCAAAACTCAATTCATATCCTCAACGGCTTCTCCGGATGCGTTCGGTGAAAATTGTTGACCAGCTCCTGGGCATTCTCGAGGTTTTCCGCCGGTTCCCAGCTTGTACCTATGTGACTATATCCCGCCCATTGAACGAGGTAGTAAAGCATCCGATAACGCAGCTTAGCATCAAAAATCGGTTCGACCTCCCATTCTTGCTTTCCGGCGTCATCCACAATCGTCAGTTGCAGTTCTGATGGAGGTTGGCCTGCAACCGGCGGTGCATATCGATCGAGTAATGATACGTGGAAAACGTTGTGGTTGCGCATAGTATTTGGCAAGTCTAATTTGTAAGCATTCTTATTGATGATCCTACTTACCGTGTATGGTCCAGTGCGCATGTAATCAAGCACCTTCGATGGCCTAGCAGTCCGGAGCTGCTTGGTTGAGAGCCACAATTTATCCCCGACTTTGAAGGTGATTTCTTTGCCGCCAGCGTACTTAGATTGCCGCTTTTGAGCTTCCAGTAGGTTTTCGCGGAGGACTCGATAAGTCTCTTCTAGTCCTTTAAGCACAGCATACGCTTGGATCTCCGACTTCAGGTGCGATGCTGTCGGCTTCGGTGCTTTCAACTGCATCTAGGGATTGCGACGGTAAAGTGCCCAGAATGGGGTCATTCTCGTTGAAGCGTGCATGGAGTTGTTGTACGCAAATTCCCCCAATCGTAGGAGCTCGACCCAATTATCCTGTTCGTAGTTGCAAAAGGCTCGGAGGTACTGTTCCATGGTCTGATTTTGGCGTTCCGTTTTGCCATCGGTCTGTGGATTGAATGCGGTGGAGAGTCGGTGATTGATGCTCAGAGGAGAGCAGACTCGAGTCCAAAAACGGCTGGTAAATTGTGTGCCGCAGTTGGTGATGATATTATCCGGTATACAATATTTACCGATCACGTGCTTGAAAATCATACGTGCCAACTCTGGTGAGTCGATATTCTTTCGGCAGGGTAGGTAGATCGCCATCTTTGTCAGTCGATCAACCATTACTACGATGTTTGTGAAGCCCGAGGTTGTTGATTCCGGGAGGTCCGTGACCAAGTCCATGGTGGTTTCTTCCCAAGGGTGGAGAGGTGGCGGTAGTGGCATGTTGACTCCGTGCCGAGCTTGGCGCGGTGCCGTGATTCTGTGGCATACTTTGCAACCGGCAATGAACTTTCGGATTGCGGCATCTAGCATGGGCTAGTAGAAGTCTCTAGATACGAGTTCAGCAGTGCTAAGAGCACCGAAATGACCGGATTCGGAGTTATCATGAAAAAGACTTATCACTTTGTTGCAGAGCGAAGCGTCCGCCGGTACATATATTCTCCCTTCGTAGGTCAGAGCTCCCAAGATGACTTTCCATTGCTGTTCGGTAGGTCCATCAGGCCCACCAGCTTTTGACAGATCAGGGTATCCGACCATGGGAGTGTGGACGATTCTGCGTTTTACGTCGGCGCCCAACGAGTCGGAGGCCTGAGCTGCCTTAATTGCTGGTAACAGGTCATTGTATGGTTCAACAGTAGTTACTGCCAAAGTTGCCCAGAGTCGTGCAGTTGGCCTTTCATAGCCTTCTTCGTAATCAGGTTGTCTGGATGGTCTGTTGGCAGGGTTCTCCTTCCCCTCCAGGTGTTCGAAAGTAAAGTCGTAGGAAGAGAGGATTTCCGCCCAGCGAGCCTGTCTCCGGGAGAGCACTTTTGATGGTTGAAAGTATTCGATATTCTTGTGGTCGCACCGTATCAAGACTTTATGATTCGCTCCCTTGAGATAGTGTCGCCATTGCTTCATAGTGTCCACGATGGCTAAGAGATCGCCATCGTACGTGTCGTACTTCTGTTCGGCAGGGGAGCATTTTGGAGAGTAGAAGTTGACTGGTCTGAGGGTTCTGAATCCGTCATAATGCTTAAGGATACCAGAGATCGCAACGCCACTTTCATCGGTATGCAGAATAATCGGCTTTGCCGGGTCGAAATACTGGAGGATCGGTGCTCCGGTGAAGGCCCTCTTCAGCTTCTGAAATGCGAGTTCGGCCTCACGAGTCCATTCCCATTTGTAAGTAGGCTTATTTTACTTCTGGCTGGTTTTCGGTGTGTTTGATGTTTCTGTCTTCTTTAGTAGCTCATTCAGGGGTAATGTAACCTTTGCATATTTCCTGATGAACTGTCGGTAGAAGTTCGCGAATCCCAACAGCACCTGTACATCCCGTACCAACTTCGGTGTAGCCCAGCCTTCAATGGTGGATATGCGGTCTGATTTCATGCCGATCCCGTCGGAGTTGATGATAAATCCGAGGAAACCGACTTCTGAGACACCGAATTGGCACTTCTCGGCCTTGCAATACAGACCAAATCCCTGTAGCTTTTGTAGCACTTTCCATACGTGATCTTCATGCTCCCTCTCATTGGTCGCGTAGATGAGTATGTTGTCCAGGTAACACACATGGAAATCATCAATATAGGGCCTTAGGCAGTCATCGATGTAGGCCTGAAAGGTCGCCGGTGCACTTGTCAAGCCGAAGAGCATAACTCTGTATTAGAATTGGCTGTTCCGGGTTCGAAATGCGGTTTTGTACTCGTCTCCTTGGTCGATTCGGATGAGATGAAAGGCGTTCTGAAGGTACAGTTTAGTGAAAATCCGAGCTCCGCATAGTCTGTCAAGCCTTTCCAAGATTAAAGGTAGAGGGAACCGGTTCTTGATTGTCTCCGTGTTGAGAGCCTGGTAATCCACACAAAGCCGTAGTCCTCCATCCTTTGTTTTGTTGAATAGGTTCAGTGCTGCCGCCGATGATGATGACCGCTGGATGAAGCCATTGGCTAGGTTCGTCTCGATATAGGCTTTGAGCGTTCTAAGTTCGAATTCCAAGAGATTGTAGATTCGTCCATATGTTAGTTTGAGGCCTCCTTCCAGGTCGATCGCATGGTCAATGGAACGGTGCGGCGCAAGTGTTTCCGCATTCGCTTTACAGAAAACATCCACGAATTCCGAGTACACCGCTGGAATGAAGCGCCCATCATCTCTGGATATCCTTTCCATATTCGCTCTATCTAGCACTGTTAGTCCATGCCGTATTTCCAGGGATGGGATATAGAGAAGCGAAGAAAGGGTAATCCAGGAGGCCTTGTCGTTAGTGGTTCGCTCACAAGGAGCCAAGCCCCGCCGTCCAGTCACTCCCTTCGTGTCTCGGCGAGCCGGTTGCAGTCATTCAGGATTCTCATGTGGACGCCCTTCTGCAGCAACTACAGCCGCTGCTCCCTGCTCATCACATCCAGCGCCTGGGCTTCTTACCTGACAACGTGGTGATCTCCATACTCGCTCCCAGCAGACCGGTGCATTCCCCTATCTGTAGGGCAAATGCCTCAATAATCTCCTCGCCAGCTAAGAGATCGTCAAATGCGGTAGCTCCAACAAGTTCCATATCTGGAGCAGGCGTGTCCTCGTCATGTTCCAGTAGCTTCTCATGTGCTTCCGGAGGAGGCTTGTGCTCACCACTCACTTTATCCGCAGCCTGAGAACCAGTAGGTAACCGTAAGGCAGTCAATTGGCGGAGGTTCCAATCAATTTCCGGGTTCCGGGCCCTGAACCACGGTAGTCCAAGTACTAGATCGTAGGCTCGCATCGGTACGACTAGCACCTCCGGTTCTGTAACTGGGGCGAGATGCTACATATACTGAACGGTTATTGATGTCTTTCGGCTATCCTTCGCATGTTGCATAAGCTGTCCGCCCAAGCCGAGTGTAGTAATACGTGCCCCTTCATGTGATATCCCGAGTTTGTTAAGTAATCTTGGAGCAATGAAAATGCATGTAGCACCACAGTCGATGAGAGCCCGTACCCATTGCATCTCGCCGTGATTATCTCGTATCTGAATCTTGTGGATCATGTGAGCAGAATCAGGTGTTTCTGTACTGCATAAATATTGTCTTAACATTTGTGCTCTCGGGCTCTCCAGGATAACCCTCGATTGTAGTGCGATCCAATGAGGTCGTATCTCGTCCAAGGTTGCCATCAACGCCTGCGACCCCGCTTTTCCCAACCCAAGCTCACTCTTGTCCAACCTCCCCCACCGAGATAAGTACCGGGAGAGGTACGTTAGCTTTTTGCTTGCTGGGTATCGAATGATTGCTGCCTTTTGATCTGTCGATTTCCGCCATCTTGGCCATCTCCTGGAGTGAGTTTATCGGGGAAAGTCGCACGGGAGTATCTCGGGCACTTCAATGACATGTGATCGCCGGCGCAAAGTGAGCATTTCTCTCTAGCCTTTCGCTTGTCATATACCTCCGATGATACCCACGGTGCTGGGGGTAAATCGGATTGTTTTCCGCCGCCGGTTGGCTTCGGCTCATTGGACCTTGGTGTTACCTTCGGTGTCTTCTTCGATTCTGAAATGGATGGTCGGTATCCGCGTTTTCTGCCATCTTTGTAAGATGTTTCTCTGTATTACCTTTGTTGTTGTGATTTGTCGTGTTTCTGAGGTTTGGTTTCGACATCCGCTGCTCGATCGAAAAGCTCGTCGATACTGTCGAACATCCCGTCGTCATTGGAAAAGGGCGTTATTTTTGGATGTAGTTCGGGTTTGAGGCTCGCCCAGATCATATGGTAGCACGATAGCTTCTGTTGCTCTTCATTCCAGCCAGCTTCTCTCCAGTTTTGTCGTAGTCAGTTAGCATATGCTCGTACGCTCTCATCCGGGTCATGGTGACCTTAGCGAAACTCATGGTAGAGTCGAGTGCGGGCGTTGAGTTTGCGGTCCTTCTCGCCGTACATCTTCTGGATTTCTTTAACGAAAAGGTCGAAATTGTGAATGAATGGGGAATCGTTAGTAAGTAGGTTCTGGCCCCAGGTGATTGGGTGGATCATTCTCGTCTGATGTAGGGTATAATCGTGGTGGTTGCTCCAGTTTCCGAGGTGATCGAGCGCATACTGGACCTTGTCGGTATCACCATCAGAGAATAGATGGCTGTGAGTGCGGAAGTTCGAGCGAAGAGAGCTGAGAACGGTGTCTAATTGGCATGGGCCTCTGCAGTATCTTCTCGGATGAGTCATGTCGAATTTGTCGTTTTTGCTTGTCAATTCTCGTCGGAATAGTATTTCGGTATTCTGTTGGAAGAGGAATTTGATCATTCTCTCCTGTCGTTTCACCGTAGCGAGTTGCTGCTCTACTCCATCTGCTAAAATGATATTCCGTTGTAAGGGAGCGCGTGGATCAACATTATCATTGTCGTCATTCTCCTCATCGTCGGTTTCGCGATGATCAGTCTCATCGTCAATTAGGCATCCTTGATTCGAATTATTGTCGATTTCAGCTTCTGGGAGAACTCTGGCGGAAAGCCGTTCAATAGAAGTAATTCAACTCGGGTCACTCAGAGTGCCATGACCGATCGATGCCCGAATGCTCTCTGCGCTTCCACGCACATTTGCAGTGCGAAGTGGGAATCTATTCGTCTTCCTAGGAGGAATTGTAGTGATGGAATTGCTTCGTTCTTGAACGTGTGGTGACGCGTCGAAACAGGGGTAAAATTGCAATTCTTGAAATCCCGTGAGCGAAACGTATTTAACTACTGGATGACCGATAATAGTGTAAGGCCACGTACGCCTGCCTCCGGCTGCGTAGGGATTAGGGTGGTAATATGACAGATACGGTTGCACACGTGGCCTCGAGTGATCTTAGGTGTAGATGTGTAGTAAGATCATAGGTGAGGATCTAAGTCCTCACGAGCAGTCGACATAAGGTTGCACTTACCCGGCCGCATTGCGTGCGCGCCGTTGCAACGCTAATCTCTAGTACATGACCTCGCCATTACATTATGTGTTATATAAGGATCAATGATACACCGTCCACGGCTGAGGCAATCGGCTTCAGTTCTGCCAAGCCTGAGTAGTCGCCACTTGGGATATGTGCGAATTACAGTTACGACACCAGGAGCGAGAGCTCATATTACTGTCAAAAGTGAAGATGAGATCCAAAGACAGCTTTTCTACAAGCCGAACCGAAGTAAATGTCGAATTACAGAGTGATTACAATTACAATCCCGAATCACCAAAGTATCCCAATTCCAATTTGAAGATCCTGCTTATATGAAACCAAGCCACAATGCCAATAGACAATCAATATGAAGACGTCAATGGAGCAACGAATTTCAAAAAAGATGGAGATAGCCGTGACAGATCAGTCAAGTGCTACTGACAAGTCAAAGGCCCACCTGAAGGCAGTCTACCGAGACACGCACCAAGAAGTCTACCCAGAGTCAACCAAGATTCTACCGAAGTCGCCAATCTGGAGCAACAGCATGAAGTCAACCAGATCATCTTCAAAGCGGACTTTGAACGATGATTACCAAGTTAATGCTCTTTGCCGATGACTACTGACTTGAAGAAATATTATTCAAAGCGTGCGGAAGCACTGCATGAAGGCTCAAGAGAGTGCAGGCCAGCCTGAACTTGATAAGTATAACCATCTTTTGAGATGCTAACTTACTACATGTCAATGAATGGGAGGAAGCGACATGATTGACATATACGACTGATGATCACTGATGGCTACCAACAATGCCAGCAGACAAAGCTTCCATCGATGCCAAGTAATCAGGGGAAGCTCTACCACCATGACGATTCTGACAAGGACCTACGCCAAGATGATATGCGCTATGAGTGTGGTACTTGATTTCATGTTGGATGCCGGATGAGTTTGGCAGTGGAGATAAGGAGGAATTGAGATCTAAAACTCCGGTGCGAACGAAATGAGTCAACAGAGATTCAGAACTCGGGACCAGAGGAAAGTAATCAATTTGATGTTCCTTTCTTCTGTCTCTTCTCTTCTCTTCTCCATACTTGATTACTTCATTGGATCCTTGTCCGGTAGAAAGGGCACCAGCATGGGTTTTCACAACCTCCCGATCGCAGCCAAGTGGAGGTGGAGTTTCCCGGTGTACCGGATCTGCCGAAAGATCACACCGAGTGGTACTGATCTGTTGTTGGACTGATGGAGTCGTACGAGTACGTCTGCGGCAAGTGTGTTCAATACTTCCATTCCTTTTATCTTTTCTTTTCTCTTGTACGGTTTATGCAGTCCAGGATGTCTGCTCCTACAGAGGAGGATCATGTAATGGCGGCATGTAACCCGTGGCTGGGTAATGGCCATTCCATGTAGTCGGCTCGCCACAAGCCCTAGATCTCAAGCGTCAATCTCACATATACATCAACACCTACTATCACTCGCATTCACGTTTGCAACTGTATTCTGATAATTACCACACATCTGCTTTTGAGGCTGAACACTGGCGTATGTGCCCTGAAAACCACGGCTGACCCCCACTATGTACAACTAAGCTCGCTCAGTGAGTCACATACTTGTCACTCCGAATTGAGTCTGTCTGACACCCAAATGCCCGTCCATTCTCACCTGGGGATACGACACATCATTGGAATATCCGTGTGAATTGAATACATACGGAATTCTCTTGTCTCATGCGAGTGCACAGACAATCCAACCTGTCGTAACCCTGTCGATCTTCAGAATGCCAGCTATTCTGTAACCATTTCCGTTGTATTCCTAAAAATTCTTTTTGTGTTCCATCATATGGGCAAATCCATATTCGCTTGTTAGGGATTGATTCACTTTCATTAAGTTGTTTAATGCAATAGCTTAGAGTTGGAACAGATCGCTCTCTCTCCTCACAATGATCCGATTCCATCGTCCAATCAGATGCTAAGTGTACTCACCAACAATAGTAATGAACAACTGTATCTGTTAGCACCTTTAGACTATTTAGGGGATATTGTAATTCCCTTAGGGAGTTGTAATATGATCTGTTATCGCCCCTCCACTGTCTTGAGCTCCGCCCATCAGTAGACCCTCATATCAGTCATGATATCAGTGATCATATTGGTAAGCATAGTTGAATCATCAGCTTGCTGATGGTCTATAGCCTTGTACAACTTGCGGTGCCCCTGCGGTAAACTAGTAATTTCCTCCGTAATGTAGATAATTCCATATAGTGATGAAGAAATCAATTGCGATTGTAATTACCATGGTGATGTAGAACAATATGGATCATACATAATTTGTAAACCGCCTCAGAACAATGGGAAGCTTCGGCATTGCTGGTGACACAACGGTTATGGGCCCTATGGCCTCTGGCATCGTCCCTGTTATCGTCAATTGACTGAATTTCAAACTGCCTTGCGGAGTCACATCAATGACGTGATTGTTAGCATTCCAGTTCTAGTATGAATCAGTTAAAATGGATATCAATGGACCCGGTCGATGACGCATCTCCTAGCTAGTTGGCCTCTGGAATCAACTCGCAATAGGCTCTGCATCTGTCAACATCAATTCGGTGTACTTACTAAGCCTTGTTGAATCTGCAGTCAGTTGCTGTCCAATCCGGACAATTTCTCATTCTGTGGTGTCGAGAAGTGTCTCTGGCCGATTGGCCTGTGATATCTGCACACGAACTTCTGAGCTTCTGTTAACCTCATTTCGAATGACTTATCCAAGTACTTGATTTTGGGAATCATGGCACCCAAATCTGTATGCTATCTCATGTGAAGATTGCGTGTTGTACCGCATTGGAAAGCTGTATTTCATGAAATTACGTATACGCAATATATATGAAATTGTAAGGGTGATAATAGTACATTGGCATACGCCCGTCGATGGCCTCTTATGAAGGCATATCAGTAGATACAGCTGCAAATGTGGGTGTCAATAGTGTAGAGTAGTAGGGAGATAAGAGTATGGCTAGAGATCTAAGGCTTGTGGTAAGCCAACAAAATATAGAGCAGATGTTACCCGGCCCTGAACACATCACGTGCAGTCAGGCCATTACACCGCTTAAGTTTGGTTTATGCATCAATATTCACATGCGGCTGCACAACATTTGCTGATAACATTTCCCTAAGTGAAATTATTAGTCAATCATCATATAGAACCAGGTTAAAACATATTGACCCATCCTTTCCTACTTTTTCTTGATTAACAAAATTATCCTTGTGTCCATTGCAGAAACCACCATCAACCACGCTTCGGTCTGTGTCATTGACCTCCATGTTAACCAAATCAATCTGTTAACATTTTGTGTGGCAGTCAAATTTCATTGGTATGGGCTTGGTTGAGGCTTGAGGCCTTTATCTAGTTCAATATCTGATTTGTTGTCTTCCTCCCAGTCATCTTTGCGCGTGTTTGGAGTATCAAAGTCAAAATTCCTGATACGCCAATTTTTAGTGTCTGAAATGGTTTCAGGTGCACAATCTTCATCACTTTCGACTGCATGACTGTCATTTCGTTTGTTTTGGTCAACATTCAACATTTCAGTTCGGCCTGCAGGGATGTTCTTTGCAGACAAAGCTAGTGGCAAAGGTGATTTTTCTATTAATATAATGCAGTCTCACTATCATGTTGAAAGTTTGACCAGGAAGCTTTGGTGATCTCATCAGTATATGAGATAAATAGTACTACTGGCATTTGCTTGATTCGGGAGAGAGATTCTTTCTGTATCGCATGTAGGTTTTGGCTGGCCTACCACATCTCCAAGAAGTCATGGACCTTAGCCCTTCTGTGGGATTTTCTTTCCTCCACCTCTTTATTCAATTCCACATCATTTTTAGTTTCCGTGTTATCCAATACTGTGTGATCAACTGGCAACATTCTGTTATTGGCTTTAGCAAACAGCGTGACTACTGCCTCTTCCTGAAGAATCTCGCTGGTGGTTTTGGACTGTCTCCAGCCAACAATGTCTTGCCGAAGGGAAGAACTGGACTCCACCCCGACACAATGTGGGATGATAGAGAATATGTCACGTGCAACATTGGAAAGATTGGGGTACTTTCAGTGTGTTTCCTGTTGCACACGTCATCAGTCGGTGGTGTCCAGTGATCAAAATATACTGCTAATCTCCACAGGGTTGGAGTGGTAATCTTTCAGATTTCAATTAACTTGCCCACAGTACTTTGGTGCTTCAGGCAGTGAATTCAGATAGTGTCTTTCGGCTGTCAATAATTGAACTGCGGTATCGCTTAGTCTAGGTGTCGTTTCAGCCATGCTTTCAGCAGTTGAAAACTGTTGTTTATTGCTGGACAAATCATATGGATCAAAATAGGATTGGCCAAATCCAGAAGCCTTCGCAGAGGGAAAGAGATTGTTGCCCAGAACGTTGATGGGATTAATGACGTACTTTGGTTGATGTTTGGCATACTGTTCATTCACAACATACTCCAGACAGAGCTCAGAGTATTGGATACTTTAAGAAGTATTGTTCCCAGGAATAATATGTATTCCCTTGTCGCGCTTCCTAAATGATCGCAACATCTGGAAACCATGAAGGATATGTGCTGATATGAGAAGCATACCCATTGTTGGAGTCACATCAGCATAATCTGTAGATGGCGGCTGTCCCGCAAACTTCAGGATGAAGTATAAGTCTTCTTTCGATTGAGTCTTCTTCTTACCTAACGCACGCAGAACGCCATTCATATGGTTGAACATCTCATTGTAGACAGTAATCAGGTGATGGAGAGTGACCATATGCCTTTTTGATATCCACAGGGTGCTATATCAGAAATGCCATGAAATGTCCAATATGTACATCACAATGGTCCAGTCACCCTGAGTTTGAAGAGTGGGTGGTAATCAAGATATTTGGGATTCTTGAGCCACTGGCCAGTGAATTCTTGTAATCTGTAGTATCGCTCAAGCAGCTCCAGTGTCGAATTCTACCATCTTTTGACATCCATTATAGGTAGAATTCTGATGCATACAGTCACTTTTTGACCGTCGATGACCTTGTTTTGACGACCAGGTGTGAGGGTAATCAATACCGCAAGGATTCTCTGCCATTTGAAGATCGGTTTCAGCACTTTCAAAATGTCTTGAACTATGTACATTATCGATTGTCTTTGCGCAACCTGGTCTCATAGCTCCCATCTTGTTGTTTGTAATGTTGCCCTCTTTTCACAGTCTTTCACTCTTCCCAAAGCCTCTGGATTCATTCTCTCCAAATGGCTGATCGGACTCATACACTTCCCAAAACTTTGTGGGGCATTATACACCAAGACTTCTCATGAACACATCCAAAGCCAGCTGAATGAGATGTGCCATTGATGGTATGTGATTTCCCAATTCAGGCCACTCAATTCCGGAGGCCTGAAGGGTTGATTGTAGTTCCCATGGCATCAAATAATGTGAGAAAACATTACCCGTCACGAACCCAAGTAAATTGCCATCGCACAGTTTATAAAGATCAATAACTTGCTGTAGACATCTTGCTAGCCTTCTGGCAGTATGTTGACACATGACCTATTATCCTGAATTAGCTTGCAAAATAGGAAAAGAATGGGCCATCAACCTTGACCAAAGCGAGTTGTACTGCTTGTAAAGTACAATCTCTATTCATATAACAAGCTATGACCGACAATATGGTGAATCTGTTCTTTGTTGTCCAACTTTCCAGAGCCAAGCTACCTTTATTTCTTGACAGCAATTGAGTTTTAATTGCAACCACTGTCAGTGCGTATTCCCTCCAACAAATGTTGCTAAGGGTGCTGACAGAGAGAAGCACCAGCCCACTGCATAATGTATTATTTCAGCATCGTTTCTCCATGTTAGATATAGCATTCCATGCAATGTATGTCAAAATAAATCATAACAGGACGTGGCGATTCCAGGTATCATGGTGCCATTCGGGTGTTAGAAAGTCCTCTGCTGCCAGTTTTGAGCATTTTATCTGTGAATTGTATTAGTAAAGATAAAATCTAAATGCCAAAGATAAATGTCTTTGGCAAACTGACTATTGTAATTTCTCGACTGCCTTGTCTCTTCCATATGGCTAAAGCTGCTTCATCAACGAATATACGTGTCAATAAAGCAATTTCTGACTGTGTTAATTCAGTTATTGTTAGAATGTGTACTTTTGCAAGCATGTGAGTTCCCATTGAGCTGGTCCCTTGTTCAGATAGATGGCGAAGATCTTGATGACAAACAATACATATCATGCAATGGCTGCCGGTCTCCTCAATACGGCAGTGGAAACAGATGCTCTCTCAAGGCGGATGTTGATAGTCATTCCAAGTAATACGACCCTTTAATCTCACATTCATAGACACCAACCAAGTATTGATTATGATTTGTAGTGTAACATTATTCAAATCACAAATAAAGACAGATTCATTTTTGGAAGATATCATATCCTCTAGCAACGAGGTACTTGAATATTGGGAAATCTACCAGGTAGTATGAATTTGAAAGCTGCATAATTTGAGTTGTGAGACTGTCAAAAGTTGCGTTATTGTTAAGTGGAACGCTGGTTCTTAAGTATTGACTCTAGAGCTACATGCAAGACAAACATAAGGCCTGAGAGACATTGCATGCTTAGTTGTGAAGTTGTATACAAGGACAGATTGCAAAGACTAACCGGTGAAAAATGAATTAATGATTGAACCAAACCAGTGCGTTTCTGTGAAGCTTACTGAGCCCAAAAAGAACTGTTACTGCTCCACTGATGCGTATTTTGAGAAGGTGGTAGCGGTATTTTGACTAGTGTTTTTACTGATGAAGGGGGCCAATACTTTGATTATAAGTTAATATTGATGCACAGCCCATGGATTAAGGAAGTTGCAAGAAAAGAAATCATTGACACTCCGTTGACACTCCGTTGACACTGTGTTGACACCCAGCTTCAGGACATGGTAGCGATTTCATCGAAAGCATTTCTGGCCAGAAAGGTGGCCGATGGCTCCATTGTGTAGTACAATTGTCACACAGCCCTTCGATTACGTAAGATGTAAGGGCAAAAATTGTTGATAACCGGAGGACTGTAATTTTTAGGATGTGGCGCCAAGCATATTGCTTGCCATTTTAGGTATAAAGCCGATCAACAGATTTACTTTGGAATGTGGTGGCTGAATATCGCATTGATTGCCGATAGTGTAAGACTTACAATGGTTGGCACTCCATTGAGCCTCACATTAAACACATCCAAACAGTTATCATACTCACAATTATTGAATACTATGAACCATATCATTATATTTGATAACCAATATAACTATTGTATGTATTATCATATGCATCCAGAATCTTCATGGTGTCTTAATTTCTGAGCAACCACTGTCCACAATACCTAAAGGATGGATGAAATGAACCTATTACATATCTGCACATTCGGCCGGTAATTTAAGGCACATTAATCTTTCCACTTGTTTTTGATTTAAATCGCCAGAGTTAGTCACCTTTCCTCATCCAGCTGCTTCACTTCAATTTTCATGGCTTATGAGAAGCGATTTAAGTAATCTCCACCATGTGCACCAAGTGTTAGCAATGCGTCCGGGTAACCCGCCAGCGGTCCGCATTTGGACCGGAAGAATGGTTCGGTTCAGTTTCAGAACCGTCCAAAAACCCGACCCGCTGCTTCCGGACGGGCCAAACCCACACCCATCCTCTTCAATATGCAGGTTTTGCCGGATTTAGCTGGACCTGTATGCTCCAATCTCTGGTTCTCGTTTCCGGGTTTTTCTATTTATTGTCACATTCAGATATCGTACTGTCCAGTGCAAAATATTAACTTTGGTATATCATTTGCTTTATTTGTTTCATTGGCTGGCATTATAATCAAAACAAGCAGAGACATGCTCCCTGCTACATCCTGAACTTGAGTTTGAATCATTTTTTGTCTTGCATCATGAGTAGGATTAAAGGTACAGCACAGCCACATTGACAGTTGAGGCAGTCATTAAGCCGGAAATGGATCAGTTTGCACTTGCTACTGCGCCTTTAACATTTTGAGAGCTGATGTAGATACATGATAGTGTCAGCGGAAACGTGCGGTGCCGGAAGGAACTTCCAGAACAGAAAGTAGCCATATGAGAGTAGCATCTGGGAAACTACAGTCTTACATATGCATATCATCTGTCGTACCCGACCCAGTAGCCAATTCGTCTCTGATTACTACATGGCGACCTGTTACACCCGGAAGGTTATACCCCTGCATATGGCCTTCGTATCTAATTACCATAGAGGAATTCGCTTCTGATGATGTGGGAGTAATGGGTCGTTTGTCATCTATACATTAGCTGCGCTAAGTACGATTATTGACGACATATCTCTGTGAAAAGAATTGGTTTACCTATTGTGCTACAAGTCTGCATTTTTTTGATTTCCGTGAACAAATTGTGGGACTTGATAATTTGTCTATGCATGCACAAGGGTCATATGGGCCATACCAATGTTCTGGACTACAAACCAAGTTGTATGACAACTGATCAATAAGATATCATCCTGCCTCTTACGGATAAGTTAGATCGCACAATCTAGATTGGAGACCAAATCTACTAACAAAATTTAAGCCAGTGATAGCATACGAGTCATACAAGAAGCGGTCTGTAAAGGCACGTACGCCTGCGCTCGACTACGTACGCTTACGTACGGTAGTGAGTGGATCATGGTTGCCCAGGTGGACTTCAGTGATCGTAGGTGTAGACGTATAGGTCACATTATCGCTAGAGATCTAAGGCTCGTGGCGAGCCGACTATATATAACGGGGGTTACCTGGTCCTGGACACGTCACGTGCAGCCATGCCGTTACATTATCCCCCTCTTTAGGCGCCGACCTCCTGGGCTGCGAAAGCCAGTATAAGTGATGAGAAGGAAAGGGAAACAAGGAATGAAACAAACATCCTACGTACGCAATTGTATGAACCCATAAGTCCCACAACCGATCGGTACAGCTCAAAGGCGACCTTTCGGCGGATCCGGTGCACGGGGAAACTCCATCTCCCAGTGACTGAGTTCTGGAGGTGGTAAAACGCGTGCCGATGCCATTTATACCGGGCTGAGATCCAAAGAAGAGAAGAATAGAAGAGAGAAACAAGAAAACATCCAAAGTGATCCCGTCTCCATATCTCCACTTCCAAACCCATGCTCCAACAACCATCATTACCGCAGCTCGTATCTCGGCGCAGGTCATTGTCGGAATCGTCAAGGTAGTAAAGCTTCCGCTCGTGACTCGGCATTGATGGGAGGTTCCGCTTCCGGCATTGATGGGAGGTTCCGCTGCCAGCATCGGTCGTAGCCATCAATCGTATCCATCAATCGCCTCTTATTCGTCGATATCTAACACGTAAGCTTCTCTACAATGGTTATACTTACCAAGTTCAAGTGAACTTCCGCTCTCCCGAGCCTTCATGCTGTGCTCCTTGGAATATCTCTCTCCGTCAGTAGTCATCAGTAAGTGGCATTGACTGATAGATGCTGCTTGACTTGGTAATCGTCGTCCGAGGTCCGCTTAGGTGATCATCCGGTCAACGTCCTGGTTGCGCTCTGGATATGCGGCTTCAGTAGAATCTTAGTCAAGTAGGTTGACTTCTCGGTGCGTGTGTCGGTAGATTGCCCCCTGGTGGGCGTGTCAACTTGTCGGTAGGCCTTGACTGGTCGACTTCTGGGTACGTGTCTTGGTAGATTGCCTCTCGGTGGGCTTTGAGTTGTTGATTGGACTTGATTGTGTAGAGGTGATTATCTCCCCCTTTTGAAAACTCGTTGCTCCGTCGGCGTCTTCTTCATCAAATGGCTTGTCGATTGCCATCGTGGCTCGGTAGCAGTTTGATCATGAATCGGGATTGTAATCGTAATCTCTGTGTGATTCGATACATAATTCGGTTCGACTTTCGCTTTGTCTACAGACTCTCTCCTTTCGGCTTCGGTTGTCCTTCTGCGTCGCCCTCTGTCCAGTGACTATCCTGACTTGCTCTGCCTGTTGACTTACTGTCGTATGAGACGTTCCAATGTCCTCAATCTCAATCTCGACCTCACTGCAATGGCTATGCTTCGTTTATCCAAATTTGGGTGTCCTAGTCAGGTACGGTTGTCAACTATGCTCCAGGTGGGCTTCTCGATCCATCTCTAGTTGTGCTGGCCGTTGTGGTGCAACCGCGGAGCCGGCCATGTGGATCCAAGCGATTGCGTGGATTCATGATATCTCGGAAAGATCATCGCTGTTCCCTGAGTCAAGTTTGACAATTGTTCCGCTGGTGCGCTTGGAGCTGCTAGCCGTCTCTATTGGTGAATGCACTTCACGGTGCTTCGTTGCAGCACTTCCGGTATGTTCGCGGTAGGGGTTCTTGACCCCGGTATGGTTAGCTCCCTCTTTTTAAATGTCGTTGCTCTGCCAACGACTAATCTCGTGAGGCCTTGTTTGGTGCTATATCGATTGTTAAACTTGATTCGGTGTTGATTCAGAAGTCGATTGTAGTCTCCCAATGTGTATCTCGAGGTCGCCGAGACTTAGTCGGGATCTTGTTGGGTATCATATTCGGCATTGTAACTCTGGTATGCGTCTGTTTCATTCGGTATCGCTAAATAGTTCTCTGGATCATACTCGGTGGAGACATGCCGCCGGTACATCATATCTGCATAGCTGCGCTCAAGTGCAACTGTAGTATTATGAACTTAGTAGTCAGTGATGTCAAAAAGGGTATAACTTCACATAACCTCGATATCATCATATAACGAGCACGACTGATTGTCTGTCTCTCTTTATTCATCTCCTGTCATCTATCTCCGGCACATCAAAGTGTACTTTGCCGCTCCCAATTTTCTGTGAGAATCAGCTCCAAACTTCGGGCTCGCACTCGCTCGTATGACTCCGTATCTGTTCCATCCATGTTAGCCAAAGGAATCGAAAAGAATGGAGGCGGTGAAGGGGAAAATCAAGGAGTCGCGCTACCGCCAGCCCGACACACTGGAGCATGACTGTGGCGCGCAGTGCTCCCTTCGTGACTCGGCGAGCCAGTAGCAGTAATTCAAGTATACCCGAGTTGGGTTCCTCTTCTGCTGCAACTACCGCCGCTGCTCCTGCTCGCTCATCCAGCATACGAGGGTATTCACATTCCTCGTGAGTCCGCTCTACCATAGCTCCCATCAACCCAATGCAATCCTCTCCTCGTAGAGCGAAAGCCAGGGCAATCTCTTCGCTAGCAAGCAGATCACCAATTGTTGCCGCCGCAAGCATCACACTGCTAACACCTCTCCCTTTGGGTTGACCGAGTTGGGTATTCCTATTCACAATATCGTGCAAACCTCTAGGATTTGCAACGACAATAATCGCTTTCACAATGGGTATATCTACGGGTTCTCCCCTCATAATGGTGGTAACTCTATACCAGATAGTATGCACATCATATCCGTTGCCCGTACACGGGTTTCTGAATGCTGACCTCGGTCTCCCTGAACGCTGGGGTGCGCACCATTGTTACAGTTCTGCAGGCTCTATAGTTCTGGATGATGGCTGTCGAACCACTTGCACGCAGTTCATCTCAGATCTTTCATCTTGTATCTTCTCTTGTAGTTTCCGCAGTCCCAGTCGATCTTTGAAAGTGTGAAGGTCTCGACCGTAAATGCACTTCGCAGTATGCAATGGTTCTCATTTGAAGGTTGTTCATCTTCGTAGACACGTTTGACTTGTGGATGGCGCCACATTCGAGTAATGAATCTGTAGGCATATTTCATCTCCGAGGCACATTTTGTTCGTTTGTGGAAAGCATTTCCTCCATTGGTGTACTTTGATTGTGCAATTGTTCTGCTCTGTAGGCGGGCTTCATTCTCCTCGTTGGGTTGGTTTTGTTCGTCTCCTGAAGTAGGCTTTGTTTCATCACTTTCGTAGGCGCTCATTGCCGGTAGGCTGCTCATTGCCGGTAGGCTGCTCATTCCAGGTAGGCTGCTTCTCAGTGCTATGTGGGCATAATTCGGTTACCCATAACTGCGCTTTGTAGATCGTCTCGTGAAAGCCCTTAGTCGGTGTATTTCATCGTGTAAGGTAGCTGTGTTGACTTGAATATCGTCTCCAACTTTGTGCATGGATCTTGCTGGTGAACCGACGCGTTGATGGGTAACGTTATCATAATTGCATCTCCTCCGCCAATTGGTGATTGATTGCAGCCGTCGGTAGGTAATCTTCTCCATTGATCGTATACGATATATCTCGTTGGGGGGGGTTTTAGACTTGTTTATCGGTACTTGTAGTAATTGTCGGAATTGGCTGTGACGCGTCTCGGTGGCCATTGGATCATCGGAATCACCTCTGCTGCCATCAATGACTTGATTGAAGGATGAACTTCTTAAGACACGTCGCTCGTGTAATCGGCAGGCCTCTAGACTCGTGTCAAAGTGGATTTCTGATGGTGGACTTCTTATTCTGCCTTGTCGAAATAGGGGTATACTCGCAAATCCCGTGAGAGAATTATATCCGTTTACTGAAGAGCGATAATAGTGTAAAGGCACGTACGCCTGCGCTCAACTACGTAGGCTTACGTACGGTAATGAGTGGATTATGGTTGCATACGTGGACTCGAGTAATTGTTGGTGTAGATGTATAGGTAGGATTATCGCTAGAGATCTAAGGCTCATGGCGAGCCGACTATATATAACGGGGGTTACCTGGTCCTGGACACATCACGTGCAGCCGTGCCATTACACGGTCATCGCGCCACACGAACATGTATGAATGATCACCACTATGTTGCATTCATCTACACATCCAACTATATTACTCTGTGTTCTGACCTGGTGCATGTGGTCAACATTTTTGAAATTCCTTATGGTAGGTTATGGAAATCCAGGAGAAGCAACTGGATAAGGCAAAGTGATCATGTTGGACTATATGAATGAAAAAATGGTATATGGATCTACATGCGGTAAATTGCCAACTGAAAGCACTGATATGTAACTACACTACATTATCAATCATTCAGAGAACATCTGTATCAGGGGATCTGAAATTGAGATGGTAAAAAGCGTTTGGATGCAACTGAGTATTCATACAAATGATTCATTGGCTGTCAATATTTACTATATAATTATTTGTACAAAATTGCTGACCATTAAACAACAGTTAGAACAGGTTTATGGTGAGCCTTAACGGAGCGTCAATGATATTTGGTCTTGTACATATGTCAATTGGGAAGCAATTTGATGGCTATTATACGTAACAAATATATTTGCAGCAATGATAGGCAAAAGAAAAAGGGATACATTTACAGCCCCACGCTGAAAACGAGAGTCAGTGGAGTGTTCAACATTTTTTGTCTTGTAAATAAGTTAATTGGGAAGGAATTTAGTCGTTGTTATGCATAACCAACGTATTGGCTACCTTTATAGGCGAATGAGAAAGCGACACGGTAATAGCCCCATTCGGAATGTGAGAGTAAACCGAGTGTAAATGATTTTTGGACTTGTAAGCAACTTGATTGGGGACCAATTCGCTCGCTGTGATCCATAATCAACGTATTAGCAGTCTTTATAGGCAAAAGTCACAGTGGCACCGTACCAGCCCCATTCAGAAAATCAGCGTCAATGGAGTCTCATCGATTTTTTGTCTTGGAAGTAAGTTAATTGGGTAGCCATCTGCTGGCAGTTATACAGAACCAACATATTTTCCAGCCTTCATACGCAAAAGTGACAGCGATACAGTAACAGCCCCATTCAGAAAATGACCGTCAATGGAGTGTCAACGATTTTTGGTTTCGCAAGTATGTTAATTGGGTAGATATTTGCTCCCTGTCATCCAAAGCCAATAGATTGGCAACCGTTATAGGCAACACAGAATGCAATACGGTAACAGTCCGATTCCGAAAATGAGCCTCAAAGGAGTGTCAATGATTGGTGGTCTTCAACGCAAGTTATATGGGACACAATTTACTCACTGTTATTCATAACCAGCATTTTAGCAGCCATTATGGGCAAAACACAAAGCAACATGGTCACAGCCTGACTCAGAAAATGAGCTTCAAAAGATATTCAATGGTACGTCAATGAAGCATCAACGATTTTTGGTATTGCATCTTGTATCATCCAAGGGCTGTGCTATTACATTTACTCATATCTGACGTAATGGCTGCCTTTATGGACAATAGGTTTGGTGTTGATGTTGCTACACCCAAAAAATGAACATCAACAGAGCGTCAATAGGGCATCAACAAAGGGTCAACAGAGTGGCAACAGAGTGTCAACAGAGTGTCTACGATTTAGGTGTTGCATCTTGTATAATCCAAGGGCTGTGCTATGGCATTCACTCATAATCAAAGTATTGGCCACCTGTATGGGCAATATGGTTAGTGTCCATGTTACTACACCTCGAATTGAGCGTCAACAGAGCGTCAACAGAGCGTCAACAGAGCGTCAACAGAGCGTCAACAGAATGTCAACAGAGGGTCAACAGAGCGTCAACAGATCGTCAACAGAGTACAACATAGCTTCAGCAGAGCGTCAACAGAGCGTCAACAGAGCATCATCAGAGCGTCAACAGAGCATCAACAGAGCGTCAACGAATTTGGGTGCTGAATCTTGTATAATGCAAGGGCTGTGCTATAGCTTTTCACCATAATCGAAGTATAGGCCGTCTTTATAGAAAACATTGTCAATGTCGATCTCACTATACCTAAAAATGAGCGTCAACAGAGCATTGATGATTTCGGGTGTTGCATTTTGTATAATCCAAAGGCTATGCGATGACTTTTACACATAATCAAAGGATTGGCCGCTTTTATGCGCAATATGGTTAATGTCAATGTCACTATACCTGAAATATGCATGAACAGAGCATCAACAGAGCATTAATGATATCTGGTAATATATGTAAGGTAATGGGAAAGGGATATGCTTGCTGTTATGCATAACCAGCATAATGGCAGCCTTTAACAGCAAAACAGCAAGCGACACAGTCACTGTCCCAATCTAAAAATGAGCATTAATGGCACCTCAATGATTTTTGTTCTTATAAATAACGTAATTTGTATGTGGTATAGTCGCTGTTATCCATAACCAATGTATTGGCAGCCATTAGAGGCAAAAGAAAATGTGACACAGTCACAGTCCCATCTGAAAATGACCCTCAACCTAGCGTCAACTGTGTGTAATTAATATCTCGTCATGCATATTCGGTAATGGAGGCATCGCATGGATATTTGACCTTATAATAGAACCAGTGACCCCCTCCATGGTCAAAAATCCAAATCATTAAACGAAAAACAGGAATTCAAATATTATCGATATCCCAATCTGCGAAACCGTAAGGGCACATATTCCTACGCTTGACCGCAGATGTAAGGTATGGTATAAGGTTGCACACGAGAGTGAGTAAGTATAGATGGAGAGTGTAGTGGTAAGATATTCGATAGAGATCCAAGTGCCTTAGCTGCGACCTATATACACTGGTGCTTACCCAGTCTCGGGTCACGTGTTGCCGTTACATTATCCCCGTCTTTAACTGTAGACCTCCTGGGCTGCCACAGCCAGTATAGGAGAAGTGATAGAAAGGGAAACAAGAAATGAAACAATCATCCTACTTGCCCAATCTTACGAACCCATAGGTCCCACAATTGATCAGTACAGCCCAATGGCATCTTTACGGCGGATTCGGCACGTGGGGAAACTCCACCTCCATTGACAGGTGGTAAAAAGCGGTGCGGACGCCATTTGTACCAGGCCGAAATCCAAAGAAGGCATGAACACAAGAGAAGGGAAACAAGAGTACAAATGAAAAGTCCAAACTGCTTCTGTGTCCTCCGTACCTCCACTCCTGAAATCCATACCTCTGTTTCCGCAGTTGATCTGGGGATTCTTGGTGAAATTCGCTAAGCTGATTCCAGGCGTTTCCAAGGTGGTCTGCCGGTTCCCAGCTGGTGCGTAGATGGTCGTAACCGGCCTATGGGATGAGATAATACAGATTCCGATAACCTCACCTGCAGTCGAATATGCAGTCGACTTCCGAGTTCTCTGTTTCATCGACTATCACCGGATGTGGTTCTGATGATGGTTGACATCTGACTGGCGGTGTATAAACAGAGAGAAGCGACACATGGAAAACGTTGTGGTTTCGCACTGAACTCAGCAAGTCAAGTTTGTAAGTATTTTTATTGATAATCTTACTTACCGTATATGGTCCTGTTCGTTTGTAATCGAGCTTCGTTGAAGGCCTCGATGTTTTCAAGTTTCTGGTCGATAGCCATAGATTGTCTCCAAATACAAAAGTCATCTCCTTCTCTCTGGCGTACTTTGTTTGGTGCTCCTGAGCCTCAATAATGTATTCCTGGAAAATTCTGTGAGTCTCTTCCATTCCTGTCATCCACGAGTGTGCCTGCACCTGTGATGTGAAACTGGGGTCCTTGGGAGGCTTGAACTGCATCGTAGGATGGTAACTGTAGTTCCCCCAGAATGGTGTCATCAACGTTGAATGGTGGATGGAGTTCTTGTACGCAAAGTCCGCCAGCAGTAACAATTCGACCAAGTTGTGCTGCTCTTAGTTGCAAAAGACTCGGAGGTACTGCTCCATTGTTTGATTCTGCCGCTCAGTTTGACCGTCTGTCTGCAGGAGGAAAGCGGTCGAGAGTCGGTGATTGATACTGAGGTGGTAGCAAACTCTGTCACAAAATTGACTGGTAAACTCCATACCGCAATCGGTGGTGATATTGTCTCGCACACCACGTTTGCACATCTTGTGTTCGAAAACCATTCGTGCTAGCTCTGGGGAGTCAATGTGCTTTCTGCAGGGGAGGTAAGTCTCCATGTTTGGCAAACGGTCGATGATTACCAGGATCCCGGTGAATCTTGATGCCGTTGACTCTGGCACGTTCGTAACGTAGTCCGTGGTAAGTCCCTCACACGGACGATATGGTGGTGGCGGAGGCATGCTGAGTCCATAGCGTGCGTGACGCAGTGCTTTGATTGGGTGGCACAACTCGCAGCTGGCAACGTACTTGCTTATCTCTGACTCAATCGCGGGCCAAAAACAATCTCGTGATATGAGGTCGGCAGTCTTCAGGGCTCCAGAGTGACCGGATTCGGGGTTGTCGTGGAAAAGACTGGCCACTCTACTGCAGAGTGCTGCGGGCACGTATATCCTCCTCTCATAGGTGAGAGCTCCGTCGATTGATCTCCATTGACTCTCATCTCCGGTTAAAACATCGACCAAGGTTGGCCGTATTTTGTGGCTAAAAAGTCAGTCTCCTGGGCTGCCGTGATTTCCGGTAGATGGTCACCATATGATTTGGTGATCGTGGTCGCTCCTAAGGTGGCCAGGTGTCTTGCCGTGATATTCTCATACCCGATCTCATAGTCGGGTCTTCTTGATTGTCCGTCCGCTGGGTTTTTCTTTCCTTCCAGGTGTTCGATAATGAAGTCGTATGAAAAGAGGATCTACGCCCATCTAGCCAATCGCCAGGAGAGAACTTTTGACGTTTGAAAGTATTCGAGGTTCTTATGATCGCAATGTATGAGGACCTTATGATTTGATCCCTCGAGGTAGTGGTGCCATTGCTTCATAGTGTCCACAATGGCCAAGATCTCCCGATCGTACGTGTCGTAGTTCTGTTCGGCACCTTAGAAATTTCAGCAGTAGAAGTTGACAGGTCTGAGAATCCCGAAAACATCGTACTGGTTGAGAATGCCGGGAATGGCGAAGCCGCATGCATTAGTTTGCAGAATAATCAGTTCAGCCAGTTCTAAATGCTTGACGATCAGAGCATCAGTGAAGGCTCTTCTCAACTTCCGGAATGTGAGTTCGGAATCCCGAGTCCATTCCCATTTGATCTGTTTAGACCTCCTGCAGATCTCTGCTTTCTTTAGTAGATATGATTTTGGCGTTGTTACCTTGGCATATTTCCTGATGAACCGCCAGTAAAAGTGCGTGAATTCAAGAAGCACCTGCACATCCCGAACAGATTCCGGGGTTGTCCACTCCTCAATTGTTGATATGCGGTCCGATTCCATGGCACTACCATCGGGGCTAATGGCCAATCAGAGAATGCTGAACTCGGAGACTCCAACGCGGCACATTTTGGATTTCTGGTAGAGACAAAATTCTCGTAGTTGTTCCAGCACTTTTCGTACCTGCTCTTCGTGCTCCTCCTGATTGGTCAAGTAGATCAGTATGTCATCAAGGTAGCATACAGCGAAGTCGTCAATGTAAGACTGCAAGTAATCGTCCATGTAGGCGTGGAAAGTAGCTAGTGCATTTGTCAACCAAAACGGTATGACTTGGTACTGGAACTGCCCAAACCGAGTGCGGAAGGCGGTATTGTACTCGTCTCCTTCTTTGATTCGTATAACGTGATTGGCATTACTGATGTCCAGCTTCGTAAAGATGCGGGCTTCTCGCAGTCTGTCAAGCATCTACGAGATCAGTGAGAGAATTTATCGGTTCTTCGGAGTGGCTTTAACGAGAGCTCGGTAGTTCACACACAGCCGTAGTGCGCCATCCTTCTTCTTTGCAACCAGGATTGGTGCTGCCATGCGCGACGATGATCGCTGGATACATTCATTGGCTAGGTTTGTTTTGATGTAGGCCTTGAGGGTTTTCAAATTGACTTCCGGAAGGTAAAAATATTCCGCCATATGGGAAATTGAAGTCCCGTTCCAGATCGATCGCATGGTCAATTGGCCGGTGCGGTGCGAGTGTCTCTGCCCTATCTTTACTTTATACATCCACATAGTCCTTGTATCTTGCGGGGATACGACCTCCATCATCAGTAGGCACAGTACGTGATCCAGCATCTGTACATTAGCTTCTATCTCCGACTTGGAATTGGGGAAGATGATAGCGAAGGAAAACCAGAGACCTGCCCATCAAGCGGTTCGCCCAGAAGCGAGCCAAACCCCGCTAGTCCAACTACCTCCCATCATGACTCAGCAAGCCGGTAGCAGTCATTCAAGCATACCTCAGTGGGATTCCTGTTCTGCCGCAACTACTGCCGCTGCTCCCTGCTCGCTTGTCCAGCGCTTTGGGTTGAAAGTCTCAATCTCACCTGGGTCTTCCAAAGTGGTGACCTCCATAGTCGCTCCTGATGCAGTTGAATATTCTCTAATGTTGCCATCAACGACCTCGTACCCAGTGACTGCAATCGAAGCTTCCGTTAGTCCATTCTCTCCCGCCAAGCTAGATACCGAGAGGGGAATGCTAGTCTTTTGGTTGTTGACTACTGAAGGAGTGCTGGCACTTGATTTGGTTTCTGTCTCCTGGAGGGGCAAGGATTTCGGGAAAGTTGGCGCATGTATATTCTGTGCACCGGAATGTCTTATGTTCAGGTGATCCGCAGCATATGCATTGTCCTTCCGACCCCCAAGTTTTGTAGAGCTCCGGCGAGACCCAAGGCGCAGGTGTGCGTTAATCATCCTTGTCTGACTTTAACTTGTCAGGCTTCGTTGCTTTGGCCGGCTTGGATATTGATGGTTGGATGTTGCGTTTCCTACCCCCTTGTTGAGCTTATTCACCTGACTGCCTTTGCTGTTGAGGTGGCTGCAGCTGTTTGGGCTTCGTGCCACCGGCTTGACTTCTGATTCGGCGGCGTGGTCGAAAAGCTCTTCCATACTGTCAAATTTTCCATTCTTTGGGGTCAATAGCGTCATCTTGGACTTGAGTCCTGGTGGTAGTCCACGCGAAGTGATGTCATAAAGGTTCTTGTTATCCTGTGGAAGCCATCCCACTGCTCTTCAATTTGCTTCGATTCGATTGGCGTTGACTCTCACTGGTTCATTCGCTCCTTGGAGGTAGTCGGTCATACAATTAATTGCTGCGTGGAGTTTTCGGTCTGTGTCGCCATACATCATTCGCATTTCTTCCGAGAAGGCCTCGAAGTGTTCCAAACATGGATCTGAATCTGACCGTAGGTGTCGAAGCCACTCAACCCGAGCGATCATCTGTGTCTGTCTGTGCCGGGTATGGGTGATTGTTCCATGTGTTGTGATGGCTGACTGCATACTTAACTTTGTCGGGATCTCTGTGTAGGGATAAGTGCGCCTGGGATTGGAAGTTAGATCGTAAGGTGTTGAGGAAGATATGCAACTGTTCTGCTCAGCAGCAGTACTGTTCTGGATGGGTCATATCGAAGATTTTTGTTTTCGTTACTTCTGGTCGAACAGACTGTCTGCGGTATTCCAGGTTTGCTTCCATCGGCTCAGCATTCTGCACACATAGTTGAGTATTCTGTCGGATGGCACTGTTGAGCATTCCTCGCTATTCCTCCATCATCTTTGACATTGAGGCAATCTCGGATTGCATGGTAGGTTCGGGTTTGCTCAGGTTGTCGCCCAGAACGTCCCTCAAGTTGTCGCCTTGGCCATCGCTCAGGTCCTCTTCCATGTCGGCAGTGTTTTCTTTGTCGTCTTGATTGTTCTCATCATGGATCTCATCCTCCGGAAGTACGCAGGCTCCTCGGGTGACAATCAGAGTTTCTCGGCCAAGCGGTGATTGTAGGTTTTCCGTGCTTGTAAGTACACTAGCCAAGTGCAATTGACCTCTGGCAGCTGTCTTTGGAGGCATAGTAGACGATAGACGGTAGAATTGCTGCGCAACCTGTTTGTTTTCTATCAACTGTGTCGTTCTTTAACAATAGGGGTAAAGTCATATATCCTCGTAAGCAAAATGTATCCAATAACTGAAAACCCAATATAGTGCAAGGGCACATACACCTAAGCTTGACCACAGACGTAAGGTATAGTATACGGTTGCACGCGAGAGCGAGTGAGTATAGATGGAGAGTATAGTTGTTGGATATTCGATACAGATCTGAGTGCCATAGCTGCAACCTATATAAACTGGGTCTTACCCGGCCTCCAGTTACGTGTCACCATTACAAAAACATGCACGATGTGATTGCTGGATGTCGAATAATTGATTTCGATTGAGTACTTTTATTAAATAGGCAAGACAAGCTCATTATATGTATTGAATGATGAACCCGCTAGATAACCCACTAACGACCCACCAAAATCACATGGGTAGGGAGATATCCATTGAAGGGTAAACGAATCCACAGTTTGGATCTATTGATGACCTGTACCCCCAATGTGGAGCCAGTTTGGTTACAACCCAGACCCGGACCCTAACTGACGGTCCAGAATTGTTGCCAACACTATTTCCACCAGATCTGTGCAGAGAGTTCAGCAGTTGAATATTGCTGAATGACAGTTGTCATTCAGACGGATTGGTATTGAGCACTGACCACGCCTTGTATGACTTGTATGACATCACTCACTTATATTCTGTTAGTAAATTTCATCCCATATTCAGTTTTGGCTCTCTGACTTAACAGTAACAGGTAGAAAGATATCGAGTTTATTGGTTGCCTTGAAGACTGATTTGTATTCTAGAACTATCACATGGTGCGTACGACCCATGCACATACATAGATGAATTATTGAGTCTCCCAATTTTGTCATTGAAATCAAGAAAATGCTGATATGTAGCAAAACTGGTATAAGAATTGCTTTTGACTAAAATATTACCTTTAAACATAGTAGTTTGCCTATCTCTTGCTCAGGCGATGCAGGAGCTGATGCCATTTGTTCGTTCAAATCCAATCTCTATAGTATGATTAGCTGCTGAGTTAATGAGCCGGTGTATCAGCTGACTGGTTTACCAGGCATTGCTCTCGGAAATGAGGAAGAGTTGGGCTCCACATTGGGCAGAAGACACACTATGCCTTTGTTTGACTGTGGCTTCCCAGAAGCTACCCTGATATAACAAATTCCTTGTCGAGAAGTCCCTTGCAGCATTTGCGATAATCCAGGGATGATATTTTGACACTCCATATGGGCTGAAAATGTTGTTGGTACAGGAGAGCCTAAAACATCATCCAGTTGAGGTGCAACTTCTGCCATAATCCAAAATTTGATAGTTCTGTACTTCTGATCTGTGTTTCAGAAGTTATCAGCTGCCTACCACTATCGCGGGTGTGTCAATGTGTCAAGCATCATCTGGATCTGCCGAAACCTGTCCATGTACAGCTCTACCATTCTGGAGAGTATACCCATCACCCAGCCAGGTTCGTTATCTTTGCTCCGCTTGCCCAGGTCAGTTTCTTCATTATCATCATCTTCCCCATCCTCCACATTGTCGGAACTTGCAATATTGCTCAGAGTTTGCCATCAATCAACCATCTTGTCCTGAAACATTTGTTCCGGCTCTCCAGATGTCAGTCTCGTGATTATAGCTTTCCTTATAACTTCCAGCTACTGCTTAAGCATTGTGTATATTTTCTGAAATTGCTATCTTGCCACAGCGGTTTCTCTCTCAACATAATCATTGATCTATTTCTGATTCACTTCTATGCTGAAAAACTGAATTTCTCGTTGTTTCTTCGCCACAAGTTTCATTCTGGATCGCACACTGCACAGTGCCCCAAGGGATCACACTCTGTCAGCTTCTGATCCAATGTTACCTTCCTTTACATGTTGAGTTTGTCGTGTGGAAGACTTGGTCAATTGTCCCTATTGGCTTGCACGAAGTGGCAAAAAGTTCTTATACTGAACACAGACGACTGTAGTTTATGTTGACTTTGGTGTTGGGCAAGATGTTGGATATTGCAAGATACAGATGAGATGGAGGGAAGTGGCGTCTTCTATGTCAAGATTGGTACATTTGATCAATTTGAACAAAGCATCATCTGCATTTTGACTGTTACTGATGTGGAAATCGCTATGCATAACATACAATGTGACTTGATTGGTCGTGTCCGTTATACGTAGTATTCCGGGCTATTTTTCAACAAAAACATCACCAGACATCCTTGCCCTGGAGGAGTTTTCTGTGAATATCTGACAATCATGAGATTTTGGCAGTTGTGTAACTCGATGTGTTCCTGTAAACACACAAGCCTCATAAAACTGACATACTTCAAATTGTGGGATGGTGGCAAATACCATCCAAATGCAGTCATATGCAGTAGGACTCATCGTGAGTTGAATGTGCATGTTGGCTGTTACTTAATGCATTCCAACTTGAAGATAACTATATATTCCTCAGGACTTCCCCATTCTTTTGTTCATCATCTTGTTCTCCTAACGAACACATCTGCAAGGTGACAGCGGAACTATATCTAGCCAATTGAAGGGCACTTCGTCCATGTCATTCGCCCTTTGCACACAGCAACAACCCAGATACCACTTAGTTCACTATGACGCTGCCAATACAGCCTCTGCACATATGTTCCAGGATGGACATGTAAAAATCATCCGGAAAACCAGAAGCAGCAACAATAGAACTCAGTATGCAATTGGATATCAGTTTATCTATGTTGTGGTAAATGGCCATCACCTATCCATACACTGTGCGTCAGGTATATGTAGAGAACTATATAACCAATTTATCACAGCCCATAACGGGAAACCTTCATGGTTCACCAAGGCATTTGCCCACACAGTCAGTACAATTGCACATTATGACACTATTTGCTCTGAGAGTTTCACCAATGCATTACATCATAAACATCCCTGACGGTGGGTGAAACGGGACTTAATCACTTGTCAGAAAGCTACAAAAGGTTATATGGTAGATATAGCAGCCGAATCTCAGTTTTTGAAGTAGCAATTACTTTCTTGTAGCTTATCAACATGTCAGCTACTATGGCAAGGCAAGGGGGTCAAATACTGCTGGAACACTCCAACAAATGCCTGGCCCAGAATATGGCGATTAAGGCCAAAGGTGGGTTTTAGCGGGCCTACCTACACAAAACGCAATACATCGTCACGAATCCTCACAGCAAGTGTTATCAATGTGTCCCGGTAACTCACCAGCTGTCTGGGTGTGAACTGCAAAAATAGGTCGGTTCAGTTCCTGACCTATCCAATAACCCGACCCGCTGACTATTGGTGGGCCTAACCCGGACCTGTACTGGTCAACCAATGGTTTTCGCCGGATTTGGCTAGACCCTTCCGTTCCAATCTCCGGTTCTGCGTTCCAGGTTTCCAATTGATGGTCGCATTCAGATAGACTACTGTTAATCATAAAATATTGACATTGGTACGTCACGGTTCATTTTCGACGTATTAGCCGCCTTGATATGCAAAACAAACATACTCAGGCGCCCAACCACATCCTGGAAATGAGCATCAACAGAGCATCAACAATATTTGATCTTGCATCTTCGGTAATAGGAGTGGTGCTTGATTACAAGCATCCATAAACAGGAATATGGCAGCGTTTATAGGCAGATATGTATGAGATATTCTAGCCAGATCCTCCGGGACAGTAACAACTTATTTCATTTACAGAGCTACCACTGAGTATTGTTGAGCCTTTTAGTGTACAATAACAGTCGAAACGATGTATATAGACAATGTCCACCACATCGCTCTGTGATCAATCATGATAGAAGGCCAACAATCGTTGACACTCTGTTGACGCTCATTTTGAAGATGGGGCAGGAAGCATTTCACTTTCATTTTTCCCTATAAAGGCAGCGAATATTCAGTTTATGACAATGTGCAACCTGTTGCCCCCCAGATTACCCATGGTACACAGCCAACAATCGTTGATGCTCCATTGACGCTCATTTTCATTATTGGGCAGGGATGGTATTGCAATCTGTTTTGCCTATAAAGGGAGCCAAAAATTCGTTTATGACTGACTACAACCTATCGGAGGTGTGATTTCCCAGGACGCGTGATCCACAATCGTTGATGCTCCGTTGATGCTCCTTTTCGAGGTGGCACAGAGAGGGTATTGCAATCTGGTTTGCCCATCAGGGCGGCCAAAAATTGCTTCATGACCGACTGCAACATATCGGCGTTGTGATTTCCCAGGACACATGATCAAACATTGTTGACTCTCTGTTGACGCTCATTTTCAATATGAGATAGGGAGTGTATCATTATCATTTTGCCTATAAAGGTGGCCGATACTTGAATTATGTATAACAATGAGCAAAGCAATTTTAAATTACCAGACGTATATGACCTACAATTGTTTACACTCCGTTGACAGTCATGTTGCCATGGCCGTATCCACAATATGCAATCATTTAATTTGGCACTGTCCATCATTCACATTGTTTTGGCTGCCTTTCTGGTGTTATCATTTACTTTCTTCTTGATCACTGCATTGTTCTTTAATAATTCATAGATATATATAAAAATCATCTCCAAAATCCTGTGTCTTTCGGTCAATGCTGGTCATCAGTTGCACAATTGCTCAATCCGCTGCTCTGGTCTTCAAAATGAATGTTCGCTGCATTACCCCACAACTGATAGTGTACTAACCAGTGTATGATCCTTCATAAGTCAGCATGTCTGGATCAAAATCAGTATTGTGCTGGGTATCCTCATCATCCTCGAAAATCTCCGCACATGGAAGAGCTGTATGCGAATATATTTATCCGACGGGTGAATTGAAGATTTGAGAATGTTGAGCGCCAGAAGTGTTACCGTTTGGGGTGGGTGGCGTGCCGGGCAAAGGCAGAGTCGGCTCTGGATTCGCCTGTCTGCGTCGGTCGGGTGGAGGTGCACCTGATTCTTTGCCTCTCCAGCGTGTCTGCAGATTCTTTCCAGTGCCATTTTCGCAAGGAAGGCAGCCGGACCTGTGGTTTTGACGACGCATTGCTGGGTGTCTGTGTATCGCAGCCTTCACCTTTTCATGCGCAAGAAACTCATGTCCCCGCTTCTTCTGTTCGCGGAACTCAGCGCGTAGTTTCTTTATGAGCTATTTGGTTTCCTCCATTTCTGCGCGTGAAAAGCCTTCCTTGGCCATTTTGGCCATATTCAACGCCAGGCGCATGTCGGAGTGTTCCAGCTGTACCCGACCTCCTTGCCTTGCCATAGTTGCAGACATGTTGAAAACCTACAAGGCATAAGTTGCTGCTTCTAACAATAAAATTCAGCTATTACCTCTACCATATAGGCTTCTGTAGCCTCCTGTAAGATGATTAAAGCATACTTCGTCCACTGACGGGGACCCTTGTCAGAATATTCATCTGCGAAAATCCCAGAGCTGACGACATCATGATGTTCGAGATTACCGACTGTGCGGACACATGCCTTCGCAGACCATGGACGTTTCCCGTTATGGTCAGCGATAAATTCGTTACCTAGCTCTCTACAAACACCCGCTGTACGTTATACGGTTAATTGCCCGCCGTTTGCCTCGATATGGATATACTCACATCTAACTGCATGCTGCTTCTTATTTTTGCTGCTTCCAGTCTTACAGACGATTTTTAAATGTGCATCCTGGGTCATATGCTTGGTGGCTGCATTGGCAGCGTCGCGGTGAACTAACTTGTGGCTGCACTCTTGCTGTGTGCCAAGGATTGCCGTATTTCATATAGCACCCGCCAATCTGCCGGTATTCGATCCGCTCTCAATTGGAGGAGGTGGTTGTGTATCGATGATGTGCTGGTGTGGAATTGGAGAGGAAGATGATAACGAGAGGAAGTGGGAAGCTCTGAGGAGTATGTAGTTAGCTTCATGTCACAATGGAATAAGTGGCAGCCAACATGATCGTTATACTGAAGATGAATCCTGCTGAGTATGGCTGCAAGTTGCAGGGGTTTCCACCACCCCGCAATTTGCAATAAGTCGGTCTGATGTCGTTTGTTTGTTAACAGGGATAAATTGCCATGTACTACCGCCGGAATCGCGTAATTGGTAGATACTAACAGGATATTATTCCAAGCAAGGGACATCTGCTGATGATCGTCTTAAACAGTGCCCGGGATTTTACATGAAAATGACGCTTTCAATCATTTCATGTTGTACAGTTAGTGTCACCATTCCTGATGTATTGACAGCTAAGAGGGAAAATTTGCATTGTTCATGATGAGAAAACATATCAACCTTGACATACGAGACTCAGCTTGCCTTTATATTGTCCATAACTTGCAACATGCAACATCTCGCCCAACAACAAAGTCAACGCAAACTACGATGGTAAATGCTCTGAAAAAGAACCTTTCGCCACTTCCAGCGGGCAGATACGGCAAATCGACAACACAGTCAACCCAACGACATCATAAAGCGAATGACAGCAAGAACGGGTTGGAGGCAGAGAGAGTCCGAGCTCTTGGGGCATTGCGCAGCGTGCGATCTAAAAAGAAGCTTGTGGCAGAGAAACTTCGAGAAATGCACTTCTTAAGCAACGAAGAGAAAGAGAAATGGATTGAGGATTAAGGTGAGAGAGAAACCACCGGGGCAAGCAAGCGAGTTGAAGGCGCAGAGGCAGCGGTTCAGCAAGAGCAGGAAGATATGACGCATGCTGACATCGCGGGATCGATGTCCAGAGAGCCCGAAAAGACTTTTAAAGAGATGCTGGTTGCTATCGGAGACAGTCTAAGTGATCTTGCAAGTTCCGATGATTGTGAAGATAGGGAAGATGAGGATGATGAAGAGATTGAGCAGGGCAAGCTGAGCGAAGATGACGAACCCAGCTGCGTGATGGGCACGATCACCAAAACGGTACAGCAGTGCATGGAGAGGTTTCGGCAGAAGCAGTTAAAGCTCAACAAATTGACTCCACCGTGATGGGAGGATGCAGCCAACGTATTTCGGAGAACGAGATAAGAAGTAGGGCACATCCGAAGTGAGGATTCCGGCAGTCATGCAGCCACAAACTGATGATGACACTCCGGCACATCGAACGACAACATTTCGAGAGCTTATGGAGTATCTTGACATTGTCCCCGGAATATGGCAAATGCCGCAAGGGACTTCTCAACGAAGAAGTAGTCATATAAGGATATGTTCGGTGAATCCGGAGTCAAATTCGACCACACCTAGTGGTGAGCCTGCCACGGAGCGGGATTCATCAACATTGCTGAAAGCGAAGCCAGTTGAACCAGTATGCTTATACCCCTGCAAATAGCCTCCAGGTAACTACCATATAGATATCGGATTCCGATGAACAGATGGTGATGGCTCCTGCCTCTGCGGAAAAATAGATATGCAAACTGTAACTTATGATGTCTGATCGCAGTGAAAAGCAAGTTGTTTACCAATTTTGCTAAGTGTCAGCATTTTCTTGATTTCAGTGATCAAATTGTGAGCCATGATAATTTGTCTGTGCATGTGCAAGGGTTGAACGGACCATGTGAAAGTTCTAGAATCCGAATCACACTGTAAGATGACCAACACGTTCGGTTTCTTTCTGCAAGTAACTATTAAGTGAGAAAGCAAAAGCAATATTCGTGACAAAATGTCCTAACAAAATTTAAGTGAGTGATGTCATCCGTGTCATACAAAGAGTGGTCAGTGCACATCACTAATTAATCTGAACGACAACCGTCATGCTGCATTCATCCATGTATTCAACTTCATAACTCTCCACACAGACCTGGTGCAAATAGTTGAGCTATTTGAAATTGCTTAAGGTAGGTCATGGAAATCGAGAAGAAGGAGCTAGATCAGGAATGGTGAGGAAGACGAGGTATAGTTACCAAAAACTAGTGAAATGATCTACATGCTGGCAATTGGCAGCTGAAAGAGTGGGAATGTGATAGGGCGATGTCTTCTCTCACTCAGATAGTGTGGATAGCAGTTGATCAGAAATTGAAATGTAACAAAACTCCTGGATGCAAACGATAATACATACAAACACAATACTGGATGTCAATAATGTGTATATGATTCGTTGCATACAATTATTGAGTGTACAAAGGCTGTTTCGGTTTGATTAATGTGAGCGTCAACAGAGTGTCAACGATTTTAAGTCTTACATAATCGGCATTCAATGGGCTGCATTGTCACATCCTTCCATTGCGAATGTATATGTCAGCATTATTGCAACAAACACAAATGACCTGCTCGTTGCCGCAATCCTAAAAATGTGCGTTAACAGCGCGCCAACAAGTTTTAGCATTGCGTCTTGACACATCCAGTAGGCTGTGCAGTTACAGTAACTCATAATCGAACTATCGGCATTCTGTCTATCGAACAATGGTAGTGGCAACATTTCTACTATGTCCTAAAAATGAACGTCAACAGAGCGTCAACGACTCTTGGCATTGCAACTTGGAAAATTCATGGGCTATGCGGCGACATTACATGATAATCGCGCTATCGGCGGCCTTTCTAGGCAAACACTCTTGCAACAACATCGCTACTATGTCCTAAAAATCAACGTCAACGACTTTTGGCCTTGCACCGTGCAAAATCCTAGGACTGTGCAGCGACATGCAGTCATAATCTGATTTTCGGTTGCCGTTCTAGGCAAAAATGGTTGCGACATCATCGCTACTATGTCCTGAAAATAAGTGTCAACGGAGCATCAACAACTTTTGGCCATGCATCTTGAATAATCCGAGGGCGGAGTGGCAACATGAACACATAATCCCACTATTCGCCCTGTTTCCAGGCAACAATGCTTTCGACGACATCGTATCTATGTCCTAAAAATTATCGTCAACGGAGCGTCAACGACGTGAGGCCTTCCATCATGGGAAATCAAGGGGCTATGTGACTTCAATGATCCATAATAGTACTATCGGCCACCGTTCTAGGCATATATGCTTGTAACAACATCGTAATCATGTCCCAAAATGAGCGTCAACAGAGCGTGAACGATGTTTGCACTGGCATGTTGGATAATGTAACCAGAATGGAACGCAGATAAACCACAATGAACCTATCGGCAGCTTGTATTGGCAAAAATGCAAGTGACGATATCGCGTCCATCTCCTACAATTGAGCGCCCACGGTGCATTAAGGCTCCGAACACTGTACAACTATAAACTGCATTATGCTGTTTCTAAATGGAGTTTTATGCGGTTAGTCATTGCAATCTGTCCTTGGATTCAACTTCACAAATATGCATGCAATGTCTTACTGATCTTATTATTTTCCTTGTAGCTGTAGAGTCGATATTCAACAACCCACAGTCTGCTTTACTGTATATTTATTTTCAGCTGTCTCTCGAGTCGGATTACCCAGCTTCCTGATATCTACTGCCATGTCGGATTCAAAATCTTGGAACACGTCATTGCTCGAGGTTATGATTCCTTCCAAAATTAGACGTGTCTTTATTCATGATTTGAGCGACCTTACTTTGCAAATCATCTTCGATGGTTGGTGGGCTTCAATGAATGTACGCTCGAAGCGGCCTATTGCCTGGAAAAATTCTAGACATGCACCTTCGGGGCGATTCTGTGTATACTGTGGAATTCAGGAGTCCGGTAGCCCTGGCATTATATGTATCGATTGTCATCAAGTTCTTCGCCATCCAGCAGAACATGGAACCAGCTCAATGGGGAAACACTTGCTGGCAAAAGCTTACATCGCAAAGTGAAACGAATTAACAGAGTCTGAGGTCACTGAATCGGCTAGTTCGACGGTGGGTGAAACAGCTTTGGCCATTTTGAAGAGGCAAGGAATTTGAGGAATCACAATAGTATGTTTGCATAGGAAAATCATATTTCATATCCAGTTTAATCCATATTGACCGAAATGACAGACAAAACGTTCCAAAGTGGCAGCTGAGAACTTTGAAACTACCTAATTTCACCAAGACAGGTGGAATCGCTACGTCATGTTAGGATTTGTTTTGGCACATATTGTGTGGAAAACTATATCCCATCTTGAGCTACCATGGTCATATAAGGCATTACGCGATGTCATAGTCCTACTGTCTGCTACGACCCTTAGCAACATTTGCCAGAGAGAGTATGTACTGACTGTGGATGAAATTCAGAAACAACTGCCGGTACGAAATAAAGTTAGTTTAGCTTTGGATGGATGGACATCAGCAAAAGAACTAGCCATAACATCAGTCATTGTTTACAATATGGATTGAAATTGGGTACTGCGTGAAGTTCAACTTGCTTTCGTTGAGGGTGATCGCCTGTTTTGTTCCCATTTTGAAAGCTGAATAAAAATGATAAGTCAAGGGCCAACATAGTGGAGCAAGGATAGCCGTACATGTGAAGGACGTGCTTGATCGTTTCGAGCTTACTGACGGCTGTTTTCTTGGTATTACAACTGATAATGCTTCCTCAAACTACTCGATGACAGGCAATCGGCAATCAATATTTGAAGACTCTAGAATCGAGTGGCCGGCATGGAGGAACCATTTATCATGCGTGGCGCACGTCATACAGCTGGCTTCAGGTGCATTCATGAGCAGTCTTGGTGTAAAATGCCGCACCAAGTCTTGGGTAGCCCATCAGTGTATTCAGCAATTTGGAGAGAATGAAAGCATCGACATTGGGAAAAGCCAAAGACTTCGAAAAGAGGGAAATGCTGGAACCAGCAAGGTGTCAGCCCTGAGACCCGGTCAGGCAAAGATAATTCAGAAAGGACATATTTCATGATATTTTGAAAGTCCTGAAACTGGCCTTAACATAGCAGAGAATGCTTGCTGTATTAATTACGCTTACACCTGGTCACCGAAACGAGTTCATTGACTGTCAAAAAGCCAAAGTATGCAGTGCGGTACTTCTGATTATGGATGTGAAGACACGTTGGAACTTCACACTGGAGTTGCTCGAGCGCGCCTACCATTTATTGGAATTCACATGTGAGTGGCTTTAAACTCGAAAATACAGTGAATACCGGCCACTCTTCACAACTCAGGATGAATGGACGATTGTCTAGTATGTCGTTGAAGTATTGAGGCCATTTCGATATTGGACCCTATGGATGTTGCTGAGGCATACAGTCACATTGAATCACGTTATCACAGAGTACAATGACATGTTCGATCACATGGATGGCCTGATGCGAGCTTTGCCCAAGAAAAAGACTCAATAGAACAAAGACTTGTTCTTCGCTGTGAAGTTACCTCGACAGAAGATGTCCAAATATTACGCTGAAGTGACTCCGACAACAGGCATGCTTCTCATTTCTACACATATTCTCTATTCTTTCCCGAAGTTGCAATCATTTAGAAAGTGGGACAAGCGAATGGATATTAATCCTGAGAACGAGACATCCTATACTATACAATACCAAGGGGTCTTTCTGAAGTATGTGGAGAATGAATACTGTGCCAAACATCGACGTATGCCAGTCAATAAACTCGAAACTGTACCGAGTAGCAATCTTGTCCCCTCTGCAATGGCTTCAGTGTCCTATCAATCATCCTATGATCCATATGATTTGTCCAGCGATGATGGGGAAAACATAACACCTAATAATGTGGCTGAGACGACACCCGGACGAAGCGATCAGGCAGCCCGCATATTGACAGCCGCCAGGCTCCATTTGAATTTGCCGCCTGCAGCACGAAAGAACTGGGGACAAATTAATCCAAATCTCAATGACTACCTCTCTGACCCAATGGAGATTGGCAGTACATTTTGGATACCAGACATAACTGATTGATGGCGCCAACAGGAGGAAACGCACTTAAGGTACACCGATTTCTTCAATGTGGCGCACGACATATTCTCCATCATACAACATGGTGCTGGAGTGGACACCAGTTTTTCCCGTGGCCGAGATGTTATTGGCTGGAGGGACTCATAACCAGAGGCGAGACTCTTCGCAAAAAAGTTGTTGTAAGGCAGTTCGCTCGAGCCAATTTTGGCAGATACCGATGCAGAATTGAATATCACGATCACAGAAAACCACTCGGAAATGTAGAAAGCGGTGCAAGAAACCAAATTGCATAGAATGGCCAAGGTTCACAAGTTTTTGGAGATGTGGCAGGGCAGCCAAAACCTACGTGCTGCCCAGAAGGAATCTCATGCTCAAAACAAGCAGTTGACTGCCGTAGGATACATTTTGGATACGGAAGTGATCCTCAAAGCATCCTGGTCATTCTTTCAACATGATGGTGCGGCTGCATTTAAATTGTCAGAAAGATCACCTTTGCCAGCAGCTTTGTCTGCAAACGACCTCCCTGGAGGACGAACTCACATATTGAATATCGCCATATCCGGAGCATCAACTGTCATCAAGTCAAAAGTGATGAGGATAGCGCACCTGAAAGCATTTCGGACAGTGAAGATTGGCTTAACTGGAATGGGGATTTAGATAATCAAAATGACAGCGAGGACGATTGCGCGGTGGATGTTGAATTTGATATAGAGTAAGACAATAGCATCACAGATCAGCAATGCCCAGAGCAGCGGGATGTGAGCGCTGAGCGAAATGTTCCCGGATTGATTCGGCCTACACGAAAGTCCAAGAGATAGGCTGAAAAGCTGTTGGTGACGGTCAATGCAATGGAAACGAGGAAGAATAAGGCAGTGAAAAAACAGTAGAACAAAATGCGTCAATGTTTCCCCCGCTTCATTATGTATCTTGTCCTAGAGGTTTAGTTATAGATATATTATGGGCAAATGGTGAGCAGTAGCTTGTTGATATCGGTTGATACACAGATGTATCGCAGGCGCAATGAAGCTTTTGGGAAGATACATAAATTGTTGTCGTGTGAGAGTGAACAGTGCAAGAATGTTACTGCGCTCGGCTTGGCTACATGGCCCCGTCTCAATCGTTCAGAAAGACAACCAATAAGTTCAAATCGTGATGAAAACAATTATTGATGGCAGCAGATGTTGAATTGACAATACATTAAAATGAGCGTCAACAGAGCATCAACGATTTTGGGTATTGTAAGTACGGTAACTAATTAGTGATTTGATTGCTGTTACACATAACTGATGTATCGGCAGATTTTTTGGCAAATAGGACACAACCACGGTCCCCGCCCCATTCTGAGAATGAGTGTCAATGAAGCATCAACAATTTTTAGCGGTGCATTTTGGATAATTTATGTTCTTATTGGTTACAGACATCCATTTGTAAGATATTGGCTGCCTTTAGTTGCAAAAACAACAGCGACATGCTTCCTGCCGCATCCTGCAAACAAGCGTCAACCGAATGTCAATGATTTTTAGCTTCGCATCATCGGTAATTTATATTCTGATTGGTTGCAGGCATCCATTTACCAGATATTGGCAGCCTTCACTGACAAAAACAACAGCGGCGTGCTCCCTGTCGCATCCTGAAAATGAGCGTCAATGGAGCATCAACAATTCAAGTTGTTCCATATATGGTAATCATGGGATTGCGCGGAGTTTCACGTTCATATCAGAATTATTGACTGCCCTGATAGGCAAAAATAGAATATTTCAAAGGTGAAACACCAATTCTGAATTAATCAATATTGCAAGCTGCACAGCATCCACAAACATATTATTTGACGTTGAAAACACAATTTTGATATACTACTATTAACAAACTCCAAAAACAAGAGCCATATATGAATCTATGGATGGATACGCTGGGCGACCTGCTGACAACGCGCCCAATTCAGACGGGTTGGGAGTTTACCATCGAACCGTACCCTAGTTGACCGTTGAGGTTTCTTGACAACCCGGACCACCAATTTGGCAGCGGTTTGGTTTGGAACCGGACCCGGGCCTGAAGTGACAGTCCAGAACCGTTCCTAATACTACTCACAGCCAAGACCCAGAATACAGGAAGCGGGGAGTTCACTTTCTTGCGCATATGCAGGTGAAGATTGCTGGAGACAAACACCAGGTTATACTTCGTCATGACCACACTGATGGATGACTACCTTGTCAAAATGGAACATTCAAGAATCTGTGCACACGTTGGAGGTGCAATGGATCGTGCGCATGTGCACCCGAGCTACACAGAAAGCCGAAACTAGAACCGATGCCAGCTCTTCACAGATTAACCCCTGTGTTACCAGGCGACCATGTGAGAGCTCAAAGTTCCCAAATCGATGATTTCCACCAGGTTATATATATTCATAATCTCCTCTTCCGAATGGTCAATGTTTCAATCTTTCCGCATATGCCATGGATTGGTAATATGATTAAGGTTTTCATCCTGATATGCTGCCTGATGAAGAACCATCCACTGGTTAGTAAACAATCTGCTGTGTGGTGATGCAGCTAACATTCATTTTGCAGAGGAGAGTAGGCTATTGGGCAAACCTACAAGTGCAGACCAGCATTGATTGAAAGGAACAAGATTTTTGATTGTATTGTTATCTACAATCAGCAGATGCTGTACAGTATATTTCACAGGATATATTTATATTTAATATTAAAGAACAATGTGGGAATCAAGGAGAAGGTAAATGAAAAGGATAGAAAAGCTCCCAAAATAGTGTGAATGACGTACTATGCCAAATAAAATGATTGAATATTGTGGCTACACTAGTGGAAAAATGAGGGTCAAACTAGCGTTAACAATTTTAGGTCTTCTAAGTCAGCTAGTTACACATTGATTTGTGGATGGTTATACAAAATTGATGTATTGACTGCCTTGATAGACACGAATTATAGCTTCTTTCTCCCTACCCCATCCTGTGAATGAATGACAACAGAGTGTCAATGATTGTTGATTTTGCAGCTTGGGTAATCTGACAGGTGATTGGTTGCAGATAGTCATGAAGGAATTATTGGCCACTTGTATAGGAAAAAGGGAAAGCAATAGCCTTTCTGCCCCAACTTGAAAATGAGCGTCAATGGAACGTCAACAATTTTTGTTCTTGAATCTTCAGTACTATCACTGTTGCTTGATTACTGTCATCCATAAATATGGAGTTGGTAACCGATATTGGAAGATCAGGAAGGGATATTTCTGCGACAGCCTCCAGGATAGTAACAACTTATTGCATTTACAAAGTGACAACTGACTGTTTAAAGCCTTTTAGCATACAAAAGTTATCAAAAAGATGTATATAAACAATCATGGTCACATCGTGCTGTGATTAACCATCAGGCAAGGCCAACAATTATTGACATTCATGTTCAAGATGGGGCAAGGAGTGTTTCGCATTCAGTGTTCCTATAAAGGCGGCCAATTCTTTGTTTATAACTTGCTATAACCTATTGTACATCAGATTGCCCAGGATCCAAGACCAGAACTCTTTGATACTAGGTTAACACTGATTTTGAGGATGGTGTAGGAAGCCTGTCTCTGAATGTTTTGATCATTAAGGCTGCCAATACATCAACAAACAGTGCGAAGTACCAATGTCAATATTTTGCGATTAACAGCAGTATATCTGAATGGGACCATTTATAGGGAAGCTTGAAACGCAGAACCAGAGATTGGGACAGACAGGTCAAGCGAAACCCGCCAAAACTTATGGGTTGATGGGTACAGTTGTTGGTTTCGCCCGCCAAGAGGCAGCTGAGTCAGTTTCTGGAGGGGTTATGAACAGAAGTAATCGGGTTTTGCAATCCAAACCCGGACAGCTTGCAGGTTACGTGGACCCATCAGTAACACTATTAGAAATGCTGTCGACAGTTTTATTAGAAGCTCATGTATTGGCTCAATGCCTGGATTACCCAACAAGCAAGACCAAAAATTGTTGACCCTCCATTGACGATCATTTTTATGATGAGGTAGTACATTCAGCTAACACCGCATTGTCTGAAAAGACCGTGACTACTTCGTAAACCAATTACTGTTACAAAGAGACACTTGGATTACCAACAATGCAGGACCAGAATTTGTTGACGCTCTGTTGACACTGATTTTGAAGATAGGGCAGGGAGTGTGTTGTACTTGTTTCTAGTTCTAATGGCTGCCAATATGTCGGTTATGCATAACAGTAACCAAATCACTTATAAATTAGCTTACTGACATGACCAACAATCGCTGCCACATCATTGACACTCATCTACACGATGAGGTAACATCGATGTCGTGCACTCTTTTGCCTCAAAACTCCAAAACTACTCCGTATGTGAAATATTGCCACAAAGCAACACTTATATAATCTGCGATGCAACGTCAAAATTGTTGATGCTCCATTAACGTTTATTTTCAGGATGGGGCAGGGAGCTTGTGGCTTTTCTTTTGGCTGCAGAAGGGATCCAATACCTTATCCATGGATGTCTGAAGCAATTCGCAACTAAGATTACACAAGATACAATGCCAACAATCATTGACAATCCACAGACGCGCAGGTTCAAAATGGTGCAGTGACCAGGTGGGTTGCACTTTTACCAATATTTGTGGCCAATCTGTTGGTGATGCATAACCGTGAGTAAATCACTTGTCAATTACCTTACTAACAAGATCAAAAACCATTGATTCTCTATTGACACTCATTTTATTGTAAAGTCCATTCAATATCTGCTGCCATCCATAATTGTATTTATAATGAGTTCCACTGATTGGTCTCCTGTCTGTCTGAATGAGACTCGGCCTATTGGCAATGCCATGCCCAGTAATATTCCTGTACTGGTCACTTTCATACTGGTCAAACTTGTACGTTGTGTAACGGCATGGCTGCATGATGAATGTCAACGGCCGGGTACCACCGGCTTTACATAGTCGGCTTGCCACTAGCATTTTATCTCTTGCGTACATTTTGCCATCACACTACTCAACAATATAGTCATCAACTGTTGCAACCGTATGTACTGATATACATTTCTATGAGGCTATACATGGGCATATGCCATTACACTAACATCACGATCACAATTTCAGATATGTTATGCATACAGGATTTCATGAATTTGCTCTTTCTGAGGCGTCACACCAAGGAATGTATGTTCAAGATATCATCTGGATTTGCGAATACTGATTGCATCAGCAAAGAGTCTTGATATGTCAATGGAATTGACCTTAACGGTAACAGAGAAGATTTTGTACTGATTTTACAGGCCAATTGGGCAGAGATCCGTCGCGACACCTAGGTATCAGAAATTGTCCATATTTGACAACACCAAATTGCAGCAGCAAGAACGCTTGATAAGTACACCCGATTGAGGCTAATGGTACAGACAATTGCAGATTGGATCCAGAGGCGAACCGGCGAGGAGATGAGTCCGCACCAAACTCAGTCAAGGATAATTACAACTAATTCATGACAGGAGAAATCGAATGAAATCAATTGCAACAACAATGACATTCGACAAGGTAGCGTCCAGTTTAGTCAAGCAATGATTATAGGGACCATTACTGATAGCATATGTCCACAACAGTTGTGTCACAGGTAATGCTCAAGCATGCCCATTTCTTGCGATTGCGTTGTTTCCTATCCTACAAGCGCAATCAAATCTTCTGAAGATCTGGGTGGACTTACACTATACATATAATTCACATCAAGCGATACTGCTGATGGTAGTCCGAATTCCCTTCTGGAAGTCTCAATGTGACTATCTACGTCACTGATGTGGTTACCAGTTTACCGCCCCGGTTACAGACATGTTACAAGGCAATATACGCTCAGGAAGATCATGAATCAACCATGATTACAGATATTATCACTGTTATCCATAGTGGCATCAGGGTCTACCGATGGGAAGAGCTCAGGATAGTGGAGCAGCGATCACAGATCGTATTACAGCTCGGTACAGGAAGTATATCAAACCCCGAATGATCCCAAGTGGCTAGCAGATACAAATCTCGATTACCATTGTCAATTATCGACTTTGGCACCTGATTTGACGACCGAATCACATTGTTCCGGGGAGAGAGAGCAGCGTGCGCCAACACTATGAAACATAGACCAATGAGTGAATACGGATAGGTGCCCATTCGGTGGCATCTGGAGATGGTTTTCTGGAGTACAATCAGGATGATTCTCATTTTGTGGCCAGGAATCTTCAGATCCATGGAGATACTGGAGGATGGACTATCTAGGCATTCTGAGCAAACCAGCAGATTTAGCAGGTATTAAATTGATGCGTAGAAGTTCAATCGATGTGTCAGTCCCCACTTGGGTATGCATGGTATTTGGTTGTCAGTCAATCCCAGTTGGGTGAGGCAAGGTCATTATTTGGTTGTCAGACAGTCCCAATTGGGTGTGAAAAGTATGTGATGTGCTCAGTGATCTTATTCGTACCCATGGTGCAAGCCACGCTGGATGCACTTTGTGAGCTGGAGAATTAGCCTCGACTTGCAAAGCATTTGACGTTTGACTCTGCAACCCCAGGGTGAGCGGAAGAGGTGCCAGTGGACTGGGCAGGCCATCAGGTAGAGGCTGAGGAAATAGTCGGATAACAGCTATGGAGAAGACGTCCTCGGAAGGAGCGGGCGGTGTTTCGGAAAATTATATACTTCAAAACAATGCTGGTCATGATTAACTTGGCAGTGAGGAGGTGGTTTGGGAAATATTCCTAAAAGTGGGAGTTCATATAGGGCTACCGGGAGTGACTGTGGAAAGCATCTCGAGTGGTGAGTAGTATTAGCAACGGTTCCGGACCGCCGCTTAAGGTCCGGGTCCAGGTTGGATCCGAACTGGCGCCAAATAGGCGATCCGGGTCGTCACTAAACCCGAACTGTCAATTCGGGTATGGTTCGATGCATAGCTCCCAATCTGTCCGGATTGGCCGGGTTGTCAGCGGGTTGTCCAGCGGGTCCATCTGTACATTCATATAATGCTCTTGCTTTTGCTGTTCGATAACTGTAATTGATCACAATTGCTTAGCTGACATCCAATAATCCGTTTTTAAACACTTTACGCGTTGCGACATTGGCTATTTTGGAATTACTATTTTTCCTTTTATGTATTCTGTTTAGAAGTACTGAGGCGTTCAATAGTACTTTTATGATCTCATACATCCGTGCGACGCCATGATTACCCAATATACAAGACCATAAATTGTTGACATTTAGTTGACATTCATTGTCAGAATGGGGCAATGACCGTGTAGCTTTCATTTTCCCCTATCAATGCAGTCATTACACCCATTACGCCTAGCCACAACTGAATCACTTTGTAATTACCTGACTTAGAAGACTAAAAATCGTTGATGCTGGGTTCACGCTCATATTCATGATGGGGTAACAAACAGCTCTGGCATTGTTTTGGCTGATAAGGCTGCCAATACATCGTATATGAAGTAATGCCACAAATCAACACTTAGATAACGCAAGATGCAAAGGCAAAAATCGATGACCCTTGGTTGACGGTCATTTTCAGAATGGGGTAGTGACCGTGTGGCTTGCTGTTTTTCCTACAATGGCTGCCAATGCAACAGTTATGCTAAACAGCAAACAAATTGCTTCACAATTACCATACTTACAAGACCAAAAATTGTTGACGCTCCGTTGACGCAGATTTTCAGAATGGGTCAGTGACTATGCAGTGTGCTGTTTTGCCTATATAGGCTGCCAATCCAACGGTTATGCTAAAAAGTGATTCAATTACTTAACAATTACCATTCTCACAAGGCCAACAATTGTTGCCACTCCATTGACGCTGATTTCAAGAATCGGGCAGTGACCGAGTCACTTGCTGATCTGCCTATAAAGGCTGCCAATACAACTGTTATGCTAGATAGCGATGAAATCACTTCACAATTATTATACTTACAGGACCAAGAATCGTTGATGCTCAATTCCCATGAATTTTGCCATGGGTGTATCTGCAATAAGTAATCAATCGATTTTGCATAGTCTATCATTCACATTGTTTTGGCAGCCTTTTAAGCGTTTTCATTGACTTTCTTCTTGATCACTACATTGTCCTTTAATAATACATATAAATATATCCTTCAACATATACTTTGCAGTGTCCACTAATTGTAGATAATAATACACTCCAAAATCCCGTTCCTATCGATCAATGCTAGTCATCACTGCCAGGTTCACTCAATAGGCCACTGTGGTCTTCAAAATGAATCTTAGCTGCATTACAACACAGCAGATAGTGTACTAACCAGTGGCTGTTCCTTCAGCAATCAGCATGTATGGATCAAAATCTGAATCGTTCTGGCTATCCTGGGCAGATACATCCCGAGTAAATTATTCAGCACAGTGAAGAGCTGTATGTATATAGGCATATCCGGCCGGCATGTTAACAATATCGGAACGTTGAGCTCCAGCATTGTTACAGGGTGGTGCAGATGGCGATCTGGGCAGTGATGGCATCGGTGTAGGAGTTGCGTATGGAGTTGGCTCTGGAGTTGGCTGTTGAGTCTGCTTTCTGCGTCGGCTGGGCGGAGGTGCACCTGTTCCTTTCCATCTCCAGTGTTTCTGCAGATTTTCTGCATGGCCATTTAGCGAAGGAAGGGAACCGTCCATTTGATTTTGACGAACCATCGTCGGGTTACTTACTATCGCATCCTTCATCTTTTCATGTTCTGGAAACTCAACATGCCGCTTCTACTCTTCTCGGACTTTGGCGCGAGGTTGCTTGATCATTTACTGTGTTTCCTCTACTGTGGCATGCGAAAACCTGCCTTTGTCCAATTTGGCCATATTCAACGCCAGGCACATGTCGGACTGTTCCAGCTGTATCCGATCTCCTCGCCTTGGCATAGTAGCAGACATGTTGAAAACGTACAAGAAATTAGTTGCTACTTGTAACAACGATATTCGGCTAGTACCTCAACCATATACACTTCTGTGGCCCCCTCAAAGGTGATTGAAGCCTGCTTTGTCCACTCCTGTGGATGCTTATCACGACATTCGTCCGCAGAAATCCCAGAGCTGATAATCTCATGATGTTTGATTTCCTGGACTGTGCGGAAACATTTGTTTGTCAACCATAGAGGTTTCCCATTCTGGGCGGCGATAAATTGGTCATGTAGCTCCCTACGTACACCCGCTGTACGTTATACAGTTATTTCACGACCGTTCACCATGGCATAGATATACTCACATCCAATTGCATGCTGCATCTTATTCTTGCTGCTACCGGTCTTACGGACGATTTTGATATGTGCATCCTGGGTCATATACATGGTGGCTGCATTGGCAGTCCAATGGTGAACTAACTGGTGTCTGCATTCATGCTATGTGCCATTCAGTCAGGTATCGGCTGAAATGTCCGTCATTTGGCTCGATTCTGATCCGGTCACCCCTGGCTGAGGCGTTTCTGTATCCCTGAGTTGGTGGTGTGGAACAGGAGAGGAAGATGATAACGAAAAGAAGTGGAAAGTCCTGAGGAATATATAGTTAGCTTCATCTCACAATGGCATACCTAGCAGCCAAGTTGTACGTTATACTCAAGTTGACAGCTGCTGCGTATAGCTGCAAGTTGCAGGGGTTTCCCACCATCTGGCAACTCACAATAAGTCGGTCCGATGTTGTTAGTTTTTTAACAGCGATAATTTGCGGTATGCGACTTCCGAAATAGTATAATTTTGAAATACAAATACGACTTTCTTTGAGGAAATGGACGTCTGCTGATGTTTGTCTCAAAAAATCCTGGGGATAATACATGCAACTGACGCTAACAATCATGATATATTGTAGGGTTAGCCTAACAGTTCCTGCTGTATTGACAGTCACAAGACAGATTTGGCTGCGTTCAAGATGATTTAACTTACCAACCTTAACATAAATAATGCTGCTTGCCTCCATACTGTCCATATCTTACAACATCCAACATCTCGCCCAACAACAAAGTAAATACAAACTGCAATGGTCAATGCTCCAAAAAATAACTTTTCGCCACTTCCGGCTGGCAAATACAGCAAATTGACAAAGCGTTCCACACGATGACACCATCAAGTGAATGAGGGCAAAAGCAGCCTGGAGGCAGGAAGAGTCCGAGCCCTTGGGGCATTGCGCAGCTTGCCATCCAAAAAGAAGCTTACGGCAGAGAAACAATGAGAAACGGACTTCTGAAGCTATGAAGGGAATGAGCAATTGATCGAGGATTATGTTGAGCGAGAGATCGCTGGGGCAGACAGCAAGTTGAAATCACAGAGGCAGTGATTTGACAGGAGCAGGAAGTTACGGAGACAGCTAAAATCTTGGGATTGATGACCAGAGAGCCAAAGAAAACGTTTCACGAAATGATAGTTGCTATTGCAGGCTGTCTGAGCGAGATTGCAAGTTCCAATGATGGGGAGGATGGGGAAGATGAGAATGATGAAGAGACAGAGCAGGGAAAGCTGAGCGAAGATGATGAATCCGGCTGGGTGATGGGCACAATATCTAAAACGGTCCAGCATTGCATTCAGAGGTTTTGGCAGAAGCATATGACGCTTCACCAATTGACACAACCGTGATGCAGGGACGCAGCCGATTGATTCCGGGAATGAGATAAGAATTATGGCACAGCTGAATTGAGAGTTCCGGCTGTCATTAAACTGCAAACTGATCAAAATGTAGCTGCACCGGCTCTCACAACATCTGGAGAGCATATGGAGTGTCTTGATATTGTCCCCGGGAGATCACAAATGCCGCAAGGGACTTGTCAACAAACAAGGAGTCACATGATGCTGGGTTCTGGGAAGCCCCAGTCAGACGCGTGTATACCCGGTCGTGCACCAGCCACGAAGCTGGATTCGTCACCTATGCAGAATGTAAACCCTATTGAGCCCGTAAGCATTTACCCCTGCATATAGTTTCCTAAGCTAATTACCATATAGATACCAGATTCAGATGAAGAGATGGTAATGGCTCCTGCGTCTGCGGATGGAATAAATAGGTAAAGTGACATTTTTGACGTCATGTCTGAGTGAAAAGTAATTTGTGTTCCAATTTTGCGACCAGTCATCTTTTCCTTGATTTGGGTGACCAAACTGTAAAACATGATACTTCGGTTATGCATGTGCAAGGGTCAGACACACCATGCGAAAGTTCCAGAATCCAAATCATATTTCCAGATGGCCAATCAGCTGGATTTTAGTTTGCCGATTAGTGTTAAGTGAGAAAGGAAAAACAAAATTAGTGACGATATATACTAACACATTTTAAATGAGTAATGTCACACAAGTCATAGAAGGAGCGGTCAGCGCTCAGTACGAATCTGTCTTCATGACGACTGTCATCTGGTATTTATTCATGGGTCCAACTGCATAATGCTCGGCACAGACCTGGTGCACCTGATTCAGAAAGTAAATAATTGCTTATGGTACGTCATGGAAATTGAGGAGAAGGAGCTGGATGAGGTAAGGTGAGAAAGTCAAGCTATATTAATCAAAAATTGGTGAGATGATCTACATGCCGTCAATTGCCAGCGGAAAGCGCAGGAACGCAATAGGGCCATGTCATCTCTCACTCTCATAACAAGCATGGAGATTGATCAGAAATTCAGATGCTACAAAGTTTCTAGATGCAAACAAAAACAATTAGAAATGCAATACCGGATGTCAATATTGTGTATACAATTTGTCGCATACAATGATTGATTGTAGGAAGGCTGTTTGTCATTTCCGCATCAAACAATCAGTATCAATGGAGTACCAATGATTTTCAGTCTTTCACATTCGACAATCAAAGTGCTGCACTGTTACATAACCCCAAAGTAAATGTATTGGCCAGGGTTATAGCCAAAAATGCAATTGAGACACTCTTTGCCCCTTTCAAAAACTGCGCGTCAACAGAGCGTAAACGATTGGTGGCTTTGCATCTTTGATAATCCAACGGCTATGCGGCGACATCAACCCATAATCGAACTATCGGCCTCCTGTCAAGGCAAAAACGCATGCGAAAATATCATGACCATGTTCAACAAATTAGCATCAACAGAGCGTCAAAGAGTATTGGCTTTGCAATCCCAGAAAATGGTATGGTTGAGCAGCGATATTCATCCATAATCGTACTACAGGCCACCTTTCGACTCAAAAATGCTTCCAATAGCATTGACACCTTGTCGCAAAAGTAAGCATCAACAGGGTGTTGACGATTGTTGTCCTTGCAACAGTGAAAATGCTATGGCTGTCTGGCGACATTAACCCATAATTGAACTATCACCTGTCTTATTAGGCAAAAATACTCTCAACACCATTGCTACTGTGTCCTAAATCTGAGTCTCAACAGAGCGTCAACAGAGCGTGAACATAGCGTCAACAGAGCGCCAACAGAGCACCAACAGAGCGTCAACAGAGCGTCAACAGAGCGCCAACAGTGCGCCAACAGAGCGTCAACAGAGCGCCAACAGAGCGTCAACAGAGTGTCAACAGAGCGTCAACAGAGCGTCAACAGAGTGTCAACAGAGCATCAACAGAGCGTCAACAGAGCGTCAACAGAGCGTCAACAGAGCGTCAACAGAGCATCAACAGAGCGTCAACAGAGCGTCAACAGAGCGTCAACAGAGTGTCAACAGAGCGTCAACAGAGCGTCAACAGAGTGTCAACAGAGTGTCAACAGAGTGTCAACAGAGCGTCAACAGAGTGTCAACAGAGTGTCAACAGAGTGTCAACAGAGCGTCAACAGAGTGTCAACAGAGCGTCAACAGAGCGTCAACAGAGCGTCAACAGAGCGTCAACAGAGCGTCAACAGAGCGTCAACAGAGCGTCAACAGAGCGTCAACAGAGCGTCAACAGAGCGTCAACAGAGCGTCAACAGAGCTTCAACAGAGCGTTAACAGAGTGTTAACAGAGTGTTAACAGAGTGTCAACAGAGTGTCAACAGAGCGTCAACTGAGCGTCAAAAAAGCGTCAACAATTGTTGGCCTTGCGTCATGGAAAATGCTAGGGCTGTATGGCGACATTTACCCATAATTGAACGATCGGCCACCATCCCAGGCAAAAATGCTTGGGTCAACATCGCTACCATGTACTAGAAATGATCGTCAACGGAGCGTCAACAATTGTGGGCCTTGTATCATGCAACATGCTGGCACTGTGCGGCGACATTCACGCATAATCGAACAATCGACCGCCTGTCTTGCTAAAATCGCTGGCTACGGCATCACTGCTGGATCCTAAAACCGGGTGTCAACGGTGTATCGACGGAATGTCACAGATGCGTCAATGCAGCATCAACAATGTATGATGATGCAACTTGCATAATCCAACGGCTGTGCATGGACAGATACCCAGAATCACCATATTTGTTGCCTTTGTTGGAAAAAATCCCACCAACAATTGCACTGCCGCCTCGTAAAAATATTTCTTCGGAGAGGCAAAATGTTTTCGGGGGCTCAATAAGCTTCACCGTAACGAAATGCCTTGGGTCGTTCCTAAATACCATTCTTAATGGTCAGTCTATCAAGTATGATTCTGTATACCACTTAACAACTATGCATGCAGTGTCTCACCGGTCTGACTATTGTCTTGCCAGTAACTTAAGAGTCAATATTTAAGCACCTGTGTTCTACCCAATAATAATGTTACCTTTGACAGTGTCTGAAGCGGAATGACACAGTCTCCAACTTCCTACAGCCATGTCGGATTCCCAATCTATACATACCTCGTTGCTAGAGGTTATGATATTTTCGAAAAACGCATGAGTCTTTATTCGCGATTTGACAGACCGTACATTAGAAATCATATTTGATGCTTCATGGGCATCAATGAATGTGGGCTCAAAACGAACTTTTGGTTGGAAAAATTCTAGACATGCTCCTTGATGGCGTTTCTATTTGCACTGCGGAATTGAGGTAACCGGCATTCCTGGCATCATATGTAGCGTTTGTCATCATATTCTTCAACATCGATCAGAGTATGGGATCAGCTCCATGGGGAAACACTTGCTGGCTAAAGCGCACATTCCAATGTTAAACGAACTAACAGAGTCGGAGGTGTTTGAATTGACATGTACAGCCGTTGAGGAAAAAACATTAGCCATATTGAAGAGACAAGGCAGTCGTGGAATTACAATTGTAAGATTGCAAAAGAAAATCATATTCGACAATTTGGTTGTATCTATATTGACTTCATTGACAGACACAACGTTCAAAACTGGCAGCAAAGGACTTCCTAACCGCCGAATTTCACCAAGATACCTGGAATCACTACCTCATGGTAGGATTTCTTTCAGCTCACATTCCTTGGAACGCGATCCCAAACATAGAGCTACAACAGTCATATAATCCATTATGCAGCGAGCTAGTGCTTCCATCTGCCAGCACTCTTAGCAACCTTTGCGGGAGGGAATACTCACTGACAGTAGATGCAATTAAGAAGCAATTGCCGTCAAGAAATAGAGTTAGCATAGCTTCAGATGGGTGGATATCAACGAAAAAATTGGCGATAACATCGGTCATGGTTTACTATATGGATCGAAAATGGGCATTGGGAGAAGTACTACTGACATTCGACGAGGTTGATATCCTGTTCTCTTTCTATACTGAAAGCTAATTAACATTACTAGGTCAAGGGTCAACATACTGGAGCAAGGCTAGGCATACATTTGAAGCAGGTTCTGGATCGTTTTGAGCTTACCGACGGCGGTTTACTCGGAATTACAACAGACAATGCTACTTCAACTTACTCGATGACTCGGGAACTCCAGTCAACCCTTCATCCCTCCGGTATCGGTTGGCCTGAACTGACAAACCACATACCATGCATAGCATACGTCATTCAGCTTGCTTTGGGTGCATTCATGAGCAGTCTCGGGGTCACAGGCCGCACCAAATCTTGGGTAGCCCATGAGCGCAATCAGCAATTTGGAGAGAATGAAAGCCCAGACATTGGGAAGAGTCAAACATTGCCAAAAGAGGGCAATGCTAGAATCAATAAGGTGTTGGCAATGCGGCCGGATTTGGCAAAGATAATTGAGAATGTTCATATTTCAAGACATTGTGAATGACCTGAAACTGACATTCATATAGCAGAGGATGCTTGCTGTATTGATTACGCTGACACCTGGTTCACCAAACAAGTTCATTGACTGTCAAAACTCTAAAGTCCGGATTGCAGTACTACCTCTTCTGGATGTAAAGACACACTGGAACTGGACACTGGAGTTGTTCAAGAGCGCCAACCGATTACGTGAATTCACTCACGAGTGGCTTCAAAACCCAAGATACAGCAATTACCGGCCACTCTTCACAACACAGAATGTGTGGACTATATTGAAAATATGGGAGTATCTACATTTCTCTTACTAATATTTGTACCTTTCTTTTTATTCTCCATAAATGTGGAAGGTCTTTGCGGATAAGAATAATGTGGTGTGTTAATACTTTTGTTATCTGTTAGCTTTTGATGTCTAGAAAGTTCCGGTTAGAACTTGTCTAGAATCTTCTTTTTGTTCCATTGGAAAGAGATTTGTCAGCGCTTATCTTTTAGAACGCGCCTAGATTGTTCTAATGGTTTGCTTACGGTTCTTGTTTATAATGATGTACAGCTGAAGAGTTTTTCTTTACTGTTTTAGGATATTGTTCCGCGACCGTGGTCATGGACAATCACTCCTTATGTTATATATATATAGAGACTGTTTCTCCGGTTAGAGAACAGTTCTTTAGACTTGCTCTGACATCGATAAGAATACAATATTATCTTCTCGATACCTCCTCCTTCAGTATTATATGATCTTGTTTCAAACACTTCTCTACTTGGTTACTTTTATCATATTATTACTTCGCATTCTCTTCGTTCGATTTTAACCGATCTATCTGTACTTTCACCCTTTATTCTATTAGGTTATAAGCCCAGATGAGCGATACAGAATCTAGTCCAGATTATCCAAATCTACCAGTTAATCTTTTCGATAAACCGATTGAATACGAAGACCTACCCAAACAATCACCTACCTCACCATCAACACCAAAAGACCTCTTCGATATACCACTCCCTCTCGATAAAGGAAAGAAAAAGATGGCACCCGGAGGCTCCTCATCTGCAGATGAGTTCTCCTTCTCTAAACGAGTAGAAAAAGAGACTCCCGTAATTGTTAAGCTCGATAGTATCGGCAAACTTACGGGACAGGATAATTATAGGATCTGGAGCGCCTCGATGACTACAATCCAAAAGGGAATAAAAGCGTATGAAGTGGTGGCAGATGGTGTGGTCTCCGCTGAAGGAGCTGATGCAACAGAGGTCGATGCTTACGACCATCTTTGCCATACTGCATCGACCATATTCATACAGGTGGTCTCACAAGACATCTTGGAGAAGATTGTCGAGCTTGAGAAACCAAATCTGATGTGGACCTGGCTTCGCACCGAATACTATTGAGATTCGGCTTATGCACTAGTTTCTCAGATAATGAATCTAGTCTCCCTTCCTACCCAGTACTCTGGCAACAACTTGTCAGATTTTATATCCAAGTTTGAGTCCCAGTGGCTCCACCTAACCAAGCTCTCGAAAGGATCCTCAGATTCATATCGAACGACCTTTGCAGCCTTTATCAATGAGGATAAGGCCAAACGAGATTTCTTGATGGGTTTTTTGGTTAAACACCATAAAAATGTGATCGATAATCTTACAACAAAAGATAGTTTGTCATATGCCGATGTTAAACAATGGCTAATGGATATCGACACCTTCGACGCCCAGGATGACACGGCCCTGTTTCCTTCTAAACCTTCGGGTAATAAGAAGAAGGGTAAGAAGCCAAAAGGGAATTCAGACTCTTCCTTATGAAAGTCGAAAAACCTGCACGTGGTGCAAGAAACATAATCCCGGGAAGTCCGAAGGACATACCTGGAATGAATGTTTTCGCCTGCAGAAACTGAACAAGAAGAAGAAGGAAAAGGAGAAAGATGAAGAGGCAAACATTACAACGGAGACTATGGTAAGAAACAATTCATTCTACTTTGACGCAGCCTGTACCTCACACATGACCCCTTATGCAGGATGTCTCCTTAACTATACAAAGTGTTCCGGATTTGTACAATCCAGTTCACAGGAAAGTATGGAGATCGAAGGCAAGGGAGATGTGATTATGGAATGTGTTCTGAGAGATGGGTCGGTTTCTTCTTTTCGTGTTTGTGATGTTTTGTATGTTCCTAAGTTAGGACATTGTCTGATTTCGTGGAGAAAATTACGCACTAAAGGATATACAGAGTTTGGAGAGGGGGATTGTATTTCGATTAATAAAGGAACAAAAGTTATGTTTGAAGCTGTTTTTGATGGAAATTTGTTTAAAATTCCTGAGGTTTCACATTCGGCCCATATTACTTATAACTTCTGGCATCAGGCTCTCGGACATCTTGCACCATCCTCAATGGATAAAGCACTAAAATTATATTCCGACGCCGATATACCAGCAAAACCAAAGGACTTCATCTACTCCTCATGTGTTAAAAGCTAAATGACACGGAATTCTCGACCGTCTACGTCAAGGAAAGACAGGAATAAACTAGATCTTGTTCATTCCGATTTGAGTGGACCCTTTCCGGTTCCATCATATGGTAATTCCCTTTACTACATGACTGTAATCGATGATGCTACAAGGGTTGTGTGGGTTCGATTTATGAAACAAAAATCAGAGACTACTAAAATAATCAAAGATTTTGTTACAGAAATGGAACATCAACACCACAAGTCCCTGAAGGCGTTTGGAACTGATAATGGAGTGGAGTACGTTACCAAGGACTTGAAAGGGTTCTTTGAATCAAAGGGAATTTTACATGAGTTTACTCCTCCTTATTCCCCTGAGTCAAATGGAGTTGCAGAACATCTTAATCGAACTATAGGAGAAGCACTTAGAGCTATGCTTGAAAGTGCGGTAACCTATGATACGTAGTTATGGGCTGAGGCTGTGTTAACGTCAGTATATATAAAAAATCGTCAACCTCATTCGGCATTAAAGGATCTAACTCCTTATGAGGCTTTTTATGGTTTGAAGCCATTGATCCAGCATCTTCAACCTTTCGGCAGAGAATGATATATGCATGTTCCTTATCAGAAATGAAAGGACGGAAAGAAACTCTCTCCGAGGGCTCAAAGAGCTATTTTCACCGGTTATACCAACACCATTAATCATTATAGAGTGTTCCTACCGGATACGAAAAAGACCATAGTATCGGCAGATATTTTCTTCCCTCCTCTTCAGATAGAAGGGGTTTCACCCCAACGAAAGAAATCGATTCTCCAGCACCAAACTCCATCCTCCCAAACATCCCTTGATTACACTTATACTAATAAAGGTGAAGGAACGGATGATTTGTGGAGACAATGGATGCGTGAAAATCCTCAAGAAGCTAATAATATGTTCGACACTGGTCATCCGACCATTGATCGAATTATTTTAGCAGACTTTAGGGCTGGAAAAAGAGATCAATACCTTGGGGCCCCCTATTCGGTTTACGACGATAACGATATGGCGTATCGCGAAACCTTACCCGAACAACCAGTCGATGACGATATTCAGAGTTTCGATGGTTCAGAACATACAGCAGTTCCTGACGACCACTTCTTAGAAGAAGAAGAACATCAGAATCCAGACCAACGAGCTCAACTTCCATTGGGACATGTCGGTCTTCCTCCTCCACGGCCTATGACGCCACCACCAATTCCATTTGGTCAAGTCGTCACCCGTGCCGGGAGAGTTGTTAATCCTCCGGACCGTTATGGTTTCGGAAATGATGCAACAATGCTCGATGCACCTCCTCGACCTCCTACACCAGAGAATCAACCCCTGGAAGGACTTGAAGGAAGTCAGTGGGCAAATTTCAGTGTACTACTAATAGACGAACCAAAGTCTTACCGACAGGCCAAAGTGTCACTACAATGGTCAGATTGGAAGAAGGCTATGGATGACGAGTTAAAGTCACTCAAGGAAAATAATGTTTGGGATGTAATCCCAAAACCAATTGGGAGGAAAATTGTTGCAAGTAGATGGGTATATACAGCCAAAGGAAATGCTCAAGGAGAAGTCGAACGATATAAATCACGGTTAGTGGCCAAAGGATTCTCACAAATTTTAGGCCGGGATTACGATGAAATATTCGCCCCAGTTGTTCGTTATGATTCTCTGAGACTGTTATTGGCTATATCGGCACGTAAAGGATGGCGACCTAGGCAACTGGACATCAAAACTGCATTGGTATATGGGATTTTAAAGGAAGAAGTGTAAATGGATCTACCGGAAGGCAGCCGGTTAGATGGAATGGTGGCAAAATCAAAGAGGTGTATATACGGATTGAAACAATCTCCGAGGGAATGCTACTACCGGTTAGTAGAATACCTAGGACCTTTCGGATTTGTTATCACTGCTTGGGATCCCTGTGTTCTCGTTCACGAATCAGGGAATCTGTTTTTGGCTATATATTTGGACGACATTACTTTGTTTGGAGCTACTGGAGAGCTAAAAAAGCAAACTATTAACGTATTGAAGGCTGAATTTAAAGTCAACGATATGGGAGAGCTCAATTGGCTTCTACGAATCCAAATAACCTTTACCGACAATGGGATCACTCTATCCCAAATGACATACATCAATAAAATTCTGAACCATTTCCCGATGCAAGATTGTAAACCTGTTTCGACACCTATCGACCCTAACCACCAGTTGAAGGCTATTGAAGTCGATGAACAGAGTACCGATACAACTGCATATCAACAAATAATCGGAACCTTGATGTATTTAGTTACTGGGACTAGACCTGACGTTGCGTATACAATCACTCACCTCTCTCAATTTAACTCGTCTCCCTCAATTACACATCTTACCGCAGCAAAACGAGTACTTAGATATCTCCAAGGAACGAAGGATAGACACATTTTTTATCCCTGGAATAATCAACTCAAAATGACTGCATACACGGATGCATCTTACGGTAATTGTTTAGATACAAGACAAAGCTTTTCTGGATATATTTTTCAACTTGGAAACACTACTATCTCCTGGAGATGTCAAAAACAACGGTCCGTTGCCACCTCTACTTGTGAGGCTGAGTATATGGCACTTGCGATGACGACGAAACATCATCTCTGGTTGAAGTGTGGAAGTCAAGAGTTATTGAAGATGAATATTTCGACAGCTCTATTTTGCGACGGAAACGCCGCTATCGATGTAGCATATAACCCAAAGCTAAACGACCGATCAAAACATATTGATGTGGCATATCACCTTACGCGAGAACAAATCAACAAAGGAAATGTGTCAGTAATGTATATACCTTCGGAAGAAAATTTGGCAGATATATGTACAAAGGGAATGACGAGATATGTGAACGACCACTTATGTTCCAAAATATTTGGATCAAAGTGAGAAGCAGTATTGAAAATATGGGAGTATCTACATTTCTCTTACTAATATTTGTACCTTTCTTTTTATTCTCCATAAATGTGGAAGGTCTTTGCGGATAAGAATAATGTGATGTGTTAATACTTTTGTTATCTGTTATCTTTTGATGTCTAGAAAGTTCCGGTTAGAACTTGTCTAGAATCTTCTTTTTGTTCTGTTGGAAAGGGATTTTTCAGCGCTTATCTTTCAGACCGTGCCTAGATTGTTCTAATGGTTTCCTTACGGTTCTTGTTTATAATAATGTACAGTTGAAGAGTTTTTCTTTACTGTTTTAGGATATTGTTCCGCGACCGTGGTCAAGGACAATCACTCCTTATGATATGTATATATAGAGACTGTTTCTCCGGTTAGAGAACAGTTCTTTAGACTTGCTCTGACATCAATAAGAATACAATATTATCTTCTCGATACCTCCTCCTTCAGTATTATATGATCTTGTTTCGAATACTTCTCTACGTCATTTCCTTTATCATATTATTGCTTCTCATACTCTTGGTTAGATTTTAACCGATCTATCTGTACTTTCGCCCTTTATTCTATTAGACTATTGTCCAGTATGTCATGGCAGTATTGAAACTATTCCGGTACTGGACACTGTGGATCTCAAAACAGCATACAGGTACTCTGCATCACGTCATCACTGTCTACAATGACATCTCTGATCACATGCACGGCATGATGCGAGCTTTGGCCATAAATAAGACACAATGGATGGAAGACTTATACTTCGCCGTGAAGGTTGCCCGCCAGAATATGTCCAAATATCATGCCAAACTCACTGCACCGACTGGTCTGCATCTCATTTCCGCGCATATACTTCATCGTTTCCGGAAGGTGCGATCATTTAGAATGTGGGAAGAAGCAATGGACATGAATCCTGAGGACCAGATGTCATATTGTACCCAATACCTGGAGGCCTTTTTGAAGTGTGTGCAGAACGAATACTGCGGCAAACATCGAAGATTGTCCGTCACTAAACCTGAAAATGATCAGCACAGCAACTTTGTCCCCTCTTCAAATGCTGCTGGATTTGGTCAATCTTCATTTGATCCATATGATTCCTCCAGCGATGATGATGAATACTAAACGCCGAATTACGTGGCAGAAACGACACTCGGATGATGCGATCGTGCAGCATGCTTATTAACCGCCCCAAGACTCTATTTGAATAGTCCACCTCAAGCACCAAATAACTGGGGGCAAGTAAAAATGTTAATGATTGCCACTCCGACCGCATGGAAATTAGCAGGACATTTTGTTTACCGGATATCACCGACTGGTGGCACCACCAGGAGGAAACACACTGAAAGTACACCGATCTCTCCAATGTGGCTTGTGGAATGTTCTTCATTTCATCACATGGTGTCGGGGTGCAACACAGTTTTTCCCTTAGGTGAAATGTTATTTGCTGCAAACAGTCCAAAACCACTGGCGAGACGCTTTTGGAAAAAGTCGTAGCTAGGCGGTTTGCTTGAGACAATAACGGAATATTGGCGGGCTATTGTGCAGTATTGGACACCGCGGAAACTGAAAACGAATTGGAATTGAATAACGAGGTGGAGGAGAGAAAATTGCACAGAATTGCCAAGGTCCATGACTTTTTGGAGATGTGGGAGGGCAGCCAGAACCTACATGCTACACAGAAGGAATCTCGTGCGCAAAACAACCAAATGACAGCCATTGGATACATTTCTGATACCGAAGAGATTATCAAAGCATCCTGGTCAAACTTCCAACTTAATGGTGCGGCTGCATTTAAATTGTCAGACAGATCACCTTTGCCACCAGCTTTGTTTGCAAAGTACCCCCATGAAAGACGAACGCAAGTATTAAACATCCGCCGAATTAGAAGAATTGACCATCATCCAGCCAAAAGTGATGAGGATAGCGCACCCAGAAACAATTCCAACACCAAAAATTGGCTTCACTGGAATGGTGATTTGGATAATCCAAATGAGAGCGAAGAGGAATGTGAGGCAGATGATGAATCCGACACAGAGCGATAGAGTGTCATTATAGCTTCAGAAAGCCCCGAGCACTGGGGTGTGAATGCCGCACCGAATGTTCCTGGATTGATTTGGCCAATAAGGAATTCAACGAAGCAGACTGAAACAGAGTTGGTGACTGTCAGTGCAACGGAAATAATAAGGAATAAGGGAAACAAGAACAAGTAGAACACATTGGGTTAATATGTTTTCACCAGGTTCTATATGTTGCTTGACCGAGAATTTCACTTAGAGATAAATTATGGGAGAATGTTGGGCAGTTGCATGAGGATATTTGTTCATAAAGAAATCTATAGCTGGCGAAATACCGTATTCAATCAGATGTATCAATTTTGGTTTAATGAGAGAGGCCCGTGCAAGAATATTTCTGTGCTCGGCATTGCCAACTGGCTGATTCCAAATCGGACAGAAAGGCAATGATAGAGTTCAGATAATTACTTCTACCATCATCAATGGCAGCAGAAAGTGAATATACAACACTTTACAATGACCGCCAACGGAGCGTCAATGATTTTCAGTCTTGCGTGTTGGGTAATTAGACCGCTGATAGGTTCCAAAAAGTCATAAAGAAATTTCTAGCCGCATTTATACGCAACACAGAATATGGTATCCTCTCTGCACCATCTTGAAAATGAGCATCACCAGAGTGTCAATGATTATTGGTTGTATATCTTCAGTAATCTCAATGGCAACTCTTTGCACACAGTCAGAAATGAAGTATTGACTGCCTTGATAGGAAAAAGGGAAAGTGAAATGCTCCCTACCTCATCAAGAATATGAGTATCAACGGAGCGTCAACGATTGTTGGCGTTGCGTCAGGGTTAATCCCAGCGCGAAGTGGTCGGCATTGTCTTTATACATCGTTTTGACTGGTTGTGTAGGTCAAACAGCTGAAGAACACTTCGTGGTAGCTCTGTGAATGAAATAAATTTTTACTGTCCAGGAGGATGTGGGGGCAATATCCCGTACATTGTTGCCTATACTGGCTGTCATATCCTTGTGTACGGATACTTGTGATGAAGTGCCACTGATATTACCGAAGATGCAAGAGCAAAAATCGTTGACAATCCGTAGACGCTCATTTCCAAGATTGGGTAGGGAGCATTTAACTTTCTTTATTGTTTAAAAAGGCGGCCAGTACTATCTTTCTGACTATTTGCAACCAGTCGCCCTCGAGATTACCCAAGTTACTCGACCAACAATTCTTGAGGCTCCGTTGACGCTCATTGTCAGGAGGTGGTAGGGCATGTATCGCTGTTTGTTTTCATCATTATGGCAGCCATTACATCCAAAACAGTTAGCTACGTACCATTGTCAATATTTCGCATTTAACATTTGCATATCTGAATACGACTACAAATAGTGAAACCTGAATTGCAAAACCTGAGATTGGAACCTACGGTTCTAGCCAAACTGGGCAAAACCCCCGGGTTGATGGGTAAGGGTCCGGGTTTGGCCCGCTAAGAGGCGTCAGGTCGGGTTTTTGGAAGGGTCTGGACCTTACTGACTCATTTTTGTGGACCAAACCCGGCCCGCTCGCAGGTTACCCGGACCTGTTGCTAACACTAGTTGTGTGATAGGCACCAGGCACTGGACGGGCCAACAGGGAGCAGCCGCAGTTGTTGCTGCAAAAGAGCATCCACATGAAATCCTGGAATGACTGCTAGCTGCCCACCAAGACAAGAAGGGAGTACAAGACATCGCGGCTGGACTCTTTCATTGGCGAATCGTTGGAAATCCGGGCTGTTGGATATTCCTCTACCGCTTGTTATCTATTCTGAATTGAAAACTCACATTTCGAGACGAAGCCAGCACCACCACCAGGATGGTGTCTGCTGACGATGAAGGACATATCCAGCAATATACGGACATTTCATGAAATTTTCCAGCAAAGCAAAGGCTGACACACTCCCACTGCATCGATCAATTGACTATGAAATGTATCTGGAGCCCGGCTACAATTAGCAATATGAGCAGATTTACAATTTATCAGAGTTGAGTTAAGCGATATTCATGCAATTGGGGGGAATAGGATTACATGTTCAACAGGCCGGATCCTAGATTTGGACTTATTGATCCCATGCAACATGGATGAATCGATGAGTAGGTATGTTCTTATAAGGGATAATATGTCACGGAATGGATAATGGCACTGCAATGAAAAATGATTAGAAGGCGGACATTATGGAGGTAAGTAAAGATGACCGGTACAGAGCTCACAGAGCTATAGGAGCAGTCATCAAATGCGGCCCATTAGCGCGCAATTCCACACAGGGTGGAAACAAATGGCTGGAATCAACTGAAGCACAGCCATAGAGAGATTGCAGCCAGAGATGAAATACGGCCAGAGAAAGGTAACAACTGATGGATCCCGTCCAGCGGTGGGTTGCGGCTTGATATGGATCGCAACAGGATATTAATGGTTGGGCGAGGCGGATGAAAGGATATGTATGACAGCAGATAGATCTCCGGAGATCAAATACAGGAGACAGAGGACTGTCAAGCTCATCCCACTGTATTAAGATATTGAGGATATGCGATGTTCTACCATTGACGAGATGACTTACTTTGATATCAAGCTACGAAGTTACAATCAAGCGCAGATATGCAAACACACAATATACCGGCAGCATGGCTCCACTGAGTACGTAACCAAGCACTCTGCACGGCACTACTCAGAGCACTATTCAGTGCTCTATTCAGAGAGATCGAGTTATACAGCTACATGCCCCCGGTACAATGCTGCATACAATCCCGAAGCAGATTCCGAATCAAAGCTACTGTGGCGATACCACACAAGCCATCAGAGATTAATCGTGACCAGGGCAAGGATCATTGCCGAGGGAGATGACAATGCTGCATTTGCAACAACCCTTAACGCAAACAATTTCCATACTGGTAGTGTGGGAATGAATCACCATCAACCGTATTCACCAATAGAGAAGACTGCCAGCGGCAGCTGCTCATGGAGAAGAAGTAACAAGTGTAAACCGAGGATTGCGAAAAGCGCACCCAGAGATGTGATTGCGATCGCTACTACAAATGAATGACAAAGCCACATGTTCATGTCACAATCCCAAATGAGATCCCAACTCAGTCTCGATCATCCCGAGATACAAAGTTGCTACTTGTAGAAAGACAAGGTAATGGATTAGTTGTCAGCGGAGCTACGATGTTCCAATGGGGGATGACTGGACTGGATTCAGAAACATTGAATACCATAAGCAATCACCATACCAGCAGTGCTGGGAAACGGCACTGTGGAGGGCACTTACAGGCAGCGATGTGCAGGAGGAAAATAGCCAACAAGCAAAATGCCAATGTGGATACCCAGACAAGTAACAGCAAGCACATATGGAGAAGAAGTGGATAGCTTACCCGGAGAACCGCTGGGGAGTGATTAGGCATAATAAGCACACCGAGCAAAGGGCGGCTGATGCGTGTACCTACAAGTGCACTGCATTGGAGGATGGTGAGTGTGACTGCATGAGCACCACTGAGATGATGTGAAGAACAAGATGGTTTGATGAATGCAGAACGAGTGCAATGATGTCTGCTGAAGCTATTCCGAACAATTCGAAAAATGATCCCTGAATGCACCAAATGGTATACTGAACGGCATAGCGAGATACAGTCACCGAATGCCATGATGTGAATGTCGAGACAACTGCCAAACGATGATTACCAGATTGCCTTGAATGGAGGGCACAGGAACTTAGCATTATCGGGGGCCCAATCTACCACTGGCACCAAATGGGATGTATACCATACCGCTTACTGAAAGGAATGCCCCATGACTATACTGGATCACTATAAGCCTAATTGGCCGAAACTCAAGTAGTAAGAAATCAACTACTGATGGGCACCATATCAGAGCCACTGGCTGCAAGAGACGATGTTAGATATCCAGGGTGGCCAAGAATGGTATACACAAGAATCTGGAGAACACAAGGCTCAGGACAGCACAATCACCCCTGGATATATAGGTGGAATGAATGACCATTTGTTGAGAAGCCTACAAGATAGATACAACGTCATAGAGGATTAACAATCACCGATGGCGATAATACCGAGAGCATATGCTACAATCCATGGCAAGAAGTCAAGCACACTTCACTGGTGATGACTGAACACAAATGACTACCGAGGCAGAGTTCAATGCAGCAACAACGATCACTGATGGGCTGGGCCTGTAACGTGGTTGATGAGGAATTGTGAGAGCTTAAGTGCCAGTGCACTTGAAAGTTTGGTGACGATAACCGGTTACTGGCATACTTCAGAGTTTGATTTACCATTTGAATGGCTGATAGCGATAGCGATGGCGCTGGTGATGGTGATGGTGCTGGCGATGGTGACAAGAGAGCCGAAGCCATCATCGATACTCCCGAGTCACGACGAAACTCATCCAACGATTGCAGACTTCCCCACAATTATAGTGTCTGCTTCCGACGGTGACATACATTTGTTTCGCCACTATTTTCAGATTTGATAGTCAGATGCTGGACATTTCACAAGTGGAGATATGGAGGATGGTGTTACTTTGGATGTTCCTTCTTTGTCTTCTCTCTTCACATCTTTACTTCTTTACGTCTTTGCATCTTGCCCCAGTACGAATCGCATTGGCACAGGTTTTTACAGCCTCCAACAATAAGTTAAGTGGAGGTGGAGTTTCCCCACACACCAGATCCGCCGAATGCCTACCATATGGAACTGGTTAGCTGTGGGAGTTATGGGTTGGTATGATTGTGTACGTTGAATAGTTGTATGATTGTCTTCTTTCGATTCCATTTCTTCTGTCGTATGGGATTATGCAGCCCCTGGGGTCTCCCCTCACAGAGGGGGAAAATAGAATGGCATGGCTGGACATGATGTGGGCAGGGCCGGAGAACACCCAATTAATATAGTCGGCTCGCCATGAGCCTTAGATCTTTAGCAGTAATCTTACCTCTATACTACTCTACAATATTGACATCCATGCTTGCAACTGAATCTACTGATATACCTTCCTACGAGGCCATATACTCATTTACGCCTTTACACACATTCCTGTCACCTCAAAGCTTACTACAGTGCCTATGTGATTGAAATTTGGACGATAATCTATTGAGGTAGTTATCATGCTCCTTCATACCGCCAATGTTCCATTCTAGATACGTTATAATGGAGATATTGGCTTTTGTTGCTTCTGGTCGAATTGACCCTGTACAGTATACCAGGTTTGCATCCATCACTTCGGCACTTTGCATGCATATTTGTGTATGCTGATGGGTGCTATTGTTGGGCATTTCATGGAGTCCCTCCATCATCTTCAAGCTGGACATGATCAGGCATTGTGTGGTACACTAAGCATTTCGCAGGTTGTTGCCCCAAACATCACTCAGGTGGTCATACAGACCATCAATCAGGTCCCCTCAATGTTGACAGTGTTTCCTTCATAATCAAAATCACTTTCATCATGGATTTCATCCTGCCAAATTACAGATGCACATTGGGTAAGAATAGTAGTGACTGAACCCAGAGCAGATCATAAGTTTTCGGTGCTCAAGCATACAGTGGCCACAGACAATGAACCTCTGGAAGCATTCCTAGGAGGCATAGTGGACGATTGACTGTAAAATATATATACAATCTGTCCATATTGTGTCAGATGTCTCTTTCATTGACATCGGGGGTATACATCATATACTCCCATGAGCAAAATGTATGCAATAACTGCACAATCCAAGACACTGTAAAGTTACGTATGGCAACTGTTAACTGTAGAAGTAGAATATTGTAATGCTGTTGCACACAAGAGCCAGTGAGTATATATATAGACTATAGTGGTATTATATTCGATAACGATCTAAGTGCCACTGCAGTGACTAATATACACGTATACTTACCCAGCCTTGTGTCACGTGTCACTGTGACACAAATGATGATGCAGTTGGCCACAAGCTCTACAAGGCAATGATTAGCCCTCTTCCATACATTGCACCCACAACATAACCAGACATCTCAGTTTTGGTAGCAACTGTGAGTCGATAAAATCGAATACCTTTCCTGCGGTGCATACCTACTGCACAATGTTTGCTTTGATCTCTCAAACACACAACAGAATCCCACTGTTGCTAGAATGCTACTAGTCCAAACACTCGCATTGGTTATTCAGACTCTGAATGAGCCAGCAACAGAACAGATCCAAAATCTCAGAATGGCCACCTGTTCATCATGAACAGTACTATATTGTGCCAGTCATGGAAGAAAGACTTAGTTAAAACATGAACTTTAAAAACAGTATATATCTCATGCTTCGTAGTCTCAGGAAAACGCACATGGTGGCTGGAACTTTTCGAATCTATTAAATGAAATGATAACAGTGCTGATGAGGAAAAGTATAACCTACTTTAATTCCTCTATAATAATGACGAAATACTTACTCACATCATTAGGGTAACCACCTGGCACCAACGAAAGTCATCAATGTTTATTCTCCCAAGAGCTGTGATGTGCCCAAGCATGGCATAGTCCAGTACACCAGGGTATCAACACAAGATGACATTCCTAAAATTCTCACTAAAGTACTACAAAGCAAGAAGCACTAGAAATTCATGTCGGCTATAAGTTTATGGTAGACTGGAACGAGATGGAATTGGTCATAGTTGGGTATATTATGACAGATTTGATTGTAAATGATGACTACAGAATGCACTCATTCCATACCTACCGCAGCCAATTCAAAGGAGGGTTTCTATGAGGCACCAGGAAGCAATTCACATGGGCTGTGTAAGGAGTCAGTTTATATAGTCAATGATTCCACCACTTCAGATGGACCCAGTCTGCGATTCAGGTCAGTCCAGTCCAGTCCACATTGAAGATTGGACTAGACTGGGCAACAGGCTGCCGGTCTTGTACTGGACGGGCTTGGCCTGAACCAGTTCACTCAACAACAATTTCGACATTGTTCCATAGTTAAATATTACTCGAAACATGACTCATCTGCACATTTGATAACCACGCACCTCCGAATACCCACTCTGGGAGAATTCACCACAGTTCAGTCTGTATATTCAGTACCAATAAGATATCATTCTCCCATTAAAAGGCTGATGCGATGAGAAATATAATCTAACCCAGGACCCAGCGGTGAACTGATGCACACCGGTCCAGTCCAGTCCAGTCCTGGTCCAACAGAATTGGGGATTGCTTCAATCCTGATCCAAAATTTTCTTCGACTGAACTGGACTGAACTTGGATGGACCCCTTCCGGACTGGTCCATTGCTGGACTGGTGGGATCATTGTATATAGACCATAGTCTCACCTAGATAGTACTTGCCACGGATTATAGCAAGATACGGAAGAGGGTATGTGTACTTGGATCATTAGTCTCATTACTGTCTGATATCTGTTATCAAAATGAAGACTTCTAGGCAGATGGTTGCTGTTTCAGGATATGCAGTAGAACAAGAGTGATGCATCTCATGTCAGATAGAGCATATCCATATGACTGTGTGAGATTACACATATACGGGCATTAGGCTCTTGAGATTGAGAAGTCAATCGACAAGTCAAGAAAGCATCCAAAGTAACACACATGGTTGAAATGTACTGATCGCTAGAAGCTTGTATCCTCAAGTACAGATAGATTTGTAATCTGATATACGGTACTAAGAGTATGCCCTGTTGTAACGGCGTTGTCAAGCATGCGTGGTTAGGGTTGCTGGGCGGTCACGTGAGGTGTCCAGTGCCGGGTGACTGCCAACCTTATATTGACATCGCGACGGAGACTTAGCTCCGTAACGAATATCTTACCACTTACTTCTATACTTGATCACACTCGCGCCCATGCGCAACCGTATACCCTACTATTGTAAGGGCGCGTACTCCGGCGCTCGGCAGTGTAAGGATATAGAAGGGTATACGGTTGCACACGGGTGCGAGTGAGTTCAAGTATAGAAGTAAGTGGTAAGATATTCGGTACAGAGCTAAGTCTCCGTCACGATGTCAATGTAAGGTTGGCGGTTACCCGGCCCTGGACACCTCACGTGGCCGTCTGGCAACCCTAACCACGCATGCTTGACAACGCCGTTATATCATCCCCCACTTTTAGGGCAGAACTCATGGGCTGCTAAGTACAAGTAGAAACATGAAACATCCCGCATACACGCTCGTACGATCCTGTAAGTCCAACAACTGATCAGTACGTCCAGGGTGAGCTTCCGGCGCACAGGGAAACTCCATCTCCAATTGACTGGATTTCTGGAGGTGATAAAACCCGTGCCGATGCCATTTGTACTGGACCGGGTCCTGACAACAGAATAAGGAAGGAAATGCCCAATTTGACCTCGTCTCCATTTCTCCATTTCCGTCAATTCCTTCACTTCCGAGATCCGACTTCCTTCATCTCCGCGGCTTATTAGGTTGGTCTCAGTGGAACTTGTCCATTAGTTCACGAGCATTCTCGAGGTTTTCGAACGGCTGCCAGCTTGTATGTATGTAGCTGTATCCGGCCCACTGAATGAGGTAGTGTAGCTTCCGGTAACGCTGCTTAGAGTCAAGAATCCGTTCGACCTCCCATTCCTCCGAATCGTCGACTATTACTGGATGTCGCTCCGGGGATGGTTGTCCTACGACCGGCGGTGTGTAGTGATCGAGCTGCGACACATAGAAGACATTGTGATTCCGCATTGTTTTCGGCAAGTCTAGTTTGTAAGCATTCCTATTGATGATCTTACTTACCGTATACAGTCCAGTGCGCTTGTAGTCCAGATTCTTTGACGGTCTAGTCGTTCGGAAGTGTCAAGTCGAGAGCCACACTTTGTTCCCGACTTCGAAGGTCACGTCCTTTCCGCCAGCGTATTTTGATTGCCATGCCTGGGCTTCCAGCAGGCTCTCCCGGAGAAGCCGGTGAGTCTCTTCCGTTCCCGATACCGTTGCGTCCGCCAGTATTTCCGACCTCATATTTGATTGGACTTTCGGTGGCTTGAACTCCATTGGCGGGTGTTAGTGGTACTTCGCCCAGAATGGCGTCATTCGGGTTGAGTGGTGGACGGAATTGTTGTAAGCAAACTCTGCTAAAAGTAACAGTTCTACCCAGTTGTCCTGCTCGTAGTTGCAGAAGGCCCGTAAGTACTGCTCCATGGTCTGGTTTTGTCGCTCTGTCTGGCCATGGGTCTGTGGATGAAACGCGGACGACAGTCTGTGATTGATGCTTAGGTGAGAGCAGACTCATTTCCAGAATCGGCTGGTAAACTCCTTCCCGCGATCGGTTACAATAGTGTCTGGTACGCCGCATTTGCAGATCACGTGCTCGAAAAAGATTCGTGCCAGCTCTGGTGAGTCGATATCTTTTCTGCAGGGGAGGTAGATTGCCATTTTTGTCAGTCGATCGACGATTACCAAGATTCCCGGATAACCGGAGGCAGTTGACTCAGGGAGGTCCGTGACGAAGTCCATGGTAACTCCTTCCCAAGGTCGTGACGGTGGTGGTAGCGGCATGTTTGTACCGTGATGGGCGTGTCATGGTGCCTTGATTCGGTGGCATAGTTCGCATCTGGCGATGTATTTTCCTACGGTGGCGTCCATTGCGGGCCATTAGAAATCCCGAGATACAAATTCGGCGGTTTAAGAGCTCCGAAGTGGCCGCATTCTGGATTGTCATGGAAAAGGCTTATGAATTTGTTCTGAAGCAGGTCATCCTTTGTTACTTATATCCTTCCTTCGTAAGTGAGAACTCCGGTGGTGACTTTTCATTCATTACCAGAGTCTTCCTCTAGGTCCTCTATTCTTTGCAGATCAGGAATATCGACGGTTAGGGTGCCGACAATCCTTCGCTTCATGTCGGCAGCGAACGCATCGATAGCATGGGCTGTTTTGATTTCCTGAAGGAGGTCGTCGTACGGTTCAACGGTGTTAGTCACCAAGGTTGCCAGTAGCCTTGCAGTCGGTCTCTCGTAGCCTATCTCGTAGTCGGGCCTTCTTGATGGTCCATCGGGTGGGTTCTTCTTGCCTTCCAAGTGCTCGATGACAAAGTCGTAAGAGGATAGGATTTCCGCCCACCTTGCCTGTCTTTGGGAAAGCACTTGGAGGTTTGGAAGTACTCCAAATTCTTATGGTCGCACTGAATCAGGACCTTGTGATTAGCGCCCTCGAAATAGTGTCTCCATTGTTTCATTGTCTCGACAATCGCCAAGAGCTCCCGATCGTACGTGTTTTTGTTCTGTCTGGCGGGAGACCATTTTCGAGAGTAGAAATTGACTGGGCAAGACTCCCGAATCCGTCGTACTGGTTGAGGATGCCGGCGATTGCAAAGCCGCTTGCATCGGTCTGCAGAATGATCGGTTTTTGCGGGTTGAAATGCTGGAGGATCGGTGCTTTGGTAAAGGCCTTTTTCAGCTTTTGAAATGCGAGTTCGTCATCCCGAGTTCATTCCCACTTCTGTGAGCCCTGTGTCTGTAGCACGTTTGATATGGGAGCCGTCACCTTTGCAAATTTCCGAATGAATCTCCTGTAGAGGTTTGCGAAGCCGAGGAGCACTTGCACAGCCCCAACTGATTCCGGGGTCGGCCAGTCTTCAATCGTGGATATGCGGTCTGACTCCATGCTGATCCCATCCAAATTGATGACAAATCCGGGAAAGCCGACTTCCGGAACTCCGAATTGGCACTTTTCGGCCTTGCAATATAGCCCGAATTCCTCTAGGCGTTGCAGCACTTTTCCGACGTGGTCTTTGTGCACCGTCTCATTGGTCGAGTGGATGAGTATATCGTCAAGGTAACACACGGTGAAGTCGTGAATATAGGGCCGTAGACAATCGTTGATGCAAGCCTGAAACGTATCCGGTGGGTTTTTCAGTCCGAAGGGCATAACTTGGTATTCGAACTGACCATAGCGGGTTCGGAATGCAGTCTTGAATTCGTCTGCTTCTTTGATTCGGATGAGGTGGTAGGCATTTCGGAGGTCCAACTCAGTGAAGATTCGGACTTCGCGCACTCGATTGAGTAGTTCTGAGATTAGCGGGAGGGGTTATCTATTTTTTACCGTGCCCAGATTAAAAGCATGATACTCGACACACACCCGTAGTCCTCCGTCTTTGTTCTTTGCAAACAGGATCGGCGCTGCGGCCGGGGATGATGACCGCTGAATGAAGATGCTTGCCAGGTTCGTTTCGATGTAGGCCTTGGGCATCTTCAATTCGAATGATGACAGGTTGTAGATCCGCCCGTATGGTCGTTTGTAGCCGGGTTCCAGATCGATCGCGTGGTCAGTTGGCCCAAGCGGCAGGAGTGTCTCGGCCTTTACCTTGCTGAAGACCTCCACGAAATCTTGATATTGTGCTGGGATGCGACCCCCGTCATCTGTCATTACCATCTCCGTAGTTTCTATGTCTATTCCTATTTTCATTAGCCTTGTCTGCATTCTGCATTGTAGCGTGCTTGCGAGGTGGAGATGGGTAGGGGTCCCAGGATAGCTGGATCAGACGGTTCGTCACAATAGGACCAAGCACGGTTGACCAGTTTTGCCCTTAGTGTCTCGGCGAGCCGGTAGCAGTCATTCAAGCACCGTCACTGTGTTACTCTTCTGCCGCAACTACCGCCGCTGCTCCTGCTCGCGCATTCAGCATCCTGGGGTTTCCCTCACCTTCAGTGACGCCATCCAGAGATGCTCCCAGCAACCCTTGACATTCTCCAAGTCGTATTGCGAATGCCTTGACCACTTCCTCACTAGCTAGGAGATGATCGAATGCGGTAGCCCCGAGTAGTTCTAGACCCGGGGGAGGATCAACATTTGGATTTCCTTCACCATGTTCCAGCAGAGGACTTGCGTGATCTGCTCCTGGAATCTTCGCCCGTTGTGGTCCAGTTGGCGTTCGCAGGGCTGTCAATTGACATTTAGTCCAGTCCATTTCTGGGTTCCTTGCCTTGAACCATGGCAAGCCCAGGACTAGGTCGTATGCCTTCATTGGGACGACTCAAACCTCCGATTCGTCAACCAGTTTAAGGTGTTCAAAATACTGAACCAAGAGACTTGCCTTTCGGCTCTCCTTTGCAGACATTATCACCTGGCCATTGAAACCCTGGGTGGAGGTGAATGCTGGTTCGTGGGGCAATTGGAGTTTCTTGAGTAGGCTCGGTGATGTAAAGATGCTCGTTGCACCGCAGTCGATTAATGCTTTGACTCGCTGCATGTTGCCGTGTATGTTTCATACAAGGACTTCATGGACGATATGCGCCGAATCCGGTCTGTCTGTGCCGCATACGTATTGGCTTGACATCAGAGCCTGGCCTTCCAGAATGACTCTTGATTTTAAGGCGATTCGGTGCGGTTGTATCTTGTCCAAGGTTGCAAATATGGCTCGGTTTCCCAAGTTTTCCAATCCTAACTCCATATCGTCCAGCCTCTCCCGTCGAGTTAGATATCGAGAGAGGTAGACTAGTTTTTTTGCTGATGCTTGTCAAATGACTTTTGCAGTTTGATTTGTTTGCCTTCATACACGCCGCCGCTATTGCTGGAGTTCGATTCAGGTGGGTTTGTCTTGCCGTATTTGGTACAAAGGTAGGTTTTGTGGTCTCCGCTGCCGCAGCGGGTGCATTGCCGGTTTGCCTTTCGGCTTTTGTAGGCTTCCTTTGAAAGCCACGGCCCTGGTGATAAGTTGGCCCGGCTGCCTCCGCTGGACTTATTGGACTTGCCCGATTTTGAATTGCCGGTGCCGGAGTTATTGGAATTGCCGGAAGTGTTTTCCGCAGATTCGGAGATGGATGGTCGGAAATTAGATTTCTTATCGCTGCCTTTTGGAGACTCCCCTGCTGGCCTTTGTTGCTGCTGTTGCCCTCCGGGCTTCTTGTCGACCGGTTTGAACTCCGAGGCCGCCGCACAATCGACGAGTTGGTCGAGTGTGTCGAATCTGTCTTTGCCACTGGAGATCCAAGGTCTGACTTTCGTCTTAAGTGGGAGCCGCAGGCCCGCCCATGCCATGTCGTATAGGACCACTTCGTGCGTTACAAGGCTCCAGCCGGTTCTTCCCCAATTTGCTTTCAGGCGGTTGGCGTAAATTCGGACTGATTCGTTTGGTAATTGCTGGTACGCCTGCATGGCTTTTGTCGCCGAATTGAGACCTCTGTCTTTATCTCCGTACATCTTTTGAAGCTCGTTTGCGAAGAGTTTGAAATTCTCTAAACACGGGTCCTTGGCCTCTCGTAGGTCGCTAGCCCACTCGGATGGGTCCGTATTTTCTGTCTGTCGCTGAGTCGTATCTGGCTGGTTGTTCCAGGTGTCGAGAAAAGAGACTGCATACTTGACTTGATCGGGATCGCCTCTTGAGAATAGGTGCTTATGGTATGCAAAGTTTGATCGTAATGTTTCGAGAAACTTATCCAGCTCTTTCGCCCCACCGCAGTACCGTAAGGGGTCCACCATCTTAAAGATCTTGGACTGATTTCGGGGATTATCCGGTCTGTCGATGGTTCGGCTACGGTCGAGTTTGGTGAGCATTGGGGTTCTCTCCTCCTTCCATTCGGCTTGTTGTTCGAATAGGAGTTTAAGTAGCATCCGGTTCTGTTCAAGCATCTCCTTTTGGTCGTCTTCGGTGATCTTTGACAATATGTCGTCTCTGTCCCGATTTTCCTCGCCCTCTGGTGAGGTTGAATTATCTTCATCTTCGTCTTCATCTCCATCATCTGGATCGCGGGCTTCTTCGATAACTTGAGTCTCTGCGGGATCGTCATTATTGATTTCGTCATCTGGTAGTACCGAGACGCGGCCTGTAGGAATAGGCGTGATTAGGCTGAGCGATGCTCGAAGGGATTCAATGCTCGCACGCGTGTTAGGCATGCGCAATTGGGTTCTCTGTATTCTCTTTGGAGGCATGAAGGGTAATTGGCTGTAATTGTTGATCTCGTGTCTGTCGTGAGGCGTCAATTGAAGGGGTAAATTCGCGTGATCTCGTGAGCGAAATGTATCCGATTTCTGAAATAACCAAATATCGTGTAAGGGCGCGTACGCTGGCGCTCAGCATTGTCAAGATATAGTTGTAACTGCGTTGTCAAGGATGCGTGGTTAGGGTTGCCGGACAGTCACATGAAGTGTTCAGTGCCGGGTAACCGCCAACCTTATATTGAGATCGCGACGGAGACTTAGCTCTGTACTGAATATCTTACCACGTACTTCTATACTTGATCTCACTGGCGCCCGTGTGCAACCGCATACCATACTATATCCTTACACTGCCGAGCGCTGTCGTACGCGCTCTTACACTATATTCGGTTGTTTCAGAAATCAGATACGTTTCGCTCACGAGATCACGCGAATTTACCCCTTTAATTGACGCGTCGCGACAGGCACGAGATCAACAATTACAGCCAATTACCCTCCATGCCTCCAAAGAGAATACAGAGAAGCCAATTGCGCAAGCCTAACACGCGTGCGAGCATTGAATCCCATCGAGCATCGCTCAGCTGACTCACGCCTATTCCTACAGGCCGCGTCTCGGTACTACCAGAAGACGAAATCAATGATGACGATCCCACAGAGACTCAAGTTGACGAAGAAGCCCGCGATCCAGACAATGGAGATGATTCAACCTCACCAGAGGGCGAGGATAATCAAGGCTGAGACGACATATTGTCAAAGATCACCGAAGACGACCAAATGCAGATGCTTGAACAGAACCGGATGCTACTTAAACTCCTATTCGAACAACAAGCCGAATGGAAGGAGGAGAGAACCCTAATGCTCACTAAACACGACCGTAGCCGAACCATCGACAGGCCGTATAATCCCCGAAATCAGTCCAATATCTTTAAGATGGTGGACCCCTTACGGTACTGCGGTGGGGCGAAAGAGCTGGATAAGTTTCTCGAAACATTACGGTCAAACTTTGCATCTCATAAGCACCTATTCTCAAGAGGCGATCCCGATCAAGTCAAGTATGCAGTCTCTTTTCTCGACACCTGGAATAACCAGCCAGATATGGCTCAGCGACAGACAGAAAATACGGACCCATCCGAGTGGGCTAGCGACCTACGAGAGGCCAAGGACCCGTGTTTAGAGAATTTCGAACTCTTCGCAAACGAGCTTCAAAAGATTTACGGAGATAAAGACAGACGTCTCAATTCAGCCACAACAGCCATGCAGGAGTATCAGTAATTACCAAACGAATCAGTCCGAATTTACGCCAACCGCCTGAAAGCAAATTGGAGAAGAACCGGCTGGAGCCTTATAACGCACGAAGTGGTCCTATACGACATGGCATGGGCGGGCCTGAGGCACGCACTTGAGATGAAAGTCAGACCTTGGATCTCCAGTGGCAAAGACAGGTTCGACACACTCGACCAACTCTACGACTGTGCGGCGGCCTCGGAGTTCAAACCGGTCGACAAGAAGCCCGGAGGACAACAGCAGCAACAAAGGCAAGCAGGGGAGTCTCCGAAAGGTGGCGATAAGAAACGTAATTTCCGACCATCCATCTCCGAATCTGCGGAAAACACTTCCGGCAATTTCAATAACTCCGGCACCGGTAATTCAAACCCGGGCAAGTCCAATATGTCCAGCGGAGGCAGCCGGGCCAACTTATCACTAGCGCCATGGCTTTCAAAGGAAGCCTACGAAAGCCGAAAGGCAAACCGGCAATGCACCCGCTGCGGCAGCGGAGACCACAAAACCTACCTTTGTACCAAATACGGCAAGACAAACCCACCTGAACAGAACTCCAGCAATAGCGGCGGCGGCTATGAAGGCAAACAAATTAAACGCCAAAAGTCATTCAATAAGCAGCAGCAAAAAAACTAGTCTACCTCTCTCGATATCTAACTCGACGGGAGAGGCTGGACGATATGGAGTTAGGATTGGAAAACTTGGGAAACCGAGCCATATTTGCAACCTTGGACAAGATACAACCGCACCGAATCGCCTTAAAATCAAGAGTCATTCTGGAAGGCCAGGCTCTGATGTCAAGCCAATTCCAATGCGGCACAGACAGACCGGATTCGGCGCATATCGTCCATGAAGTCCTTGTACGAAACATACACGGCAACATGCAGCGAGTCAAAGCACTAATCGACTGCGGTGCAACGAGCATCATTATATCACCGAGCCTACTCAGGAAACTCCAATTGCCCCACGAACCAGCATTCACCTCCACCCAGGGTCTCAATGGCCAGGTGATGATGTCTGCAAAGGAGAGCCAAAAGGCAAGTCTCTTGGCTCAGTATTTTGAACACCTTAAACCGGTTGACGAATCGGAGGTTTTAGTCGTCCCAATGAAGGCATACAACCTAGTCCTGGGCTTGCCATGGTTCAAGGCAAGGAACCCAGAAATCGACTGGACTAAAGGTCAATTGACAGCCCTGCAAACGCCAAATGGACCGCAACGGGCGAAGATTCCAAAAGCAGATCACGCAAGTCCTCTGCCGGAACGCAGTGAAGGAAATCCAAATGTTGATCCTTCCCCAGATATACAACTACTTGGGGCTACCGCATTCGATCATCTCCTAGCTAGTGAGGAAGTGGTCAAGGCATTCGCAATACGACTTGGAGAATGTCAAGGGTTGCTGGGAGCATCTCTGGAAGGCGTCACCGAAGGTGAGGGAAACCCCAGGATGCTTAATGTGCGAGCAGGAGCAGCGGCGGTAGTTGCGGCAGAAGAGTAACACAGTGACGGTGCTTGAATGACTGCTACCGGCTCGCCCAGACACGAAGGGAGAAACTGGTCAACCGTGCTTGATCCTATTGTGACGAACCGTCTGATCCAGCTATCCCGGGACCTCTACCCATCTCCACCTGCCAAGCACGCTACAATGCAGAATGCAGACAAGGCTAATGAAAATAGAAATAGACATATAAAATGCGGAGATGGTAATGACAGATGATGGGGGTCGCATCCCAGCACAATATCAAGAATTCGTGGAGGTGTTCAGCAAGGTAAAGGCCGAGACACTCCTGCCGCTTAGGCCAACTGACCACACGATCGATCTGGAACCCGGCTACAAACTACCATACGGGCGGATCTACAATCTGTCAGAATTCGAATTGAAGACGCCCAAGGCTTACATCGAAATGAACCTGGCAAGCGGCTTCATTCAGCGGTCATCATCCCCGGCCGCAGCGCTGATCCTGTGTGCAAAGAAGAAAGACGGAGGACTACGGTTGGGTGTCGACTATCGAGCTCTTAATCTGGGCACGGTAAAAAATAGATACCCCCTCCCGCTAATCTCAGAACTACTCGATCGAGTGCGCCAAGCCCGAATCTTCACTAAGTTGGACCTCCAAAATACCTACCACCTCATCCGAAGCAAAGAATGAGACGAATTCAAGACTGCATTCCGAACCCGCTATGGTCAGTTCAAATACCAAGTTATGCCGTTCGGATTGACAAACGCACCGGATACGTTTCAGGCTTATATCGACGATTGTCTACGGCCCTATATTCACGACTTCACCGTGTGTTACCTTGACGATATACTCATCCACTCGACCAATGAGAAGGAGCACAAAGACCACGTCAGAAACGTGTTGCAACGCCTACAGGAATTCAGGCTATATTGCAAGGCCGAAAAGTGCCAATTCAGAGTTCCAGAAGTTGGCTTTCTCAGATTTGGCATCAATTTGGATGGGATCAGTATGGAGTCAGACCGCATATCCACAATTGAAGACTGGCCGACCCCGAAATCAGTTGGGGATGTGCAAGTACTCCTAGACTTTGCAAACTTCTACAGGAGATTCATTCGGAAATATTCAAAGGTGACGGCTCCCATATCAAACTTGCTAAAGACACAGGGCTCACGGAAGTGGGAATGAACTCGGGATGACGAACTCGCATTTCGAAAGCTGAAAAAGGCCTTTACCAAAGCTCCGATCCTCCAGCATTTCAACACGCAAAAACCGATCATTCTGCAGACCGATGCAAGCGGCTTCGCAATCGCTGGCATCCTCAACCTGTACGACGGATTCGGGAGTCTTGCCCAGTCAATTTCTACTGTATAAAATGCTCTCCCGCCAAACAGAACTACAACACGTACGATCGGAATCTCTTGGCGATTGTCGAGACAATGAAACAATGGACAAACTATCTCGAGGGCACTATTCACAAGGTCCTGATCCAGTGCGACCATAAGAATCTGGAGTACTTCCAAACCTCAAAGTGCTTTCCCAAAGACAGGCAAGGTGGGCGGAAATCCTATCTTCTTACGACTTTGTCATCGAACACTTGGAAGGCAAGAAGAACCCGGCCGATGTACCATCAAGAAGGCCCGACTACCAGATAGGCTACGAGAGACCGACTGCAAGGCTACTGGCAACCTTGGTGACTAACACCGTTGAACCGTACGACGACCTCCTTCAGGAAATCAAAACAGCCCAGGCTATCAATGCGTTCGCTGCCGACATGAAGTGAAGGATTGTCGGCACCCCAATCATCGATATTCCTGATCTGCAAAGAATAGACGAACTAGAGGAAGACTCGGGTAACGAGTGAAAAGTCACCACCGGAGTTCTCACTTACCAAGGAAGGATATATCTACCAAAGGATAACCTGCTGCGCAACAAATTCATATGTCTTTTCCACGACAATCCAGAATCCGGCCACTTTGGAGCTCTTAAACCGCCGAATTTGTATCTCGGGATTTCTACTGGCCCGGAATGGACGCCACCGTAGGAAAATACATCGCCAGATGCAAACTATGCCACCGAATCAACGCACCATGACACGCCCATCACAGCACAAACATGCCGCTACCATCACCGTCACCACCTTGGGAAGGAGTTACCATGGACTTCGTCATGGACCTCCCTGAGTCAACTGCCTCCGGTTATCCGGGAATCTTGGTAATCGTCGATGGACTGACAAAAATGGCAATCTACCTCCCCTGCAGAGAAGATATCGACTCACCAGAGCTGGCACAAATCTTTTTCGAGCACGTGATCTGCAAATGCGGCGTACCAGACAATATTGTAACCGATTGCGGGAAGGAGTTTACCAGCCGATTCTGGAAATGAGTCTGCTCTCACCTAAGCATCAATCACAGACTGTCGACCGCGTTTCATCCACAGACCAATGGCCAGACGGAGCGACAAAACCAGACCATGGAGCAGTACTTACGGGCCTTCTGCAACTACGAGCAGGACAACTGGGTAGAACTGTTACTTTTAGCAGAGTTTGCTTACAACAATTCCGTCCACCACTCAACGCAAATGACGCCATTCTAGGCCAACTACCACTAACACCCGCCAATGGAGTTCAAGCCACCGAAAGTCCCATCAAGTATGAGGACGGAAATACTAGCGGACGCAACGGTATCGGGAACGGAAGAGACTCACCGGCTTCTCCGGGAGAGCTTGCTGGAAACCCAGGCACGGCAATCAAAATACGCTGGCGGAAAGGACGTGACCTTCGAAGTCGGGAACAAAGTGTGGCTCTCGACTTGACACTTCCGAACGACTAGACCGTCAAAGAATCTGGACTACAAGCGCACTGGACCGTATACGGTAAGTAAGATCATCAATAGGAATGCTTACAAACTAGACTTGCCGAAAACAATGCGGAATCACAATGTCTTCCATGTGTCGCAGCTCGATCACTACACACCGCCAGTCGTAGGACAACCATCCTCGGAACGACATCCAGTTATAGTCGATGATTCGGAGGAATGGGAGGTCGAACGGATTCTTGCCTCTAAGCAGCATTACCGGAAGCTACACTACCTCGTTCAATGGGCCGGATACAGCCACATACGTAAAAGCTGGGAGCCATTCCAAAACCTCGAGAATGCTCATGAACTAATCGACGAGTTCCACTGAGACCAACCGAATAAGCCGCGGAGATGAAGAAAGTCGGATCTCGGTACTGGAGGAAATGACGGAAATGGAGAAATGGAGACGAGGTCAAATTGGGCATTTCCTTCCTTATTCTATTGTCAGGACCCGGTCCAGTACAAATGGCGTCGGCACGGGTTTTACCACCTCCGGAAATCCAGTCAATTGGAGGTGGAGTTTCCACATGCGCCCGAAGGTCACCCTGGACGTACTGATCAGTTGTTGGACTTACAGGATTGTACGAGCGTGTATGCATGATGTTTCTTGTTTCTACTTGTACTTAGCAGCCCATGAGTTCTGCCCTAAAAGTGGGGGATGATATAACGGCGTTTTCAAGCATGCGTGGTTAGGGTTGCCGGATGGTCAAATGAGATATCCAGTGCCGGGTAACCGCCAACCTTATAATGACATCGCGACGGAGACTTAGCTCCGTACCAAATATCTTACCACTTACTTGTATACTTTATCTCATTCGCGCCCGTGTGCAACCGTATACCCTACTATATCCTTACACTGCCGAGCGCCGGCGTACGTGCCCTTACACCTGTACTCACATATCTGCACTCAGCTGTTATTTCCGGCTCAGTCTGGAACGACGATCATTTTAAGGAGATTCCACATCAGTTCAGCTGAAGCCCAGATATGCAACAAACATTGTTCAAACACTGATTGCTAGAAGCGTATATTCTAAAATATGGGTACATTCATAATCTTGTATACACAGTATTCGGAGTATGTCTTCAATATCTTGTATACATGTATGGGTACTCAACTGGCATCCCCAGTGGAGTCTGGCATCTCCAGCTGAGTCTTAGATAACCATCATCCTATAGAGATTATGTATCAGCCCAACTGAAGCCAGACGTCAAGAAGATAAACCATATCTGCAACACTCCCCCCCCTTGCTACGCTCCATAGAGCAATAAACCACAAAAACAAACTCACTGCAATTCCCATAGTAGCTTCCTTACAACACCGCACGGTAAGTGAGCAGGAAAAGAGTACTACCGTAGTCTGGGGATGGCCATCCATATAATCAATGAGAACCGGATTGCCAAAAAGAAAAGTGAAACACCTTTAAGTCCAACCTTTAATTGTCCTCCAATTTCCATAAACCAATTGCTTTCATGAACTTTGTATACTTATCTTTAATAAGTGCTTTGTAAGTACATCTGCCATATTTTCATCTGTGCATAGGGAGAAGTAGTTGACCATTCATCGTTTATTCAAATATCAACAATTGTGATAGCAAACGTCAATCTGTATAGTTCGAGGTTTGCTAATTTCCATGGCGATAACAATGAAAGCATCCTGATGGTCGCAATTGATTGGCAGTGGCGGTGAGTCATTCTGAGAACCAGGGATATCTTTTTGCAATTATAGCAACCATTTCGCATCTCGGGAGGCCTCCGAGCGTGCGATGAAATCCACATCGATGTTGACTTGGCGATGAGACTTTGCTTGTGAGACTGCGATGACATAGCTCCATTCCTGCCGAGAAACACAAGGCCACCTTGACACTTGCATCCTGCGCTGTCTATGGCCCAATCTGAATCGGAGTAACCTATGACACAATTTCCAATGCCAATGCCATTGCCATTGATGTGTAGTCAAAAATCCGCTGTAGATTTGAGCTACTGAAGGACACTTGTAGCAGAAGTCATGTGGCGGGTGAATGGCTGAGAATTGTGACGAGAAAGAGCAGCGACTGCATATGAGATACCAGGCCGAGTTACAAGTGCTGAATATATTAGGGATTGTTACGGGTCACGATGTCTAAGAGAAGTTTACTCGAGAATCTACAAACGATAAACAGAAAAGAGTTGACCAACAATAAACCTACAAGAGTTGACCAACTATAGACGGAAAATGAAGAGTTGCATACAGGTGTTTTGTGGAAAGCTGGTTCTGTGAACAAAACTGATGAAAATTCAATTCTTAAAACAAAACAAACATTGGGTCACCGTTCCTTGAGAAGGGGGTGATGTTAGTGGTTGTCTCTTAATAGTGCCTATGCTTCTTGCATAACTCAATCAGGACTTGTCATGTGGTTTAGGCATCGTGACATGCATAACACCAACAGAGGTCAGGATCTCAAACTTAGGCAGTTATGATAACCATTAGTTGCATCATTGTGGGACACATCTTGATTGAATAAGTAAGTCTTATTGGTTAGGGGATTCATTGAAAGCATACGCCTGACAGGAATAAGTTGGTGATTTGATAACGCAACGTCACTGCCAGATCGAAAGATCATTCCTTCTGCTGAGTGGGTTCTATTCAACAAGATTTCCGAACATGCAACTCGCAGGGGATATTTCGGATTAGACTGAAGAAAAGCTCGACGTGCAGACTAGGCAGTTGTTAACAATTATGCAATATGTGGGACTTGGATCCTATCTCTATGTTGAGATAGGAACAACTCGGGTACTCTCCAGCCAAAGAGAATGGTCTCGGCCTAAGCATGCTGTGAATGAGGGAATTGTGATATTGGCTGAAAATATCAGGTCAGAAGTATCCCTATTCATTGGATTGAGCAGTTAGGAAATGCTATGTCAGTCTCAAATGTTAATCTCGGGCTACGTGTCGTAATCCAAATTGGTAGAAGTATTGGTTGGTCGCTACCTGAATCTCTGACATAATGCCAAAAGAACTTTAAGGCAACGGCACATGATATTATTGGAATAATACAATATATTACGATAACCACTGAATGGCTATGTTCGGCAGATGTACCAAGTACCGCACCATACATGCCATGAAATGTCCGAGCTCAAAGATAAAATCTGAAATATTGTTTCGAAAGATATCATAAGATGGATTGCCACATTCGTACTCAAGCAAACGGTTTAAAAACCGCATGCTCTTATGACACGATAATCTAACAATGGATGGAACTTAATAGCAGGTGCATTCATATGATTGTAAGACATAACAGCATTAGAGCTATCAGAAAGCAGTAACATCATAGCATAAAAATAGTGATGTAGAAACCCTCGAACATGACTATAATGCAATCACATTGTTCCTACAATGAGAAGGAGAACCTCAAGTGGCGAACAGTGAGAAATGCCTACCAGCGAAAAAACAATCTAAAATATTTTGGCATTTTTATGATACCTATATTGTTTACTACAAATGTAGTAGCTTTTGTAGCGGAAGCCCCGCACCTTGGATTAGTATCATCTTCCAATAACGATAACAATAACGACAACATACAATTTCCAATCAGATGACAATTACCTTCAAGTCAGATCAGAATGTAATCGTTTACCCACCCCCAAAGATTATCACTAAGAGCAAGAAAACTCAAAATATTATTTTTGCACAATGTGTGGTGCTTATCCTTGTTAATAAGATCACAGCAATGATTGATAATCAATAGTGATAACCTGCATACAAGGACAATCACCGAACCTCAAATAAGATCTATGGAGATCATGATTAATGCCGACCATAGTAAGACCCAATCAGGAGAAGAAGGGATACTGAATAGGGTCAAACAATTCTTGGCGAAATCCAAACAATCTCAAAAGGGCCATTTGTGGAATCTTTTGGGAAGGACTAGAGAAAAAAAGTTTGTCCGATTCCTCAGACTACTCAAGTTTCAAGACAAGCTAGACGGAAGGAAGCTCAAGCGTTGCGGAAACAGAATAAAGAAGAACAAACGAAATTATGCCTGGAAGCTATTAATAAGAGTATTGTTTAATCTCTCAGATCTGAATAGGTCATACGGCCATGCAAATGTATACATATTATAATGATGCACTCCCCTAACAGTTATCCCACAACTGCTTGATAGTCTGTGATATCTTCCAATTGTTTCTCCCCCCAATCCTTGGCCAACTCCAACTTTACATCGGAATCAATTTCTGTCAAGAGATTATGAGTGTGCTCCATGCCGAATCGTGCGACAGTTCGGATGATTTAGGCTTTCTGTCCGTGACTGACCCCCATACCTTTGCTGCGAATTTCAATACCAAACATTTCGCAATGTGGGCCAAGGTTAGTTATCTAGTATTTCTCTGAGAGTTTCGCAGTGACTTCAATCACAGCTTTGGAGGCAGCCTCCGGGTATAACATCCACTGTTCATCGAAACACAGATCTACAGCAAGATCATCCATGCGAAGATAGAAGTTTGGATCCGCAAGTGATTGAGTGAACCTACACGAGAGTGCAATGGAGTTGATATCTTGGTGCCTTAGCCGTGGATCGTGGTTACGGCCATAGTCAGCTGTTCTGAGTCTGACAACAATCTTTGGTGTATTGAGGCCCACTGGCCATCCATCTGGCAGAGTCATATTGATGTCGTCATCATCAATATCTGGGTTTTGGGAAGCTGTCACTACATCCAAGTGATCCATATTGCACCAGTGTCTCCTGATGAGAGAGATATGATACCAAAACGTAGTTAATTTCCCAACAGGGGCATATGTCTTTGCAATAAGCATCTGTTCATATCCTATTATTACTAGCCATGCAGTGTACTACGTGGACCCATTAGGATTGTGTTTAGTTCTGTATACCCACTTAGAGCCAATCAGCTTAACTTGCAGTTCGCATGCGTCCTGGGAGTTGAGAACTGAGAAGGTGATATTGAGCAGGTTCGATATAACGTGCGGGGTTGTACGTAGGTGATACTTGTAACAATAATGTGATATCAGAAATCAAGCGAGAAGGTGCTAGAAATTCCTATCAAGGGGATCAAATCAATACAAGAGTCGAAGTTGGTTTCAAAGTTGTAAATTGCTTTACTTTACAAGAGAACGAGTAATGAGAGAAGAAAAGGAAACCCTCCAATGCCAACAACACTCTCCTTATATACAATTCATCAGCCACCCTCGAACCATTCCTCATGCTTCGATGTACCATCCAAATGCCATCCCATGATTTTACACACCACCAGCATAACTCTTTATCAACACAACCACGCCACATCATCCAACGTTGCGATACCTCAGACCACATTCTTATCCTGCCAAATTATACTGCCACCATCTTACAGCATTCTCCGCGTCTCCCGACGTCTCTGCCTTTCTGTAATCCAATTCCTTCCACTCCATCCCTGAATTCCCATGACAATTCCTAAGTACCTCCATGCTTCTTCAGACTGTGACAGTATCCCCCTCCTAGGTTGGAGGTCCTCCGAAACCATTCTCCAGTGGTTCTGGCTTCTGTAGATATTGTTGATAAAATTCCTGTACCACCTGAAGGCCATCCACAAATGTTGTGGGCTCCCAAGTCAGGATGTCGTATCCAGTCCACCGTATCAGATACTGCAACTGGTTTCAATACTCCCTACTGTTCTCAACACTAAATACTTGATATTACTTCTCGCCATCAACTTCTACCAGGGAAGGGGACTCTATTCATTGTCCGTCAACTGGATTCTTCATCACTGGATCCAAAAGCAAAACTTGTTGAACTCGAGGAATTCGAATTGATGCTGGCAGTTCTAACTCATAAGCATCTCCAGATATCCTGCAAAGAACCTTAAACAGTCCCAATCTCTTCCAATCCACATTCCGAGTATGTTGGGTAGTTCGGATATGTCGGGCAACTAACCAAACCTGGGTGCCATTGTGTATATTCGGCGCAGGGGTCCGGTCCTGATTGGCCGCTTCCTACAGGACTGCTTGACTCCGTCTCATTTCCACCCGAGGATGCTCATGAACCTGCTGTATCCTATCCTGACCAAGATCAGCATTCAGGCATCGATGATATTGTTCCTCCATTGGTTTCCCTGCGAATGACTTCCGTGGATTTATCGCTTGAACCGCAAACAAGGGGGTACACTCCGTTTACTCCGAGGTTCCATTCTTTGCAGCAAACTCAGCCAGGGGAATCGACTGTACCTAATCATCCTGTTGGTGATTCACAAAGACCAACAAATATTATTTCATACTGGCATTCACCCGTTCCGTCTGTCAATCCGTCTAAGAGTGGAATGCTGTAGACATTGGTCAATCAATCCCCAGGCGACTGCATATCCGGCCGCAGAATGTGGAGGCCAACTGCGGCCCTCAGTCCGAAATAATTGTTGCTGGTAGTCCATGGAGGTATGTGACCTCTCGTAAAAACAACCTAGCCAATCCTATGGCATCAATTGTACACTGGCAAGGGATAAAATATCGCATTTTTGAGAGCCTGTCCACTACTACCCAGATCGCATCAAACGCTTCACATTCCGATAGGCCCACCACAAATTCCATAGATATATCCTCACATGGTTTCTCGGGACCTGAGAATGGTCGAAGGACTCCAAATGTTGCATGCCATGATTTCCTGGATCGTTGGCAACAATGGCAATTCCATACATACTGATCCCCCAGTCTCCGCATATCTTTCCAACAATACTATCTACCCCGGAGATCAAATCACTACGCCCAACCGGGGTGTCCAGCAAGTGCGGTATCGTGGTGTTCTTGAATTAATCGTAGCCGTAACTGATTACTCTCCGGAACGTAACACTTCCCTCAACACAGAACCCTCCAATCTTATTGTGTACATTCCGCTATGGTAATTTCTTTTAGACTGACATTTGTTCGTATAGCCTCAAATACGTTTCCTGGCTGCGGGTAAGTCTCATATGCCTCTGGTATAGGATCTAGAATACAGGGACGGCCCTGGGCAGGCAGGCTGTCTGCCAACAACTGCAATTGTTCCAGTAGGTTCTGCGGCTTTAGAACCACCTGTTCCATATTGTATAATCTTTTATCCCCCCCCCCTCAGACAGCTCCCCTGGCCTCCTCCTCAACGCATCTGCTTTCCCATTCAATTTCCCCGGTTAATATAGTATCTAATCATCAAAATGTGTTCAAATCTCTGACCACCGAGCCTGTCTGCAATTTAAAAGCTTCTTCCCCATAATATATTCTAGGTTCTTATGGTCAGTTATCACTTGTAAGAGATACGCAGGGCCTTCACACTCAGGTCTCCACACCTCAAGTGCCTTAATAATCGACATCAGCTTCTTATCGTATATATCATGATTTCATTCGGCAGGTGTATGTTTCTTCGAGAAATATGCCACAGGATGTACCACTCCTTCATTATCCCGTTGAGAAAGCACTCCTGCGGATACATAATCAGAAACATCCGTTTCAATATCAACTTTACGCTCATGATCAAAATGACAAAGTACTGGTGTTGCGGTTAATGCGGTAAGTATTGTTTCGAAAGCCAGCTGCTGTTCAGATTCCCATACAAATGGTTCGTTCTTCTTCGTTAGGCTTGTAAGAGGTTCTGCTTTTCCAGAATACCTCGGGATGAATCGCCAATAATAATTGCAAAACCAAGGAATTGTTGTACTTCAAGGAGATTATTGAGTCATATATTATGACTTTTCTTCTCTCGGCTCCAATTCCATATGGTTTCAATCTTATCTTCATCCATGGAAATTCACTTTGTTGATATGATCAACCGCAAGTACCTGACTGTTTCCTTATGAAATTCGGATTTTTCGGGTTTCAGATACAATCCTGGCTCCAGCAATCGCTGCAAAATCGATTTGACATGGCCAGCATGTTCTTCCTCGGAATCACTATATATTAGAACATCATCCAAATAGGCTGATGCAAAATCATTCAAAGCCTCCCTTATGGCATTATTAATGTAGCCTTGGAAATCTGCTGGTGCATTTGTCGTTCCAAATTGCATTACAGTAGGTTCAAATAGTCCATATCGCATATGAAATTCCAACTTATGTTCATTTCCTTCTTTGACTCTGAGCAAATTATAAGCCCCTGGCACATGCAGCTTCATATAAACCTTAGCTTTCCCTAGAAGGTTCAACGTTTCCTTTATTCAGCGAAGGGGATACTGGTTTTTTGTTGTTTTACTATTGAGATCACGATAATCAATACAGAAGAGTAAGCCGCCATTAGATTTCGTTGCAAGGAGCGCTGGTGCTGCAAATGGTGATGATGATTGCCGAACGCATCTCTTTGACATATTCTCCTCAAGCCATTCTTTTAGAACCACCAACTCCGTTCTGGACATTGAATCTAACTTGGCCAAGGTGAGGGTTTCCCTATTCTTTAACTGAACTTCATGATCAATCCCCGGTCAATGTGGTGGTAATCGGTCGGCTAATACTTTGCTAAACCGCGGAAAGAATTCAAAATACTGTTTGGGAACAATCTCCTCTAAGGGGCGTTCCCTTCAATCCTGCACCTCAATAGCCTTATTGATATCATAAAGCAATGCCATAAATATCCTAAGTCTTCCTTTCTTAACCGTCTGGAAGAAGGATGATCCATTGACCATAACGTTATTTCCTTGAAATGGCCTCTGTGGGCGTATTTGTTGCTCAAATATTAGTTTTCTTTTCTGATATACTGCTTCTGGAGGTTCCTCAGTAACTCCTTGAATCGTAACAGGTGCATTGTGGCAATCTGTCATGCAATATTGTTAGCCAAATGTAACTGTATGTGATGCAAATCGTACCGCAACAGCATGTAATCTCAACAACGGAATTCTGAGAACAATGGGATAATCTCCCAACTTCGTAATAAACATCACCAGCTGTTCTCCATGGCCTTGTATATTCATGCTAACTTTAGCAATGTGCATAATATCTCCTGACACAATAGGTCTTCCATCGATCACCTTGATTCGTTTCGTCTCCTTCAGTTCCTGAATAAGTATCTGATGATGGCGATCAAAATCTTGATCCATACATGCAATACCTGTCGCTCCGCAATCAATCAGCGCATGTGTAGGTATCTCTTTGTTATTTACAGTCAATGTACAGGTTATAACTGAATGTTTCTCTCCCATTGTTCCTTCCAATACTTCCACCTTGCTAACTGATAATCACAAAATTCCAAAACATCTTAAATCGTTTATAATAAAACTTTTTCCATCAACCAAAACACCATCCTGCGTAGGTTGCCATAATCTTTTCCCGATTCCTCGGAACCTTCCATGGTTACAACTTCCTCGATCTCCCCTCTAGCCGCCTTGAATGTCGGAGCCTTCTTCCTCGCAGCACACCCTGCCGCCCTGTGGTCAAACCCGCCACAATACAACCTCCTTCCATCGGCAAATCTTTTTGGACTTTCCTCTGTGGAGCTCCTTCTCTTGCATGCATTTAGATCCAGAGGAGCTGGTCCAGGGTATCCCGCAACTGTGCCTGCGGGTGCCAACTCGGGGGCCTTCTGGGGTGGACGAGGCCTGGTGGAAGCAAAACCTAGCCCTCCTCCCATAGTCTGCACAGCCTTCTCTGCTCATCGTTGGCAGATCTCATTGTCCCCTTTCTGGCAGACTGTTATGAATGCGGAAAGTTCCTCGGACATATCACTGTAGGTAAATAAGTTCTTTATTTCTCTGGACAACTCCATCCTAAGTGCATTTTATATAGGCAACAGATTCCAATCGACATCAGCAGCAATCACCTGAAACTCAGCAGAATAGTGAGAGAAATCTCAGTTCTTTTGCTTAATCTCCTGCATTTTCCATTTGGCGGTGGCTACTCAGTCGGGGTCCCCCAAAGGTGCTTCCAGGAGTTGTAAGAATTCTGGTAGGTTAACCAGCACTATCGTTCCGTCCTCCCGGACGTGTGGCAAGATCTGCCATAAGTCTGTTCCCCTCAAGCGGTGGAATGGGTACTGCATCTTCGACTATTCGTCGGGAAAGGTTGTGTGCTTGTGTCGTATTACCATCCGGAGTTGAGCAATCCAGCCTCTCAACTTTGTTCGATCTGACCCTGAAATGTCCGGAGTGTCATGAAATTTCTGGCCTCTGTCTTCTGGAGCCTGGGGAGCAGCTGGGGCCGCCCTCGCTGCCAACGTCGAGGCATTCGCTAACTATGTCCTTAAACTGCGGACTTGCTTTCCAGATTGCTGTGCGTACCGGGTCATCAGTGCAAGTTTTTTCTGTAGTGCTTCGTCTCTTCCTGTGGCTGCGGGTCTCCTCCTGGCTTCGTCCCGTTCGATTATCAGAGTTTGTATCTGTTGCTCCATCTCGGTATGATCACACTGCAAGGGCAGGAACTGCTTCGTCTGTAGGTCTGTGATCTGCCATTGCAGATCGATAATTTGCTGTGGGCGATCGCAGACCATCTATACCTGTCGGATGGGCTGTGAGTGCTGTGCCACCCTCATCAACACCTCTTGTGTTGTTGCGAACACTTCGTTTAACTCCTCGAATCCTATGGTCTCTCCCTGGAGCTCGATCAGTGCCATGATGGTCCCCTGATCCCCGGGGGACACCAGGGCCGCTGGGGGTTCCATTGATCCTGACATGGCAGCCGATCAAGCACATTGACCAGTGGCAATTATATGCGTTGATTTCGGAAGGAGTTGGGGTCGGAGGTACTACAACAATTAGCGGAATCCCAAGAGACCTAGCTGTTGTTGCTGCTGCTGTTGCACGTCCAACTGTTGAATAAATTCCTGTTCAGTTATGTCCCTCGCAATCACAACATTCCCCAAGATCGAGAGGGAACCAGGAATGTGCTCCCGAATATCTAGTCAAGTTTGGTCCAAACACGGGATCGTTGATATCAAGTCCGCCGCCTTCTCTGGCTGCATCCTTCTACAAAGTATTCCAAGGGGAGGGGACAGTTGACTGTTCCCCAAAATAGGCTTCATAGGGTTCTTCCTCGAATGATGCTGCAAGGATGGCCTCGCTACGATCGAAAGCATTCACAGGTTCAGGTTCAAACACAAGGCAATGGGTTCCTGGGAGATCAAACCAATTCGTTCGTGATGTGCAGTAACTGTCGTACTATTGCGTTCGAAAATGATGATCTGTGAGGGTACTGACAGATATCAAATCCAGTGAGTCGAGGGAGCTCGTCAACCCAATCGTCACAAACATGTATCCACCGGTGGATTTGTGCTAGATAAACCCAACAGGAAACAGAACAAGATTCGGAACAATATATACATCCTGTCGAGGGATGTATGCACTTTCAATTTCACGTACGCTGTAATAGGACTCGTTCTATTGTAGCGTGCGGGGTCAGGCATAGGTGATACTGGTAACAATTATGTGATCTCAGAAAAGAGGACAGAAGGCGCCTGAAATTGGTTTTAAGGGGATCAAAACAAGACAAGAGTCGAAGCTAGTTTGAAAGTCGAAACTTGGTTTGTTTTACAAGAGAACGACTAAAGAGAGAAGAAACAGAAACCCTCCAACACCAACCATACCCTCTTTATATACAATTCGTCTGCCACCCTCGAACCATTCCTCATGCCTCGATGTACCATCCAAATCCGATCCCATGATCTTTCATACCACCAGCACAACTGTTTAACAACACAACCACACCACATCATCCTAGGATCCAACACCTCAGACCAATTTCTCATCATGCCAAATTATACCGCCACCAGCTTGCCGCATTTTTCACGTCTCCCAACCTCTCTGCCTTTCCGTAATACAATTCCTTCAACACCATCCCTGAATTCCCATCACAATTCCTAAGTACCCACTGCTTCTTCAGACCGTGACAATCGATGTGCTTTCTTCCTCCATGGCTATTATCCAGTGTTCTCGTTGATGGCTGTCCACAGCTTCCGCATAGGTGACTGGATCTGTTGAAGATACTGTTGATGCTTCTACAGAGGCTATACCTTGACTTATTGTAACAGGACTCTCCATTGCCGGAGCTTGAGCTGAAGCTGATGCAGCTGGTGGTACTTGGCTTCACTGTGTGATTGCTGCTGCCATGCGCCGGGTATGGTGATCCTCTCTGCAAAGGCACCGGCTATAGGAGATGTTTTCTGCCTAGGTTGCGAAATGCGGGGCGGTCGGATCCTCTCGGTGGAGTTGCCGGCTGTGTGCGTTTTCTGCTGCCTTGCCAGGAGATTCATGCTTGTGAGGTTTAAATCTCTTACATATCTACATAGGTTGCCTACCAATGTGTGTTGGTCGACTATCTCGGAGAGGCTCTTCTCCGGTATCCGTTTCGGTGACATATTCCTCATCTTCTCGTAATCCAATCAGATCAATCTCATTGAGTCCATGCAGACATGGCATGTGTACATTTCTCTCTTTGTTGAAGACGACTTCTGATTAGGTTTTCACAATCCAGAATTCAGCATCTCTTAGCCTCCACAATATCTTTGAGTCGGGTGTGCATCCCACCATCATGCAGGGCTTTGATTTCAGGCCAAATTTGCCTCCGCAGGCAATTTCGGGGATGAGTCTGCTGGCGTAACATCCGAATCAGTGTAGGTTGTGGAGAGAAGCTTGACAAGATATCTTAATGCACTGGAAATTGTGCGTAGATTTTGGAAATACATACAGCATCTGGTATCGTGTTTCTTCCAGTCCTTGAAAGCAATCGTGGTCACTTCTTTATAGGTTTTCATTTGGTGATAACTGGTGGAGATTGAATGCTGTAGGAACTGCTTCTCCCCAGCACGAAATGGGGACCTGGGAGTCAATCATCATCGCCCAGGCCTTTGAAGTAATTGTATGGATCATACGTTCCACTAATCCCTTGTCCTGGTGAGTCTATGGAGGGCATGGCTCGTATGTTATGCCTCGAACAGCGAGGACATATCAGAAGGTCTTATTGTTGTGATCTCTTTGTCCATTATCACACTGGAATAGCTTGATCTTATATTCCATCCAGTCTACTCGGGCCTGAAATGACTGGTAGGTTTAGGTGCAGGTCTCGGCTTGGTGAATGGGGATCAACCATAACGATGTGAACCTTGTGTGGTCATTGATGACAGGTATATAATATCGAGTGTCTCCGCTGGTCAGTATTGAAAACAGACTGCAAGCATCCAAATGTACATATTCTAAGAGCTTCGTAGTGTGCTTGACTGGCACTCTAATGAACCTTTGCTTGTGCTTCACTTGGATGCATACTATGCACATAGAATCATGGTGTGTATATCTCTCAATTAGAGATTTCATGGTAGCAGAACCAATATGAACTAGTGGTCGGTACCATATTCTTGATTCCGAGATTGTGAGAGACTATCAAGTAGACCTAGTTTTGGCAGTCGAAGGTGCACTTAGAACAGGGGAATCAGGTACATGTGTAGAGGTGATCGAAGGTGTCACCAAAGACTCAATTGTAGTTTCAGTCGTAAGCTCTGTGATTTGTTCTCTTGAAAGTGAGCTTCCGCGATTTCTATTCTTCATTTCTCAGTGGTCGATGATAGGAGTGCGGTCACGGGCACTATGATATATATGGCATTGATTATTGCTCCAGCGAGAGTGCAGGCAGAGGGTGAAGTTATGCAGCATTTTCTATCCCAAAGTATATTCGTATGCCCACCCAAATTGAATTGGTTGATTGATAGAAGGGAATGTTGAAAAGTGGGAGTTTGTAGGGCTGCTGTAGCTGGGGCTGTGTTAACTTTCCACCACTCCTATATACGGTTGTGGGATACCCATTCCACTGTGATTTGTCCAGGGAGCCTGCACTGGAACAAATGCACTCATCGTTGTTTCCTACCTCCTGAGCACGTTTCCACTCTCCGCCAGCATTTGTAGTATGGCTGTCCAATTTGCAATAGGTGCAGTTACTACCGTGGCTGCTTCCGGTTCGCCTGCTTCCACCATATCCACCGTGTCCACTGTATCCACCATGTTCTCCAGGTCCACCATGCCCACAGGCTCGGACATGGCACCCGCCACTTTGAGCAAACAGGCTGGCCCCTGTGGATGCATCCCCAAATTCTTTGGTCAGGCTGTCTGTAGTCGATTCTTCTAGGAGGTCATGCATGGCTTCTTCAGGGGAAGGCTAGGGCCTTCTATGCTTTAGAACCATTGATATCATCGCATACTGAAATGGCTGCAATATGACTATGTCCATGTGGAAATCTCAATAGGTGATTGCATCATCGGTATGGTCCAGTTGTATGCACCTGTTACTACGCTTGGTGGGGTATCATTTCAGTGGTACGTCCACCATAGGTCAGCAAGCATGGAACTGGTGAAAGATGTCCTGTCTGCCAATAAATGATCCGGCAATATCCAGACTCATTTCTATTGTGTTCCACACTTCCTGAGAATTTCGTATACCTTTGAAGATGTGCCGTAATTCAGGGGAACAGAAAATTCTGATCATAGATGCAGCCTCAAGTTCATTAGCCTTCCAAACATCATGGTTGTCATCTTGGTCAAGATCAAGTGACTGCAGTTAAGAAACCTCTCCAGTGACGATTGCGTATGCTCTTATGGCGGTCAGGATCAGTATCATGTCGTCTTTTCTTTGGCTGTAGTTGGATTGAGAGAGGTTAGTTATGTCGCCCCATCTGGTAAAGTTGATGTTGGGTTCACAGAAAGTCATCATGAGATCATGGAGATGGCTCATAATGGGGTTGAATTTTAGTGTTGTTTATGCGGCTGTTGGTACAGTGACATGGTTTAGGGTTCTTGAGGCACTTTTGGCAGTCGTGAAATTGATTGTATAAAACATCTTGAGAATTTAGATATTAGCAATGACCGGGCTCATAATCTGTTGAAATACTGATCACTAGAAGCTTATATTCTAAAGAACAGGTACATTCTTGAACTTATATACGCAGTGTTTGGAGTATATCTTGTATGTTTTTTACACATGCATGCGTACTCAGCTGGCATTTTCAGCTGAGTCTGGTATCTCCAGCTGAGTCTGGAATCACCATCATCTTGGAGAGATTATGGATCAGCCCCAGTGAAGCCATACGTCAAGGAGATAGACCATATATGCAACAAACGTAATCATAATTATACCGAGTGCTTGTATGTGATCTGACTTTGCAAAGGCAAATATATCAAGCTCCTATGAAGTGGAACTAGTGATGTCCTTTCGCAAGCAAGATGATACATACATACATCTTCATTGAAAGATTTTACTAGTATGATAGCGAGTGATTATCGTATTAAGTATCCTAGGTATATGTACTGCTACTCCGCCTAGAGAGCAAGACCTGAATATATTACACACACCATCAACAACACACCTCACCACGTGATTTTGCCAAGACCACTTTTTTTTTGTGCAGGTTGCGGTTATACTTTGGCTTCATTCTGGAATACCTGTCTGTGTGTGTGTCCACTTGTTCACCCCTTGTGTTCATGTGTACCTCAGACTGTGACAACCACCCAATACCACTCAGTACGTACCTCAAACGGTAGTCCCTCTTCCATGGCAACTCGCCTCCTTCGATGTTGTACGCAAGTTAGCGACATGGTTTTCACGACACAACACAACTGAAACAATCGACAACAGAATACAACTAGGGCATGAAAGTGCTGCAGTTCAATGAAGCGGTTGTCTAAGGACACCATGCTCTCACCCACAACACTCGGAGGAACTATGATGGAAGACCTGCTTCTCAGGCACACAAGTGCCACGAGTAGTTCCCACGGATGTATCAACCCACTGAAACAGCGACAACCGGTAGACACACCAAAGGTGCTGTTCATGCCCCACAGTAGGACGGTTGGGGTATTTCACTGCAATAACATCAATGAGACCCTGCACTCAGGTGAATGTGGTACTGGATCCGAACAGTTACATTTCTGGGGGAGCACTAAAATATGGTGCCCCAGGGTAATGGCAGTGGAAGAGGGGAGGGGGTGAATTTTCGTTTTGGGTAGTGGGTGGGGAGATCCGCCATCTAGCCGGCTTGCCCGGAGGCGGAAGGGAATCGGTCTTTGTCATACTCTAATTAGTGTGAATACAATATGAATAAACTACAAAAACAACCTGAATATATTATTGTCAGAGATAGGCACCCAGTACAGAGGTCTCCCGAGGCCTGTAGGAATGATTTAGACACTGCCCGACCAGACTACAACATAATTACCCGGCAAGTCAACAGATCCAGATCATGGCCTTTTTATCCAACCTCTATTTCAAGATCTGGCAGTGTCTCGAGACCATCTACAGTCAACTGGCCGGCCGGAAAACCCCGCAGGCCCGGCCCGGCACTTATTTAAAAGCCGCCGCTTAGGAACACTGAACTTCATGGACCCAAAATGGCCTATCTACCAACGATATCAACTTATTTTTCTCCTTCGATATCAAACATAACCCAAAAACACATTACTCTCCAACGTCAGAATGGATTGGCGCAAGCCTTCACCTCCAAACACTGCCCTTAAGCCCCCGAGCCCACTATTAACAGCACATACATTCCGAACATAGCAAATACAGTTAAGTCTATATTTTCAATCTCTGCACATGACATACCATAGCACTAAGCTCCGCCGATTCTACATAACTACAGAGAAACTTTCCTCCCAAAAATCACCCATTTAGACAAAAACCCCTAGACCAACCCAAAACCAGAATAATACATTCAACGGATTTGATAGTTCCATAAGCAAACCCAGAATGTCCTTTTTCTCTCCTATATTAGCAATGTCTAGCATCAACCACCTGTGATAGACGTGGCATTGGGCGCCCTCTTTACCACGCCCAAGCATGACCGTGACGCAACAGCTCCATTGTTTCGAGGGTGCGGATAAAGGTAGGGCGATCATTCCCGAGCGTCTTTTCGTAGCTTTCGAGTGTTTGCTATCACCCGTCCAGATCCTTATCATTCTCCCCTGCTTTTATAACGTGAAAGCCATATTTTTGACGGCTTCGAGAGTGTCAGGGTGGTCCTTCTCAAGTATCTTCTCCCGCCATTGAGTGCCCGTTGGAACCATTCCAGTGCCTTCCCATGCTCCCCTTGCTGCCTGAATATAATGGCCATGCTATTGACGGTTTGTAGAGTGTCAAGGTGGTCCTTCCCGAGTGTCTTCTCCCTGCCATCGAGTGCCCGCTGGAACCATTCTAGTGCCTTTCCATGCTCCCCTTGCTGACTGAACATAATGGCGATGTTATTGACGGTTCGTAGAGTGTCAAGGTGGTCCTTCCCGAGTGTCTTCTCCCAGCCATCGAGTGTCCGCTGGAACCATTCTAGTGCCTTGCCATGCTGCCCTTGCTGCATGAACATAATGGCGATGTTATTGACGGTTTGTAGAGTGTCAAGGTGGTCCTTCCCAAGAATCTTCTCCCTGCCATCGAGTACCCGTTGGAACCATTCCAGTGCCTTGCCATGCTCCCCTTGCTGCCTGAATATAATGGCCATTCTATTGACGGTTCGTAGAGTGTCAAGGTGGTCCTTCCCGAGTGTCTTCTCCCTGCCATCGAGTGCCCGCTGGAACCATTCTAGTGCCTTGCCATGCTCCCCTTGCTGCATGAACATAATGGCGATGTTATTGACGGTTTGTAGAGTGTCAAGGTGGTCCTTTCCAAGTCTCTTCTCCCTGCCATTGAGTGCCCGCTGGAACCATTCCAGTGCCTTCCCATGCTCCCCTTGCTGCCTGAATATAATGGCCATTCTATTGACGGTTTGTAGAGTGTCAAGGTGATCCTTCCCGAGTGTCTTCTCCCTGCCATCGAGTGCCCGCTGGAACCATTCTAGTGCCTTGCCATGCTCCCCTTGCTGACTGAACATAATGGCGATGTTATTGACGGCTCGTAGAGTGTCAAGGTGGCCCTTCCCGAGTGTCTTCTCCCAGCCATCGAGTGTCCGCTGGAACCATTCTAGTGCCTTGCCATGCTCCCCTTGCTGACTGAACATAATGGCGATGTTATTGACGGTTCGTAGAGTGTCAAGGTGGTCCTTCCCGAGTGTCTTCTCCCTGCCATCGAGTGCCCGCTGGAACCATTCTAGTGCCTTGCCATGCTGCCCTTGCTGCGTGAATATAATGGCCATGTTATCGACGGATTGTAGAGTGTCAGGATGGTCCTTCCCGAGTGTTTTCTCCCTGCCATCGAGTGCCCGCTGGAACCATTCTAGTGCCTTGCCATGCTCCCCTTGCTGCCTGAACATAATGGCGATGTTATTGACAGTTCGTAGAGTGTCAAGGTGGTCCTTCCCGAGTGTCTTCTCCCTGCCATCGAGTGCCCGCTGGAACCATTCCAGTGCCTTATCATGCTCTCTCTGTATATTAAACAAGTCGGCCATGTTGTGGACAGTTGTGAGAGTGCTGCGGCTATACTTTCCAAGCGTCTTCTCCTTGCCATCGAGTGCTCGCTGGTACCAGTGCAATGCCTTGCTATACTGCCTCTGCCGACGGAACACACCAGCCATGTTATGGATGGTGTTGAGAGTGGAAAGGTGATCGTTCCCGAGCACCCGCTCCTGGCCGTCGAGCGCCCGTTGGAACCATTCTAATGCAATTTCGTTGTTACCCTTTCTCTCAAGATAACGTCCTACGAGATCCTGCAACTTCCAAAGCGACTCGAAGTCTAGACCTTGACATCTAGCATACTGAACAACGGCCAATGCATGCGGCAACAGCAGCGTACAAGACTGCCAATCATTTAATGGATCGTATGGGAAAGCACAGGACATGAGAATGACAGCTGATTCTAAGCACTGTTGGTTCGCTTGCTGAACTTTACGATCTATCTGCGCCCGAACCCAAAAAGCCACTAGGCGATGGAGGCGATAGTTTGAAGCTTCGAGCTGGTAGAGAAGGGTATAATTTAGAAGTGGCGCAAGGATCTTCATGAAAAATACCGAATTCTCATCTTGAAAAAACGATGCACCTTTTATCAGGCTTTGTGGAATTTCTTCTGGTCCGAGATAACTCATTAGCTCCAGCAGCCCTATGGAAATGGGGCTTTCTAGTTGGATTTTATCGAACGTAATTTTCCAGGTCGTCATCACTGCATGCGGCTGATTTCCTTCGTTCTCTATCGTATTTGGTAATGCCTTGCTCAAAAATTCTTGCTGATTTTTCTCACACTCCTTGAATACTTCTACATATTGGTGAAGCTGGATGTGGCTTTCTCGGATATATGCCGCTGCTTGTGCAATGGCAAGGGGGAGATTTTCCAATAGCAACAAAAGCTCTCTGGAGGCCTGGGTGTACGCATCGGTCTTGACGTCGGGTGAACCAACACCGAGAAGTTGTGACAGTGTTTCTGAGGCCTCCCGCTCGCTCATTGCTGGAACTTCTACTCCTGCTTTCGTTGATAGATATGAAGGGTGGCCAATGAGTCGTTTATTACGTGTAGTGTATAGGACGGTACCGCGTTTCACTGGAATGTAATTCTTTGCAATCAGGTCGATGTCGTCCAAATTGTCGATAACCATCATCCAATCACTGCTATCTGAAATTTCCAACCATTTCTTGACTTCGTTCAACCGTGATTCCTCATTGTCGAGTGCACCAGTCAAGCCAGCTTGCTTGCTCAGTTCAAAGTAGCTAGCTCTGAAAGCTTGATCTGAGTTGCCGTGTATCCAGAAAATGTGGGTGAGCGGGTGTGCCTTCTTTCTTCGATAACAGAATTCAACAGCGATTGATGTTTTGCTGCATATTGTCAATATTGCCCAACAAGATGTTTAAGTTCACTCACCCGATTCCGCCAAGCCCCCATAAAGCTGCCCTCAATTGACGGTCTGACGTAGGACGTAGCAGCTCCTCGAGTTGTTGGAACATACTCTCTCTCCCGATAAAGTCGTCGTTTTGAAAGAAAGGCACCATGAACACAGGCTCGTGGACAGTTGCTACAACCCCGACTTAGCATTATTATACAGCACAAGCAACTGCTAGTTCCACAAAGTATGATAGCTACACACCATCGACCGTTAATTGCTGTGGAAGGCTTTTAGTCTTCGCAGCTTCAGTCGCCGCAGCGACAAACCCCTCAACAACATCAAGTACCCTCTGATAGCCAATCTCGTGCGCGTTTATGAATTTAATCATTTCACGATGGTCAGCGGGAATGCGATCCTCCCCTTCGTAAGCATCTCCAATCCGTCCCGAAAAATCTTCCACAATCTATTGCTTCTTTAGTTTTTGCATCATTCAGACTCCGGAAGATATCATCGTTACCTTCCCTACTAATGGCGACATCGAAAATTCCTCCAGGAAGGAATGAACCTTAATTTCACGGCGGGATACAGTCTTTGCGAATGCTTCCGAAATTCTTTCCAGAGTTTCGCTCGAAGTCTCCAATGAACGCAATAAGTTTGCATTGGTTTCCTTTCCCACAGCTTTACAGGTGGTTGCTGCAATAACTCCCAAACTAGCCGCCTGCGAACCTCGATGCGGGGTTCCAAAGAATATCACAGCATACGTTGCCAGATGGATGGATGCAAGCTGAGGTTTGAATTCGACATTCTGCTTCGAATATTCAAGTGCCTGTCAAAACATTAACCACTTGTAAAGAACCAGAACAGCCTCCGACAGTTACGAACATCTTTGACTACAATACCCCCCAGGCTGTGCGCCATGAAAATTATCGGTCGATTTGTCTAGCCTATCAGTCAACATGTGCTCCCATTCAAGCGACTTATAGACCATGAGAGTAACCTCTTCCTCCTGTTTCCTTTGCCGCCGTAGGTCTGAAACAAGAGCTTTGGCGTGATCGTGGATATTATTCTGACTGACCGCCTCAACCATCGTTGCGGCTTTCGCGGTATATCCAAACGTGAGAATCCGGACGTTTGGAACATCGGGGCCGAGGAGATCTCTTGGCCAGTAAACGTTCTTTTTCGACCAGCTTTTCACAGGATGTCCACCGAGTCCGTGAACGAACACTAAGCTGTTTTAATGTTGACGGTTAGAAAATGTAAGAATCACTGGGGAAGGGGAAGTTTACTCGGCTAGAATAGGTTTCTCTCCTTCATATATGACAGTGCATCCAAGTTCAATCCCCAAAACGATCGGGTTATCGGGGACACCAGCTACAGCTGCGGCACGGTCGTCTGTCAAAGCATTTGTCGCTAGTTTAACCTTCCTCTTTCCGAGTTTCAGGAGGTGCTGCATCTGACTGCTTGCGGTTAACAGTTTGGTTCAGTCGTATTGTGTCTGTCTGTGGAAGTGTAGGGGTGTCTAGACGATTTACAGAGTGGCTTCCCCGCATTTCCTCAGCTTCATATCAGCCTCCTCATGCAGCCAACTCAGCTGCTGCCAAGTCAAAGGATAGCAAGGGTTGGATGGGGCAACGGTCTGTGCTTATCCTGCATGCGTTGTTTGCGATTGCTACGAATGTGGTGGTACGAGGCCAAGACTTTCTGTTTCTCTCCACCCTCAGCCTCAACTACCTGTCAAATAGATGCTGAGCAGCTGTTGGTGCTGGCATAGTTGACCGATTCCTCTTTACTGCCGTAGTTGCCAAGCTTGAACCTGGGGATCCCCCAAGGTGCAGTTTTCTAGCTTTGCTACCCGCATCGCATTCGGAAGACATAAACTAGGCAGAAAAATGCGTGATAGGTGAGGACGACAGCTCGAGGGTTCCCAGTCGCTGCAGAACCGTCTCTTACGTGGATAGACTCCGCGGTTTCGGTGATGTGATGTGAGACACGATCAGAGATATTATTGGCTATTTGGCTGTCTGCAAGAGTAAGACGTTGCCTGAGTTCCAGAAATAGCTAGTCTCTCGAAAGACCGTTGTAATTCGTTTAGACTGTCGAAGCCCCCGTAGTAGTAGAGTACCGATAATGATAATATGCGTATATCGTGTTATTGCCGTCAGAATTTGGGGGTTGGAAACGAAGGTTGTCAGTCGAAGTGGTGTGAGAGAAGGGTTAATTTGTATAAGTCGGAAGCCAGGTGCTACCTACAAATCATTGTTAGTAACTACTGTACCAAAAAACCCCCGTTTATTAATGCCGAATTCATGCTGCATGAATGCTGGGTTCTCTGTAAATGTACACATCAGTTCAACTTGTGGGTATTTTGGAATTTGAAAGAATCTAAATTGTATTGAATGCTGGATCAATGTTACAGCAATGTAGCACTAGGGACACATTGAAATGTTCCACTAATACTACATTGAATCTACATTGATCTCACATTTAGAACAATGCACATTGATGGAAATATAGCAGTCATACTACACTAGTCCTGGATGTAAATATTTCTTGATGTCTGCACATCTCCACATATACTGCCTACTACCTACCATATGCATCGGGTAGCTGCTGCTGCTGTTTTTACTGCAAAAATAATTTCATCGCTGTTTATACTGAGATTTGAACCCATGCTCTTCAGTGTTCGAAACGGGCCCGGCCGACTCGCGGGCTTTCGGGCCGGCTTTGGCAGGCCAGGCCGGGCCGGTAATTTGGAAGCCCGCGCTAAGGGGGGCCGGCCGGGCTTATAGTTTGAAAGCCTGCGGGCTTTCCAAAAGCCTCCGGGCCGGGCTGCATATCTGAAACATGAAAATCAGGGGCGAAACACCCTATGGGATACTGTTACCTCCCACTATTGTCACTAGTTCGAAGAGGACCAACGAAAAAATAACCGCTATTATTAGTATTCAGTAAGTGAATTCGTACCGTCATGGATTCTCAACCGGCCGGAAAGCCCGCAGGCAGGCCCGGCTTTTTCACCAAAAAGCCCGCGCTAAGGCGGGCCGGCCCGGCCGGTTTCGAACACTGATGCTCTTGAGTATAAGTACAGCTTGGTAACTACTACACCATGTGGTGTATTGCTACTTTGTTTTGTTAGGGCTCTATGTAGGTACCCATGTTTATTACTCTTGCAGTAATGTAGTGAGAATGTGGAATGCATGCCATATTCATGCCAATATTCCATACTGCTCAATTCACCAATATTACCCCATTCAAATGAATATGTAATTGTTTACAATGTCACATTTGCTGGTATCCTGCATTACTGTAGTATTCTGAACTATTCCCCACTAATTGAAATGTTAAATTTAATAATATGGTACACTCACTGTACTCTAAAAGCCATGCTGCACTCGGGTAAATGTCGCACTGCAGTCACATCAATAAACAGGGGTTTCTTGGCATAGTACACTGCCATATCCAAATTTTTTTATCTTACTTCAAGGTGCTTCAAACAACAGAACATTGAGTGCTTCCTGAATGCACCTCCCCGAAACATCAATTACTTATCGCTGAAGACCTCCTTTCAGCCGGAGAACAAGTTTATAGGTAAGTAAAAAGTCTTACTAAAATCCGGTTCGACATTTACTGTTGTAAGTCTGACTCTGATGTTGAAGATTACATAAGTACATACATAAAATATATCCACGATACCGCGTTGGCCTGTGCGGGTACTTTAGGCCACGGCAGAGTCCAACGATCACAAGTCACCAGGTACCCACTTATCCCCGAGCTCCGGAGGCCGGCTGGCATCCAAGAGGCGATTTTTTTATATTACCAGCTCTAACTTTCTTACTCCAACCGGCGGCATCCTCCTGACATCTGTCAATAAGACTTGATACCGATGTCTCAATAAGGATGCCGAGACTGCATAGAATTTGGAAGTTGAGTAGGTTGGAGTGATGGTTGGTAAGAGACTAGGCTGCGGGTGTCAATACGGTGAGGACGTTGCTGCATGCTGCGCGGTTGGGACAGGAAAGGGAGAAGGGTGTCTGGATCTGTGTGTTTCAGGATCTGGAGGAGAGGGACTCGATTAGTGCCGAAAGGAATGAACCCGTTGGATTTTGGTGGGTCGGGGCGGTGGTGAAGATATTTGCGTAGGGTAGTATGCGGGCGTTGGTTTTAGATTGGATGCGAATTATGACTGGTAGAGACAACATGCGACGCCCCCCCCGCTCGCAAAGTACTGGTACCTGTACGAGTAATCTACTATGACTTCCACTAGGAATATTTTAGCTCATCATTACCGTACGCACGCCAGAATGTCCATGCCTATCAGCCCATCGCTCTCGTCACTGTCAGGTGTAGGACGTTTTGTTCATTCTCTTGGGTACCGTCTTTTTTGTCACTTGTGCAACTGCCAACAGTTTGTTGGGCTGCATTCCTTTGCAACTTTATCCCCTGGATCGTAACTTTGGCATTCCCGGCCCGTTTGGGCATGGCAACCGACTCCCCACCTGCAACTATTTAGCGATGCAACCACAACTCTGTGGGGGTGGCCTGGGAGTATTATAAACTTACTTTCTTATGTCTTGAGTATTTTGGCAAAAATTAAGGACTGTACAGGAATGGGGTGCCGATAAAAAGGGCAGTTTTTTGTTGGGAGGGTTGTCTCAAGATCAGCTTCCCAAAAACTCGAAAATGTCACTGCACAGCCCAGATGGACAACTCTGCCCATAACACCCCACAATATTCTTCAAGCTTAGTGCTAAGGACATGCTCTGAAGTCCCAATATCAGTGCACACAAGGAATTCCATCTGCAATGTGCCTGAGAGTTGAGACTCAGAGGGGGGATACCAATACCCATCGCACAGCTCTCATAGTGAACAAGGCTAAAACTCACTTTGTCAAACATCAAAGAGGGCATATATTTACCCCTCAGCCAGAGCTGGTGTCCCAGGCAATTTTCAGTACACCTTGAGAAGGGAAAGTAGCTGGGATGGTGGCTTTGCCAGCAGGAAAGCCCAGCCAGAAATACCAAATCTCCACCCAAACTTTGCTAAGCATGTTCAAAATGCAAGTAACTGTGGTGTCTCGATAATGAAAGGCATCATTTTGTGCAATTCAATCACCTGTAAAGGAGAAAGGTGGGTAGTGGTGCATAGACATGGGGTGGATTGCCAGTTCAGAGAGCGAATTTTGGTGGGGCAGTAAGACTTACAAAGTCACATCACATATAATTTACAATTCACTTTGACAGAAAGTTTTATTTGCTACTAAAGAAGACTTGATAAAAAGGACAGCCTCTGATGAGCATTTTTGGACGTGTGGTGAGGTGGTTGCGCGGGCGGCCCGTATGGGCCGGGAACCGTTACGATCCAGGGGATAGTAGTAGTTTTTGCTGTCATAGAACGGAGGTACCCCTGGGTGTAACGCTTGAACATTCATAGTATTATCACTATATTTGGAGGTTGCAGTTCAGATCATTCTTTTGCTGCGATCCTCGCTCTCATCCTAAGGATTGGGCATCCCTATGAAGTCACTCGAACGGATCAAAGCAGAGGGTGTCTATGTACAACTACAACTCAAAAATTCCATACATCATGCATCTTGGTGGTGTCGAGGTGGGCTTCCCCGAGGCAAAAGTCTTGGGATCAAGCGCAGAGCTCGCCAGTGAACGAGGATTTGTAAAGAAAAGGGGCGGAAAGCAAGCATTACAATTAAAACAGTATCAAATACCGTCTTCCGGTATGTATCTTCTGCCAAAAAGGGTTCTTTGCGACGAAATCTACGCAAATCCCACATGCATGTGGAAGGAGAGTTATTGTTCATGATCTGTAGTTTGTATGTAGGAATGTGACCCAATCGGAACGATTCCAGGCGTCAAAAAACTCGTGAACGAAATGTTGAGTAGTGCTTTGTACCACAAGTTAACGATAATTGTTTCTCCTGTCGATCTTGACTAAAGTTCGGTCCAAATCTCTAACTGCACTCGCAAGGTCGCTCCTTTATTCCAGATAAGCAATTTGCATTGCAACCGATTTTGATAATTGTGGAGGTACATACAAAGCTCTAGTGCCTAGTAAACGTAATGCCTCTGGGTTAATACCAAAACTGATTGGCTAGGCCCTTGAAGGTAATTCCGGCGGACGTATTTACCATATGCAAAACGTACTTTACGGCCAGTCGGTACCTAAGAAGAAACGTCGGTGCACGCAAGTACACACAAACCTTAAGTAAGGATATTCAGGGGTCCGACAGCAGCGGTGGCGGAAGATATTCTGTTCCCAATATCAGAAGGAATGGATAAGTAATCCCTTGGACTATCCACGCAAAAAAACTGTCCAATAAAATCACTGGAATACGTTTCCACAGCCGTAACGACTATTGCCAGCCAACTAACCCTTTGTGCGGTACCGACCGACGGCATACGTATACCCTTCAATGGTGCGGTTTGCAAGTCGTCCTGCGGGCATGTGTAACTTGTGCGGCGAGCACCGATAATATGGAATTTATGCCGCACCGGTGCCCGCATATATGCAGCTATTTCTTTTCGCCCGAAGTGCAAGAACTGGGATTGGCTGCCCGAAGCCCAGGGATTGGGATTGGCTGCACGTAGCCGCTGCGCAGTCCGTCCGGCTTGCGGGGTAAACCGTTCCTCGCAATTCCAACTTCAACCAAGGAAACTACCCCTTGCCCCAAAACTAGCGATTCCATGCGAACAGGAGCCGGATCCATCGGAGAAACGTCAAACTTGGGGAGGGTAAGCAGGCAACGACGTCAGTATCTTAAAAGGAGCATTCTTGCTTCCACCGTTCTGCTCATTACCCTCGCCTTGCTTTTCTTCCGAGTACGAGTACGGCTCCTCCAGTCACTCGCTATGCGTTTCTTCCATACCCTCCTTGCTGCGGGAATAGTCCCATCTTCCCTCGCGCGCTCCGTCAGCACCCGTCAAACCAACGTCGGTGCGTGGGCGGCGCAGGAAGAAGCTATCGCGAGAGCTGCACTTTTCCGCAACATCGGAAACAAGGGAGAGTTTGCGCAAGATGCTGACGCCGGCGCTGTCATAGCTTCGCCGAGTACCGCAGCACCGGATTAGTAAGTGCTGTCCTTGTACCCCAGATCATGAATTGACTGTAGTAGCTACTTCCAATGGACCCGCGATGCAGCGCTGGTCTTTAAAGTCCTCCTAAACCAGTACCTCAACGGCAACTCTTCAATTGACACCTTCCTCCGCGAATACGCTGCCGAAACCGACAAGCTGCAGAAAACCTCAAACCCTAGCGGCGGGTACACCACCGGCGGGATCGGCGAGCCAAAGTTCTATGTCAATGGTACTCCATTCACGTCTGTTCCCCCCTCCATCATATTTCCCTTCTAACCTCTCGTAGCGGTAGCTGGGGTCGACCACAAACCGATGGCCCCGCAATCCGCGCAACAGTTCTAAGCGAATTCGCAAACAAGCTACTCGATGCGGGGGAATCGGCGTACGTTCGCACTCTGTATTCTCCCACACTACCGGCAAACACAGTCATCAAAGCCGACCTAGAGTACGTTGCGAACTACTGGAAAGTCTCTGGCTTCGATCTGTGGGAGGAAGTAAACTCGGACTCGCATTTTTTTAACCACATGGTTCAGGTACGTCCTCCATTCCCGCCTCAGGGCGTACTAACATCCGTAGCAACGTGCACTCCGCGATGGTGCCGCCCTCGCTACACGTCTCGGCGACAATGGAGCTGCAAGTTATTATACCGCCCAAGCCAACGCCATCCGTGCGAAACTTCCATCGTTCTGGGATTCCTCACGAGGCTATCTCATCTCCACCCTCGGCACCTCCCGCGACGGTCTCGATTGTGGAACGCTCCTGGGCTCTCTCCACGGGAATGGCGCCGCGGGAACCGGGATCTTCCCCCCTTCCTCAGACCAGGTACTGGTAACCCTCCAGAAACTCGTCGACGAATTCAAGACCCTCTACCCCATCAACATTGCGGTAAACGCACCCGGGGTCGCGATAGGACGGTATCTAACTGACGTTTACGATGTAAGCCGCCGACACATATGTTTGGATTGTGACTGATAACACAGGGCGTTGGAACCTCCGTGGCAAATCCGTGGTTTATCTGCACCTTTACCGTCGCCGAGACCCTCTTCACCGCGGTCAATGAGTTCCATTCAACCGGCAGCATCGGCGTCAGTGCACTTTCCCAGTCGTTCTACCAGCAATTCTTCCCGTCTGCAGCCGCGGGATCGAGCTATGCCGCCGGCTCTACGGAGTACAACGCTATTGTCAACGGGATACGGAACTACGCAGACACGTTTGTGGCTACGGCGCAGAGGCACGTGAGGGAGAATGGAAGTCTTAGTGAGCAGTTTTCGAGGTTTGATGGGTTTCAAAAGGGAGCGAGAGATTTGACATGGAGTTATGCGTCGTTTTTGACGACGCAGTGGGCAAGGAATGGGGAGACTGCGTTTTAGATTCTACAAGGGGGCAGGGTTGTGTTTACGCTGGTTAGAGCTGGGAGGGATGGATATGCAGGTGATTGTGTGTGATGCAGATGTGGACGATTCTTGTTTGCTGGTATCTTTCCTAACAGGAAGAGTTCGAGGAGTCAAGATTGACACTTGCAGTAGTAATTTTATTCAATAGATTTCGCTATCTCCAAAAGTAATTGGCAGTGAATCATATACTATCACTCGGTAATCTGTTGCGCTATATTACGTTCGCTAGGAGTCCATTGTGAAATGCGACCTAGTCTAGGTTATCTGGTAGGACATGGTGATTGATAACTCCTGGGCTAGTAGAGATCTCCCGCAAGTGCGGCTGCCGATGTCTCAACTGCCACGTATGTATGGGGAATAATAAACCTTCGCCATCGCTGCTGCCGGACTCCTGAACATTCCAAGGTAGTTGCGTACACCAGTAGCCCGATCATGAGATGAGGCAAAGTGTTGTTTACAAGCGTCATAACTGTCAACCAATCAAAGCTGGAATAATCCTAGCGACCTTACGTTGCTGCAATATACCCAATTTGGTCGAAGTAGGCTTTCAAGTTGATCCCTTCGATAGAGAGCTCTCCGAGCGCCGACTGGAATCCACTACTCTTATTTTGAGGGCAAGGCGAATCCATGTTCACCTTGCGGCTCAGGAGTTGAGATCGACTGGAGAAACGTGTCGTATTTGCATGTGCGCAGGGGGTTTTCTTGAAGTCTGGGATTAGCCTATACACTGTAGACCATAATCATGGATAATGACTCGCCTTTTTAGTGGTTTCACTGTGTGGCAATTCGAGTACCGCATTGAAAGTATTCTGAGGCACTCAATCAAATCAGTGGGGAGGACCGAGATCGTCGTATGTGATTAGTTCAAAACGATCTTCAGAAAACTAAAGAAACAAGACTAAGAGCACGGCAGTCGAGTGGTCGATTTTAACCAATCACAAACTTAGGATTTGCTACTTCCAACCAATCAAGATCCATCCCAGTGGACATCTATCCGAGTGGTCCAGGAAAAGCTAAAACATCCCCGATTTCGTACAAGTTTCGATACATACAAATTTCTGGGAGCAGGGATTAAACCTGTCCGATTTCGCCTCTCATACCCGAGGACAGCCTCACAAATCACTCTGGCCGCATGAGATGGCGCAGTTGACGGTTAGGATGGCAATTTTCTTCAACAGATCAAATTGTGCCACCAAAAGCCTGGGATCTTCACTGGGGTTATAATTTCATTCCGATGATCTGCGCCTTGCCACCACAATGCCGGCGAGGGTGGCGGCGGCATTAATGTGCAACGGATTTATGCCAGCGCAACGGCTCGAATATGGGAAGGTAAATGCATGACTGGAAAGCCAGGCTACTTTTGTCGTGCTGGTGCGCGTGTAATTTCGAGGCGAAGGTAGACAATGTGAATTCGCCAACGAATAGGCTGATCAGTTTTTCTCTAGCAAGTAAGCCAGAATTTTGCTTCGATATTGTGAATCTGTCCGATACAGTTACGCCTGACATATTGACTTGGGTAGATGCACCAGGCTGTGCTTGTGCTGGCTTCGATGATGGTTATGAATTTAAGTCTGTGGGAATAGAGACTTTGCACTGTCGCACTCGTACTCAAACTTGGCCATGCTGATCGCTCACCAGCCACATCTTTACGATGCACCTGGACCTGGAGTCAAACTATGGCGGTGTAAAGTGGCCAAAGTACCCATTTCACCACGTCGTACATGGAATTAGCGGAATCGGGTAAATTCATGTGCACCAACACCAAATGCTGCCAATTCCATGCCAGTGCACTACATTGTGAATTTAACGATATCGAAGCATAATGTCGTATATAGTTGACAATGTGTAATTTGGTGCTTTTGTACACGAATAAGAACCTTTGAAACCTGATGAACATTAAATACTGAATTTCCTAAATCATGCAACAAAAATAATTTGCGAAATCCTGTATCTGATGTGCATAAAGTTTCAAAATATCTAATTTGTGTGCATAAACACTGAATTCCACTAGTTGGTACATGATGTTGTCAAATAATGTTGACCACCGCACAAAGTTGTACCATGATGTTTTGGTGCTAAGCTGATGTGGTGTATAACAACTGAAATTGGGTGTTGGTATGCATGAAGCCAATTCCATTAATATTATGCACGACATCGTTCACCAAGCTACCAATTCCGCATTTATTCTCTCTTCAAAAATTAAATCTATCAGAAGATAGAGCTGCTTCTGAAGAATATAATACGAAAGTCTAGTATAAGATACCAAGTGGATGCTTTTAAATGGCCCATGGAAATGTTAGGTTCGGAATTTTTGAGATGGAAGCACCAGATCACCCATCATTTGCTACCCTAGCTAGCAATCACCCTTGCCAAGTGTAAAATAATCCATCCGGAGTCAACAATGCAAGGTCTCTAATACGTACTTTGTATGGAAATCCCTGTCTTCGATAGACGGCAACCTGGATAGTCCAATTGAGGCCACAATGAATCGTGGTTGAGGAAAAATACTCTGCGAGCGAGCGTACATATCCCATCAAACACTAAGATCCAGAGAAATCCAAAACTTCGATATCCCTCATAATCCACATCCAACCTAAAACCCGCCCGTCCGCACAAACGCCACCTGTAGGTCCTCCTTTCACCAAGGCTTGGAACACACCGACCCAAACCCCTTCTCCAGTACTGGATACGAGAGAAGACAGACTAACGTGCAACTGCTGCAACACTGGTAGCCGTAGCTCGCAGCCTACATTAACGCATGAATACTGCCGGCTCGGTGGTCGATGATAGCTTCCTTTCTGTTAATTTCGGGCGGTGGGCACCACAGTGCAGGTTTGAAACCGGCGGTGCTCACTCCTTGTTTGTCTTCCTTTTCGTATAAAGCGTAAATCCCGCAAACAATGACATGTCCACGCCTGATCATTAACTTCCCATGTTGGATGACCAAATGCAAGTCTGGGACACAGTCTCGTTAGGCTAACCAGCCAAAACTTGTGCTTTTGACTGGCGCGGTGGTGTTAACCTAATCGAACTTCCATCTCTTATTTGCGGGGCGATCTATGGCTTGCTTAACTCTGTGGGCGAAGGCTCATCGCAAGTTCCCGTTGTGTGAGAACAGCAAGGCGTTTGTACACTTCGAAGCCTCATCTATCTAGCCTCGTTGAATTGCCGTGGAGGCGGAGATATTACTTCCTCAGCATTTTCAGGTAGGGCTATATTGCAATGAGTACGGGGGTGGAGAGGTCTTAGGGCATCCTATCATTCGTTATGCTGCAGTAATACATCCAACATGTTGGACTAGGATCGCAAACCATAGGCGGGCAATAAACTTCCCCGTGCTCGCTCGGGGCTGTGAGGCTTGCGAGAATAACATATCGTTCATTGATACAGGGTTGCTGAGATTCGGTAGCTGGAACACAGCTGGTTCGCCTCGCCCGGGACGAGTGATTCTAGGTTAGAAATCCGACTGGTGGGTTATTAGTATAATGGCAGTAGTATTCCGACGATAACTAGGGTAGATATACCGGGTATGCTTACGTCAGGTTCGATTGTTAAAGCCTGACATTGTGCAAGGCGAACATGAAAGGTGCAAATCGACATGTTTCCGACCCTAGGCGTAGGTCAAATCTCAAATCCCGTGTGGTCTTCCCGGAGTATTTGACAGTTGTCTGGTAGAGTAAGAAGTGGGGATGCAGGGTTGTTCATCGCGGTCCGTTTGGGATGTCATCTGCTCAAACTCCCGACGTGCAGCACAGAACCTCTTAGTGGTCTTCTTGTGGTTTGGATGGGAATGAGAGGATTCCAGACTTTTTTCATCGTCTGTGAAGATCAATAGTGGTCCTTTAATCAACAACCATTGTCCGCACCCAAAGATCCTTGCTCCTACGCTGGTCGGAGGCTATTCGAATAATTGCTGGGCGCTGTGTTTACTGCAGCATTGTATTGGATATATCGATATCATATAAAGTTCGGTGTGGGTCTGGAACTTCAATAGACTGCTGATGAAATAGTCGAGAAGGCGTCGGCAATTCGGGTGTGAATGTTCTCAAATTTCAGTGATCGGGTTGGATCCTGGTCAGAGTGGCGTTCGACGGGGTGTTTGCTCTGGTAGGCGACAGTAACCGGTGCGAGTCTCTGTTTGGAAGATCTAGCATGCGGGGTAATTGCAATAGACAGTGTGGGCCGAAGAGAGTCTAAGTGAGAAGTGAGAGTTCACACTCTACTGCACAGCTGCTGATAGATCACCCTGGTAATTGGCTATATCGGTGAGAACTCTCGAGCGTGAATTTAGAGTTGGTCGGGACCCATGGTCTCTAATACTGAATTCCTAAAGCCTTCCTGAAGCACTCCGAACTCGCCCGGAAGCCTATTCTGAATGAAAGCCTTGTACTCAGTTGCTGCAATTTGCTTTTTTCAACCCCGTTAGAATTCAATGCTGCCATCAGCTAAGCATCGAGTTAATGCGCGATGACGTTATACCACGTCAGACGTTATACCACGTCAGACGTTTTGTTGGCCCTATTCCACCGGCTGTCCAAGCAAACGCTCGCCACCAGAACAACAAAGTTGTTTATTGTTCCGCGTGGACTGCTGCTTTACCTGCCAACAACCGAAAATGTCCTCCAATCTGAACATAATATATGAGAACCCTGTGCATGTGTACCCCAATATTAGGAGACTCTGATCGGCGATGTCAATGAGGCAAGCAGTATAAGAAGCTGTAAAACCTGACGGAATGCCCAACTCGCAGTAGAGAAGAGATGATCTCCATGGGCGAAGTCAATGGGGTCGTGCGTTTAGATTTGTCTCGTATCCAGTTGGCCACCGAAAACCCTAAATCTCTCGATTTATTATTCCAGAAAATAGGGTGCTTCGAGTAGATACATGGATTTTTACTCGACAGCACCACTACACTTTCGCCTAATTTCTTGACATTTGGCAAATGATTTTTATTAAACGAGGCTGGAACTTCTCCATACGGAATCGGATAACAGCAGAATGCACTGCTGAGTCGTGTTCGCCCACATACCACTGAAAGAAAGAGTCGGATAGTACAAACAAGTCGAATCCACTCGTCTTTAATTACTTATATTTAGCAGCGCCCAGATCTAAACGTTTCAATGATCGCTCCAACTAGTCTATCAAGCTACACTTTCGCGTCCTAAAATCCCTTCTGCTGTGACTTTCCACCCTCAAACTCTCCCTCACTTTCTCCGCATTTTACTACGAAACTCCCTCTCCCATATTCCACAGCAGAGGACGTGTTCGGTCTCCATTACCACTAATCACTATGCGTTACACACGCCGTCCGACCCCCCAACCCACCACCACAACTACCCCCTCCCGCCCTTACGATGACTTCGCAATAATGCAACTCTACAACCAACTCTACCTCAAAGTCCGCGCCTTCAGCAGCCAATTCCTCGGCCACGCCCTCTGCCCCTCCTCCCTCCCCTCCGAGCTAAAACGGATCATCTTCTACCCCGCCGCTGCCCACGTCCTCAACAACAAATCTCTCCACCGGAATGTAATCGAAGGCTTAATCGGCGCCGCAATCCAGGACTCTGTCAACCTCCACCGCGGCGGGCCAGATGATGTGCTCACAACGCTACTGCGGATTTCGGATCCCCCCACGCCGACGAAAAGACTGAAGCAGGAGCTGCAGGTAGTGTTTGAGCTCGCGAGGAGGTTAAAGAGTGCGTGTGAGACACAGCGCGGGGCCGGGTTTGTGGTGTCGTTTCCACGACCGACGAAGGGGTTTGATAAAAGGCTGATGGTGGATAAAGGCGGGGGGGATGATGGTGTTAGCAGGGATGTAGGCGTGCTGGTGTTTCCGGGAGTGTTTAAGGTTACGACGGGGGTTAGGGAGTGTATGGTGAAGGTCAGGGTCGTGTGTGGGGATGAGGTTAGGAGGTGTGTAGAAAGGGGGATGGAAATGGAAGGTAGTAGAGGTAGATTCCATGCTGACGCTAGGGAGCACGGCAGGATGGATGGAAGGGTAGCTAGGCAGGAGCGCAGCGTCCAGAGCCCAGGTTTGATGACCAGGTCTTGGGGCTAGAGGGCTGATGTTGGGTTCTTGGAGGTGGATGTGTGTGAGGAGGCACATATCACGGTCAAATGTTGATAGTAGCGGTTCTAAGTCTTAGAAGGTGAAGGGTTATGTATAGGTAGAGTTACGATGGTAAGTTTGAATCTAGGTTGGTGAAGTGTTATCTCATGCAGGCAGACGGGCGGACGAGTACGGTGTACGTATAGAGAGGTGTTGCAATATTTTGTATTAGCTTATTAATTACTATGTATCAAACGAAGAAGGCTCTGTCGCTCATCGTCACCGCAACAGAAACGTTGCAGCTTAGTCAATCCTAGAATTCCCCTCTCCGGATGACTATCGAGGTGTTATGGGTTTGAAACTGACCGAACAAGAAAACTACCGGCAAACTATCATAATCACGGAGACGCCACGGAGCCTATTACTGAAGATGGAGGTACGATCAAATTCCTCCCCTATCTTCTTGGTGAATGAAGTACAACATAATGGATAAGATTATGTATTAACCACAGAGTTCTAGCCCCCTTCCCTCCAGGATCCCTCCGCCGCTGGATTGCGAAAAACAGAGTGTAGTATAACCCGCCAGAGAAAGTCTCATCACTAAACATTGAAGAGCTTCCACAGCATTTCCCGCGGGCTGCCCAAACACAGTGTAGTAAAGTTCAGAAGTGTACGGACTCCAGTATTTCGTTTTTACACGGTGTAAGGTTTCGATCGAGCGATGAGGTGGAAGTGATTTCGCACTCCTGTCTGACTGTAGAGATAGGGAAGCTAGAAGTACAAAACAGCTGTTCCACTACGGACTTAAGAAGTGGTTGAGCTAAGCTGGTACTGAGACATACCTAGCCCATAATCGTTCTAGACAAATGGTAGAAATTGTCGCAATGTACATAGCTCAGAAACACGTATACGACCAACTGATCAGATACCGGAAATACGATGATGAAACACGCGTCTAGTCACTCACCCTCACTACAACACCCGAGGTATCATTAAATTTATCTAATATAGACAACAACTCACAGCTACAGCTGATTCAAAGGACCGAAACTTAAAAGCTCGAAGATAGTTGCATGCGCGTTCGTCCTGTACAGGAAAAAGAAAGAGACGGTAAAAAAGTGGGACAACTGCAGGTATTGGGCCTGCGAATTGGATGTTTTATAGTACCATGATCTGCCAGCTAAGCTAAGAAGTTCTTTTTACTCGACTACTGAACTCAACCCATGCAAACGGCATTGCATTGGTAGACAATTTAGGCAGCTATACAGACAACAATTCCACGACAAAGACAGATCTGCCGGACAAACGGTAAGCAAAAGTGTGGCAACATCAGGCTTTTAGCTTGTGATTTGGTGTTCACAGCACTGGATATTGTCACACCATGATCTACTAGTTGAGCTGGAGTATCACGTTTTGTATAACCGGTAGTGATATGGAATCCTGGATCATTCACCCCCCAAATTCAAACTCATAAACTATACATCGTACAAAACTTGCAGGCTTTTTAGCGGCTCCCTAGCTAACTATATATTTCGATTCTACGACTAAAGTAATACTCAGACTCGATCATACCTCATCACTCAGATCACAGTGCCTATCTGCTAACCCTAACCCCCGTCTCCCCTGGCAACGCCAAAAACATCATCCTCAATCCGCAGCAAAGACATCTTCCCAGTAACAAAGACCGCCTGTTTCGAATTCCCCACCTTCGTTGCGAGACTCTCTTCAGCTATCTCTACGACCACCTTCCCATCATCATAATCTTGCATGACACCGGTCATCACCTTTCGGCTTCTCGGTCTCTCTGGCTCTTCGATTTTTACTGATCTTGGGGGCGTCACCGGGACACCGCCAGCCAGTTGTTCTCTCTTGTTGGGTTCGGAAGGGGGGGCTTCAGGAATTTCCCATTGCCGCCGCCGCATGAGGAGATTGTGTCGTCGGATAACTTCCGCTGGTAAGAGAGAGGGTGGAGATTTGGAATTCATAGATAAAATTTGCTATGAGGAGTTGAAGAAAGTGTTAAGACGAGCTATTCATATAAAGAAACAATGGATTCATCTCGAGAAGTAGACTACGAGTTGTATGGGCAGCGGAAGTTCAACCGGCGAAATTTCAAAGGATCTGCAGCGTGCGGATTATGCCTAGCGTGTACGTTTCAGAGTGTTGCATCGAAACTGCATTGTACAAACTATGACCATGGCCATGTATAGTATGGTCAAAGTTTGTCAGACTTCATCGACATGAGTAGGACGGTGAGCTCTTGTAATATTGCATAAATAGGTCTCAGCCGGAGATGATGTCTTGTATGACCAGAGACGGTGTCTTGTATGTATGGCAGGAGATGAGGTCTTGTATGGCCGGAGACTACTGTTGACTGATACGGGCTGATGGCATTCAGCCGTACTTGTACGCCCATATATATGGCCTTGTTGCCCTCTTAGATAGTATACAATCAAGCTTCTCTATCGTCTCTACTATCTCTGTTTCAACATGAGACGTAACTTGTGAGACGAGTGATGACTTGTGTATCCTACGAAGCACTGGAGTTTTGGGGTCGGAGTTGGAATCGATGTATAACTGGGGATTCACCGTTGATATTGAGTGATCTGAAGTAGTGCTCTGGGACAATGATATCAGACAGCGAATAAGCGATCGGTCGAAGTTTGCCACGTTGATACCTTCAATCTGGCAGTCATTATAATTAGATAGAAACACAGCCTAAACAACCTCTGTCCAGAGTGTACCCGTACCATCTGATTGTGTCGGTTGTTCGGTTCTCTGTTACATCAATACCGGGAATATCAAATTGATGCTCGGTGAGAACCGTAGATAGGGCATCAATTGAAAACGAAGGCCAGCTTCAGCACCGAGAGGGTGTACAACATACGAAGAGTTCTGTGGTGATTTACATTTCTAGAAAAACGAGAGGTACCCGAGTTGCAATGATACTCGCATATGATACACTCATAATAGAAAGACTCCGAAGCGTTGATGTAGTCAACAACAACTGTAATAATTGTGGGTGTTTTGATAATTTGATGACTAACAACTTTTCCGGTCTGGTTTCACAAGTACAACACCATATCTATCCTGAAAATGTTGTAAACCTGATCACGGCAGGCTATTCAAACGATTTGCCACGAAGACAGAAAAGTACACATCCGCGCCGAACAAAATGTCAGAACAAGCTCATCCAGAACAGAAAAATTGCACAGAATCCCGCAGCACAATTACCGAGGCTGTTACTCCAGCAACCTACATCATTGCATACATTAGCGATGGTACTCGCATGATAGGCTAGAAAACACAAGACGTACCTAGTCGCTGAGCTCCTCGGCGGTAGGAGCATTGGTCTTAAAGTCAACGGCGTGTTCCATTGCTAATTCATGTTAATACACTGGATAGGTTATGTGGGCATGAGACGTACCGGTACCACAGGGTTTGCGAGGTTTAGAACGGGAACACCTCGTGCAGTATGCACGTGTGTCGGGATTTGTTGTGCTACACTTCGGACAGTACCAAGTCATTTTGCTTGATGTGGGAAAATATGGAAGTTAGTAGTTGAGTTGATATTTTAAAGACGACAAAATCGCGAGATCGTTCGATTTTGTGGAAATTGGGTAATCGAAATGATGGTGGATGTTGTTGAAAACGTTAGCCGGATTGAAGCTGATGGTGAGAATGGGAGGGAGGAGAGGATCATCGAGGGTTTATATACTGGGTATTAAGGGTCAAATGTTTTTCTATTCAACACTTTCAAGGTGGACGTTCAATGTACTTGTTAATGGGTTTAGTGGCGAGGGATAAGTGTCCTCTATCGAACTAGCAGTCTAAAATTCAAGAAACCTGGCTTTACGAGCGGCCACCCTCTAGTTCGCAAATCAACCTCAAATCTACCGATGGGACCTTTGAAAAATCTGGTTATATCGGGTAATAAACATTGAATTTGTTTGGATCCAGATAGCTTGCAGGTGAGGCGAAAAGGCTGGGCAGAAGAATACTAGATACTTAGCCTATAAATCAGTAGGCGGCAGGTAGAAACCGTGCTAATTAAATTTTTTCATGGAATTCTAATTGCTACTGCAGATAGCGCCACTGCTAATGTCACATCTATACTGATTTCATCAGGCCTATTACTGTATCATATTTGCCCGGATCATATCTTGGAGTAGCTGGGGTGCCTTGTGATGAGGCCGAGACCTGCCGCTGAAACCAAGGGTGCGAGTGAAGAGCTCTAACTGCCGGCTCCAATCTTATCTTAACTAGTGAATCCTTTAATTATCTTCTGCCCTGGCTATAGGTACTAGCAAAAAGTAAAAAGGCAAGAGACATTACCAAGGCAACAAATTCCAGAAAAGAATGAAAGCTGGAATGAAAGCTGAGACAAGAAAAGCAATCCCCTATGAAGAATAGATAGTGGTAAGAGCTAACAGTGCAAGCTAAATTGTATGCCTTTAAATGATCTCGCCTTCTTCCACGCTGATATCATCATTGTCGACGGCCTCTCCGCTCGGATTGGGCGGATCAACGCCATGGCCGCTACTGTCCTGAGTGGCACTGCGCTGAAGAAAAGCAAGAGGCGGCGCCTCTGCATTCGTGACGGTTGTAGGTCTGGCCACACTAGGTCCACCAGCATTTGACATTCCGATAGACGGTACTCCACCGGCAACGCCTCCCGCAGAAGTTCTAGTATCCCCACCTACGTGGGCGGTGGAATCTCTCGACCCACCCCCACGGGCATTAACGTGGCCTCCTCGATGGGCGGAAAGGACCCCACCACGACCACCGTGAGTAGCGGCAGTGAATTGTCCTGTGGCAAGAGCCGAAGTGTTTCCTCCTTCATCCTGCCTAGGCCTGATCACTCCCTGTGAGAGGACCAGATCATAGTGTGTATGTCCGGTCTCATCAGAAGCCAAGCGGTATATGTAGATAAACTTCCAACCGATTCCCCAAACACGCTCTAGGAAATCGTGACGGTAGACAGCTGGGACGCGTGCGAGTGGGTTATTGACAGAGGTCACTGGCTCGTGGATACGCGTGTGGCGGAAGGAAAAGGTTCTACCACTGTCACCTGCCTCATGGGCAACTATATGAAGGAATGTCTGCCAACCATCAGCTAGTCTGAAAAATTGGAAGAAAATGAAATATACACGGAGGTCAACCCCAGGGGGAAGACTGTAGTGCCCATAGACCCTTCCACCTGTGAGCCCCTCGTAGTGACTGATGATGAAAGTCGCCATAGTCGGGGAAACAGTACCAAGGTGCGGCTGGAATCTGTCAGCGGAGAACGAGGGATATGGAAGATAACATACAGGTGGAGCAATGACAACAGTTCCAGGAGATCGTGGGAACGACTGGAGCACGTGACTGTGGGTTTGGCCAACAGGGCTTTGCTGTGCCTGAGCAGTGAAGCTCATCGATGCTGGACGATTAGCACGTAATCCTAGAGGTGGCTCACGTTGCGGAAGACGCGGTGGTTGGGGAAGCACCGGTTGCCCAGCGGCTGGTGGTGCTGGAGCTCCGTTTGGCGAGGCAGGGATGAGAGGCATGCTTACGTATTGGCAGAAGAGAGGTTGATGAGAGTGGACGTCAAATTGTTAGATGGGATAGAGCCTTTTAAAAGATATCTCAATCCGGGTCGAACCTCCACTCAGGAAACCGTATAATGCAATCCTTAGCCTGGTGCCATAAGGGTCAAACTCCCAACGTAATTGTGAGTGACAGTGTAATTAAGGTCCCGTAGCATAAGTTTAAATTTTTACCGCTAGATTCCAATATCCTCATGTCGATATGATATGGCTTAGAGATGGTGGTGCCTACATTTCTTCTACGCGTACAGTTAGTTCTATTCTATTCCAATTAGCTGCAGGATACCAACTAACTTAACTCACATACCCCGATGTTTTGAAGTATGAACTCAACACAAAATATTTTATCGAAACAAAATAAGTAGTACTGAGTAGAGAGACCTTACCTCCGTGTGCTGGTCCACTGCAGATCTATAGTCTCAACATAAAAACTGATCGAGCAAGTATCAAGAGAGATATTAACACCAGAAATACAGTACATGTTGGGAAAATGGAACAGGTACACACTTAGATACCGACAACTGGAGGGAGGTAATTTAAGGGTACATAAGACAATGTAACGTAGGTTACCCTGCCATGCAACACAACTGGGCGATGCAACACCCCAACGACACACCATCTTCGGAGTAAAAGCCGGGCAGCAACCACAACCACAACCTCCACCCACAACCACAATGCCTAGAGTCAAAGCAAGGAAGTTACAGATAAAGGAAGATACTATGCAGAAGGCTATA